>Ga0065721_10048718_pt1 | contig 111343 bp, 88 predicted proteins | sample Mesricmetagenome_FD_59108 | JGI IMG/M metagenome (GOLD analysis project Ga0065721, IMG submission 59108) | Mesophilic microbial community from rice straw/compost enrichment Sample: eDNA_1 v2 (version 2) | ecosystem: Engineered > Solid waste > Grass > Composting > Bioreactor | place: USA...
AACAGCGGTCCGGACTTGAACCTTCAAGTCCGGACCGCTGTCTTTTCTAAATAAGCTCCGATTTTTCTAATAATCTTTGAACAATTGTGGCTGCTTCGGCTCTTGTCAGCGTTGCTTGAGGGGCAAGCCATGCGGCTTGTCTGCCCGTAACGATACCCGATTGAAGGCAATCCGAAACAGCTTGAAGGGCCCAAGCAGATACTTGATCCGCATCGGCGAATGGACGCAGCATCTCGTCTGCGGGTTTATTGCCGGCTTGAAGCTCCGTTAACTTCATCGCTTTCGCAATAATGGCCATCGCTTGCTCGCGGGTAATCTTATCCGTTGGATGAAAGCTGCCATCTTCGTAGCCACTGATTAGTTGGGACGACAAAGCGGTAGATAAAGCGCTATCGTACCAGTCCGTTGCGACCACATCCTTAAATTCCGAATCTCCTTCCATCAGCTTAAGCCCCAGGCCACGGACTATAATAGCTGCAAACTCGGCACGCGTAACGTCCTGATCCGGATGAAACAAGCCATTGCCAATCCCGTTTATAATGAGGCGGGAGGACATATCGTTTACTGCTGCTTCCGCCCAATGATCGACCATATCGCTAAACGATTGGGAATCGGATATTAAAGCATACGTACTATTCGTCCGGCTATTAATAACCGCGTAGCTTTTTCCATCCCTCTTCACCAGCTTCGTAGGCACATGACGTATGCTGCCATCCGTTTCTACAACGATGGCTGTCGCGATAACAGTTGGATCAACTTGATCCGGGATGGCAATTGTTCTTTCGACATAAGTTGTAAAAGAACCAACTTCAATGGTGTTCCCGCCGTATTGAGCCGTTATCGTAAATTGAACGAGGGGAACAACTATATGGAAATCGCCGGCTTTGGCGGCATCTTCCGCAACCTTGAGCTTGGCCTCATCTGGTGTACCAATTTCGAGCTGAAGTTTAATATCTTGCAGCTTGCCTGACGGAATCCCTAATTGATTCGCTATGGATTGAATAGGAATTTGCCCAGCGGGAATGGCATACGTTCCGCGCCCTGTCTTTACTTCGAGGGTCGCTTCATGCTTGTCCATCAGGCTTATTGCTTCTCCGTTCAGCTCTGCTATAAACACATCCGTCGTTTCGTCGCTCGCAATGGTAAAATTGGCCTGCTCCCCTTCACCAGCAAGCTTTGTTTCTATCAGCTGTTGGTCCAACGCGATAGTTGTGACCTGCTGACCATTTACGATCGTTTGGATTGCTGTACCTGCCGACACGGCCATTCCGTTCATGTAAATCGTAACAGTCGGAGTAGATGAAGCTCCGTCTCCGCTGCCATTCCCGTTTTCATTGCCGCCTTCGTTCCCGTTACCACCATTACCGCCGTTACCACCGTTACCATCATTTCCGCCATTTCCGCCATTTCCGCCTCCGTTTGAAGGAGGCGCTTCAACCGTGAGACTCACCGTTGCTTCTGTCGACGTCAGCGTTCCGTCATTCACCGTAAAGGTAAAGCTGTCCGGACCGACATAGCCGGCAGCGGGCGTATAGGTATACTCTCCCGAAGCTGCGTCTATCGTAACTGTTCCATGAGATGGATCCGTTGCCGTGGCAAAGGTCAGCGTTGTTCCAGCGTCTACGTCGGTACCGCTTAATGTTCCGGTTACTGCGCTGCCAGCCGCAGTTGTTGAGCTGGCTGCGTTGGCTACTGGAGCATCATTTACAGGATTAACCGTGATGCCGACAGTTGCCGGTGCGGAGGACAAGGAAGCATCGCTAACCTTGAAGGTGAAGCTGTCCGGACCGTAATAATCGGGTTCGGGCGTATAGGTAAATGCTCCTGTTTCCGAAATAATCGCAACGGTGCCGTGGGATGGATTGGACGCTTGTATAAAAGTGAGGGCATCGCCATCCGGATCCGAACCGTTTAATGATCCAGTTGATATCTCATCCTCATTGACTATAATGCCTGTTGAACTTGCTAACGGAGTATCGTTAACACCAGTTACCGTTATTGTAATGGTTGCGGGTGCGGAATAAGCTATTCCATCGTAAACCAGAAATACGAAGCTATCCGGACCTCTGTATCCGGGATTTGGCGTATAGGAATACTCTCCTGTCGTGCTGTTAAGAAACAGCGTACCATGTGCCGGATCCGTGTCCACGTGAAAGGTCAATACGGCGTCACTATCCAGATCAAACCCGGTGAGTTTTTCATTTAGCGGCGTATTTTTGTTGATAGAATACGATCTAGGCAGCCCCCGCGGTACATCGTTAACCGAGTTGACCGTAAAGGTTACCGTCGCTGGTTCAGAGTAGGCCTTGCCGTCGTAGGCCCTGAAGGTAAAACTGTCTGTGCCATGATAACCTTGGCTCGGCATATAGGAGTACGTTTTTTGATCCCTATAAATCTCCAGTGAACCATGGGCAGGAGGTCCCTCCACTTGAAACGTCAAGACGTCGCCATCGGGGTCCGATCCGGCAAGCTTGAATTGTATGGAGGTATCTTCATCAATCGTAAAACTTGCCGGAGTTGCCGTTGGCGGGTGATTAACGGGTTCTTCATCTGCCGCAAACATCGTTTGAGTGCCTAGCGTGATGCCTCCCGAACCGAGAATAACCGTGCATAATACTAACGCAAATATTTTCTTAGCCAAGCCTTTCACCAATCATCTCCTCCTGTTTCCAATAAATTCTAGACGTATTATATCATGATGTTTTGCGTCCATTAGACGCATTTATAGACTACTAAAGTAATGAAAAAAGCAGCCTTTCGGCTGCTCCTTTTAAACTAGAGATAAATTTAAATTCCAGTTATTAATACTCCACGCCGCGAACCTTCGAGAAAATCATCGTATCCCGCAATGAGCCGTCATTGGCGCGTTTATGATTTCGCAATACGCCTTCCAGTGTGTACCCCGCATGTTCGGCAACTTTTGCACTCCGTTTATTTCGGGCATCGCACCTGATCTCGATCCGGTTAGCCTCTAATTGGTGAATGGCAAAGTTCGTGATCGCCTCCACCGCTTCCGCTATGTAGCCTTGCCCTGCATATGATGTTCTTGCCCAATATCCAATTTCGAATTTTCGTGCCTGCCAATCCATCCGGTGAAGCCCGCTGCTGCCAACTAATTGGTCAGTCTCTTTATGAAAGAGAAGCAGCCGGAAATCCGTGCGGTCCAGAAACTCAAGTCGAGACTTCCTAATACTAATCTCAGACTCTTCCAGCGTAGGAATTCGATTCGCCCAAGGCATCCACGGACGCAGCTCCTCGATGCTTTCGATTACTGCCTCGTTAACTGCAGCCCCGTCGCCGAATAAAGGAACACGAATAAGGAGCCGAGCGCTCTCAAAGCTTTCGGGAATGGTCATCAAGATAGGATTAATACCGGATTGACTCATCGACTGTCCCCTCCTTAAATTGTTATTTTTATACAATTATAGTTCGCTATTGTATGGGCCTGCAATGATTCCAATTCAAGGAATCTTCGAGCAATGGCGATCGGACTGTACGGCATCAATCGCTTCTTACCTTGTTCTTATACTCGGACGGATTAATACCGTGATATTGCTTGAAGATACGCGAGAAATGAATGCTGTTCTCGTAGCCAACCCGATTGGCTACCTCATAGCTTTTGAGCGATGTCGTAAGCAGAAGATCGCGGGCTTTGCGCATCCGGACATTAATGCAGTACGTCCATATCGTCATGCCGGTCTCTTCCTTGAACAAAATAGCCAGATAAGCACGGCTCATCGCCACATGTTCGGCCAGCTCCTGCAATCCCCATTTCCCGGCATAATTCTCTTCCACGTAATGCTTGACCTGATCGACAATGCTCTGCTGCTGGCTGTTTTTGCTGTTTCTTGCGCCGGCCATAAGAGCGTTCGCCGCCTCCTCCAGACGCCTTACCGCGCATAATCGGAAGTAATGACGGACGCTATGCTGCTCCAAAATATCCTCGCCGAGACCGGCATCTTCTCCTTCTTCGTATGCAACGGCAATATCGTGCTTCTTCAGCTCTTCAATGACCAGTCTCGTCCAGGCCATCGTCAGCTCGTTTAATATATCGTAACGGCCGTCCACCCATTTCTCCAATACGGCCAGCGTATCCACGATAAGAAGCGGCTGCCGGTGAAGGAATACCGACAACACCATTTCAATCCATTGGTCGAGCAGCTCTTTAAACATCGGCAGTTTGTCGAGCAGCAGACGGTTTGCTTCATAGCGGCGCGAGACCTGTATCCTGTCGCAGGCTGTAACCACGACTTCCTCCAAAGAGGCCTGATCAACCGGCTTCATCACGTAATCTACCGCGCCAAGTCGAATGCTTCGCTTGGCATATTCGAAATCATCATAGCTGGAAATAACGATGCAGGACATCCAGGGGTAACGCGCGTTTATTTCTTCCATGAGCTGTAGCCCGTCCATCAGCGGCATGCGGACATCGGTTATGCAAATATCCGCAAAGTGACCCTCCAGCCATTCCAGCGCGCGGATTCCGTTAGCCATCGCCGCCGATACCATAACTCCCTTCATTTCCGATAAACGCGCGGTTAAGCTTTGCCGAATCAGCTGCTCATCATCTACGATCAAAATTCTGTTCATCCCGCTCCCCCTCAATCTCCATACCGTTATTCGCAAAGCGCAGCGGCAGCCCGATTTCCACAAAAGCTCCGCCGGTTGCCCGGTTGCCAAACCGGATATCCGCTTCTTCCGCATACAGCATATGCAGCCGGTAGATCAGATTAGACAAGCCAACGCCCTTGTAATCATAAGTGAACCGCCGGCCGGCAGCCGCTTCCGCGTTCAGCCTGGATAAGGTTAACTCGGCAAAACCCTGCCCGTCATCGCTGACCGTTAACCTTAACCGGTTTCCTCGGACGAAATCTGCTTCGATCTGAATCGTCACCGACTCCGCCGTTGTTTCCCGCGTATGCTTGATGCAGTTCTCAACCAACGGCTGAAGAACGGCCTTTGGACAACCCGCTTTATGCAAGGCTTCAGGTATATCAAATGCAAAGGCGACTTCATCGCCGAAACGAACCTTCATAATCGCCAAGTAATCTTCTGCATGTTTCATCTCATCCTGCAGGGTAACGACCCGCTCCTTATAATCCGAGGTATACCTCAGCATGCGGGAGAGCGCAACGGCAACATGTCCGATGTTCGGTTTCCCGACTATTAATGCCATTGAGTTAATCGTCTCTAGCGTATTGTATAAAAAATGCGAATTAATCTGGGACTGCAAGGCGGAGATCACCGCCTGATGCTGCTGAACCCTTGTTTCCGCCAAGTCGTGGATGGATTGCTCCAGATGCCCCAGCAAGTTGTTAAAGGACAGGCTAAGATCCGTAACCTCATCATTGCCGTCCACGTCCGCACGGATGTTAAAGTTATTCTTAACCTGCGTAATAACCATCGCATGCCTGAGCTTGGCAATACGTCCTACAACGGAAGATGAAGCCCAGTAAGTGAGAATAACGGAAATGATAAGGGCGCTTAACGAGATGACAATCGTGACGCCGCGTACGTAATAGATGCTGCCGGCTATTTTTTTATAAGGAATAATGGCAAGAATCTTCCAATCTGTCCGCTCAATCGTCTGATAAACGATCAGGTCGTTGCTGCGCTTATCGTATACGGTACCTTTAGGACGTTCAGCAACCTGCTTGATGATCCTTTCATCCATCGTATTCATTACTTCGCTGGAATCCGAATGATGAATAATCATACCCGCCGCATCGATCACCGCAGCTTCGCTGCCGCTTGCAATGTCGATCTGGCTCATAATATTTTGAGACGGGGTCAGAGAGATATCCATCGTCACATACCCGTCATAGAACTGTTTGAACAAAGTTAGCACCGGCTTCTCTACCTTGTGGTTAGACTTATCCGTATAATAATCCGATAGTCTCGGAATAAATTTCACCTTTTCGTATTTGCCAGAGTCCAGCAGGAATGATTCATTGCGTAAACTGTACTCGGCGGACAATGTTGTGCCGTTCGTAAAATGCTGTTCCATCCCGTTTGGATTATAAATGGTTACCGACAGGACCTCGGGATACTGAAGAAATACCCGGTTTAAATAGTTTTCCTTAATCCGTTCATAATAGCGGACTGTCGTGGAGGTTATTTTGTCGCCATCGGAGGATTGCAGCCATTCCCTGAATTCAAGGCTGCTTCCGAGCAGCAGAAAAATCGTCTCGTACTCCGTATAATACCGATCCAGGTTCAAATTGGCCTGCGTGAGAATCTGATTGCTCAGGCGGTCAATGTCTTTGCCTACGGATCGCATCGTCTGGTTGTAGCTGAAAAATCCGATCGCCGAAACGGTAAAGACGAGTATCGTCACAATAAGCGCGACAAACTTCCATTTGAGCGATCTTTTCATTCGGGTCGTGATAGCTTTGAGCAATGCCGGATGACCTCCCGCTTCTATTCCATCTAGGATGAATCTACTCTAAAGCGAACCTTGCCGGTTGGCAAGAAGATGATGGAGAACCGCAGCAACGTCACCGTCCGCTGCGGCCTCCAGAATTACCTTTTATTGCAAAACGTAACGAAGCAATCGGTCCATCATAACAGCCGCTTCCGCGCGGTTCAAATAGCCGCCCGGCGATAGCTGTCCTTTGTTTCCTTCCACAAGGCCCGCCTGCACCAAACGTGACGCTGCTTCCTTGGCATAAGGAGCCAGACGGCTGCTGTCCTCAAACGGGCTTAGAACACCAGCATCCGCATTAGAAAGCGGCTTGTTCGTTTGCTGCAAGGCACGGTCAACCAGAGCAAACATCTCCTGGCGGGTAATCGCATTAGCCGGATGGAACTTGCCGTCTCCCATCCCCGCCGCAATGCCTAGACTGCCGGCAATACCTGCCGCGTCGGCGTAATAAGCAGATGCGGGCACATCCTCAAAGGATACGCGGGACTGCGCCTGCAAACCTAACGTCTCCACGAGCAGCTTGAGGAAATCGGCGCGGGTGATGTTAAGCTCCGGACGATACTGCTTCTCGGATACGCCTTTAATAATTTGTCTGGCAGCAAGTCTCTCTATGGATTGGCGTGCCCATTCATAGGACTTGAGATCTTCAAATGTCCGGGATACATTCGCAATGGCATACGTACTGAAATGATGAACTTTAAATACCATGGCATTGACATCCTGATCATAGAAGCCGTTGCGAATCCAAGTCGGCTTGCCGGCCGAATCCACATACCAGACCGTAAGAAGCTCGGGGTTATTCTGTTCGGCGGCAGCAGCCTCGTAAGGCACAATGACCTTGGCGGGCGCCTGCGGGTTATCGTAAGTAATGACTTTGCCGTCAATGGCAATAGACAAATCGATAGCCGATGCAATCCTGCCATAAGGAATACTGCCGGATGAAAGGTGAGCCTGCTGAATCTGTACCGTGACCTTCTGAGCGTCTGCAACTGCCGGATTGTTAGCCAGCATATTGCCCGGCAAGTACAGGATGCCACGCGTCGATTGCAGAACAATCAGGTCCGTTGCTTCGCCCGCATGAATAAATTTGGCAGACAGCTCCACTCCGTAACCATTGTTTCCGGCGGCATCCGGTAATTGAATTTTAATGAGGCGTTCACCGTCCTCATTCCGCTCTGCTTTTGCAAGCGCCTCTTCCAGCAGCTGAGAATCAAGTTTGAATACGCCGCCCGCCGGCAAGGTTCCATTCTTCCAGCTAATGCTGACCGCCCCATCGCTGCCCAAGGTAAGAACCGGTTTATCCGCATTCGCAGTCGTGCCCGCATCCGGATTTGTTCCCGTCGACGGCTTGGTGGTTGTCAATTGCAGCGTTGGGCCATTGTTGGATTCGTTGCCTGCCTCGTCGATCGCCTCTACCTTAAACGTGTAAGCCGTTCCAGCCTCAAGATTGCTAGTGGTCCATTCGGTGCCTTCCACCTCGGATACAAGATTACCGTTCATATAAATCCGGTAACCTGTCACCTTGTTCTGATCAACGGCAGGCGTCCACGCGAGACTAACCGTTGTTGAGGAGACATGAACAGGCGTAATCACACTTCCGGTCAGCCAGACAGGCGGACGCGTATCCATCGGAATTTCAATAACCGGATCTGCCGTCGATGGTCCAAATACGCTCCAATTCCCTGCCGAATCGGCAGCTTCTACTTTGTAGACGGCTTGGGTATCTTGATTCACGGTATCGGTATATGCCCTCGCAGACCCGTCGGTCTCCGCAATGACTATTCCGTTGCGGTATAGCCGGTACCCGCTGACCCCGATGTTGTCTGTTGCCGAATCCCATTGCAAACGCATCCCTTCATCCGTTTCTTCCAAGGAAATCCGTGATCCGGACGGCCATTGCGGGAAAATAGAATCGTACTTGAGCGTTCGGGCACCTTCCAATACCAAAGGCTCCGAAACGTTGCCCGCGGAATCCACAGCCGCAACATGGAAGGAATAATCCGTATCTTCCTCCAGCCCCGCCACAAAATAATTCCGGATTGCTCCGTTTACGATGGCAATCTGCTTATCCCCCGCATAGACCCGGTAGCTGTCTACAGCCGCGTTATCCATGGCCGCTGACCAATTCAGCCAAACTCCGGCAGCCGTAACAGCAGCGGAATGAAGCTTGCTCCCCGCCGCCCAATGAGGCTGCTCCGTGTCAGCAGCTGCAGTATTCCATATTACGGCTTGGCTGTTCGCCTTGTTGCCTGCCGCGTCTATGGCAGCGATATGAATGCTATAAGCTGTCCCCGGCTGCAACTGATCCAGCTGATAGGAATAGGTATCTCCCGATCCCGTTCCCGATACGATTGCTGCTTCCGAATCATCCAAATAAACGGCATAAGAGTCAACTCCGTATTGGTCATCGGCACTCTGCCAGCTTACAATGGCACCGTTCCGGGTAATTCCGGACAGCTCCGGCGCCGAAGCCGAGGGCCAGACAGGCGCTGCCACGTCAGCGGCCGGCATCTCAATGGAAGCGGCCGGGCCGCCCGTGCTTTCATGTACCGCATCCAACGCTTCGATCTTAAAGGCATACATTTGGCCAGGCGTCAATCCGGTGGCTTCATAGATGCGGCGATCCGCGGAAACGTCGGCTATTGCGGTACCGTCTTGATAAATCCGGTAGCCGTTAATCCCAATATCGTCAGTAGCCGGGCTCCAGGACAGACGAGCACTTTGAGGATGAACAACCTCCGCTTCGAGCGAGCCGTTCTCCCATGCAGGAGCAGTCACGTCCCCGGGTACTTCTTCCGTTCCCAGCAGCAAGTAAGGACGATACGTTGCCCCGGCTCCCGTTGCCTCCTTCGAATACATATCCACGTTCTGATCAAGCCAGCTGTCGTCCGTCAGCTTGAAGCTGACTGCTTTGTCTCCGTTTGCTTCCCCGATCACATAATCAGTAACCGGGATCGACTTCCAATACCCGGAATTACGTACGGTTGTGCTGCCAAGCAGCGCTCCGTCCGCCGGTTTGTTGCTCCAGTTAAGCGTTGCTTCTGTCCAATCGTCTCCGGCTGCATATACATTCATTCCAATATCCATATTGGGAGTTTGCACCGCGTACACATACACATTTAACGTTGCCGAATAAATGCTGCCTTCCACAGCATCCAGCGGGAATTTCATATACACTCTGCGGTTATTGCCCGTATTTTTATTCTGCTCGCTTCCGGAGACCCCGGCTGCGTTCTTGTATCTCAGATAAGCAAGATCCTTGTTATTTGTACCGTCCCCGCCCAAAACCGCCGGAGCTTGAATAAATACATCATCGCTTGGTGCGATCTGTTTTTCCATACGGACAACGCCTTGCGAAGCCTGCACGGTAAGCTCCGGACCGCCGGATGTCCAATGCCCGGCTGCATCCCCGGCTTCAATCCGGATATGGTAAGATTGGCCCGGCTCAAGCGACGAGACGGTATATTGCCTTACCTCTCCGCCAACTGCCGCAGCCTCCGTATCATTTAAGTAAATCCGATACCCGGTTAAGCCAGTTTCATCTTCGGCTGGCGTCCAGCTCAGCGTAACGGCTTTGTCCGTCAAGGATGAGTAAGAGAGCATGCGGTCCGCCGGCCATACCGGCGCAGTCGTATCCTCCCGTCCTTCCGGGGCAACAACGGCTGAAGGCCCGGCTGCCGACCAGTTGCCGGCGCGATCCAGCGCTTCAATGCGGAACGTGTGAGCTTTCTCTACAAGTAGTCCATTAACTTCGTAGGAAGTTACCGACGGAGGAAGCGTAACCAGCTCGGCCGAGCCGTCAAAAACCCGGTAAGCCGCAATTCCGCCTGCATCATAAGCTGGCTCCCACGCCAACGTTAAACCGCTTGAGACTTTACCCGTTACTGTCAAGACGGAGGAACTCCATACCGGGCTTTGCCGATCCGAAACACCAGTGGTCTTGAACATAACCACCGGACCGCCTGCCGAGAGATTGCCTTCCTCGTCTTTCGCTTCAACCCGCACCACGTAAAGGGTATTTGGCAGCAAGCCTTGAAGCTTGTATGAGTTTTTCTCTGTCTCTCCTTCAAGCTGACCGTTCACATACAGCTTATAACCGGTTACCGAACCGTCATCGACACCAGCCGGCCAGCTTAATGCGCTGCTGCTGTCATCAAGCTCCGATACAGTCAGGAAGGAGCCCTTCTTCCAGCCCGGCAGCGTATGATCTGCTCCTGCCGGCGTTGTTACTTGCAATTGGCTGCTCCGCACGGATGAATTCCCATCCTTGTCGAAGGCTTCGATTTCAAAGGTATACTTGCTTCCCGGAGCAAGTCCGGTTACGTCAATCTTATGCACATTCGAAGCGGTCTCCATAAGAAGCTCGCCGTTCTTATAAATCCGGTAGCCTTGAATTCCCTTATCGTCCTTGGCAGCCGGCCAGCTTAAGGTAACGGAGGTTGGAGATGGCTGCGAAGCGCCAAAGCTGCTCCCGCTTCCGTAAGGCCATACCGGTGCCGTTATTTGCGACGACTTCGCTGGTACTTCAAGCGGCTGGAATGCCTTCGGCTGCTCTTCCTTTCCGCCAAACACAACCGTCGTCTCACGAGAACCATCCTTCAGGAAGGATCGGCTGAATGTCTGGCTGACGCCGTTATACGTTACCGTAATCTCGTAATCCCCGAAAAATCCACGCGTGTCATAACGGCCGCTTGCATCGGTAGAGCCCGCAGCATCCGTCCACCACTCCCCATAGACAAGGTCGCGCCAGGCTTCGCCTGATGGCTTGAGGCTCCAATCGCTGCGGAAGAGCGGAGCATTATTCTGCCAATGAGCGCCGTCCCAGAAGCCCCACATCGTAAACGACGTCACATTCGGATGGCTGAACATGGCAATCAAGAGATCCCTTGTGAACTTGCCTTGAACATCCTCACGCGGCGAGTTCATATCAAATTCCGTAATCGCCACTTCAGGCGCGTATTGGGCAAAATGCGTCACCTGATTATAAAAGGCCATCGGACTGACCGGCGTACTGCCGAAATGGGCTTGAATGCCAACGCCGTCAATCGGTGCCCCATTTGCCTTCAGATTCTGCAATATCGTAGAAAAGTTCGCAATGACCGGCGCATCCACGCCTAATATTTGCGTTTCGTTCACAAACAGCTTGGCAGAAGGATCTGCTTCTCTTGCTTCCTTAAACCATTCGGCTGCAAACGCATCCCCATAGCTGTCGCGAATGAGATGGTTAAGAACCGGTTCGTTCAGCACATCCCAGTCCTGTACTCTTCCTCTGAAATACCCGGCCGTCTCATGGATATGATCCTCAATCCGCTGCTCGAGCTGATCCTTGTCATCCAGCAATCCCGGGATATCTGCTGGAAGTCTGGAAGCATTATCCCACAACAGATTATGTCCGCGAATCGAAAAACCATTTTGACCGAGCCAATTATACGTCTGAACAGCCTTGGCTTTGTCCGCTTCCCACCAAGGCCATTTCATCTCGTTCTCCATTACGACGGAGTTGAAATTCTCCTTGAGCTTGGTTCTGTAGATCTCGGCATTAGCATCCGTGCCAAGCAGCATCGAGCTGTTAACCGCCGTACCAAACTTGAATTCATGACTCTTCATCGTTACATGAACATCCGCTCCCTCAATCGGGCTTCCCTGTTCATCCGTAACGGTAATCCCGAAATCCCCTTTACGGTATTGCTCGATACGCTGCTCCGCCTCGGCACGCCATGGCGCATCATCCTCCATGCCCTCATAAGTTACAGGTGTGCTTGGAAGCTGATCAAAAGTAACCGCTTTCATAAAGTTAATGAGCTTCAGATCGGCAACCTCTATCACTTGCGGCTTGTAGCCGAGACGCAGCGTCACATGGGACTCGCCAGCCGGCATATCAACCGCAGCCTTAATCGGGACAATGAACTTTTTCCATTGCACCGGAATAGCTACCGTCTCCGTCAACGACTTCTCCCAGGTTCCCGTCTTCTCCAGAACAAGCGACATCTGCCCCTCGCCTGTCTCTACCGTCGAACTAACCGTCCTCGCATAAAAGGTTGCCAGCAGGACATCGTCCTTGGCAATCGCTCCTTCTATAGGCAGCTCGTACTGAAATAAATACGTGCTTGCCGGCTGCGTAACGGTATTAAACCGAATCGCTTTATTGAAGCTTTGTCCCTCAACAGCAACGCTTTCCATAGTGCCGTAGGCCGGCGCTTCCGGATTAAGCGTTGCACCTGGCTTTGCCAAATCATCGATTAATAATTGACTGCCCTCAATAGCTCCCAGCTCATCTTCCGTCAATACTTGTGCATAGGCCCGACCGGTTATGATTGACATGGACAGCAGCATGATAGCAAGCAGCGCGGATATCCACCGGTATGCGCGATTGCGCATATTGTTCACCCTCTCCAAATAGGAATAAGTTTCCCTCTTCCGGGCCAGAGGCCCAAAAGAGGGATTTCAGCTTATTTGCGGTTTGCATTATACCAATCGGTCATTTCCTTGATCGCTTGCTCGCCGCCTTGTTTCTTCCAGCTGGTAACAAACTCATCAAAGTAATCTAACGGTTTTTCGCCCAGAACAATTTTGGCTGCCGCTTCTTGGAACAAGCTGCCCTGATAGGATAATTCCGCGTTTTTAGTTATCGCTTCAGATGGCGCCATACCTGCCGTCGGGTTCGAAATGCCTTCATTGCGGGATGTTTCAATCGTCTGCAGAAGTTTTGTATAAGCTTCGTCGTTATTGATCTTCACTTTCTGCGCCGCTTCATTAAAGCCATGCAGCGTGAATACCGCTTGACGCCACTTCACATCTTTGTCCGCTTCAGCATTATATTTCAGCTCTGTGCCTTCCTTAGTGAAGGTCTCGCCCTCAATACCAAGATCGGCATACAGCTGACCGTCCTCCGTAATGAGCCAGTCAAACAGCTGAACAATAGCTTCAGGATTTTTAGCTTTATTGCTTACAACGAAGGTTTTCAATACCGGCTTCTCTACACGGCCAACCTCACCGTCATAGCCAACGCCCTTTGGAGTCGGAATCGCTACAACATCCGGATTTTTGTCCGGCAGCAGCGTATTCAGCTCTTTCTGCCAGGAATCCCATACGCCAAATACAACATGGTCCCATGAACCAACGAGATCGGATTTGATCTTCTGATCCCAAGCTGCACGCGTATTCGTCAGGAATTCCTTATCGATCAAGTTTTCTTTATACATCGTGCTGAGTACGCCAAGCGCTTGCTTCATATTGGGGGATACAAAGCCCGGCATAACCTGGCCGTCGCTGATTGTATTGGAATCGAGGTTCACGCCGTACATCCCGAGAATATTATCCATCCATTCAAACTTCTCGCGGCTTGAGAACGGAATCTCATCCTTCTTGCCGTTGCCGTTCGGATCTTTGTCGCGGAAAGCACGAAGCATGTCCAGGAATTCATCGGATGTCTTCGGAACCTGCAGATTCAGCTTATCCATCCAATCCTTGCGCACATAGATAACCCGTTCTGCCGGCGCATTGCCTTGCGCAACCTGCGGAATCGCTAGAATCTTGCCGTTCAGCGTAACCGCGTCCCATGCGGATTGCGGAATATTCTTGAGCAGATTCTGGCCGTACTTCTCCAGAAGCGGCTTCAGATCAAGCGCCAGATCATTCGTAACAAGCTCCGAGTTCTCAATTCCCCAAACCATATGTACGTCCGGGATTTCGCCAGAAGCAAATTTCAGGCGAAGCTGCTCCATATAATTCTCATGCGGCAAGAAAGTAATATCAAGATCCGTATTTGTCTTATTTGCCAAATATTTGACCGTGGGCAAATCCATCGATTTGCCCGGTGGAATCTGCTCGCCGTTGTTGGATACGAACAAGCTGATCTTTGCCGGTGCTGCCGTCTTGTCACCTGTGTTCGCCGGAGTCGAAGCCGCTGGTGTATTGGAAGAAGATGAGTTTGGCGTCTCTTTATTGCTGCCGCCGCATGCCGCGGTTGCTACTGCCAGCGCTGCAATACATGCAACCGCCAGGCTTTTTCTGTAACGCAGTTTCATAGAATAAGACCCTCCTAAAAAGAATTAGCACACTAATCGCCAGGAATTGGCTGTTTGTGATGATTCTTGCTTCGTAAGCGCAAGCTTAAAGAATTAGTCCGTTCTTAATGATTCTTCCGGCACTCACCTCCTTACATGTTACTTGTTCTTTCAACTGCCTGCACTTGTCCAAATTATTCTTTCACCGAGCCTAGCAGCGCCCCCTTAATGAAATGCTTCTGCAGGAACGGATAAATAATGATCACCGGTACGGTGGCAACAATAATGGTTGCCATCTGCAGTCCTTGTGGCGTCAGCTTGGACGACAGCTCCAGCACAGAGGCAGCGCCACCGGCCGAATCCATATCGAATTGCGAAATGAGGTTATACAGATAGAGCTGCAAAGGCTGCTTTGCCGGATCGGTTACATACAGTAAAGGCCCCAAATAATTGTTCCAATGTCCCACCGCGTAGAACAGAATCAGCGTCACGTTGATCGGCATCGAAAGCGGAGTTACAATCCGCCACAGGATACGATACTCCGACATCCCGTCCACTCTGGCCGCCTCGAAGAGTTCTTCCGGAATGGACCGCATGAAGGTGATGCAGAGCATCATATTAAATGCGCTTAAAGCACCGGGAACGATAAGCGCCCATATCGAGTTGAGCAAATGCAATTCTTTTATTAAGAGATACATCGGAATCATTGGCGCCTGAAAAATCATCGTAAAAATAATGAACAGCAGAATCGGCTTGCGTCCGCCAAGCCAGGATTTGGAGAGCGGGTAGGACGTCAGCAGAGTCATCACCATATTGATCGTGGTTCCGACGATAACGATGACGGCTGTTACACCAAAGGATCTCCAGAATACGCGGTTATGGATTACAAAATCATAATTGTTCAGATTGAAGCCAACCGGCCACAAGAAAACCTCCGAATGCGTAATCGCTTCGTTCGAACTAAGCGAGCCCGCGATAACGTAAAGCAGCGGCACAACAACCGCCAGACAAAACAGGGCAAGCAAAGCGTAATTAAATGTATCGAATGCAGTCTCTGCGAAAGAACGTTTGATCCTCATGCTGCCCCTCCTAATAAATGCCTTCGCCGGTCGTCCATTTGCTGATCCGATTCGCGACGACGAGTAATACAAAGCCGATCAGTGATTTGAATAACCCAATCGCTGTCGTAATGCTGTACTGACCTTGCAGAATACCTACCCGGTACGTGTAAGTGTCGAGAACATCACCGGTTTCAAATACGGCCGGATTCAGAAATTGATAGATCTGTTCAAAGCCGGAATCCAGAATATGGCCGATCTTAAGCAGGAGCAAAATCATAATGGCCGGCAGCAGCCCCGGCAGCGAGATATGAAGAAACTGCTTCATCCGATTTGCGCCGTCGATCTTGGCCGCTTCATACAGGGAAGGACTAATCCCCGCAAGCGCCGCAATAAAGATGATCGCGTTCCAGCCCATCTCCTTCCAGATACCCGACGTAATAATGATCGTCCTGAAGTAATCAGGCAGCTGCAGAAAAGCAATTCCATCATCTGCCCGGCCAATCAGCTGGTTCACAAAGCCGTTCGTTGGAGATAACAGCATGTAAGATAAGCCGAAGACAATCGTCCATGATAGAAAATGAGGCAAATACAAGACCGTTTGCACAATGCGCTTATAAGCCATTTTCCGGACCTCATTAAGCATAATGGCCAGAAGGATCGGCAGCGGGAAAGCAAATACAACCTGATACAAGCTGATAATCAGCGTGTTTCTCATCAGCCGCCCGAAGTTCGGATATTCGAACAGCTGCTGGAACCATTTGAAGCCGACCCATTCACTGCCGGAGAAGCCTTTGAAAATATTAAAGTCCTGAAAGGCGATAAAGCTTCCTGCCAAAGGCAGGTACTTGAACACCAGAAAGTACAGAATGCCCGGCACAAGCATCAGATAAAAAGCCCGGTGGCGCTTCACGTAACCCCATATCCCTTTCTTCGGGGCATCCGCCTGTCCGCCCGGCTTCGCAACGGTTGATATCGACATTTTTTTCACTCCATCGGTGTTGGATTCAATTCGTATCCTCATTATAGGATTGACCCTATACCCCAACAATGTGACCATAATTCGATTTACTGCAGTAATCGTTTGAATTTGAAACCATCCATGAGAAAGCCGGGCCCAATTTTCAGAACTGGCCTATTTCTTCTATTCCAGCATTTATGCTACGATAGATTTGAATTCATAGAATACATATCCAATTGGAGGCGCCTACATGTTGAACGAAGAGCAAGTGGCTGAAGGGTATTTTGGAGAGTTTGGCGGCAGCTTTGTTCCGCCGGAGCTGAAGGAAGTACTGGACTATTTAAGCGCGCAATTCAACAAGTTTAAGGATGACCCGGAATTTAAAGAGGAGCTTGACTACTATCTGAAAGAATATGTAGGCCGCGAGAATCCGCTGACTTACGCGCAGCAATTAACAGACGCTTGGGGCGGCGCAAAAATCTACCTGAAACGCGAAGACCTGAACCACACCGGCGCTCACAAAATCAACAATGTCGTTGGTCAGATTCTGCTTGCCAAACGGATGGGAGCAAAACGCGTCATCGCCGAGACAGGTGCTGGTCAGCACGGTGTAGCAACAGCAACCGCTTGTGCGATGTTCAACATGGACTGCGTCATCTACATGGGCGCGGAAGATACACGCCGCCAGGCGCTGAACGTATTCCGGATGGAGCTTCTTGGCGCTACCGTTGTACCGGTAGACAAAGGCCAAGGCCGTCTGAAGGATGCGGTTGATGAAGCGCTGAATGATCTGGTTGCCAACTATCAAAATACATTTTATCTGCTGGGCTCGGCGGTTGGTCCGCATCCTTTCCCTACTATGGTGAAGCATTTCCAATCCATCATCAGTGAGGAATCGAAACGTCAAATTCTAGCCAAGGAAGGCCGTCTTCCGACTGCCGTTATCGCCTGCGCAGGCGGCGGCAGCAATGCGATTGGCGCATTCGCCCATTACATAGACGAGCCTTCCGTACGGCTGATTGGCGTTGAGCCGGATCAAGCGCCAACATTGACAGAAGGCGTACCGAGCATTATCCATGGCTTCAAATGCCTGGTTCTGCTCGACGAAGAGGGTAATCCAAGAAAAACATATTCCATCGCAGCCGGACTTGACTATCCGGGGATCGGACCGGAGCATAGCCATCTGAAAGTCAGCGGACGTGCGGAATACGTAACCGTAAGCAATGAGGAGGTGCTCGCGGCATTCCAGGAGCTGTCCCGCACCGAGGGCATTATCCCGGCTCTTGAAAGCGCGCATGCCGTTGCCCATGCCAAGAAGCTGGCGCCAACGATGAGCAAGGATGAAATCCTTATTATCAACTTGTCCGGCCGCGGTGACAAAGACGTCGAGCAAGTATTCCACATGCTGAATAAGTAATCGCAAGCCAGCAGCTTCTGCCCCCTTCGGCAGGGCTGCTTTTTTTTGGCCGCTCCTGAGCGTATACTGGGATTAGACTTTTGTGAATCATCATGAACAGGCTGATCCTGACTGTTTGTGTGATCATTCTTTTTGGGAGGTACATAAAAAATGAGTTATGAATCGTATTTTGCAGAACGTAGAGAACAGCAGCTGGGTGAGCTTAAAGAGTTTCTGACCATTCCAAGCATTTCGGCGCTGTCTGAGCATAAGCAGGACATGATCAAAGCTGCTGAGTGGGTGGCAGGCAAGCTGGAAGCAGCTGGCCTTGAGAACGTGAAGATTCATCAGACGGCCGGGCATCCAATCGTATATGCCGATCATCTTCATGCACCGGGCAAACCAACTATCCTTGTGTACGGTCATTATGATGTACAGCCGGTAGATCCGCTTAATCTGTGGGAAACACCGCCATTTGAGCCAACCGAACGTGACGGCAAGCTGTATGCGCGTGGTGCAACGGATGATAAAGGCCAGGTATTCCTCCATGTGAAAGCAGTTGAAGCTTTATTGAATCAGGAGCAGAAGCTCCCGGTGAATGTGAAGTTCTGTATCGAAGGCGAAGAGGAAATTTCCAGCCCCAGCCTGCTCACCTTCCTGAACGAGCAGCAATCGTTGCTGGCAACAGATGCTGTGCTCATCTCAGATACGTCACTTATCGAAAAAGGCAAGCCGGCCATCTCGATTGGCCTGCGCGGTCTTTGCTCGCTTGAAGTGTCCATTAACGCTTCCAATACAGATCTGCATTCCGGCACTTATGGCGGCGGCGTTCCAAACGCGCTTCATGCGATGATTGAATTGCTCGCCTCCCTCCATGACAAGCACGGACATATTACGGTAGAAGGCTTCTACGAAGGGGTTCCAGAGCTGACTGCTGCCCTGCATGAGGAGTTTGAAAAGCAGAATTTCAACGAAGAGCAGTTGAAGAAAACGCTGGGACTCAGCACCTTGTACGGCGAAGAAGGCTTCACCTTCGTCGAACGGACAGGGGCCCGTCCAACACTAGAGCTAAATGGGGTATGGGGCGGTTTTCAAGGTGAGGGCACCAAGACCGTTATTCCGAAAGAGGCTCATGCGAAAATCACCTGCCGCCTGGTCGGCCAGCAGGACCCGCAGCGGATTCTCGATGCCATCATCGCGCATCTTCATGCGAATGTTCAGCCGGGTGTTACGTTAAAGGTTAAGCCGGGCGAAAAAGCTCGCGCCTTCGATATGGACCCGTCCATCCCGCTTCTGCAAACGGCAGCAGATGCTTATGAAGCCGTATACGGCACACGCGCCTTGTTCACCAAAGACGGCGGATCGATCCCAATCGTCGAGACATTCTCCCGCCAGCTGTCGGCACCGGTTATTATGATGGGCTTTGGCCTGCCGGATGAGAATCTCCATGCGCCAAATGAGCATTTTAACCTCGAGAACTTCGATAAAGGTCTGCTTACGATTGTGGAGTTTTTGAAAAGAGTGCAGTAATCATGTCAGTGCTGCAAATGATCATTCCGGACCAGACGTTATCTTTAGTCCCAAATCGGAAGGTTTATTACTCACCTGGCCGGTATCGTTTTTTGTAATTGTAAGTTTGGTTATCTAGGAGAGGAGTTCGCTATATTGTACGTAATGCAGAATATTCTGCTTAATTGGTACGTTGCCGGATAATATGTTGTACGGAGTGCAGCATATTTCGTTGATAGGAGCCTAAATAGGCTGTTTCATCCTCAGTATCCTGCATAACGTGCAGGATATTTCAGGCTACTAGGCTGATAAGCTCCATTATGCTGTAGAAATTGCAATGAAGACGATTAGCGGCAATTCGAGTAAATAGTCAACATGCCTAAACTGCCCGTAAAGTTGGCTTTACGGGCAGTTTTAAAGGCAGCCCAGATGGGACCATCTGGGCTGCCTTTTCCATTAAAACGCTGGAAGCGCAATGTCGCTATAGTTGTCCTCCAGGAATTTTTTCACCTCTGGACCAGTCATCCGCTCTGCCAGCTTCTGAATTGCCAGCGAGTTGACATTGTCTTCGCGTGCCACCAAAGTAATGACGAAGTCGGAATCTTTACCTTCGGTAATTAGAGCATCATTCTTAGGTGTTAGGCCAAGCGGCTTCGCGTAAGCCGGGGTCATGAGCACCATATCCACATCGTCGATGACACGGGCCAGCATAAGCAGATCCACTTCCTGGAATTTGAACTTATGCGGATTATCAACGATGTCAGCCTGTGTAGCTTTAATGCCAACGCCCTCTTTCAGCTTAAGCAAGCCATTGTTCTCCAGCATCACAAGCGACCTTCCGATATTGGAAGGATCATTAGCAATCGCAATCGTTGCGCCTTCGGGCAGATCTTCGATTTTCTTGTACTTTTTCGAATAGCCGCCGTATACCGCATTATAGATGGCTTTGACCGGCACCAGAGTCCCTTTGTTTGTTGCATTGAAATCATTCATATACGGAACATGCTGGAAGAAGTTCGCATCTACTTCTTTATGTTGAAGAGCCGTGTTCGGCTGAACGTTATCCGACAGCGTCACAATCTCCAAATTAATGCCGTCCTGCTTCAGCAAAGGCTTGACCAGCTCCAGGATCTCACTCATCGGCGGAATAAGCACGGCTACCTTCAGGTTCACTTCCTGCCCGTCTTTTCCTTCGTTTGTTGCCTGATTGTTTTGCTTGTCTGCTTTATTATTTTGACCGCATCCTGCGACAATCGTCACAAGGAGTGCGAGCATGACGAGCCATGTTATTTTGCTTCTCACTTTCCATTCCTCCCGCTTTATCTATCCGGCTTGCTTATTATCTCTCTAAGCCAAATTTGGCAGTCAGCCGCTTGTAAGACACTAGTCTAAGCGAGTCCAATTTAGAAATCAATCTAGAGATTCGCTCGCACTGTTCGCAATTTGGAATATGAAATATAATTGATTAAAACGTTTCTTTTAAGAAACGTACTTCAGAAGCTTATGCTTAACGTTTCTGTAAGAATCGTACTTCGGAAGCTTGCTCACAAATATACGGCAGGACCTACAGGATGGAGGAAATATACGATGCCATTGACTGAACAAGAAGTCGAACGATTAAACCGCCAGCTCCCGGCTTGGGTTGAGGCAAGCAAAGTAAGATCCGCCTTTGGCAAAACAGCCTCTTACATTCCGGAACTGGCAAAAGCTCCTCAGCATGCACTTGGCATTCATCTGATTGATACGGACGGATCGGCTGTTTCGAGCGGCGACTGCAGCCTTGCTTTTACGATGCAAAGTATTTCTAAAGTATTTACGCTTATTCTCGCTTTAATGGATAACGGTGAAGAAGCCGTATTTCAAAAGGTCGGCATGGAGCCTACCGGGGATAACTTTAACTCGATGCTGAAGCTGGAGCTTGTCCGTCCCGGCATTCCATTCAATCCGCTCATTAACGCCGGTGCAATCGCTATTTCCTCCTTGATCCAAGGCAATGACTCGGCCGAGAAAGCCTCGCGTATTCTCTCCTTCTTTCAAGAGCTTGCCGGCAATGAAAGATTAACCTACGACATGGATGTGTACAGGTCGGAATCGGATACGGCCAATCTGAACCGGTCGATGGCCTACCTGCTGAAGGATAATGGTGTTCTGGAGGGGCAAGTGGAGGATGTGCTGGACGTCTACTTCCGTCATTGCTCTATACAAGTTACCTGCAGCGATCTGGCTCGCATGGCCCTAGTGCTTGCGAACAACGGGACTGATCCGATAACAGGCGCCGCCTTAATTCCACGCCGTTATGTGCAGATTGCGAAGACTTTTATGATCACATGCGGGATGTACAATGCTTCCGGAGAATTTGCAATACAGGTTGGTCTTCCGGCCAAAAGCGGCGTATCTGGAGGGATTCTGACTATGGTGCCGGGACGGATAGGCATCGGAGTTGTTGGACCTGCACTTAACACCAAAGGCAACAGCATTGCGGGTGTCCATCTTCTGGAGACGATCTCCCGCGAGCTGGACTGGAGCTTATTCTAGACAAATTAACAGAATTAACAGAATGCCCCCTCGAAGGCTAGTAAGGCCTTATTGCGGTTGCAACATCATATTTTCACTGATTTCTTCATTTTCACACTCTAATTAAGGTCCCTCGAGGCTCTTAATTCCCCGATAACGTGGCATCTTGCGAGGTTAAAGCTCCCTAAGGACTTTAACTTCCAGAAACCCGGCACATTCTGCTCATTCGCTGGACCTTCCTGCACTCTTAGGGTCCCCGAGGGATCTTAAGCACCCGTCGTTCAGGTACTGCTGGCACGATAAGATCCCCCAGGGACCTTATCGTCAAATAAACAAAGGGCGTACGGAAGGCAACCAATAGCTGGCTTCCGTACGCCCCTTTTCTTTTACAGATCCCGCATAAATTCCTCAATATCTTTATCCGCCTTGGACTGATTACACTCATTGCATGCACATACGCAGTTATCCGGTGTCGTATGTCCGCCTTTTGCCCGCGGCAGCATATGATCGATTGTATCGCCGTATTGCCCGCAGAAATGGCAGGTGTAATTGTCCCTGGTCAGGATATAGCTTCGGAAATCCTTGTTGCTGAACAAACGCCGAATTGTGGTCCGGTTCACAAGAACAGCAGCCCGTTCTTTCACGAGCGTAACAGCAAGCTCCAATTCAATCTCCTGATGCCAGCGCCGTCCTTTATCGGTCTTGCCGCGCATCCAGACCATTCCATTGCGCGTCGTCCTCAGCAAACTGACATCCGAAGGCGAATAGTTCGCCGGCAACGGACGGGGACGCGGCTTTCCGTTTCCCCCGGCACCTCGTGCCGAAGACTTTGGCGGCCTCGGACGCTTTGGTGCGGCTGCAGGGGCCGTTATTAACTCCGGCTTTACGGCCGCTGTTGGTACAGCAGCAGCAACAGGGGCTTGGCTTACAGATTCAGCGTCAGGTGCAGACGATAGCATCATCGGCTTGATCGCCGGCTGGTCCGCATCTGCAGCAGCATGATGCATATGCATACCGGTCGATGTTGTACGGCGTCGCTCTTTCCGGCAGGAACGGCATGCACCGCGTCGCGATCCCGTTCCTGAACGGCGGCCCGTACGGCGGAGAAAATCCGTTTCCGGCTTTTGCTCCAGACAATGGACACACTGCTTATATCGAGTAGTTTGCAAGTTATTGGTCATCGGCAGCAACGGATGTCATTACACCCGTTTTTCACCCCATTACCCTTAATAATTACAGCTTCATCCGATAGATCGGTTTATTTTCCAGTCCGCGAATAAACGGCGTCCAAGGCTCGCTTTCCGGGGTTGTCTGCAGGGCATCCTCAACCATTTGCAGCTTGGCATCCATCGCATCGATATGATGAAGCGCCACGGCTTCCGCCGTCTGCGGCTGAACAGGACTCCCCCACTCTCCCAGATTATGATGAGACAGCACCATATGCTGCAGTCCCAGCACTTTTTCCGAATCCAAATTAATATTGCAGCGGATGGCCGCCTCCGTAATCCATGTCGATGCAAGCGAAATATGTCCCATCAGCTTGCCCGAAAGACTATAGTCGGATACGATTCCAAGCTGCGCAATCATCTCCTCGGGCTTGGCGATATCATGAAGTATAATGCCGGCTTTAAGCAGATCGGCGTTCAGGAACGGCCGCTGCCTGCACAGAAACTCCCCGATTTCCAGCATTCTGGCCATATGATAGGCAAGTCCGGCAAAATACGCATGATGATGTGTTTTTGCAGCCGGATAATGCTTCAGCTTCTCTTCTACCTTTGCTACACAGTAGGTGACAATCGCCTGAATCTCGGGATCCTTGATACTGTCTTTCGATTGATTAATCGTATTGATAAGTTCATCCGCATCAACGGGCGCTGAACGAATAAAGTCTGTGAGCGTAACACCGTCTTCCGGTACGGCCGGACGCATTCGCGAGATCTTGATCTGCAGCTTTTCACGGTACAAATGGACATTTCCATGAACCTTAACCAGGCCCATCGCGAAAAAGGTTTCCTTGTCCTGCTGCGAGACATCCCAGAACTTGGCCCCCAGCTGCCCGCTGGCATCAGCTAATACGATGTCGAAATAATCCTTTGGCGTTGTTGCATTCGTCTGTTTCACTTCCAGCTCCTTCAGCAGATAGAAGCCGGTAAAATCGTCCTGATTGCGAAGATCTTTAATTTGCGTCATTCTTGTTCCTCTCTCTAACTGCCTAAACCCTGCACCAAGATGCAAGTGTAATAAGCGCATGATACTCCTATTATACTATGAAAGCGTTCAGCGCGGCGCGAAAAAGAAAGAGGCTGCAGCCAGACAAAATTGTCGGGCGGCAGCCTCTTCCGTAACAGCTTGGTTATTCTGCAGCTTCCACGGGTGCTGAAGCTGCTGGCGCCTCTTCAGCACCTTCAGGAGACTCAAGGTCAACCTGGCCGTTATCCTTATGCGCCTCAACAAATTCATGAGCTGCAAACAGAATAGCGGCTGCTTCCGCACGGTTTACGATTTGCTGCGGGTGAAGATTGCCGTCCGCATCAAGCGATACGATCTTGTACAGCAGCGCACGCTGAATCGTCCCTTGATAATCGACGGTAATATCCTTCTCATCCTGAATGTTGATGTACATCTTAATGAGCGGATACTGTCCGGTCTTCTCCAGTGCCTGCACCAGATAATGCGCGAACTGTTCTCTGGTCAGAGGCTTTGCCGGATCGATGTCGGCAGGCAGATCAAGCCCGTTATAGTGGGCGATAATAAAGCTGTCCGCGTACCAGGCATCATTTTTTACGTTGGTGAAAAAACCTTCCGCCGTAGGTGCCTTCTTAAAATCAATAGCAGCCAGGCTTAACTGCATCGTCCGGACGATCAGCTCAACACCTTGCGCTCCTGTAAGGTTTTCTTCCGGATGGAACTCCGAAGAAGATACCCCTTTCACAATGCCAAGCTCTTGCAGAGCTTCAATTTGTGCACGGCTGCTAGTGCCGGCGATATCCGAGAAGCTGGGATTATCGGCGGCGGCAAGCGCCTGGCCGGATACCGCTCCAAACAAGACAGCGGCGGAAATGGCCGCGGCAGTTATACGTTTTCTCATCGGTTATGTTCTCCTTCATCCTCTAGGCTGAGTAGTGGAACAGCTGTTCAAAGTCTTGGACGAAGGTTTCCCTCGAAATGTTGCTAGAAGCTGATTTCCTGCTTGCTCTTTTTGGCGGCTGTCACCCTCATGTACAAGTAAAGCAGGGTGAACCCGACCAGTCCGATTAAGGCCATCCCCGTTCCTGTCCAATAGATGGACTTTGGCGCGATTTGCTGGAACAGATACCCGCCAAGAAAGCCGGATGCGATTCCCGATAAACCGCCCCAAGTCAACGCATAGACCGCCTGCCCCGATGCCCGCAGCTCGCTGGGAACGATAAGTGCCGTCAACTGCGTACCTATATAGTAGAACGCCCCAAACGTCAGACAATGCAGCGCCTGGATAAAAATAATCTGCTCCGCGTTGCCCGCTCCCGCCATCAGGAACCAGCGAAGCGCGTACAGCAGGCTGACAAGAATCAGGCAGCTGACCATCGTCCTGGCATGTTTGGACAAGTACCGATCAAAGAGCAGGAATACCGGAATTTCGAAGACAGAAGACAGAAAAGCCGACCAGCCCACAAGATCCGTATGCCCGCCAAGCTCCGTCATATACAATCCGATAAACGTTGTGTTCATGGAGTTCGGAATCGAGATCAGAAGCCCGATGACGAGAAACACAAGAAACACCCTGTTTCCCAGCATCTGCCGGTAATTTACGCCTTGGGCCGTCTTTGGAGAGGAGCCGCGCGGCAGGGTAAAAGCAAATCCGATGGCTGCCAGCATCATGATCGTATAGACAATCCATAATCTCCCAATGCCGATTTGTCCGAGAATCGGCCCTGTAACCAAAGCAAGTATCGCCCAGCCGCATGATCCCCATAGCCGGAACGCCCCAAACTTATGACGCGTACCTTCGATACTGTTCAGGATAAGACTGTTGCTCTGCGAGAACAACGGCATCTGGAAAAAGAAAAACAGCAGCATGCAGCCAAAAATAAACGTGTAGGAATCGCTTAAAAAGACGAGCTGCATCGCGACAAGATTGCCAATCAGCATCAGAATAAGAATTAGCCGGATGTTCCGGGTCCTGTCGCTCAGATAGCCCCATAACGGATTGGCGATCAACGACACAATTGGCCCGCCTGCCATCAGCGCTCCGATTTTCAACGGACTAATCCCGATCGACTGCAGATAAAGGGCAAAAAACGTACTGTATACCGCTATCGTGCCATAACTGAAAAAATTAAATGCCTTGATGAAGAGAAAGCTTGTTTTCGCTTCCTTCCCTTCGATCTCACTCATGTTGTCCACCACCGCTTTCAATAAAGCTTAGACAGGAATAGCCGTTGAGCTTGACCGGAGGATCACTTCCTCCGCGGTCACTTCACGGCCGAGCTCATCCGATAAATAAATCCCCTCGCTAATTAACATCGTACGCAAGGCAATAGCTGCTGTCGGCAATAATGGTATACGCCCCTGCAGCGCCGCAATCCAGTGATGCTGAGAGGAATCATATGCATCTTCATTCTCGCGAAGCCGGTGCCAGCGGAGGTCCATCATGTCCAGGTCAATTGTGCTGTCCAGATCCATATCACATACCGTGCTGTGGTAGCTGAACGGCTGCGAAGCTTCTCCCGATGATCCGTCAGGTAACCTGACACCACCCTCCGATCCAAGAATGCTGCTTCCTTCAAATCCGCCCATATGAACCGACCAGGCTTCGATCAGATCCAGCGTCAAGCCGCCCTTAAAGCGGATAAAGCCGGTCGCCAGCTCTTCTACGTTAAAGCCGCTGCTGTTCTTGCGTTCCTCCAGCATCGCCATCTCCTGATACACCTTGCCCGAGATGCGTTCCACCTCCGGATTGCCAAGCAGGTAGAGCAGCTGAGCCACATGATATACGCCCATATCGAGCAGAGCGCCTCCGGCAGCCGTTTCTTTGCGGGTGAAAAACGGCGTCCCGTAACCGTCCACAAAAGGACGGTTACGGCGGCGGAAGCCGGTGGAACGCGCATGGTACAGCCTGCCCAGCTTGCCGCCGTCAATCAGTGTTTTGGCCGCTTTTGTATCCTTGCCATACAGCGTAAACAGCTGAATATGCAGCAGCTTGCCCGTTTCCTCCGCAGCCTCCAGCATTCTTCTGCCGTCTTCGTAAGTACCGGCAATTGGCTTCTCGCAATACACATGCTTGCCGGCCTGCAGCGCAGCAATCGTGACGGGAGCATGAAAGTTATTATGCAGGCAGACATCAACCGCAACGATATCCTCGCGCCCAATCAGCTCGCGGTAATCGGAGTACACATGCGGGATGCCGTATTGATCGGCTACCCTTCTTGCCTCCGCTTCGTTTACGTCGCATACCGCAGTAATTTGGACGCCCGCGACCTGGCGGTACTTTTCGATATGCTGCTTGCCGATCTGTCCAACGCCAATGATTCCGATTTTAATCGTCTCCATTACCCTTCACTCCTTAAGTCAGCTTCGTCGGCAAGCAGTTTTTTCACCATGCCAAGCAGCCGCTCCGTCTCCAGATACTGCCGCTTCGGCGCGTTATATTCAATTCCCCAATAGCCCTTATAACCCGCATCCTTCAACGTTGCAATCGTATTCAAAGCATCGCCGGAAACGGCGGTTTTTTCATCAAAATGGGTATGGTAGGCCCACGGCGCAACCAGCTTGTCGCCCTCCTCCTGATCGGCTTTCCACCGTCCAAGATGGACAAGGAAGCCAAAGGCAGGGTGATCGACCGCTTCGGCGATCCGCTTCATCTCGCGAGGCAGAAGCGATGCGCCCATATGATTCTCCGGACCGATAAGGAAACCGTTATCCGATGCAAACTGCGCAAACTCCCGGTACGTCCGGACGGTATATTCAAATTGTTCTTCCGTCATTGTTTCTCTGTCATGATAGCTGCCGCCGGTATCAATCCGGACGGTCTTCGCACCAAGAATAACCGATGCGCGCAAATGCACCAGCGCATTATCATGAAGGCGTTTCCGGGTCTCAGGGTCCGGGTCCCACAGATGAGCGCCGTCGACGGCGAAGTTGACCACAGCCATTTCCTTTTCATCCAGCGCTTCACGGATTTTGCGAATGTAGCTCTCGTCCGCAAGCCGATAGATCGGCCCTGTATTGCGGTCGATAAAAAATCCGTTCCATAAATCGGCAACATCCAGCTTATAACGGTATTTTACCGTCTCCAAATAGCCAAATACATCCATTTTGCCTTCCAGATACATGTTGTTAAACGAATAGCCTCCAATTGATACGTTCACGATTTCTCACTCCCGCTGATCAATATGTCCATCCCCTCCCATTATAGTGCCTGAACAGCATGAAATAGGGTTATTTTTTTGCAACAGACGGGGGAAATTTCTACGGTCAAAGGAATGATGAAATCCGAATTGCTCTAAGCATGAATGCGCTTTAATTGGAAAAGACAGCTTTCTATGCGCTTGATGTGTTGGATATTGCCGTTATGAGCATAATAAGAATGAAAAATGCCGCTCGCAGTGCTCAATCAATCTATATTCAAGATAATAATGATACATATTCGTTATTTAAGTTTTAAGGCATGTTTATAATATAATAGAGGCATAAGTAAGTTCTAATTTCCGTCCCTTGAACTTCAAAATCCTAGACGGAGGTATCTGTCGATGTCATCTGGCAATTTACACAAGCAAGACCCTTGGGCTTCTTATTACGGGCCCAATCTTGGTTACGTCCAAGAACAATATGAATTGTATAAGCAAAATCCTGAATCTGTCGTAGCCGAGTATCGCGAGCTGTTCGAACAACACGGCGAACCGCCTCAATACGCGGGACAAACGGCACCAATTGTAGCAGCGCAAGCTTCCGGCGGCGCAGCTATTGATGCAAAAGTACTTCAAAACCTAGTAGCGGCTGGTAAGCTTGTATGGAACATACGCGCTTTCGGCCATTTAGCTGCGGATATCGACCCGCTTGGCATCAGTCCAAAAGTAAGCACGAACATGCTTGATCTGGAAACCTACGGTCTGACTCAAGCCGATCTGGCTGCACTGCCGGCTGAGCTTGTCTGGACGAAAGCACCTGCCGATGTGAAAAACGGTTGGGACGCGATCGAGAAGCTTCGCAAAGCTTACACCGGAACTCTCGCTTACGAATTCAGCCATGTTCATAACGAAGAAGAACGCGTATGGCTGAAGCAACGCGTAGAGAAAGAGAATCCGGCAACTAAGCTGAACACAGAGGAACGTAAGAAGGTTCTGACAAAGCTGTTCGAGGCCGAACAGTTCGAAGATTTCCTGCAGCGCACATTCGTCGGCCAAAAACGCTTCTCGGTTGAAGGCAACGATGTTCTCGTGGCCCTCGTTGACGAGATGGTTCATGAGCTGTCCAACGACGGCGTTAAACATATTCTGATGGGCATGGCTCACCGCGGCCGCCTGAACATTCTGGCGCATGTGCTCGGCAAGCCGTACAGCAAGATTTTCTCCGAATTCCATCATGCGTCAAACAAAAAAATGAGCCCGTCCGAAGGCTCGATCGGTATCAATTACGGCTGGACCGGCGACGTGAAATATCACCTTGGCGCGAACCGTTCCATCGGTACAGGCGAAACGGTTAAGACCCGCATCTCGCTGGCGAACAACCCGAGCCACTTGGAGTTCGTTAACCCCGTTGTCGAAGGCTTCACGCGCGCAGCGCAGGATGACCGTACAGCACCTGGCTATCCGAAGCAAAACCAGGATCTCGCCGCAGCGATCATTATGCATGGTGATGCCGCTTTCCCTGGCGAAGGCATCGTAGCTGAGACCATGAACCTGTCGCAGCTTAACGGGTATTCGCATGGCGGCACGCTTCATATTATCGTCAACAACAAAATCGGCTTCACTACGGAGAGCCATGATTCCCGTTCGACGCATTACGCAAGCGACGTTGCGAAAGGCTACGAAATTCCGATCGTTCACGTTAACGCGGATGATCCAGATGCCGTAATTGCAGCGGCTCGCATGGCAAGCGAATACCGTACGAAGTTCAAGAAAGACTTCCTGATTGACCTGATCGGCTACCGTAAATACGGTCACAATGAGACAGATGATCCGGAAACAACACAACCAACAATTTACAAAAAGGTAAAAGCTCATCCGACAGTAAGCCGTATCTTCACGGACAAACTGATTGCGGAAGGCGCCATTACCGAGCAAGAAGCAGAAGGCTTGAAGCAAGAAGTTATCGGCCGTCTGAAAGCGGCTTACGATGAAATGAAGAGTCGTGAAGGCCAAGAGCCTGTTCATCAAACACAAGGTTTGCCAAACGATCTGGCGACTAGCGATGCAGTAGCTCCTGTCTCGGTTGAGAAACTTCGCGAGATCAACGCCAACCTGCTGAAATGGCCTGAGAATTTCACTGTTTATCCGAAGCTGCAGCGCATCCTGGAACGCCGTGCGAACGCCGTAAACGACGGTGAAAAAATGGACTGGGGCCATGCTGAAACGCTTGCTTTCGCCTCCATTCTGGCAGAAGGCAAGCCGATCCGGCTCAGCGGTCAGGACGTTGAACGGGCAACATTCGCTCACCGTAACCTGGTATTGCATGATGCAGAGACCGGCGATACTTATTGCCCGCTCCATCATCTGCCGGAAGCAAAAGCATCGTTCGCGATTCATAACAGCCCATTGTCCGAAGCTGCTGTTCTTGGCTTCGAATACGGCTACAACGTACATGCTCCGGAAACAATGGTAATCTGGGAAGCGCAATACGGTGACTTCACAAACGTTGCCCAAGTGCTGATCGATCAGTTCATCTCAGCCGGCCGTGCAAAATGGCAGCAAAAATCGAGCCTCATCATGATGCTTCCGCATGGTTATGAAGGTCAAGGTCCGGAACACTCCAGCGCTCGTCTGGAACGCTTCCTGCAATTGTCCGCTGAAGAGAACTGGACGGTTGTGAACCTGTCCAGCGCAGCGAACTACTTCCATTTGCTTCGCCGCCAAGCTTCGATCACGGAGAGCGATGCTGCTCGTCCGCTTATCATCATGGCGCCGAAGAGCTTGATTCGTAACCCGCGTGTTGCTTCGGAAATCTCGGAGCTTAGCAATGGTTCGTTCAAAACAGTTGTGGAACAAAAAGGGCTCGGCGCTAAGCCGGACCGCGTGGAACGCCTCGTTCTTGCTACTGGCAAGATGGCTATTGATATTGAAGAAGCGATCGAGAAAAACGGCGATCAAAATCTGGATTGGCTGCATGTTGTACGTGTAGAACAGCTGTATCCGTTCCCTGATAAAGAACTCGCAGCGATTATCGAACGTCTGCCGAATCTGAAAGAAATCGTTTGGGTACAAGAAGAGCCGCAAAACATGGGTTCATGGTTCTACATGGAGCCTCGTCTGCGCAAAATCGCGCCAGCCGCTGCCAGCGTAAGCTACATCGGCCGTCCGGAACGCTCGAGTACAGCAAGCGGCTTCCAGCAAGTACACAGCTTCGAGCAGCAGCACATTCTATTGCAAACATTAAAATATAGTCCGTCGTTGACATATAACACTGGGAGGTAAGCTCACGTGCAACAAATCATAGTACCGGCAATGGGTGAATCAATTACGGAGGGCACAATCTCCAAATGGGTAGTCAAAGTAGGAGACGCTGTTAAACAAGGCGATGTGCTTCTTGAGCTTGAAACAGATAAAGTAAACATCGAGATCAGCGCTGAGGCAGACGGCGTTCTGCAAGAAATCGCGAAAAACGAAGGCGACACCGTTGAAATCGGTGAAGTTATCGGCACAATCGGAGCTGGCAGCGGTGCTGCCGCTCCAACGCCGGCGGCTCCTGCAGTTGAAGCAACAACTGCACCTGCAGCAACTCCGGCTCCTGCAGCACCAGCTTCTGCTCCGGCTACAGCGGTAGCCGTTGCTCCAGCACCTGCAGCTGACAGCCACCTGAATGCTTCTCCGGCAGCCCGTAAGCTGGCAAGAGAAAAAGGCATCGACATCAGCGAAGCTCAATCAACGCTTGGACGCGTTGAGCTTCGTTCGGCGGCTCCTGCACCTGCAGCAGCTCCGGCACCAGCTGCAAAAGCAGCTCAACCGGAATTCACATCGAACAAGCCTTACACTCGTACAAAAATGTCCCGCCGCCGCGCGACAATCGCTAACCGCCTCGTTGAAGCACAGCATACAGCAGCTATGCTGACTACGTTCAACGAAGTGGATATGTCAGCGATCATGGACGTTCGTAAACGCCGTAAGCAATCATTCCTGGACAAACACGAAGTTGGTCTTGGCTTCATGTCCTTCTTCACAAAAGCTGTTGTTGGCGCATTGAAAGAGTTCCCTAATTTGAATGCTGAAATCAACAACGGCGATATCATCGCTAAACAATACTACGATATCGGTATCGCAGTATCGGCTAAAGAAGGTCTGGTTGTTCCAGTCGTACGCGACGCGGATCGCCTGAGCTTCGCTGAGATCGAGAAATCGATCGTATCCCTGGCTAAAAAAGCACGCGATAACTCGCTGTCGCTGGATGAGCTGCAAGGCGGTACATTTACGATCACTAACGGCGGTACATTCGGATCGCTCTTGTCGACTCCAATCCTGAACGCTCCGCAAGTCGGCATTCTGGGTATGCACAAAATCCAGCTTCGTCCGGTAGCGATTGACGCTGAACGTTCGGAGAACCGTCCGATGATGTACATCGCCCTCACTTACGATCACCGTATCGTTGACGGCTCAGAAGCAGTACGCTTCCTTGTAAAAGTAAAAGAAATGCTTGAAGATCCGGAAACCCTTCTTTTGGAGGGCTAAAAAGGTGGGCTGTACCCTTGGGTACAGCCTTTTTTTATGTGCGGTGTGATGTAGCTCGCTGTGGGCAGTCGCTGCGTAAGTGAATATTCTTTCAATCGCTGTGCCTTTCGGGTTCCCTCAACAAGAAGTCTCAAGGTAGGAACCCGAAAGCCAAGGCGAACGCTAACGCTTTTCAAGAACATTCACTTCCTCCGCGCCTTCCCGGCTCGCCAACCAGCCAAAAAAGGGCTGAACCCCAGGTAAAAGCCCATGGGTTCAGCCCTTTTTTTACAGCAGGTGAAGTGCTGCGCAGACGAATATTCTTTGGATCGCTGTGCCTTTCGGGATTCCTCGAATCAACGGTTACAAGGTTAGAATCCCGAAAGCCAAGGCGAGCGCTGCCGCTTCTCAAGAACATTCGTCTACTCCGCTGAAGCAACCAAACAAGGGGTTGTCCCAAAAGTCATGTATTAGACTTTTGGAATAGCCTTTATAGTTTGTTATAAATAGCTACGTTGGATTTCCTACAGCATAACGTGGCATTTTTGACTGGCTGCTTACTTTACACTGGATTCTCTGCAGTATAATCAGTCCCATTTTGACGATATCTGCTCCTTCTGGAGATTTATACTGGAGTGAATCCAACGTAGCTTCCGAGGCCTTGCCTTTTATCCCATTCTACTGGAGAAAATCCAGCGTACGGTAAGAGGGCACTCCCAAAAGTCATTTGAAATCGACTTTTGGGAGTGCCCTTTTTGCTGCCGCCTATCGTTCTTGGCTGACCAGCCCAGGAACGACTATAAAGAAAGGACTGCTGGGTCATCAGCAGTCCACATACGGCCTCCCCCCATAGGGCGAGCGGCTTTGGAGCGGAGGAAGTAAATGTTCTGGAGAAGCGGAGCGTTCGCCTTGCTTTTTCGGTTCCTACCACTAATACTCGTTCAGGGAACCGGAAAAGCACAGCGATCGGAAGAACATTTACTTTCGTAGTGACATCACCATGCGAGCACTCTCCCTCATTTACTTCCGCAGCGACACCATAATGCGAGCCCTCACTCACTATAATGGACACGGAAAATCATGTCCTGATTATAATTGCCGAAGCCTTTGCCGAACAATGTCAGGCCGCCGACATGGACGGCATTGTCTTCGACTGCCAGGCGGAATACCCATTGATTGCGGTTAAGCTCAATTTGATCGATCCCGATATCCGAGATTTGCTGGCCATCGATGAAGGTGCCATTTTTCTGGACGCGGATAATCTTGAGAAGTCCGTATTGATTGACGAAATCCTGCCACCAGACCGGTGTGAATTTCCCCTTCACGTCCCCGTAATCGCCGGGACTGGTCCACATGCCAAGCCGGACGCCGTTAAGTGTGAATACAATATCCGACGGCCAGTTATCATTGTAGCCCGGTGCCTCGGAGCTGATCTCAAGCACAATCTCCAGCTCCTCGGGACGTTGGCCCGGCAGCAGATAATTCGGGATTCGATACTCGACATAACCTTTGCCAAACCATAGAATTCCGGCATTCATCCGCTCCGGCTCAATGAAATACCTCGGATCATCGAATTGTCCGATGACCTTCTCTGTAGTGGCAATTCCGCAGGTCGGATATACCTCAAACTCCGTATAATGTCCGATCGGTATGCTGATCTCATGGGTTTTCTTCGGTATAAAACCGGCCTGCGGCAAATCAATCTGAATCCGGGAAGCAGAAATCTCGCAAATTTTATGCGTGCCTCCCTGCTTCCGGATCATCTTCGTCTGAATGACACCCGCTTGCTCCAGCTTGCGGACATGCATCGTAACGATTGCGCTGCTTAATCCAAGCGCGGCAGCCAAATCCTTCACATTCATCGGCTCAGAGGCTGCAGCAAGCAGATCCAGAATACTTAATCGTACAGGACTAGCCAGCGCTTCATAAAGCGGAAGCCAGGCATGGTCTGTATCGGCTTTGATTAACATGGTTCACATCCTGTTACTTATTGAAGTTTGATGCGAATGACGTTCCAGGAAGCTTTGCCAAGTGAAGTCTCGATCGTACCGTTCTGTTCCAGCGCGGCATTGCCGTTCGTGTGCGGCTTCACACGATCCGGATTAGCAGCTGTGTTGACGGCCTGCAGATCATCATTCTCAAGGACAATATGCTCGATTACGCGGAAAGAACCAAAGCTGCGAAGATCGATTTCGAATGTTCTCGCATTGTCCAGATCGCGGTTTACGGCAAATACGGTTACTTCCCCAAGCTCTTCGTTATGAACAGCTACGGCTTCCACATAAGGAACATCGGTATAGTCCTTGGAATCGTATTTATCCGACTTAAGCAACGGCACGAGCACCGTACCGCGGCCAAACACGCTGGCATGCATGTACGGATAATAGATCGATTGCTTCCAGGCAGCTCCGCCGTTCTCCGTCATAATTGGCGCAATAACGTTGACGAGCTGAGCAAGACATGCCATTTTTACCCGGTCGGCGCGTTTCAGCAGGCTGATCAGCATACAGCCAACCACAAGCGCATCCTCATGCGTATAAATATCCTCCAGCTGCGGCGGCGCGATCGACCATGGCTCGATCTTGCGGTCGCTCTCGTTGGAGTGGAACCAGACATTCCATTCATCGAAGCTAAGGTTAATGTTTTTCTTGCTCCGCTTCTTCGCTTTCACATAGTCAGCCGTCGAAATAACGGTCTGAATGAAGGAGTCCATCCCCATCGATTGAGCCAGGAAGTTGGCGGTATCCTTATCTCTATTCCCATAATACTGATGCAGCGAGAGGTAATCAACGTTATCGTACGTCAGATCAAGCACCGTAGCTTCCCAATCCGGGAAGGTTGGCATGCCAAGCGCCGAGCTGCCGCAGGCAACAAGCTCAATGGTTGGATCTACCCAACGCATCACCTTTGCTGTCTCGTTTGCAATGCGGCCATACTCGACAGCAGTCTTCGCGCCAATCTGCCAAGGGCCGTCCATCTCGTTGCCCAGGCACCAGGTTTTCACCTTATGCGGATCTTTATAGCCATGCTTGATGCGCAGATCCGACCAGTAGGAGCCGGAAGCATGATTAGAATACTCGATTAGATTACGTGCTTCCTCCGGTCCGCGGGTGCCGAGATTGACGGCCATCATCGCTTCTGTGTTTGCTTTTTTACACCAGTCAACAAATTCATTAAAGCCTACCAGGTTCGGCTCAATCGTCCGCCATGCCAATTCAAGCCGTCTAGGGCGGTCAGCAACCGGACCAATGCCATCCTCCCAGTTGTAACCGGATACAAAATTACCTCCAGGGTAACGAACGATAGGTACGTTTAATCCTTTTACAAGCTCGAGAACATCGGAACGGAAGCCTTGCTCGTCTGCGGATGGATGATCCGGTTCATATATACCGCCGTATACCGCACGCCCCAGATGCTCGATAAAAGAGCCATAAATCCGTTTATCTACTTCTCCAACGATAAAATCTTTGTCAACGATCATTTTTGCATGGTTTGCCATAAAAGAATCACCTCGTGATAAATGTATAAATCAGGAACAATATCTTTATTAAACATCAGCCTATGAAATAATTCAACAACGAATTCTTATATAATTAAATTAATATATTTATTAATCCTATGAGTAGTTCAAACCTAAAATACCCATTATTAAGAAGTTCTTTGTTGAGTCTGCCGCTTGTTTCGACTAAACTGGAATCAGCAGGTAATTTCTCGGATGGTTCGCCATTTATTGCAGGAGATGAAACACAAATGCCCAGCAAAATTCGCTCACTGGACGATGCAGCCGGACATGTCTTACAGCTATTGACCCGTTTTTTTCATGTCGACTCTCTCTTTATTGCGATTCAAGAAGGTTCAATCCATCGCGTTGTACAAGCCTATAATCGTAAAGAACTGCTTGTGCAAAGCGGAATGACTTTCCGCACAGATGTCAGCACGGTCATCGGACAACGTTCATATTATTCCGTCCCTCTATCTGCCAGCGATAATGTCGTTCATGGCGCCATTTATTTGGTTGATCGCGATCCCCTATCCCCAGATGAGGATGAACTGTCGATCCTAGGCTCCATGGCCTCGCTCCTTAGTTACACCATTGATCTGGAAAATGCAACGGTTACAGACAGTTTGACCGGTTTGTATAACCGAAGATTTCTGGAAGAGTTATTCCAGCGTAATACAGATGCTCTGCTTATCGTTATGTTTATCGATCTGAATGACTTTAAGCAGATTAATGATAATTACGGTCATGACTTTGGTGATCTGTTACTAATCGATATCGCCAAACGGCTTAAACAGCAAATTCGTCAAAGCGATCCTATCATTCGTTATGGAGGCGATGAGTTTATTATTTGCTTCCAGAATTTCAGCGAAGACAGCAGTGTTCGGGTTGTTCACGACAAAATCAGTGCCTGCTTCCTCGATCCATTTATCATTAACGGACAGCAAGTTTCTATCTCTGCCAGCATTGGAATCAGTTCTAATCGGGGCAGATATGCCAGCCTCAAACAGCTGATTATGGATGCAGACCAAGCCATGTACCAAATGAAGCAAACAAGAAAAAAACCTTAAAGCTTGTAAGCTTCAAGGTTTTTTGTCTTTTTATCCGATAATTCCGTTGACCGCTGTCCATATGCCCGTGATGAGAATAAGCCAAAGCGCGATGGTTTTGAATAACCGTTCATCGAGTCGTCCAACCGCTTTGATCCCGATAATAACTCCGATAATAAGCGCCGGAACCGCCCACCCGACCGTTTCCATAGAGGTTTGGTTAAGCAGCCCTTCATACACATAGGTCCCGATTGTAATGATATTCAGGATAAGCGCGTAAGCGGTAATATTCGCCCGGAAGGTCATCTTATCAAGGCCTTGATTAGTCAAAAAGAGTGCTACCGGCGGTCCGCTCATCGAGATGCTGCCGTTCAGAAATCCGCTTAATGCTCCAATAGGCGCATACGCGATGCGGCTGAGCGGAAAGCTCCTTCCGCTCAGCATCAGGACGAATACGACAGCTACAAGCACGCCTGCTCCAAGCTTCAGCGAGTGGGCAGGAACATAGATCAAAGCATATGTGCCAAGCGGAGCGGCCAGAAGACTCGCAACAAGAAGCGGCCAAATCTGCCTGATCCGGACATACTTCCGGCTGCTGTACAATACGGCAATGTTGGTCAGCAGACTTAATACAACAACAATCGGAACGGCCTGCTGCATCGGCATCAGCTTCACAAGCAGCGGCATGGAGATCAGAGCAAATCCAAAGCTCGTAAGTCCTTGGACAAAGCCCGCAAGCAGGACAATCATAAATACAAATACAAGTTCATCTAGCTGCATTTCCAAACTCCTGATTCTATTTAAGCAAGCGATAGATCACTTCTGCTGCTTCCGCGCGTGTCATGGATGCTGCCGGCGAGAACCGGTCGGCACTGCGTCCTTTCACCAGCCCTTGCTCATAAGCCCATTGTACAGAAGGCAGCGCCCAATCTGCAATCGATGTTTTATCAAGGAATGGGAGCTCAGCTCCGGCAGCTGCATTTGCAGAATCGTTGCGGCTAATGATTTCAAAAGCCTTTTTCAGCATAACGGCCATCTCTTGGCGAGAGATGACATCCTCTGGTTCAAACAGATCTGCCGACCGGCCATTCACAAGACCCGCTTCATAAGCAGCGGATACGGCATCCGCGTACCAGGCCAAAGGTGCTACATCGCTAAAATGCAACGTATGATCGGTATTGCTTACAAGCTTCAAAGCACGAACGAGAATTGCTGTAAATTCCGCACGGCTAATTTCGCGTTCCGGCTCAAAGCTTGCAGCGGAGATACCATTCACAATCTGCTTCGCCGACAAAGAAGTGATTGCTTGCGCTGCCCAATGGCTGCCTGGCACATCCGTATAAGATTTGGTCACTTCTAATAAAGCATAATTGCTGAAATGGGTAACAGAAGCCTCCCATACTCCATTGACCAATTGCCCGCCAACATAACGAATCATTCCATCATCCGTTATATAGTAGATACCTGTAAGCTCGGCATTGCCGCTTTGTATCGGTGTAAACCGTAATGTGAGCGGGCTGCTGAATGCAGACAGCTTCTCTATATTTCCGGCTGCATCTGTTACCGACAGCTCAAAGTTATAAATGTTGCCTATTATACGAACGCCTCCGCCAGCACTGTCCGTTAATTTATTCGCAGCTTCTTCCGTTACCGGAACAAAGCTGACCATCAGCTTGCTGCCCGCTTCTGTCTTCAGCTTGCCAAGCAGATCAGCAATGACGGACGGTGGAATCGTTAAGGACAAGTCTCCTGCTGCAAGCGTGATTGGACCTTTCTTCAAATGATTATACAGATCAGATGAGAGAACAGCCGTTGATGTGCCGGATGGCAGCAGAACGGAGAATCCTCCCTTCCCATCAGCTGTTAATTGCTGGATATTAATAGAAACGACACCATTATTGCTTGAAGCGGCGCTGCCGTTATTGCCTGCGTTGTTGCCGCTACCGTTACCATCTCCATTGCCATTGTCATTGTCATTGTCATTATCGTTATCGTTGCCACCGGATGGCAGCTCGCCAACCTTCACAAGTGCAATATCGTCCATATAGCCCCAAGCTTCAGCAGGAGCATCCACATCAAATCCGATAGACACTTTCCCATCCCTTACTTCGATATTGCCGACCGTATACGAATGCCAATCATTCCAGCCTGTATTTATAACATCGGTGCTGTAGGTTTTGTCATCAGACTTTGCAAACAACGCGATTTTCTGCTCCTCATATACACCGCCGGAAGCCGATGCGCGCAGCTCATAAACGCCGTTATCTATGTTCTCAATCGATTGTGTAATCGTATACTTAAAAGCCGTGCCCAGCCAATAATTCAGCGCGTATTCGCCAGATTTGGCGTTAGCCGCATTATGCTCAACCTTTACCGCTCCGCTATCCCCGACTATCGTCCATGGCGAAGGAGTTCCGCTTTCGAAGCCGGGATTTAGCACAACATTAACCTCTGCAGCCTCCACCTTTACAAGCTCAAGCTTGTCAAAATAGCCCCATGCATCAGCCGGTCCGTTTACGGCAATGCCGACCTTAACCCGGCCGTCTGTCACCTGAATATCTCCAACCGTATATTGCTTCCAGACGTTATATCCGGCATTCGTTACCGGAGTGCTGTAGGTCTGTCCGCCCGACTCTGCTGTCAGAGAGATGACCTGATCCGCATATTCACCGCCGGAAGCATAACCGCGAAGCTCATACGTTCCGTTCGCAAGCCCCGTTACCGTCTGCGATACCTGATAAGCAAAGGCCGAGCCCGACCAATAATTCAAGGCATATTCGCCAGCCTTTGCATTACCCGCATTATGCTCGATTTTCACCGCGCCTGTATCCCCGGTAATCATCCAATCCGCCAGCGTACCGCTCTCAAAGCTGCCGTCCTTCAGCAGATTCGGGCTTCCCGTCACTGTCACCTCTACCGAGGTGCGAAGATTTGTGCCAGCCACATTTCCTTGAACCATAAACGTTCCCGGCGTACTTAACAGCTCCGAATCATACTCATCCCACTCAACCGCTTTAGCCGTAATCGTACCTTCGTTATACAGCACCTTCGTATCTGCCGGCAGCAGCAAGGCATCGCCTGTTGCAATCGTAACCGGTGTCGCCGGGTACACGAGGATCGGATCTACGCTTGCGATGCTCCCCGGTACATATTGGAAGGCGTTAAGCGAGTCAAGCGCATTGCCGTCATAATCAAACATCGCCTGATTCTCCCATGCATTGCCCTCGCCCTTCTTCCAGCCTACACCGGGCAACCATGCAGGCTCCCAGTAGAAGACACCAAGACCAAGTCCGCCTTGCACATGGGCAACGGTATTCAGCACTGTCTCCGTAACCAGCTTCTGATTCGCAACCGATGCTTCAAAGCCAACCAGCTTTGTCTCGTTCTCGCCAACCGTATTTGGATGATCATCGCCATTCTCGAGCGTATTGGCATACGATGTCTCGGCTACAACAATTGGCTTGCCGTATCTAGCGGCGATATCGTCCATATTGGATTTCAGCTGCTGGAACGTGCCGTGCCAGAACGGATAATACGACATGCCGATCACATCATAATCCACATTGCGTGCTTTCATCGCATCAAAGAAACTGCGGAACTTGCTGTTATTGCCGCCTTCCGCCAAGTGAAGCATGATTTGCGTCGTTTGACCATTTGGCGTAGTGTCCCGTACAGCTTTAACGCCTTCGCTAATCAACCCAGCAAGATTATCCATGTTGCTGGTCGATCCGTCAGGCAGCAGCATGCCGCTGTTAATTTCGTTGCCGATCTGCACCATATCCGGATAAGCATCCGCGTCCGCCAGGTCGCTCATGACATCTGCGGTATAATCATAGACAGCTGTCTTCAGATCCGCAAAGCTGAGATCCTTCCACGCCGCCGGCTTCACCTGCTGTCCCGGATCCGCCCAGAAGTCGGAATAATGGAAATCAAGAAGCAGCTTCAGTCCTGCCGCTTTCACCCGCTCCGCCATTGCAAGCACATGAGCTTTATCATTGTAGCCATCCGCCTGTACCGGATCATTCCAGAGGCGAAGACGGACATAATTGACGCCATGATTTTTCATGATGGTCAGCAGATCCTGCTGGATTCCTCCATCGTAAAACTTCACATTCTTATCCTCGAGCGCCTGCAGGGTCGAAATATCAACGCCTTTAATAAACGTATCGGAATCAGACAAATTGCTCTCCGCCGCCTCCGCTTTCTTCATAGGCCCAACGGCCAGCATCGATGTAAGCGCTAACGTAAATGTGAAAAATAAAAGAATGCTTCTTCTCACCATTCGTTTCATTAATTTTCCTCCCCATTTGGTTATAAATAAGGAGGAGACTTTTGTCTCCTCCAAAGCTTAGAAAATGGTTTGCCAGAGAATAGTTGGCGAAAGGAAAAGGGGTGTCCCCTGAGGAGCGTTAGCGTCCGCCTTTGTCTGCGGGAAATTTCAACTTACACATTTAATATAAATTCCCTGCAGACAACAGTGGCCGAATAGGATACCCCGTTCCTGCACGCCCCACCATTCTCTAACAAATCCTTTTCCTCAAGGCGGAGAGACAATCGTCTCCCCTTATTGAGCCGCCAAAAACGCATCGATCTGACTTTGCAGCTCCTTCTGCACCTTCTCGATACCAGCTGCTTTCAGCTGCGCAATCAGATCCGCTTGACCTTTGTCGATATCCTTGATCAGGCCGTACTCGAGCGGAATCGCGTAACGGAGCATCACGTTGCCTACGTTAGCCACTTCATTTTTCACGTTGGCATCGTTGAACACAAAAGTCTCAAGCTTGAAGTGATAGACCTTCTTCTCCCAATCCGTTGCAATCGCGTCTGCTTCAGCAGGGTACGATGCATCTTTGCGGTTCAATGGGGAGTTCGAACCCCAGTTGGAGAAGCCGGTGTAGTTCGGCGTGCCAGGCAAAGCGTTAAATTTGTCATCGCCTACAGGCTCATAGTTCGTGCCGGCAATACCATACATGAACAGGTCATGGATTTCTTTATCATTTTGCAGCAGGTCAAGCACCATCAGCGAACGATCCGCTTTCTTCGATGTCGCATGGATCGCAAAGCCGTTTTGCGTCGAGATTGCCGCGATTTTTTTGCTGTTAGGCGTCAGATCAGCGATAGCCAGTTCAACATCCGGCTGCTCGCGTTTTAGCTCAGCCAGGTTCATCGCTACCGTACCCAGGTTTTGAGCATAGGAAGCGGTTTTGCCCGCCTTCATATCCTGCCATACATCATTTTTGTTGGATACGATATTTTTGGACCATGCGCCATTGTCCGCCAAATCTTTGTAGTAAGTAAGAAGGCTCTTGAATTCCGGCGTGTCATAAATGTTGAATACTTGGCCTGTCGCATCGTCCAGCTTGTAAGCAAGCGGCATGCTGTAGTCCACCAGGTTGAAATCATTCGCCTGCTCGAGCAGGATTTGATCAAGCTCATGCCATTTCCAGCCGTCAGCGCCTTTGGCGTTAAAGGCGTTGACGCCTTTTTCGTTCGCCGCAATCGCCTTCAGGTAAGCCGCATAAGTCTCAGGGCTGTTAACCGGCTCCAGATTATATTTCTTGCGCAGATCTTCGCGGATCAGTACCGCTTTGTCCGTTACTTCCGGGTTGTTGTTCGGCACCAGGAACTGCTTGCCGTTCACCTTCGATTGCTCCCAAGCAACCGCAGGCATCGCTTTCATCGTCTGCGGCATAAACTTGCTGAGCATATCGTCAGTCAGCTCCATGAAGCCGCCTTTGAGTGCCTGGTCATTATAGAACGCCCAGTTAGCCGTGTAAGCAATATCGAAATCTTCGTTTGCCGCGAATTTCAGCGGGTATTTCTGTGTCCAGTCCGCCCAATCAAGGAACTCGGCGTCAACGGTTGCATTTACTTTTTCTTTCAGCTTCTTGTTCAGCTCTCCGAATACAGCATCATAATCAACCGGTTTGCCGCCAACCATAAGCATTTTAATCTTTAACTCTTCAGATGTATCAACAGCGCCGGCATCAGCAGATGCCGCAGGCGATTGCGACTCTGCAGCCGGCGATTGCGTCGCTTCCGCTGTATTGGTCTCGCCGTTATTACCATTGTTGTTGCCGCATGCACCTAGAACTAAAGCAGATACGATAAAAGTTGCTGCCAGCATCATGGCCGATTGTTTGTTTCGCATGTGTATCCCCCTAAATAATGGTAGTCATGTATGATAACCAGGTTGCCCTGAGGTCATCCTATCCTTTCACTGCGCCAAGCGTAAGACCTTGCACGAAATAACGTTGAATAAACGGGTACGCAAGCAGGATAGGCCCGGTTGCGACAATCGTCATCGCCATCTTGAGGCTCTCGGTCGGGATGTTGGTTGTAACAACTGCTCCCGATGCAATCATCGCCTTGCGCATGCCATCCATATTACCAAGCATTTTGTACAGATAATATTGCAGCGGCATCAGCTTCTCGTCGCTGACGAACAGCAGCGCGTTGTACCAGTCATTCCAATAGGCCAAAGCGATAAACAAACCGATGGTGGCAAGTACAGGCTTGGACAAAGGGAGGATCAGCTGGACGAAAATGCGGAAGTCCCCTGCACCGTCGATCTTGGCCGATTCGGTAATCGCCTCCGGAATGCTGCTCATGAACGTCTTCATGACGATAATATAGAACACGTTCAGCAGCATCGGGAGGATAAGAACGATCAATTTGTCTTTCAAATCCAGATACGTAACGATCAGCATATACCATGGTACAAGCCCCCCGCTGAACAATGTCGTAAAGAAGAAGAAGAAAGCAAATTGGTTGCGCCATCTAAAATCTTTTCGCTGAAGGACATAAGCTGTCATGGCGGTTACGAATAAGCCAACCAATGTCCCGATTGCCGTTACCGCAATGGTGACCCCATACGCCCGAAGCATTTGCTCCGGATATTTGAACAGCATGCTGTAGGCCTCGGTGGACCATACGGCCGGTATGAGCTGATAACCTTTCTCCACTATGGAGCTTTCCTGCGATAATGAGGATGATACGACAAGCAGGAATGGAATGAAGCAAATGACAGCCAAGAGCGATATAAAGATGTAGCCTATCACTCGCAGCAGAATGATGTCCGTCTGCCGTTTAACCCCGCTTTTCCCTGTTTGGGCAATTGCACTCATCTATAATCCCTCCTCCGTAAGCATTAACTTTAGAACAATGCATGATCTTTGTCGTATTTGCGCACCGCATAGTTAGCCAGCAAGATCGTTGCAAAGCCAAGCACGGATTGATAGAAGCCTGCAGCAGCCGATAAGCCGATTTCGTTCGAGGTCGTCAGCGACCGGAAGACGAAGGTATCGATAACATCGGTGGAGGAGAACAAGAGGCCGTTGTTGCCGACCATGTTGTAGAACATCCCGAAATCCCCTCTGAAAATATTGCCGACCGCAAGCAGGACCAGAATAATCACGGTTGGGAACAGATTCGGCAGCGTAATATGCCAGATCCGCTGGAACACGTTTGCTCCGTCGATTTCAGCCGCTTCGTACATCTCGTTGTCGATGCCCGTAATCGCCGCCAGGTACATGACCGAGCCGTAACCAAGCGTTTTCCAAGCGGATACCAGCACCAGAATAACCGGCCAGTACGAAGGCGTATTGTAAATATCAACCGGCTGCATGCCTACCGCCTTCAGCATTACATTCAGCGTACCTACATCATAGTTGAACAGGTTGTAAGCAATAGCGCCTACGACAACCCACGAAATAAAGTAAGGCAGGAACAGCATCGTTTGCGAGAACTTACGGAACCATTTGCCCACCGCTTCAAACAGGAAGATCGCCGCCGCAATCTGCAGCACATTGTTGACGATGATAAAGGCGATATTATAAAGCGCCGTATTCCTCGTTACCATCCAGGCATTGCCCGACTCGAAGAAAAAGCGGAAGTTGCTAATACCGTTCCACGGACTTCCGAATATGCCGCCCGTGTTGTTGTATTGTTTGAATGCAAGCACAATGCCGGCCATCGGGACATAAGCGAACAGTATAAAAAAGAATACCGCCGGCGCCAGCATGAGCAGCAGCGTCTTGTTCTGAAGGGCATAACCCCAAAATCCGCGTCGCATCATTCGTTTTCTCCTCCTGTATAATCTCTCTGTCTTATAGGTTAATTATATAAACAGAGCCGGCCCTCCAAAATTAAGCCAAACTACAAAAAGTAATACTTAATCTACGATTTCGCCCAGAAAGTTTAGTTTATACGGATCGGATAAAACAAAAGCCTGCAGGCTTAGAAAAACAGCCGCAGGCTTATGAATGAAGGTCAAACGGACTAGATTTTATGCTTCTTTCGGTACTCGCCTGGTGTCATGCCGGTAAACTGCTTGAACTGCCGGTTGAAATAAATGATGTTCTTATAGCCGACCCGCTCCGCTATTTCGTACACCTTTAGGCAAGGATCAGCAAGCAGCTCCTTGACCCGGTCCATTCGCCGTTCATTCAGCCAGTCGCTGAATAAGATGCCGGTCTCTTCCTTGAACAAGGTGCTCAAATAATTCGGCGTAAAATCAAAAAACGCCGCAACTTCCTTCAGCGTAATTTTCTGCTCAAGCCGCTCGTCCACAAACGCCATAATGTTGTCGAACAGCTTGCGCTTCTGCTTCTGCCGCTTCACGTACAGCAGCTCCGACAGCTCGAAAAATCTTCTCCGCAGCCAGGACAGGATATCGTCTATCGTCTCGAACTGGAACAGGACGGCTGCCTTCTGCGCATCCCATTTCAGCAGCTCGTATAGATTCTCGTTTTGCTGCAGCAGATCAGCATGCAGCTTCGACGTAACCCGGATAATCAGGTCGTACGCATATTGCTTCTGGGATACGCTTTCGTTCTTGTCGAACAGCTTGAGCAGCCGGTCGTCTATCGCTACCAGGTCATAATCCAGGATCGCGGTCAGCATCTGCTCAACGTTCTCCTCGACATTTGGCTCCAGCTTGTCTTCTCTTGCCGTGCCGAATACATCCTTGATCAGCCGGTTTTTGCCGAGCAGCCACTTCGCGCTAAGGGCTGCCTGCGCCTGACGATACGATTCACGCAGCTCCTCTGTATCTCTGGCCGAGCTGCCTGCCCCTGCTGTAATCGTAACCGGGGAGCATTGCCCTACCTTCTCAATCAGCTCCTCCAGCATCGCGGTGAACCGGTCATCCGAGATTGGCGAAAGGATCACAATCCGCCCGTCATGGCTGAAAAGCACCGTGCCCCCATTATGATCACTAATGTATTGCTCGATAAAGGCAGAGATAATGCGGATCTGGCTCCGCCGCTCCTGCTCGGGAATTTTCCACTCTACGTCATCGATCTCGATAACCGCGGCGGCAGCCCCGTATTGCAGGAGCGAGTTCAGGAAGGGAGCGATATGCTCCCGTTCATGCTCTTCGGCCGTATCGGCCAGCCATTTAAGCATCAGCTCCCTATTAACCAGCGACAAAGCTTCCGTTACGATTGAATGCCGCTTCCGCTCGCTATCCACCTGCTTATATACCGTCTCCAGCATGTCATGCAGCTCCTGGTCTTTGACAGGCTTGAGCAAATAACCCGAAGCGTTCATCTGGATCGCTTCCTTCGCATAACTGAAATCCTCATGCCCGCTAATAAACACGATCTGAACATGCGGGTTCAGCTCCTTTGCCTTCCGCGCGAACTCCGTCCCCGACATAATGGGCATCCGGATATCGGACAGAATCACATCAATCCGTTCATCCTCCATCAGCTTCAAGGCTTCAAAGCCGCTGCTGGCCGTACCTACCACCTGCAAAGGCAGCGTACTGCCCGTAACCCTGCGCCGCATCCATTCCAGATCAACCGCTTCGTCATCCACTAATAGTACTGTAATCATGCCAGCTGCCTCCTTTGCTCTTCCTCATGTGCGCTGCCTTCACGGTCAATAGGGAGCAGAATCCGCACAGTTGTCCCGCCGCCAAACACACTGCCGATCTCAATGCCGTACTCGTCGCCATACCGCAGCTTAATGCGGTCATCCACGTTGCGGATGCCATACCCGCCCGACTGTCCCGGCTGCGTCATTACGGCTTTCAACGCATCCGGCTTCATCCCGATTCCGGTGTCAATGACCTTCAGTTCCACCTTATTCCCCATCACTCTGCCGCTGATGCGGATCGCGATATGACTGCCAAACCAGGCATGCTTAAAGATATTCTCCACAAAAGGCTGCAGGATCAGCTTAATCACCTTGCAGTCCTCAAGGCTCTGTTCCATATCGATATGGACATCAAACTTCCCGGCATATTTAATCCGCTGGATATCCAAATAAGCCTCTACCTGCTCCAGCTCCTTCGCCAGCGGGATAAACACTTGACCGTCATTTAGCGTCAGCCGGTAAAACTTCGCAAGTCCTTCGACCATACCTGTTACCTTCTCCGTCTCTGACAGATTGGCAAGGCTGCCAATCGTCGATAAAGTGTTGTACAGGAAATGCGGATTAATCTGCGCCTGCAGCGCTTCGAGCTCCGCCTGTTTTTTCTGAATGCCTTCCACATACACCTTCTTGATCAGGTCCTGGATATTCCCCGCCATATCGTTAAAGGCGCCGGCAATATGAACAAACTCATCATTGCCGCTGAACCGTAACCGCTTCTGGAAGCTCCCCTGCTGGAAAGAACGGAGGAACGTGACGATACGTCTCATTTTCCGCCCGGACAGTCTGGCCACCAGGAATCCGATCAGCGACATCACCAGGAAACTAATTAAGCACACGGAGAAAATAACGCCGCCCAACGTGCCTGCATCCTTGCTCAAATACGTGCGAGGCACAAGCGTATCGATTTCCAGACTGGTGTTCGGAATTTTATTTTGCATGACCAGATAGGTTGAATTATTCCCTTCTGTAATGGAGCCCGAGGCGTCAGCCACATCCGTCCGCCCATTGTCTCCCTGCTGATACAGGACCGTATTTGTGCTTGTATCCACCAGCCGGAGAATAAGTCCTTCTTCGGTTGGAAACGCTTCAAAATCACCTAACAAATCGTCCAGCCTCGTCGTAATCCGGACGTAACCGATAATCGTCTTATAATCGTTATAAGAGACCAGCTTCCGGAAATGAGAAATGTTGTTCAGGCTTTGGTCCGTATCGACCTGCAGCCAAATATTATCACGGTCCGAATCCTTGATCGCGTTAAACCAGGGCTTATTCGTAATCTCGCTGTACGGCAAAATATAATAGTCGCTGTCTGTAATCTCCTCGTACATGCTGTCCCCGTCCACTTCGTTCAGGTATCCGTTTGTCGTATAAACAAGAAGCCGGATATGATTGCCGTACAAATGAAGCGGTGCTTGAATCTGGGGCACAATCTCATCCAGCATCGTCAAGTAGGTCTGGAACGGATCGCCTTGCTTCTGCAGCGCCCGCTGGAAGGATAAGCTGCCGAACAAGGTATCGGACATCCGCTGAATCTCGTCGAGCTGGTAGCTGAGGTTATTTTCCGTCTGCTCCATTGCTGTCTGGATATTGGTCTCTGCCATTTCCGTACGGGATTGCACCAGCATCGTATACGAGAAATAGCCAATAACCGCGTCCGTAACCAAGACCAGCAGCAGGTAGGAAATCATCATTTTGTACGTAAAAGGCATGAACGTCCTCATTCGCTTGTCCATGTTTGCTGCGCCCTCCCAGGTCCCATCGTTAATGATTAGGGAAATCATAAACGAATTCTTTGAATAAATAAATAGGAGATTACATGAACCGGCAGGGCATATCCACTAGCGGCAGCGGCATACATATGGTATGAACGGTATTTATCAAGTACGGGGGGATAGCGGAATGAACCAGGATGAGATCCGTGCACTGGAATATGCCATCGATGAAATTACAGAAATCGCAACAGGTTTTGGGCTCGATTTTTACCCGATGCGTTATGAGATTTGTCCGGCGGACATCATTTACACCTTTGGCGCCTACGGGATGCCAACGCGCTTCAGCCACTGGAGCTTTGGCAAAACCTTCAACAAAATGAAGATGCAATATGACTTCGGTCTAAGTAAAATATACGAGCTTGTTATTAACTCAAATCCGTGTTATGCCTTCCTGCTGGAGGGCAACTCGCTGATCCAGAACAAGCTTATTGTTGCGCATGTTCTGGCCCACTGCGATTTCTTCAAGAACAATGCCCGCTTCAGCGCGACAAACCGCAATATGGTCGAGAGCATGTCCGCCACGGCCGACCGCATTCATCAATATGAGATGGACCACGGCACGGAGGCTGTCGAGAAGTTTATTGACGCCGTCCTTGCCATCCAGGAGCATGTTGACCCTACGATCATTAAGCCATATCAATTGGATAAGAGCCGGTACATCGAACTGCTGACGAAAGAAAAATCGCGTTCCTCAAAGCAGTCGGCAAAATCGGAATACGAGGATTTGTGGTCACTCGAGGAGATCGAGAATTCGCTTGGAGCAGCCGCTCCAGTATCCAACCATTTCCCTCCGGAGCCGGAGAAGGATCTAATTTGGTTCATTGAGGAATTCTCACCGAAGCTGGAACCGTGGCAGCGCGACATTATGTCGATGCTGCGCGACGAGATGCTTTACTTCTGGCCGCAGATCGAGACCAAGATTATGAACGAAGGCTGGGCTTCGTATTGGCATCAACGCATCATTCGTGAGCTGCCGCTCACAAGTGACGAGACAATCGAGTTCGCCAAGCTGAACTCTTCGGTTGTTGTTCCTTCACGGCATAGCCTGAACCCGTATTATCTCGGGCTTAAGATCTTCGAGGATATCGAGAAACGTTGGGATAATCCAACAAAAGAAGAGCAAGCAAGGTTCGGACGTGTGGCGGGCAGAGGCCGTGAGAAAATATTCGAGGTCCGCGAATTCGACTCGGATATCTCCTTCCTCCGCAACTACTTAACAAAAAATCTGACCGATGAGCTGGATCTGTACATTTTCGAGAAAAAAGGGCCGGAGTGGAAAATCACCGATAAATCCTGGGAGAACATCCGCGAGCAGCTCGTTTACTCCAAGGTAAACGGCGGCTTCCCGAGCATTGTCGTCACTGACGGCGACTTTAACCGGATCGGCGAGCTGTACCTGAAGCATAATTATGAAGGGACCGAGCTCGACCTCAAGTATGTCGAGCGCACGCTCCCTTATGTGGTTCAGCTATGGGGCAAAAACGTCCACTTGGAGACCATTGTCGAGGATAAAAAGATCGTGTTCAGCTGCGACGGGAAAAAGACGAGTCGAAAGTTTGTGTAAATGTAAACGCGCAGGAATAGGAAAGACCGGGAAGCGCAGCTGCTGCTTCCCGGTCTTTTAGTATCGAATTCTATTCGTACAAAGCCCCTTCTGTTCTTTATCTGCCATCCGCGGCCCTTCTCTTACGCATCCTTCCTCCCGTAACTCCTCGCGAACTCTTTCATTTTCTTATAAGCCTTCGGGTCCAGCCACTTCATGGGATAAAACTGCGGATGATTGGAGTTCACTTCGAGGACCCAGAGGCGTTGCTTCTTATCATACGCAAAATCGATGCCAAGCTCATGCATCCCTGTGCGTTTGGTGCTGAGATACTTCGCAATCTTAAGTGACTTCGACTTCAGCTCAGCTTTTCTCTTCGAAGTCGTTGCCGCCGACTTGCCCTGCTTCTTCCCAAGCTTCTCCATTGTATACAGCTTGCCACCCTGATAATAATTCGTGACAATTTTTTGGGGTGCCCCCACCTTGACCGAATAGCAATTCACTGTCCAGCGTCCGCCCGGTTTGCGCTGCACCATTACTCTAATATCATAGGCACTGCCGTTCACCCGATCCAGCGTTATTCCCTTTTGAATAATCAGCTTTTTGTCCGACTTCTTGTTTATATGGTCATATACCGCTGAGGCCGAATTCAGGTGATGGCTTAATTGCTTCTTTTTCACGATATGCTTAACCGTATAGCCAGTGCCTTTCGATTTCTTCACTTTAAAGATTCCCATCCCTTGCGAGCCTGAATCCGGTTTTACATAGACAGACGAGTGGCCTGCCAGCATCGACTCCATGTGCTCCCGGCTGAACGATAGGGTATGAGGGACAAGCTTTTTCAAAGTCTTATGCGAATTCAAATACCGGCACACCTTAAGCTTTCCATAAATACTTCGGCTGCTATATTTTTTTACATACATAGAATTCACCCTCCAATCCCAGTGTATGAGCAAAAGCATGCCGCCACTTGTGCTGATGTGGATAGGCCTGCACACAACTGCAACTAAATGCTGAGCTTTCCCGTTATTTAGTTATTAGGAGCGTGATGGGGCGTGAACAAAAATACGGTCATCCTCTGCATAAGCTTGCTGCTTATACTGGGATTAGGCGCAGTCACCTATGGGGTATTCATTAAGAATCATTCCCAGTCAATCAAGGGAAACGCTATTATTGATTGGGTTGATTTCGTTATGCTTAACGGTCATAGCTATACTGGTCTGTATGACGGTGTTCTTGTAGAACGCAGTAAGATAACCGATCATGTTGTTGGCAAGGTGAATTTTAAGGTAGGGGATGTTGTATCGAACCCGAACTATAGGACCAAGGAAGGCGATGCCGCTTTTCTGGCCATTGGCACGAAGCTATATGAGGTAAAAGGTTATAAACCGGAAGAAATAATTGTTGCCGAGGATAAAGGGATGATTGGCGGTTACCGTATTTATGTAGAAAATTCGTATTCCAAGACGCTTAACTCCCGCAGCTTCAAGGACCTCCCCGTAGAGCAGATAAGTAAAATCGAATTGTATAAAATAAACGAAATGACGCCTTATCGGACGCTTGTGGACAATGAACAAGCTGACTTTATCCACCTGCTGAAGTCTGGAGAATATAAGCCGACTTATATGCCAAATAGTCAGAATGGCGATCCAACTTATTATCGAATGGTCTTCTATACGGATGAGCCCATCGCTAATGCTTTCAGCATCGCGGATGACGGCGATCATGTCTTCTTCTATCCGGCGGACCTCAGTATCGTGGACAACCGGATTCGGTCGCTGCTGGAGTAACCGAATAATTTATCTTAACGAATCCTGGTAACCTTATTTAACCCAAATTGGCCATTTTAAAATGGTAACGAATCGTAGACACGCTATTCCGATAAGCAAGCTAACAAAATCTGCTTAAATGGCTAAATAGCGTTATCAGGATTCGTTACATTTTGAGAATCGCCTAGATCTGCCATTTAAGAATATGACAATTCGTTAGATTACACGAAAACGAAAAAGGAGCTGTTCCCTTGCCGTTTGGCTTGAGGAAACAGCTCCTTTGTAATAATCAGAAGGTTCATTCACTTTTTAATATGTCAATTCGCACTCGTCCATGAGGCCCTTCCCAAAGCACCAGTTATAGCACGGATCAACTCATTAACAAGTGATTCTCCTCTGATTCAGCCACTATTCCGTAATCGTCTTCGTATAAATACTGTTTGTTGTGATATAAACGGTTTTGCCGTTTACTTTAATTTGGTACCAGTAGCTGTTGGCCTTCTTGATCAGCTCGGCTTTTTGACCAAGCTCCAGTCTGCCAACGGTGGACGAGCTTAAGCTCGCTGACGCTTTCAGGCTGACCCACCCTTTAACCGTCACCACATATGTAGTCTTCGATGTTGATGGATTCGACGGCGTCGGTGTTGGCGACGGCGTTGGTGTCGGTGTTGGCGTTGGCGTCGGTGTTGGCGCACCGGAATCACCGCCAGTTGACGGGCCGTTCCAAGCCGGAACCGGCTTCTGCGGCGGAAGCACATACGACTTAGGAATTGTAGGCGCTTTAATGGTTGTACCTGCCATACCGGTAAATCCGGCTGCAGGAACTACGCGGCGGGCTTCCTTGAAGTTCTCGCCCCACCAGTATTCCCAACCGTCTACCGTGCCAAGTGCTGTCGGGTTGCCATCCGTACGTGTACCAATGACAACTGGCTGACCATCACGATTGGTTCCCATATAAATTGCAACATGCATAATATGATCGGTTTCTTGCCATGTCAGAATGTCTCCAAGCTTCAGGTTTTCAATCCCTGTAAGCTTCCATTTGCCGTTTACCTTTTGCTTGCTGACACCGGATACTTTTGTGCCAACGGTATTATAATTTGCGGATGTACCTGTAATATTAAAGCCAAAATCACCAAACACAAATCGTACAAAGCCCGAGCAATCCTCATAGCCGTATTTGCCATAAGCATCCGAACCGCTGCCGTAAACCATATAACCGTTTTCCATATACCAGATTGCCCGGTCGACAATTTGGTAAGCGAGCGTGTCCGACACACTGCCGTACTTCGAATGGAAGTCAGCCACATTATAGAGCTCATCCTTCACATAGCTATCTGCGTTTATGTACTGATTGTATTTCTTTACTGCACTTGCCGTAGTCCAGGTTGTACTTGCATTAGCGATGCCGGCTGTCCCTAGTAAAGATCCGATAATAGCGAGGCTTAGTATTTGCTTTTTCATGTTTTTGTTATCCCTCCCACCCCTATTAAATGATATTCCAACACTCACCGCAACGACCAAAAAGTGCCAATACTGATAGAGAGGACCAATCTTATAACCCTCTCATTTTCAATCTTTTCCCAGCTTCTTTTATGAACATGTTTTAATGAAAAACAACGTCAACTTCAGTCTGGGACTGTCTTTCACCATGCCTGACTGACCGCATAATCAGGCTGTTTTCACCGAAATTACAGGATAGAAATTCCTCTAAATATCATTTCCTCTGTTGGTAAAGATGAGAAAAAATTCAGGAAAAAGCGCCCAACATGATACATGCTTATAGTATTTTCTCTCTATCTTTACTATAATTTTTATAGTAATTACAAACAGAGAAATAAGACATCCGAGGTGATACCGTTGTCCAAAGATAAATTCACAGGTTACAGAGTTATGTTTAATGTGGGGTCAAGGTTTATGGTTCATGTCTACATGAAAGAGGATTATTATGAGCAGTGGCGATATACCAGAGATCAGCGGATTACGGATGTTGTCATCGAAGAGGTTGAAGTCGAGCTTAATTATTTCCTCGGTTAGCCTAAAATACAAAGGCTGCTTCCCAGGGTTCACATCAACGGAACCTTTGGAAAGCAGCCTTATTTTATTCTTGGCCATTTATTAGTCCTCGATTTTTCGTACATCAACGGTTACCTTGAGCTTCTGCTCGCCGTTGCCTCTGTATACGCCTTTTACAGGAACAATGTCCTTGTAATCACGGCCATGACCCAGCTTTACATACCGCTCGCCAACTGGTGCTTCATTGGTCGGGTCAAAGCTGCACCAGCCCAGCTGAGGTACATACGCTTCCACCCAGGCATGTGATGCCTGTTCGAAATCTGCACTGCCGCCCTGGAGATCCCCTACAAAATGATAACCGCTCACATAGCGGGCTGGAATATGATGCACCCTGCAGCAGGCAATCATCAGGTGGGCAAAGTCCTGGCATACCCCGCGCTTGCGTTCGATAAGATCGCTTGCTTTGGTTGTTACTGTCGTGGCTTCCGGGTCATAAATAAATTCGGAGCGGATTTTGCCGGACAACGAAATCAACCAGCCAAGCACGCTAATACTCTGCCCTGCCTTCTGGGCAACTGTATCCGCATACTGCTCCACTTCAGCCGTAATATTCGTATAATTGGTCTCCAGCAGAAACTCCGCAAATCGGTTTGCCGCTTCTTCCGTCTCCAGCCATGCCCACGCTTCCTGGGCAAGCTTCCCGTTCAGAAGGGCAGCCTGCTGCTCCGGACTAGGCGCATCCCTCGTGACTACCGTCATCTGCGTCCGGATTGTCAGCTTCTTATGGGGCGGATTAACCGAAAAGGAATGCACCCGGTTGCCGAAATAATCCTCATAGCTGAAGAGCGACGCGTTAGGCTCTACAAAAATCGCCTGCTGGTAGCAGGATTGCCGTTCATTCGTGCTTGGTGTCAGCCGGATCTCATTGACACTGTCCGTTGCCGGCTCCTCGTATTCGTATTGCGTCACGTGGGATATATTTAGCTTCATGCGCTGGCTTCCCCCATACGAAAAAAGGTTTTGGCAAAAGAATGTCCCAGCATCTGACACGACTCCAGCAAATGCCCAATAATGGACCCGTTCCGGTCAACAATCATATCCTCATGCTCCAGACAAGCCAAATCCGCTTCCACCTTCGCCACCTGGCGGATCACACGGTCATGAGCTGTGCGCAGCTGCTTATCGGAGAGCTCAATCTGTTTCATATGCTCATCAAGGGCATGGAAGGAGAACTGAACGGAACGCGGGAAAGACTGGTTCAGAATAACAAACTCCACAATGGATTCTACCGACATGCCGTCCGCATAATAACGGCGGAATGACTGATAACCGCTCAGCGACTTCAGTACAGCCTGCAAATACGGATAAGCGCCTGCATTATTCCAACCGTCGCCAACAGCGGCATTGCCAACCGCTTTGATAATCCGAAGGGTATTCTCTGCCCGCTCCAGGAAACGTCCGCATTCGATGAAATGCCATTCATTCTCACGCGGCATAACCGATTGGCATAATCCCTGGAACAAGGCAGCCCATTCTTTAATCCGTCCATAGAACAGATGAGGAGATTCTTTCATCAAATCTTCCGGCTGCTTCTCCCGCAGCCACAAGTAGAAGGCATTAATGGTGTCCCATAGCTCGCTTGGAACCTTCTCGCGCAAGGTACGAAGATTCCCCCTTGCATGATTGACACAAGAAACAAGCGAATTGGCATTATCCCGGTCAAGCGTGATGTAATGAAGAACATCCTGCTCCGTATAGCTGCCGTATTGCTGCTCATAAGAGCCCCTGCTGCCCAGCGCATCTACAATCCGGGTCCATTTGCATGGCACCTCATTGCTGTCGCCGTCTTGACCGCAAGCTTCAACGCCCAATTCATCTTCTGCCTGCAGGTGATAGTGGACATCAATTAATCTCGCATGGTTCTCCGCCCGTTCCATATAGCGGCCAATCCAAAACAACGCTTCGGCATTTCGGTTAAGCACAGCGATACCTCCATTTCTTGATTGAAAATATTTAGCGATTTAACACCCATGTGTCCTTCACTCCTCCGCCCTGCGAAGAGTTAACGACCAGCGAGCCTTCCCGTAAGGCAACACGGGTAAGTCCGCCTGGTATAACATGAGTGGAATCTTCACCCATTAGCGCAAACGCCCTCAGGTCGATATGGCGGGGGGTCATGCGGCCATCTACCATTACAGGCGCGCGAGACAGCTTCATTGTTGTCTGGGCAATGTAACGACCCGGGTCTTTTTTGATTTCCTCGGCAAATTCCTTGATCTCTTTCTGTGAAGCTGCAGGGCCAATCAGCATGCCGTAGCCGCCGGAGAGCGAGGTTTCCTTCACAACCAACTGATCGAGATGGTCCAGAACATAGTCTCGCTCCTCCTTCCGGGATAACAGATAGGTCGGCACGTTGTGCAGAATCGGCTCTTCGCCGAGATAATAACGAATCATATCCGGAACATAAGCATACACTGCCTTATCGTCAGCAACACCGGTACCCGGCGCATTCGCAATCGCAATATTGCCTGCCCGATACGCATTCATCAGCCCTGGAACGCCAAGAAGGGAATCCGGCTGGAAGGCAAGCGGATCAAGAAAATCATCGTCAATTCGGCGGTAAATGACGTCAACCTGACGAAGTCCCCTCATATCGCGCAAATAGATTTTGTGATCCTTATAGACCAGATCACGGCCTTCGACCAGATGAATGCCAAGCTGCTGAGCCAGGAAAGTGTGCTCATAATAAGCCGAATTGTATGATCCCGGAGTAAGAAGCGCAATTAAGGGGTCCTTCCTGCCGTTTGGCGCGAGAGAACGCAAAGAGCCAAGAAAATAGTTCAAGCTGCGCTCAATACTCTGAACGGATGAGGACAAGTATAGATCATGAAACAGTTCACTCATGATTGTACGGCCCTTGAATAAATAAGAGTAACCGGAAGGCGAACGGAGATTATCCTCAAGGACAAAATAACGGCCTTTCTCGTCTCTAATTAAATCTATGCCGGAAGATGTTATATAAACTCCTCCAGGAACGTCTAGCCCCATCATTTCCGGGCGGAAATATACGTTGGATACAATCATTCTTCTCGGGATGACCCCATCGCTCACAATCCGCTGGGCATGATAAATATCGTGAATGAACATATTCAGCGCCTTGGTCCGCTGACGAACGCCGCGGTCCACCGCTTCCCATTCATGTTTTGGGATAACGCGAGGGATGTAGTCAAATGGAATGGTTCTTTCGAGAGGCTCGCTTTGGTTTGGGCTGTACAAGGTAAAGGTAATGCCTTCCTCCATCATGCGCTGATTGAGGGCATGCTGCCTCATCGTCAATTCCGATGGCTTCATTCTCGTGAACAGCCGATGGATATTGTCATAATGAGGGCGCACCGAAAAGTCTTTCTCGAACATTTCATCGTAAAAGGATTGCGAATCATAATAATGTGAATGCGACTGTTTGGCCGTCGACATGCCAACCGCCTCCTCCATGATGGTGCAGCACCTTACCCGATGCCTGCGATGATGACTAACCAAGTCGGCCTGCCCTGAATATGTCACTTTACATAACACAAAATACTTAACATCCTTAATAAAGGGATGTCTTATTAAAGTTATCATACAGTATTTGGATTTTCATGTCAATTTATATACCACAAAAGCAGGGCTTCTGCGCTGGCGTAGAAACCCTGCTTTATATCATATGCCTATTCTCTTGTTATGTATTCAATTGCCGCAAATCTTTTGCAACGGATTCTACGGTTTGAACAAATACAGCAAGTTCTCGGGATCTTGCAGCCTGACTGCGGGCCTCAACCGATGTATTTTCTGATTCCACGCGAACCAGATGGATTTTTTTCTCAATTTCATCCAGGTTCATTTGAATCGTCTCCAGCGCCGTACGAGAGGATGCAGCAAGCTTTCGAACTTCGTTAGCAACAACCTCAAAGCCTCGGCCCATCTCGCCTGCTCGCGCCGCTTCTATCGCGGCATTCAGGCCAAGAAGATGCGTCTGGTCCGAAATTCCGCGGATTAACAGCCCCATCTCTGTAATACCCGCCAGCTCTTCTTGCAGATCGCCAAGCAGTTCATGCGAGCGATCCTGCGACTCGGAAGTGGATACGGCCGCTTCAGCAATCGACTGGGCGCCCTGCTCCAATTCGGTCATCAGGCTGACCAGCTGCTGAACCGATTCCGTTACGGTCGTCAGCATGACCGATTTCTCATCCACCAAATCCTGAATTAATGCCTGCTCGGCACGGTTATAAGCCTCAAGCACTAACTGTGAATCAAGGTTAAACATTTTTGACAAAGAATGTACAATGAAGGTCCAATTGTCGGGCACCGTGCGTTTCAGCACGATCATGGCTATATCGAGATATGTCATATAAGATCCCAGATACCAATCCGTCGTCAGCCCGATCCGGGAATGGACAAGCCCTATAGTAATCCGGTTGTCTATGTACGCCTGGTCAATAACACCAGTGGTAAGCGACAGCCAATAGTCGCGTTGTGTCTGCTTAAGACGTTCGATATTGCTTACACTCGCGATAATGTTCATGAGATGTGGATGCTCCCCGATATTATCATAGAAGCGATCAACCACCTCTTCCACTACCTGCTCGAATATTAGCTTACAATCCGACAGTCTCTTCAAATCCTCTTCCTTAATTAGGGTATACTCCAGCTGCCTGCGGCGTTCTTCTGAGACTTGGATCATAGACCTATCTCCTCCTAAAAAAATGGTTGCATTAATCATGCTTCAACCGTTATCTTACATAGATTATATCGGAAAATATGGAATCGTCCTGCACTTATTTTTAAATCAGCAATCCATGTATTCAAATGTTATTCCAAAAGAAATGAAAAACCGGTTGTGCAGGCACTTATCCCCGCACAACCGGTTTTAGAATAACCTAATCCCATTCAAGTATTAACGATTCAGCAGACTCCCGACATAACGCAGCAGCTCGTTGGCACATACCGGGCAATAGCCATGCTCATCAATCAACCGTTTGGTCACTTCATTGATACGCTTCAGTTGGCTCTCATCCGGTGTTTTGGTCGAGGTCGTAATCTTCACAATATCCTTCAGGTCGGCGAACAGCTTCTTCTCTACCGCCTCGCGCAACCGTTCATGACTTGTGAAATCGAACTTCTTCCCTTTCCTCGAGTACGAAGAGATCCGGATCAGAATTTCTTCACGGAAAGCTTTCTTCGCATTCTCGGATACACCGATCTGCTCCTCAATCGACCGCATCAGGCGCTCATCCGGATCCATCTCCTCGCCAGTCAGCGGATCTTTAATTTTGGACCAGTTGCAATACGATTCAATGTTGTCGAGATAGTTCTCGAATAAAGTCCGGGCGGACTCTTCAAAAGAATAAACAAATGCCTTCTGGATTTCCTTCTTCGCCAGTCCATCATACTCCTTGCGCGCCACCGAGATGAAGTTCAGGTATCTCTCCCGCTCCTCCTTCGTGATGGATGGATGCTGATCAAGGCCGTCCTTCAGCGCCCGCAGCACATCCAGCGCATTGATGCATTGCATATCCTGCTTGATCAGCGCACTTGAAATCCGGTTAATGACATACCGGGGGTCAATCCCGGACATGCCTTCCTCAATGTACTCGTTCTGCATTTCCTTCAAGTCCGCTTCCTTAAAGCCTTCGATTTCTTCACCATCGTACATTCGCATCTTCTTCACAAGATCCATGCCCTGCTTCTTCGTTTCTTTCAGACGGGTAAGTATGGAGAAGATCGCTGCCGATTTCAAGGAATGGGGTGAAATATGAATATGCTTCATATCGCTCTGGCCGATCAGCTTTGTATAAATCTTCTCTTCCTCAGATACTTTGAGGTTGTATGGAATTGGCATAACAATCATCCTGGATTGCAGCGCCTCGTTTTTCTTATTGCTGATAAACGACTTATACTCGGATTCGTTCGTATGGGCGATAATCAGCTCATCCGCTGATATAAGCGCAAACCTGCCCGCCTTGAAATTCCCCTCCTGCGTCAGCGAGAGCAGGTTCCACAGGAACTTCTCATCGCATTTGAGCATTTCCTGGAATTCCATCAGACCGCGGTTCGCCTTGTTCAGCTCGCCGTCGAAGCGGTATGCACGCGGATCGGATTCCGAGCCAAACTCCGTAATCGTCGAGAAGTCGATACTGCCTGTCAAGTCGGCGATATCCTGTGACTTCGGATCGGAAGGACTGAAGGTACCAATCCCCACCCGATTCTCCTCAGACACAAGAACACGTTCAACGATCACATTCTCAATATCCCCGTCATATTCAACCCGAAGCCTCATCTGGCAGGAAGGACACAGATTTCCTTCAATACGTACACCAAGCTCCTTCTCAATCTCTGGACGAAGCTCATGCGGGATCAAATGCAGCGGCTCTTCATGCATCGGGCAGCCTTTAATCGCATAGACAGCGCCACGCTCCGTTCTGGAGAATTTCTCCAGCCCTTTCTTGAGCATAGTTACAATGGTTGATTTACCGCCGCTGACTGGCCCCATCAGAAGCAGGATCCGTTTACGGACATCCAGCCTTCTTGCTGCCGAATGGAAGTATTCCTCCACCAGCTTCTCTACAGCCCGGTCGAGCCCGAATATTTCCTGCTCGAAGAACTTGTAGCGCTTCCTTCCGTTATTGTCCTCTACTCCAAAGGATTCAATCATCTCATAGACGCGCGCGTGCGCAGTCATGGCCGGGGTCGGGTCCTCTCTAAGTAATTGAATATATTCTCTGAAAGATCCCGTCCACGCAAGCTTCTCACTCTCTGTCTGATACTCCGATATTCGCTTGAAAATGTCCATGCCGTGCCTCCTCCCATCGCTTCCGCAATCCGCTAGTTTTCATTCCGCCCGGGATTATCTCTACATCATTGATCGTGTGGACCAACTTTTTTACTGAAGTATTACAATCCTATGCTTAGTTATGTAGGAAATTGACCACTATTTTAGTCGGCAATCCGGCAAATAACGACAAGCATGAACAAACCTTTGCTATAATGATGGGAGAAAGAGGGGAATTAACATGGCTGTTAACAAGGAAGAGGAGCTGTACAGCCCGATCAAAGCCTACTACGAGAAGCTAGGTTTTACGGTAAAAAGCGAGGTTCTCCACTGCGATTTGGTTGCCATGAAACCGGATGGCAGCGAGGCAGTTGTTGTCGAAATGAAAAAAACGTTCAACCTTGCTTTGCTGCTGCAAGGGATTGAACGTTTACGCATAAATGATCATGTTGTACTGGCTGTTGAGCGCAACCGCAAGAAAAGCGGCGCCCATAACCAGCGTTTCAGCGATATTACGGAGCTGTGCCGGATGCTTGGTCTTGGCCTGATGACCGTTACCTTCTTCAAGACCAAAGCGCCGATGATCGAAATGCTATGCGAGCCGGGCGAGATGCCAAAGCGCGGCATCCGCAGAACCCGCCAGGCCCGGCTCCTCAGGGAATTCCGCGAACGCAGCGGCGATTACAATGTAGGCGGCAGCACCGGGCGCAAGCTCGTCACGGCCTATCGGGAGAAGGCGCTTCGGGCTGCCTATGCCATGCAGCAAGCCGGCATTGTATCGCCAAGCCAGCTGGCGGCTTTGACTGGCAATCCGCAAACCGCCTTGATGCTGCGCAGCAATTATTACAGCTGGTTCGAGAAGGTCGGGCGCGGCCAATATCAGCTAACAGCAGCCGGAGCTTTAGCCCTGGCGGAGTATGCCGAGGTGATCGCAGAATGGAAAGAGACCTTCACTCTTCCGCTGGCACCCGAACCCAAACCTGCAAAAGCATCAAAAGCAAAAGCCCCTAAAGCTTCCAAAGGAAAAACGACCAAACGCATAAAGGAAACTCCCCTTAGCTACGAGCCGTAAATTCGCGTATTGCTTCTGCCAGGCGCTCGACGCCAAGCACGGTCCTGGCCCCTTTATTATGTGTAAAATTAAGACGGGCAGTATTCCGCTTTGGATCATAAGCATAAAAAGCGCTGCCCGGCACGAAGGCAACGCCCTTCGATACCGCAACCCGAAGCAGCGCTTCCGCATCCAGCCCTTCTGGAAGCTCCACCCACAGGAACATGCCGCCCTTAGGCTCGATCCAATTCAAGCCTTCAATCTGCTGCGCCCTGATCAGATTCTGCATCTCGCGCATCCGCTCTCCATACGATTCTGAAATAACCCGGATATGATCATCAAGCGGGAAATGCGCCAGCAGCTGGCTTAATATCTGCTGGTCCATCGTACTGGACTGCAAATCGGCCGCCTGCTTGGCTACGGACAGCATCTTGATTACACGGGTATCAGCAATCGCCCAGCCTGTGCGGAGCGCAGGGGCGACCGTCTTGGAAAAAGTACTCGTATAAATAACGGCACCGCTTCCGAGCTGCTGATCAAGCGCAAACAAGGTCGGATAAGCTGCCTTCTCATCATATTTCAGTTCCCCGTAAGGATCATCTTCAATAATAGGCACTTGATGACTAACGCAAATCTGAAGCAGCTGCTGTCTTCTTTCCAAGCTCCATACATTGCCCGTCGGATTGCCAAAGGTCGGAACAGCATACATAAACTTTGGCTTATGCTCACGGACCAGACGCTCCACATCCTCTGGAATCATCCCAAACTCATCACTTTCCGCCGCGATAACCTTCAGCCCATGAAGCTCAAATACCTGCAGGCAGGCCAAATACGTCGGACGCTCAACCAGCACCGTATCTCCCGGCTCGGTCAACACTTGTACCAGCAGGCTGATCGCTTGCTGGGAGCCCGTTGTAATAATCATTTCCTCCGGCTTCACATTCATGCCCTTTTGAGCCATACGAACACAAAGCTGCTCGCGAAGCGGCAGATAGCCCTCCGTAAGTCCATATTGCAGCGCGCTTGTGCCCGCCGAGATGGCACGATCAGCCGCCTCCCTGACTGCCTGCACGGGGAACAGTTCCTCCGCCGGCAGTCCACCCGCGAAAGAAACGATATCGGAGCCTTGCGTCAGCTTCAGAATATCCCTCACAACCGAGGATTTTACCTGCGTCATTCTTGATGCGAACCGGAATTCCATTATTTTTCGTCTCCTCCCACAATAAACACAATGATTCGTACTGACATTATTGTCGCATAATAAAAAGAGTCCATGCAATAAATCTGACTTTACACGTTTTCTTTTTCCTAAACCTTGGTTATAATGAAGCTAGCATATCGGAGGTGTCACTTCATGTCTATTACTTTCGTTATTGTTATGACAGTCTTTATTTTGTTCCTGACTGCCATCTTGACGTCTTCCTATAACGACGACAAGACCAAAGGCCTTTAAGAAACAAAAAACGAAGCTTCTCCTGTAAGCGCTGACGCATAGGAGAAGCTTCGTTTTTTTTGACCCGATGGGTTGATTAGTGCTGTTATGGATATTTTTCGATTAACGGTTATGAAGCTGCCCCATCTCACTCATGCATGGCTCGCATAAATAACGGTCCTTGAATTCCTTCACATCTTCCATTGATCCGCAGAATACGCATCTTGGACGATAGCGCTCCAATATAATATGGTCGCCTTGCACTAAAATCTCAACAGGATCCCCCTCATTCATTTGATACCGTTTACGAAGTGATTTAGGAAGGACAATTCGTCCGAGTTGATCCACCTTTCTAACCACGCCTGCTGGTTTCATCTTTTCACCTTCTTTATGTCTGAATTTGCAAGTAACTCTGTGAAAACATTGCACAGTAGACTTTCGATGGTCCCATTCGAATTCCTTCCCAAACAAGGATAATCCTTAATATCATGTAATTTTAGTCCATACCCGGGAACTGATTCTGGCGCAGAGCCTCATACACAATAATAGCTGCCGAATTAGAAAGATTCAGCGACCGGACATCACCTGTCATCGGCATCCGCATACATGTATCCAGATTCGCCTCAATCAGCTCTTGCGGAAGTCCTTTGGTTTCCTTCCCGAATACGAAGAAATCCCCATCCCGGAATTCAAACTCCGTGTACACTTTAGTAGCTCTTGTACTTGCATAAAAGAATCTGCCGTTTGGATTCGCATCCTGCAGCTCCTTAAAGGAATCATGATATTCCACATGAACCGCATGCCAATAATCCAGTCCGGCGCGCTTCAGAGTGCGGTCGTCGGTCTGGAAGCCTAAGGGACGAACAAGATGAAGATGCGCGCCAGTTGCCGCGCAGGTTCGGGCGATATTGCCCGTGTTTGCAGGAATTTCAGGTTCAACCAATACGATATGAAAAGCCATAACTGTACTTACCTCACATTCAATGTCATTATACACGATTCATTAGGTTCCCGCACCAGGGCTTGGGAGGCAATTTTTACATTAGGTTAACGTACTCTTAATCTCCGCATAAATGTCTGCCCGCATAATGAAATCATCATGCAGGAGGCAAAAGGAGAATAGATACGATGAAAAAGAAAATATTGGTCGTCGATGATGAGCCTTCAATCTCTATGCTTATCGAATTTAATCTAAAACTCGCAGGCTATGATGTCCGGTGTGTAAGCGATGGCGAGGCCGTATTCGAGATGCTGAAGCCATTCCGTCCTGACCTGATCGTACTTGACTTGATGCTTCCGAAGATGGATGGCATTCAAGTATGCCGCGAGCTGCGCAAGCAGAGCAATGCCGTACCAATCGTTATGCTGACCGCCTTGCAGGATGTCACAGACAAAATCGCCGGGCTCGATAACGGGGCCGACGATTATATGACAAAGCCGTTTAGTCCGCAAGAGCTGATCTCCCGTATTCAGGCGATATTCCGCCGTATTCAGTCCCTTCCGGGGCAAGCTGAATCCACGTCATTTGATATAGGCAGATTGACGGTACGGGCAGAACAGCGCGAAGTATTGATTGATGACAGAACGATTGAATTGACCCCCAAAGAATTTGAGCTTCTTCTCTTCTTATGCAAGCATAGAGGCAAAGTGTTAAGCCGCCAGCAGCTGCTGCATGGGGTATGGGATTACCATTTCCTCGGCGATACTCGCATTGTTGACGTCCATATCAGTCATCTTCGGGATAAAATCGAGCGAAATGCGAGAACTCCTGAATATATTATGACGATCCGCAATGTCGGATACAAGCTTCACGCTCCTAATATGGCCGATTCTTCCCTTGCATAACGCGGCCGCCAAAGATGAAGACCGCCTTTCCGGTTATGGAAATGGCGGTCTTTATTCAATCTTAACCGTTGCGGCGTTGGAAATCAGCCATAAATTCAGCAAGCGCTTTGCAGCTTTCATATGGAACCGCATTGTACGTCGAAGCGCGAAGGCCGCCAACATCGCGATGCCCCTTCAGGCCAACAAAGCCGTTTTGTTCCGATTCCTTCACGAACAGCTTCTCCAGCTCCTCGCTCTGCATGCGGAAAGTGATGTTCATAAGCGAACGGCTGTCCGGATGAGCGCATCCAACATAATAGCCGTTGCTTTGGTCGATCATGTCGTAGATCAACTTCGTTTTATCACGGTTGAACTGCTCGATTGCAGCAACTCCGCCTTTTTCTTTAATCCATTTCAGTACCAGATTAACCATATATACCGAGAAGGATGGCGGCGTATTATAAAGCGACTTGTTCTTTGCATGTGTGTCATAACGGAAAATAGCCGGAATGTTTTTTGGGCTTTCTGCAACCAGGTCCTCGCGCACGATAACAACCGTAACACCGGATGGACCCAGATTTTTTTGCGCGCCGGCATAGATAAGGCCAAATTTGCTAATATCAATAGGGCGGCTCAGAATATCGCTGGACATATCGGCTACAAGCGGTACATTGCCAAGGTTTGTCGGGAACTCCTGGAACTGAACGCCTCCGATTGTTTCATTAGATGTCAGATGAAGGTAAGCAGCATTGTCCGGCACAACAAAATCATTCACGCTTGGCATACGCATGAAGTTGTCGTTTTCTGACGAAGCAGCAATAACAGTCTCGCCGATCAGCTTCGCTTCCTTCAAGGCTTTATCAGCCCAAGCGCCCGTCTTAACATAAGCACCAGAACGGCCCGGAGAAAGCAGGTTCATCGGGATCATGGCAAACTGCTGGCTTGCGCCGCCTTGCAGGAACAGTACATGATAGTTATCCGGAATACCAAACAACTCGCGCATAAGTGCTTGTGATTCATTGTTCACTTGCTCGTATAGTGCGCTGCGGTGCGACATTTCCATAATAGACATACCTGCACCTTGATATTCGACAAATTGCTCCTGTGCCTGCTGCAGCACTTCAAGCGGTAAAGCTGCCGGTCCTGCATTGAAATTATAGGCTCGTTTCATCTCCGTTACCCACCCTTTGTGTTTGTTAAAATATAAGAAAGTACAAGTTTTCTCACATGATATTGATTATGATAGCAATTTTACAGGCTGTCTTCAAGTACATTTACAATATGTTAGTGACAAAAAGTCGAACGGAGAATATTCAAATGGCAGAAAATATTCGGATTTTCACCGCTATATCCATTCCAGAAAACATTACTGATCAAATCGTTAGTCATTTACCCGATTGGAAGACCGGTCTCCCCTTCCAGAGATGGACAGATCCAAGGGATCTGCATATTACGCTTCATTTTATCGGAGACATGCCTGTTTCCTCCATTCCTGCCATTCAAACCGCGATGCAAGAGACAGCTTCCCGCTCATCAGTCTTCCCATTAGAGCTGTCGAAACTTGGCAGCTTCGGCCGTGAGGAACGGCCTTCCGTTCTATGGCTTGGCCTGCAACAGCTGCCCGACAAGCTGATACAGCTCCATCAATTGCTTGGTGAATCCCTTCATTCGGGTATTGGCTATACGCCGGAGACACGCCCCTACCGGCCTCATATTACGTTGGCAAGGAAATATGCAGCTGATGAACCTTGCTCAGCGGAGAAGCTCCATGAGTTATCCAGAGCCTTTCGACAGCATCAGACCATATTCGACGCGGAAGGTATCACGTTATATCGTACAAGACTAGGCGAAAGACCTATGTACGAACCGATTGTAGTTACACCATTCGACAAATAAAAAGCGGACTCCCGTAAGGGAGCCCGCTGAATAAGTGCGTTTCGAATTAGCAGCCGAAATACAGGCTGTACTCGTGTGGATGAATACGGATCGATACCGCTTTAGCTTCGCTGCGTTTAACGGCAACATAGTTAGCGATGAACTCTTCCGTGAATACGCCGCTTTCAGTCAAGAATTCGGAATCCGCTTCGAGAGCGTCAAGCGCTTCATCAAGTGTACCAGGTACGCTGCGGATTTCTTTTTTCTCTTCTTCTGGCAGTTCGTAAATGTTTTTGTCGAATGGACCATAGCCCAGAGCAACAGGATCCAATTTACGTTTTACGCCGTCCAGACCAGCAAGCAGCATAGCTGCGAATGCCAGGTAAGGGTTAGCTGTGGAGTCCGGAGTACGGAACTCGATACGACAGCCTTTTGGTGTTACCGATGCGATTGGAATACGTACTGCAGCGGAACGGTTGCCTTTCGAGAATACAAGGTTAACCGGAGCTTCGTAACCAGGAACCAGACGTTTGAACGAGTTTGTCGAAGGGTTCGTCAAAGCGATCAGAGCTGGTGCGTGATGCAGGATACCGCCGATGTAGTGCATAGCCAGTTGGCTCAGGTTGCCGTAAGCGCCTTTTTCATAGAACAGCGGAGTGTCGCCGTCGAAGATCGAGGAGTGAACGTGCATACCGGAACCGTTGTCGCCGAACAGTGGTTTTGGCATGAAAGTAGCCACTTTGCCGTATTGGCGAGCTGTGTTGTGAACAATATATTTGTACAGCATGAGGTTGTCAGCTGTTTTAGTCAAAGTGCTGAAACGGAAGTTGATTTCTGCTTGACCAGCAGTTGCAACTTCGTGGTGATGACGCTCAACGCGAAGGCCAACTTCTTGCATCAGGCGAACCATTTCGCTGCGGATGTCTTGTTGTTGGTCAACTGGAGCAACTGGCACGTAGCCGCCTTTTACAGGAACTTTAAAGCCAAGGTTGCCGCCTTCTTCTTTACGGTTCGTGTTCCAGCCTGCTTCTTCGGAATCAACGTAGAAAGAAGAAGAATTCATTGTGCTTTCATAGCGAACTTCGTCGAAAATGAAGAACTCGGACTCAGGCGCGAAGAATGCTGTTGTACCGATACCAGTCGTTTGCAGGTATTCTTCCGCTTTTTGAGCGATGCTGCGCGGGTCACGCTCATAACGCTCACCATCTGGTGTATGGATATTACACATAATGTTCAGTGTAGGATGATCTGTGAAAGGATCAACGAATACTGCATCAGTATCTGGCATCATGACCATGTCAGATTCTTCAATACCGCGGAAACCTGGGATCGAGGAACCGTCAAAAGCTACACCGTTTACGAAAGTATCAGCGTCAACTTCCGTCGAAGGAAGGGTAATGTGGTGTGCGCGACCAGCGAGATCCACGAAGCGGAAATCTACAAACTGGATGTTGTTTTCTTGAATTTGTTCCAAAACTTTTTGAACTGACATCAGATATTTCCTCCATTTCCGAACATTTGCTTAGTTGTGAACAGTTATCGTTCAATTTTCGTGCTAAACTATGAGGTAATTATAAAACTACGGTTTGGCATCGTCAATACTTATGTCAGGTATTTTTTATTCGTATGTGAGGTAAACTTACAAGTTTAAACATTTGTTCACAATTAAGCCTTTACATTCGCTCAAAAAAGCCGGGAAGCCTTATACATCAAGGCTTCCCGGCTTTTCTCCTATATAACATAGATTAAATTTTCCACTCTGCAAAAGCCGCTGCCGGCTCCTTTGCTGTGTTAAATTGCTTTCCGACGATTGGAGCCAACTTCTCTAAATCCTTTAACAAATTAGCAAATTGATCAGGGAATAACGATTGAACGCCATCTCCTGTCATTGAATTGTCCGGATCTGTATGCATTTCAACGATTAAACCGTTCGCCCCTGCCGCAACGGATGCCTTCGACATCGGTTCTACCAATTCGCGTCGGCCCGTACCGTGGCTAGGATCGGAAATGACCGGCAGATGGCTAAGCCCTTGCAGAACCGGAATCGCGGACAAGTCGAGCGTGTTTCTTGTGTAAGTTTCGAACGTTCGGATTCCACGCTCACATAACATAACATTCGGATTTCCGCCTGCCAGGATGTATTCTGCCGCATTCAGGAATTCGTCATACGTTGAGCTGAAGCCGCGCTTTAGCAATACCGGAGTCTGAATGGTACCAAGTTTGCGAAGCAGGTCGAAGTTCTGCATATTGCGCGTTCCGACTTGGAGAATATCCGCATATTCGGCGCATACATCAACATACTCCGGTGTCATGACTTCCGTAATCGTCAGCAGGCCATGCTTCTTGCCCGCTTCCGCCATCATAATCAAACCTTCTACACCAACGCCCTGGAAGCTGTATGGACCCGTACGAGGCTTAAACGCGCCGCCGCGAAGCACCTGTCCGCCGGCTGCTTTGACAAGGCGGGCGATCTCATCGATCTGCTCCGGTGATTCCACCGCGCAAGGGCCGCCCATAATAACGAGGTTGTCGCCGCCAATCTTAACGCCTTTAATATCGATAATCGTATCATCCGGGTGGAAATCACGGCTTGCAAGCTTGTAGGACTTCGAAATCTTGATGACATTCTCTACGCCCTTCATTTGGCGCAGATGCTCGGCAAGCGTTGGCTCTGCCTTGCCGATAATGCCGATAACGGTACGATCCGTACCTCTCGACACATGGGCTTGCACGCCCGCTCTTTCAATATGGTTCACAATTTCTTGAATACGCTCTTCAGCAATATGCGGGCTAGTAATAACAATCATGTCCATCTCTCCTTTTTCACTTCAACGCTTATACGCTTTTATGCTTTGTGGCTTTTATGCTTTTATTTGTTAAAGTAAATATACATGATGGACTCTTGTTTCGTCAATTATTATTTTATGCTCCGCTAATTTGAGCGCAACTGCAGGAAAGAATATTCTTACGATCGCTGTGCTCGATAGATTCCCTCAATTAATTATTCCAAGGTTGGAATCTATCTCACAAGGCGACCGCTCCGCTTCTACAGAATATTCTTTCCTTCCGTTGACTTCCAGCCCCCGCGGGATAAAAAACAATAAAAACTCAATCCAAGAGTCCGGGGGAACCGGACCGGACCTTCAAACCTTCTCCAAGTCCATCCACACTTCCTGTCACCTAACCAAATGGTTAGATCATTGGCGGGCGATGTTAGCGTTGTTCATCCGGATGCCTAATTCCACACTTAACGATGCGCGGCATCGTTAAGCTCCACTATTTAGGACAGAACGGCCATCCTTACGATGTCGCACAGCGTTAAGATGCGCTAAACCGGCTGAAACCTCATCCCAAAGTGCCGCTTTTCCCACGCTTAACGATGCCACGCATCGTTAAGCTCCCCGAAACAGCTTGCGATGGATGCCTTAACGATGTCGCACATCGTAAAGACGCTCCAAACCGGCTGAAACCCCATCCCAAAATGCCGCTATTCCCGCTTTAACGATGCTGCGCATCGTTAAGGCATGGCTAAACCATAAAAGTGGCCGTCTTTTACCGGCCTTCATACCTTTGGACAATACGCGGCATCGTTGAGGCCAGCTAAAACAAAATGAAATGCGGTGCAAGGGAGCACCGCATTTCATTTTTAACTTTATTAAGCTTCCGCCGGGCTTGCAGCCGTTTTGGTACGGATCGTTGGAAGCAGCTTGTTTTTATTGATCGTGCGTTTGATTTCCCATGTTTCCGGATTGGCATGGTCGTATTGCTCCAAATACATAATAACTTCCTTTGTAATTGGAGTTGGAGTTGATGCGCCCGAAGTAACCGCGACGCGGTCGATACCTTTCAGCCATTCCTGCTTGATTTCCGACACATCGGATACACGGTATGCCGGCACGCCCGCGATTTCCTGGGATACCTGCGCAAGACGATTGGAGTTATTGCTGCGCGGATCACCCACTACAATACATAGCTGCGCCGCGCCTGCTTGTTCGGCTACCGCTTCCTGGCGTACTTGCGTAGCCAGGCAGATTTCATTATGAATCTCCGCTCGCGGATAAGTCTCAAGAAGCTTGCTCATAATGAGACGGATATCCCATTGCGACATTGTTGTCTGATTCGTAATAATGATACGGCCTTCCGGTACGTTAAGCTTCTCAATATCTTCAACACGTTCAATGAGATGAACACGGTCCGGCGCCACACCAATCGCACCCTCCGGCTCCGGATGGCCTTTCTTGCCAATATAAATAATATGATAATCCTCGGCTACCTTCTCCCGGATCAGATCATGCGTCTTTGTTACATCCGGACAAGTAGCGTCCACCGTCGTTAGACCTTTCTCACGGGCGCGGTTGCGCACCTCGGGAGATACGCCATGGGCCGTAAAAATAACCGTGCCCTGCTCGATCTGCTCCAAAATCTCCAGACGGTTCTCCCCGTCAAGCGTAATAACGCCTTCTTGCTCGAAGGCTTCCGTCACATGCGCATTATGAACAATCATGCCCAGAATATAAATTGGACGCGGAAGGTCCAGGTTCTTTGCCGTCTGCAAGGCAAGCACCATTGCATCGACAACCCCGTAGCAATAGCCCCGCGGCGATATTTTAACAATTTCCATCTGCTAACACCTGCTTTCTCTATAACGAAGTTAGGCTTCGTGTCCATCCGTTCCTTCCATTATAATCGAAGCAGGCTGGGGGGAAAAGTCTATTGGCAGCCAAATGACAAACGTGGACCCTTCTTCCTCCATCGTCGTCACCGCAATAGAGCCGCGGTGTTCATCGATAATCCATTTGGCAATGGACAAGCCAAGCCCTGTGCCAACAGTCTTTCCGCGTGATTCATCCGCCCGGTAGAACCGGTCGAAGATATGCGGAACTTCCTCCGGATTCATGCCGATTCCCGTATCTTTAATAATAATGCCAAGCTGGTTCTCTCTGCGTACCGCACTCATCTCGATCCAGCCGCTTGGTGTATATTTGAAGGCATTCTCAATAAAGATGAACAGAAGCTGCTGCAAATAATCAGCGTTCCCGTGCACCTGATAGCCGTCCAATGCCGATAAATCACCAATCCGCCATTCTGCGTTCCGCGGAAGCAGCCCCGCTCTTCGGCCAACCTCCTCTGCGATCGGAAGCATAGGCAGCGTTGTTTTCTCCATCACATAACCCGCATCTGCTCTAGCCAAAGCCAAAAGATCATTAACAAGCGTGGACATTCGCCTTGCCTCGGCAGAAATATCCTGCATCGCCTCATTAGACAGCTCCCATCGCTGGGTATCCAGCGCCAGCACAATATCGCCCGCTTCTTCCGGGTCAATAGTCTTGGACCACATCCGCTGCAGCAATTCAATATTGCCTCGAATAGTAGTTAGAGGAGTACGCAGCTCATGAGAGGCATCTGAAACAAAGCGGCGCTGTGCTTTATAGGATTCATCCAGTTCGTTATAAGCCATTTCAATCCGGGACAGCATAATATTAAGGGTGTAAACTAACCTTCCAATTTCATCCCTAGGCCCTTCAATCGGAATACGAACACTAAGATCGGAACCAACCTGAATTTGCTCAGTTGTACGGATAACCCGCTCAATTGGCTGCAAGGCTTTGCGTGCCAGGAACAAGCCGATTGTAAAGGCAAGCAGCAGACAAATCAGCGATGACAAAACAAGGATAATCCGGAGGCCGGCCAAATACTTCTCCTCATTTTCAACAACGGTGCCGACCTGAAGCAAACCAATTAATTTCCCATCCTGCGTCAGCGGCCTTTGATAGATAAGGAAAGTAACTTCCCCCTCTTTAGTCTTAAGGGTAGCCTTTGTATAGCCATAATCCGGATTTGTTTTTGCATCTGGAACAGGATACTTAATACCGTTGGTTTGCAATGCCCCGGAGGCTTTAATAATGCCTTCCTTATAATTCACTAACTGCAGATAAAAATCTTTATCTACAAATGGTGATTTCTTCTCAATATTCAGATCCATCTGATTCATGCCGTATTCAACCATAAAGACATTATAATCATTCGCCTGGTCGCGAAGCTGTTCTTTCGTATCCGCATACGTATTCATATTAACAAAGAAATAAATAGCTACACACAAGACGATTAATGCGGCTGCAAGGATACCGGAAAACCATAAGGTCAGACGAAGCCTGATCGTCATCTGCTAATCAACCCTCTCCCCGCAGTACATAGCCGGTTCCGCGTACGGTTTGGATAATTCGTTTAGCCCCGCCTTCCTCCAGCTTTTGACGGAGCATCGCAATATACACCTCGAGCACGTTCGACTCGCCGCTGAAGTCATATCCCCAAATCTTCTCCATTATGGCATCCCTTGTCAGCACCCGGCGCGGATTTTGCATAAATAAGAGCAGCAGGTCATATTCCTTCGCCGTTAATTCGATCCGTCTGCCGGAACGGATCGCTTCACGGGAATCCAGATCCAGCGCCAAATCATCAAATACGATTTTATTGCTGCTAGAATCATCCATTTTGTCTGATTTACGGCGCAGCAAAGCACGGACTCTGGCCAGAAGCTCCTCCAACGCAAAAGGTTTAATCAAATAATCGTCTGCACCCGCATCCAGCCCCTTCACCCGGTCCGAAATATCATCCTTTGCCGTCAGCATAAGAATAGGCACTGTGCTTCCGCCTTCCCGAACACGGCGGCACACTTCCCATCCATCCACCTGCGGCATCATCACATCAAGAATAAGCATGTCCGGGTCCGCCGTTAAGAGCAGCTTCAGACCTTCCATCCCATTGCTTGCTGTCGTTACCTCATAACCTTCAAATGCCAGGCTTCTCCTGAGCAAAGAAGTGATTTTGTCATCGTCATCCACAACCATAATATGCTGTCTCATTTCATTCTCCCCTTATATAACTTATCTGTAGAAAAGAAGCGCAGAGACTTTCGTACTCTGCGCTTCCCGTATCTCTTACTCGGCGTTAAATTTGTTGCGGTCGCCGATTTCCACCTGCAAATCCATCTTCTCGCCCCTGCGGACGATGTTCAATACGGCTTTATCGCCTACTTTACGTTTTTGAATCTCAGCGATGAGCGCTTGCGTATTCGAATACGTCTTGCCGTCGATGCCCAGAATCACGTCAAACTGTTTCAGATCGGCAATGTATGCCGGAGAGTTGTAATAGACGTTGCTGACGATCGAGCCTTGAGCTTTATCCATGCCCAGCTGCTTCGCAATCGCATCCGTTACATCGCCAAGCTCGGCACCGATGAATGGAACCGGCTCTTTTGGAACTTCCTTATTGTTTTTGAGCGTATCCAGAACCTCTTGAATCGTGCTTGTAGGAATCGCAAAACCAATGCCTTGCGCTTGCGAGCTGACTGCCGTATTAATGCCAACAACCTCACCGTTTACGTTCAGAAGCGGACCGCCGGAGTTACCTGGATTAATGGAAGCATCCGTTTGAAGCAAATGTTTGTACTCGCGGGTGCCGTCTGTATCCTGAATATCAATCGGGCGTTCCTTCGCGCTCAACACGCCAACTGTTACGGTATGGTCAAAGCCATACGGGTTGCCGATCGCCACTACCCAGTCACCGATATTAATTTTGTCCGAGCTGCCAAGCGGAAGTGTAGGGAATGCTTTATCGCCTGTAACCTTCAATACCGCAAGATCAAGATCAAAACTCGAGCCAAGAAGCTCAGCGGTAAACGGCTTATCATAGCCTTGTACCGTTACTTGAATTTTATCGGAATCCGCCACTACATGCTGGTTCGTCAGGATATAACCATCCGATTCGAAGAAGAAGCCTGTTCCAATCCCTGACGCTTGCAGATTGCTGTCATCACCATTATTATTTTGCTGCTGTTTATTGGCATCCGGTGCTTCCTCACCAAAGAACTGACGGAAGAATGGATCATCCAAAATACTGCCGCTGCTGCTGCCTCGTGTAGTCGGCTTAACATAAGTCTCAATCTTAACAACCGCCGGGCTTGCTGTCTCAAACAGCTGTGCAATATTATCCGGTCTTGCTGCCGCTACTGATGCTCCGCCATTGCTGGCTGTCGAGCCTTCTGCCGTTGTCCCCGATCCCGCACTTGATCCATTGTCTGCCTGCTTCGAGGAGAAAACAGAATTACTTGTGAACCAGTTATTTGTATCCGAGGCGTACATCAAACCGCCCATCAGGCCGCCTACAACAACTACCCCGGCCAGGAAGGAGATGAACATTCCTTTAATCGGACTTTTCTTACGCGGCTCACGTGTTTGCCATCCGCCTTTAGCGGATTGCTGGTTGTAAGTAAAAGGACGTAATGGAGCCGGTGGCGTTACTTCCACTCTCGGCTGCTGCTCCTGTTCAGACACACTGTCGTCAACTGATGCTGAGTAGTATTCCTGAGGGTTAGACCGAGACGGCACTGAAGCTCCATTGTCATCCGGCGCAGAAGATTTGAAAGGCCCGTATGAATAATAGTAGGAAGTTTTGCCCGGAGCTTCCGGTTCTTCTGCTGCTGATGCCGTGTTGTCTTCTTCCCGCGGATTGTTGTCTTCACCGTTAACACGATTTTGAAAGAAATCGTCGTATTTTTTGTTCTGATCGTCCATTTCCGTTCTCCTCCTCGATCTATTCCAATAAAGCGGCCGAATCTGTCAATCATCGGCGCCCAGTTCCTGTATTCCTATCATGCACATTCTACCTTAAAACAATCTTAAAATGAATTAAAACGAACATAAAAAAAACGTCTGACGACGTTATTTCTATGCACTGCTCGCATTTACTCTGCCAAACTCTCTATTTCCGAGTAGAGAGTTTGGCCTGCCATATTCTATTGGGGAAACAGCTTTTCGACCTCGGTTAGCACTTCTCTGGCCTTATTGACCCACCTCTGATCGACCTCGGCATCCGGATTGGAAGGAGCCTGAAATTGGTCAAACAACGCTCCCACTACGCGGGCGCTGGCTTCCGGATCATTGCCTTCCTGATATTCATGCCGTAAAACATAAGGTTGTGCAAAGGTTATAATGGCATTCGTATCTGCCGTGACATCAACCACACTGCCATTGGTTACTTGAAAGGGCAGGCGAAGCCATACTTTGTTCTCCTGATCTAACGCCCGGTCGAAGGAACCGTTCGTATAATCCCAGTTGCCTCCGAGCGCGAATTGATGCTGCTCAAGCCAATCTCTGGAATCGGTAAATGCTTGCTGACGGGCTTCCAGTGATGATGAAAGTGGAATCATGACAGTTCAGCTCTCCTTTGGCATCTCTTGGTTGATTAACCGCTAAAGGATAATATGTCCCGCCATATGGTTATTTATGTGTTTTTTACCCAGCCTTTGCGATGAGCCAGAACCGCAAGCTGCGTCCGGTCCTCCAGTTCGCATTTCATCAACAGATTGCTGACATGGGTTTTGACCGTTTTTACACTGATATGAAGCTCTTCGCCAATCTCCTTGTTGGAACGGCCTTCCGCGATAAGCAACAGCACTTCTTTCTCCCGCTCCGTCAGCTCCTCGTCTCCCGATTGGGCCGTACGCTGGCGCAGGCCTCTTGTCAGAGCTTGTGACACATCCGCCGTCATAACCGGCATGCCTTTTACCGCCCCATGAAGCGCATAGATCAGTTCCTCCGCCGATACGGTCTTAAGAACATAGCTGACTGCTCCTGCTTCAATCGCCCCATATACCTTATCATCCTCCAGAAAGCTGGTAAGCATGATGATTTTGAGGTTCGGATATTTCGCGATCATTTGCCTTGTCGTCTCTATGCCATCCATCCCCGGCATCATCAGATCCATTAGGATCACATCCGGGATACCGGAAGAAAGACCCGCCTCGAGCATCGATATAGCTGACTGCCCGCTGCCCGCTTCGGCCACAACCTCAAATTTCGGCTCCAGCATCAGATACGTACGCAAGCCGGTTCTCACCATATCATGGTCATCAACAATCATAACTTTTAACGTATTAGTCCCGCTCATCGCTTTCATTCCCCCGCCATATTTTTGGAATGGTCACCTTTACTCTGGTACCGCTGCCCGGCTTGCTGATAATTTCAGCTATTCCGCCCAGCTGCTGAGCCCGCTCCTGCATTGTAGATAATCCATAAGAGCCGCGCCTTACCTGATCAGCCCGGAAGCCCGTTCCATCATCCTGAAGACTAAGCACAACCTGCCGTTCGTTCTCCGTCAAACTAAGTGAGCAGCTCTGCGCGCCGGAATGCTTCACAACATTAGCCATCGCTTCCTGAACAATAAGGAACAGCTGGTGCTCCTTCGCCTCAGATAGCGGATTAGTCAGCCGCCAGTCAAATACTCCCTGCAATCCGTTCTGCCTGCAATAATCCGGGAACCATTTGTCAAGCGCCTCCAGCAGCGTACGTCCTTCGAGCTCCATCGGCCGAAGCTGGGCGATGAAGATCCTCATTTGTTTTTGCGCGAGCGTTGACATCTGGATAAGCTGCTCCAAGACGGAAGCAGCCCGCTCCTGATCGATTTCCTGAAGCTTGGGCAGCGATGAGGCGCACATATGCATCGCAAACAGCTGCTGGCTGACTGTATCATGCAGATCCCTGGCCAGCCGCTTCCGCTCCTCCTGAACTGCTGCTTCATTAGAAGCAGCTTGCGACATGACCTGTTCTTCCCCAGTCATCTGAAGACGCTTCATCCGCTCCTGCATCAGCTCGGCCAGCTCATTAAACTCGTGGTACAGCTCTGAAAAGGATGAGTCGCCGGATTCCGTAATCCGGACTTCAAAGTTCCCGTTTACCGCTTGCTTGAGCGCAAGCTGGAGCGTATCAATCCGCCTCTGAATATGCTGGCCCGTCCAATAACCGAAGCCCGCGCTGACAAGCAGAAAGACGGAGGCTGCGCCATAGCGCATTTCCGTCTGTACATGGTCCCCGTCTGCTAAGCCTATCCATACTGCAATCCCGAGCAGCAGCGCTGTTACCGATGATGCTACGAACATCATGAGCAGCTGCCATTTGCCGCCACGGAACAATCGAACGATCATAAAAGTCTATCCCACCTTCGTTACGCGAACATCGCCGACGAACGTGCTAACGACGAGTTTGATTTTTTTATCCGTCTCTTCATAGAAAGGCGACTGGATGTTAATGCTCTTGAACATTCCGCCTTCCTTCTGACCCAGGATCTTCACATCGCCAACAAAAGCACTCGATATGACTTGTACGCCCACTTCATAGTCGTTAGGTACATACACCTTTACATCTCCTATAAAGGAAGAGATACAAATCTTTGTCTCTCCAAACGGAATTTGGGCTTTCGTTAAATCTACAATCGTATCGCCGATAAAATGCGAGATATTAAGAGGCTTCAGCTCCCAATAATCCTGGCCGATATGAATGTCTCCGATAAATCCCGATCTCGACTGTGCGCTTGGATCATGATTCCAATATTCAAATGAACCATGCTTGGCGCGTTGGTGGTGAGCACGGATATGATCCCTCACCTGCTGTTTATGCTCCCGGATATGGCGCTTTTGCTCATTAATCTGCTGACGCAATTCACGCTTGAAGTGTTGATGACTGCGCGCATGGTGATAAGGATCTCTTCTCAGATCAGGCCCCGGCTCCCCGCCGGAATTGCGTTCTGCATACCCTTCTGCTTCTCCCGGATTTGGTCGGTCAGTATGAATCGGTTCCGCGGCTTCTTCTCCAGCCGCCTTGGTTGGATCCGGATGAAGCGGCGGCGCAGCGGGAATATCGCCTTTATAATCGGTGTATGCGTTGTACGACTTCCACTCATCCTCATATTGCGGCGGCTCATGGTGACGATGCCGTGGACGGCGCAAGAAGTTAATGCCCACCAGAATGATGATGATTGGCCAAGCATAAGAAATGATGTCGCTGAACGACCAGGAGAACCACTCCAGATTATGTCCCAGGAATATAAACCCGAGCAGAATCATCATCCCCGCCCACCAGCCTGAGCCGTGACCTTGACGGCCGGCAAGCAGTCCGTGCAGACCAATCCAAAGCAGCACGACTGGCCAATAATTGGAGATAATCTCGCCAATACTAATGTCATAATCAATCATGCCCAATTGTTTTAATAGGAAGAATACCCCAACGGAAATGATGATAAGACCCGATAACAGCCGGTTTAGAAAGCTTCCATTCAATTTAGTCAACTCCCTGCCAGTACTTCATAATGTCTTATGCTACTTAGTATAGCTAATGAAAGAAGGGTTATAAAGGGACGGCCGATTGAACTTGGCATCGGTCTCGAGACGGAGAACATAAATTCTGCATGTCTAATCTTTTGATCTAAAAATTCTATTTCTGCAAAAAATATCTAACATGCGTCATGAAACATCACGTTAATACGTTGACATTTCTTACTTCAGCTATTTATAATGATGAGCGGATTCATAGAGACAGAGAAACCTTACATCAATTACGACTATGAACAACAGGAGTTGAATCAATGGATGTAGCAGAACTGTCGAGAGGGCTGGATACCGTCTGGGTTGTCTTGACAGCAGCAATGATCTTGCTGATGGAAGGCGGATTTGCCCTGCTTGAGGCCGGTTTTGTCAGGCAGAAGAATGCGGTTAGCATTATTATGAAGGTTTTTGTCGACATTGCTTTTGGCGCACTTGTTTTTTACTTCTTTGGCTTCGCCATTATGTACGGAAAAGACATTGGCGGTTTGTTTGGCTCATCTGGGTTTATGCTCAACGGGGATTTATCTCACATCACTCTGAATATCTCCCATGAGACCTATTGGCTGTTCCAATGCGCCTTCGTTATCGCCGTTATCTCAATTGTATCCGGAGCTGTTGCAGAACGCATTCATTTCCGGGCGTATATTTTGCTTACGATTGCCATGACCGGTCTGATCTATCCGCTTTCCGGGCACTGGGTCTGGGCAGTCAACGGCTGGTTAGGCAAGCTAGGCATGATTGATTTTGCCGGTTCGGCAGCCATCCATGCTCTTGGCGGATTTGCCGCTCTTGCCGCAACCCTGTTCATCGGTCCGCGGATCGGCAAGTTTTCGCCTGACGGCAAGGTGAATATCGTGTCGCCTTCCAATCTTCCGCTGGCCTCGGTCGGAACTTTTATCCTCTGGTTTGGCTGGTTTGGCTTTAATGCCGGCAGTACGCTCAGCGCAACCAATGCAGAAATTGGCCATATCGCCGTAACAACGATGCTGTCGGCTGCATCCGGCGGAGCTACCTGTATACTGTTCACGATGTTCCGTTACCGGAAAGCAGACCCGCCGATGGTCATCAACGGCTCCCTTGCCGGCCTCGTCGGCATTACAGCAGGCTGTGCTTTTGTCTCCGACGGCGCAGCTATCTGGATTGGCTCCATTTGCGGCATTGCCATGGTCCTTGTCACCGAATATCTGGAGCGCAAACAAATCGACGATCCTGTTGGAGCTTTTGCGGTGCATGGCATCAGCGGCAGCATCGGCACCTTGGCTGTTGGCCTGTGCGCAATCCCTGAGCTTACGGAGGGTGTCGGACAAGGCTACTATGGTCTGCTTTACGGAGGCGGCTGGAACCTGCTTGGCGCACAAGCGCTTGGGCTTGTCGTTATCGCAGTTTGGGGCTTCACCTTGACTTGGGCCGTATTGTTGCTGATCCGTAAAGTCATGCCGGTACGTGTATCCAAGGACGAAGAGCTCATCGGGCTTGATGTGGGCATCCACGGCGTTCCTGCGTACAGTCAGGAGAATGATTTCATCGATGTAGACCACATTACAAGAAAATGAGAACCCCGCTGCTGCGGCAAACCAAATAAAAGGCGTTCCTCCTGAATGGGGAACGCCTTTTATTTATAAATATAATTATCGATATAGTTCATTAACCAGGTCTCCCGAGACGGTCACAATATCGGTCGGCGACGATATTTGAATAGATCTGGCATGCTCGACTTCCAAGCGGAGAGCACGCACTTGTTCCATTGGTTTCTTGACAAAATGAATGTATTCCACAGCCAAATGATGATCCGGCTTTCGTCCGGACAATAACCGGCGAAACGTGGACATAGACTGATAAGCCCGCTCTTCCTTCAGACGCCGCTTCTCATATCGTTCAACCATTTGTTCGATTTCTGCGATTTCCTGCTCTTTCTTCGCCACATAAGCATCTATAAAAGGCAGCACCTCAGCCGCTTTACGATAATGGGATGAAGAATGATTGGTTTGGCTAATTGGATCAGTCATGATAGATCACCTGTCTTCATTGCGTGATTATTTCTTACATCATTATCATACAATAAAGATGCGCTCTTGAAAACTCAATTTATATAACATTAGAAAATTTGACAAAAACAATTATCCAGCGTAAATGCTGCACCGCAAGCTCAAGCTCAATTGGCTTTCTCTCCCTTGGTGGCAGAGTGCTTGGAATTGTAGAAAAAAAGAGGAACCAGGAAGGTTCCTCTTGTCGATTCGTCTAAGTAATTACTTTTGCGCTTTTTGAGTTGCCTGGTTTGCTGCTTTACCGGCAGCAGCGTTCTGGTTGAACTCTTCAGCGAATTCTGCGTTGAACTTGTTGTTTTGCGCTTTGTTGTTTTTGTTCTTAGCCATTGTAGTTATTCACCTCCCCGTCCAACCTTAGTATGGCTGAGTGAAGGCTTATTATTCAGATGCGGATTAGGATTCTAAGTACGTCTGAGGGATTGGTTTTCCCGCTTCTACCGCGCGGTTAATCTGGTTCAGCCATGTCTGTGACAGCTTGCCGTTGCCTTTGCGCAGCACCTGCACCGCTACGGTCCGTTTCCCCCATTGCTTATATACATCTTTGATCGTCTCAAAATATAAGTCGAGCCTATGGCCTTTGATGGCTGATCCGGTATCCGCGACCACCCCGTATCCATAACCCGGGATATAGAGCAGCGTACCAATCGGAAACAGCTTGGTATCAGCCGCTACGGTTGATACTTGTCCTCTCCTGACTTTTACCCCCGAATAAGTGATCCCGTATTGCGGGTGACCGGGATGCTTGCCGGTTGATTCATAACCCGCCGTATAACCGGTAGCTACGACCTGTACAGTCGACAACGCCTGCTCCGCGATGGCTTCTACTGCCTCGGGGGTTTCCTTGCTATTCTTATTGTTCTTGGTTGCTTCATGAACTTCTTGCTTAACCGCCGGTGCTGCCGCAAGACCCGGAGCTGCAACTCCTCCTGCCAACATTAGCGCAACGGTTAGACTAGAAATTGTTTTTGTGCAAGTAAAAAAGCTTGTGACCATTTGGGCAGCTTCCTCCTCAGAAGAATATTTCCCAAACGGTCCAAGCTTTATGCATGACAGCCTAGATTGCTTTTGTTGCGATTTCGTTTTGCAGCAACTGAATCAGCTCTTCTACCGGCTTAGCGCCGATATCGCCTTCGCCGCGCTTACGCACCGATACGGAGCCCGATTGCGCCTCGTTATCGCCTACAACAAGCATATAAGGCAGCTTCTCAAGCTGTGCTTCGCGGATCTTGTAGCCAAGCTTCTCGTTACGCAGATCGCTCTCGACACGAACGCCGGCCAGCTTCAGCTTCTCTTCCACTTCACGCGCATAGGCCTCGTAAGCTGTGGATACCGGAATAACCTTCGCTTGTACCGGCGACAACCAGAGCGGCAGCGCACCTGCGAAGTTCTCGAGCAGGAAGGCAGTCATCCGTTCCATCGTACTGATGATACCGCGGTGTATAACAACCGGACGATGCTTCTTGCCATCCTCGCCGATATATTCAAGCTCGAAGCGGTCAGGCAGCAGGAAATCGAGCTGTGCAGTCGACAAAGTCTCTTCCTTGCCAAGCGCCGTCTTGATCTGAACATCAAGCTTAGGACCGTAGAATGCCGCTTCTCCTTCTGCCTCGAAGAATGGCAGCTCCAGCTCTTCAACTACCTCGCGCAGCATACGCTGCGACATTTCCCACATCTCATCGTTCTGGAAATATTTCTCGGTATCTTTTGGATCACGGTACGACAAGCGGAAACGGTATTCCTTGATGCCGAAGTCTTCATAAACTTTACGGATCAGGTTCACAACGCGTGCGAATTCTTCCTTAATTTGATCCGGACGGCAGAAGATATGCGCATCATTCAGCGTCATCGCGCGTACGCGGTGCAGACCAGTCAAAGCGCCGGACATCTCATAACGATGCATTGTACCCATTTCGGCAATACGAACCGGGAGATCACGGTAGCTTCTCATATCGCTCTTGTACACCATCATATGATGCGGACAGTTCATCGGACGAAGAACAAGCTCTTCATTATCCAGAGCCATCAGCGGGAACATGTCCTCGCTGTAATGCTCCCAGTGACCGGAGATTTTGTACAGCTCAACGTTAGCAAGCACTGGAGTATAAACATGCTCATAGCCGAGACGTTCTTCCAGATCAACGATATAACGCTCCAGCGTACGGCGAACCTTTGCACCGTTTGGCAGCCACAGCGGCAAGCCTTGGCCAACCTCGCGGGAGAAGGTGAACATTTTCAGTTCTTTGCCCAACTTGCGGTGATCGCGTTTCTTCGCTTCCTCCAGGAAGTGCAGATGCTCATCCAGCTCTGCTTTCTTCGCGAAAGCAGTACCGTAAATACGCTGCAGCATCTTATTCTTCGAATCGCCGCGCCAGTAAGCACCCGCTACGCTAAGAAGCTTAAATGCTTTGATACGCCCAGTGGATGGCAGATGCGGTCCGCGGCAAAGGTCAAAGAACTCGCCCTGGTCATACATCGTAATAACCGAATCCTCAGGCAGATCGCGGATCAGCTCAAGCTTCAGGTTGTCGTCAAGCTCGGTGAAAATCGCAAGCGCCTCTTCGCGGCTGACAACACGGCGGCGAATGTCGAGGTTCTCGTTAACGATGCGCTGCATTTCTTTTTCGATCTTGGTCAAGTCTTCCGGAGTCAGAGACTGGTCCATATCGATATCGTAATAGAAGCCGTCCTCGATAACCGGACCGATACCCAGCTTCACATTTGCGTTGCCGTACAGGCGTTTAATGGCTTGAGCCATCAGATGGGCCGTACTGTGGCGATATACCTCAAGGCCGTCCGCCGAATCAACGGTAACGATCTCGATTGCTGCATCGGATTCGATTAGCGAATACACATCAACGACTTTGCCATTGATTTTACCTGCGATTGCATTCTTGCGAAGCCCCGGGCTGATCGAGCCGGCTACTTCTTCGATTGTTGTTCCAGCCGCATACTCGCGAACCGCGCCGTCTGGAAAAGTAACTTGGATAGACATGGATTTCCCTCCTGAAAAAGTTGGCATAGCAGGCGGGATGAACGCAAAAAAAGCACGCATCCCGCAAAGGGACGAGTGCTTGATTACCCGTGGTTCCACCCTACTTCGACTGCTGTCCATTGACCTGGTGTCCCAGACAACCTCAGCAATCCTTGTATTGATCTGATAACGGAGACAATCCGGTGCAGCTTAATAATGACCTTGTTAGCCACGTTCAACCGCACAGCTACAAAGGGGTATATTTGCGAATGCCTCGAAGGAAATTGCAGCCGAGTTTCCTCTCTCTGGGCCGACATTACCGGCAAATACATGTCTTTGTCATTGCTGTTTACATAGTTATGTGCAATATTATAGCCGCTTTGACCCCCATTGGTCAATAGATGCGGCTGTCAGGCTGGATGGTGCCATTACTTTCAAAGCATGGGCTGCAGGCCGGACACTGTGTACAGATCGATACACGATTGTCAAAAATCGTCTCAATCGTCCGGATAACCTGCATATCCTCTTGCCTCGTATGGATCATAATATGCTTCGGCGAGACAGCAATAAGGGAGCTGATGACCATATCCTCAATATTCATTTCGGTCTCCAGCATCTCGGCGACTAACTTGTCCGAGTGGGGCTTTGGTTCAAATGGCTGAAATTTCTCATTAAACAAGACAAACTCATGACTTCCCTTGTGTACAAGGTGGACAATGGGCACTTTGGATTCCTGTAAGCCAACAAAATATTTCAGGAGCGAAATAAACTCCTGATATTGCTTATCCAGTACATATTCATCCAAAGCATAATCCACAATCTCAGCTAGCTCTGTCCGGTAAGGCTGCAGCCGGAAGGACGTTAAGCCTGCCAGATTCAACACCGAGTTCTCCTGCAAATAACGATCAATCTCATCAGCAACCTTCGATTTGCGGCGCTGCCGGTCCGCATCCAGGAATCTTGTTCCCAGACCGTCCCACTCCGTTCCGTGAAGCAGCTCGTGACAGTATTTTTCGATGACAGGTGCATCAATGGCGTGGTTATTCCTGTATTTTCTCCGAATGATGGCTGCCAGAATGAGCGGTTCCATATCAGTTACGATGAATTCGGCAAGCGCTTTGGAAGCAGCTTGATACACCGAATGGCTATGGTCGGCCAGTTGAAAATAAGGCAGGATCGCTTGGCAGCTAATCTCCTTCTCGGATAACAGCGTGTACTGTATGGTGTCTCCTTCGATGTGTGCGATATGTAGATCATTGGTTGTGTACTCCGCCAGCAACGCCGCTAATTGGGCAGCCGATTGCTCCATGTTCGAAGGCAGCATTACGGTAAACAGCTCCATGAGCTCACCCCTTTCATTCCCCTTATAAGTATATGGCTGGGGGGTTGGGTATATACGAATGGAGTGGTGGGAGTGATTGGAGATGGTTTGCTTTTGTTGATTGGGCTGGAATGTTCTTGATGGCGGCGATGTCGCTGCGCGAAAGTAACGTCCTTCCGATCGCTGTTGTTCCCGGATTTCTTCGATTCAAGCAGCGCTGCGGTTGAAATCCGGGAACAAAGGCGAGCTAAAAGCTTTCTGCAAGAAAGCTACATCGGAAGCATAAGCCTCGTTTCTCCAGTACGTTACTTTCGCTCCGCTCACAGACAGCCAGCGTTTCACAAGCCAAAACCTCACTCCCCCCACTCCTGGTGGGGTGAGGCAAAGTGTGCTGCCCGGTTTCCTCGGGCAGCAATTTATTTCAAACAAAACTTACAAACTACACAACATTGCTCGATTATTTCAATACAAGTGACTTAGGCTGTACACTGATGAACCCTTCCACACAAGCTACGTTGGAGTTAGTCCAATGAATATGGCTACGTTGGATTCGGTCCAGCGTAATTCTCGATTTTGCGGGCAAATGGATGTTTTAAGTGCATTATACTGGAGTGAATCCAACGTAGGGCCAACGCCAGACTACCCAATGCTTTTATGATTGGACAAAATCCAACGTAGCCGCGAGAGCTACTACTCCGTTGGCTGGTGGAGAGCAATTTTTTTGTGAGTCAGCAGCTTGGGGCTGACGTCGTAGCACAATTTGATCTGAGGGTCATCCAGGACAGACAGGTCCTTGACCGCGATCATATTGAAGCCATGGGGAGGTCCCTCGAGATAGACGCGTTCCGGAGGGATAATCTCAACCGGTTTGCCGCCCATATCAACATTGGAGTTATAGTCCCTCAAGGCGAAGATATGATATCCGAAGGATTGAAGGTATTTCACAATATCGCTTTGCTCAAGACCATTGCTCCAATCGACGTAATTACGGTGGACTTCAAAAATAATACGGGGAGCTTCTTCCGCTGGCAGATACAGCTGGTTCTCGGCACCTTGAAGAACGGTATGCTCCAGCCCCTCAATATCGAGCAGGATCAAATCCAGCCTGCTGATTCCCTGCTCCCTCACGTAAGTGTCAATGGAGATGGTCTGGAATATATCTGAATCGCCGCCCTCCTCCAGTCCCGTCACCAGCTCCGCATGGGCGAAGGAATCCTCTCCGATCAGCTTCATCTCTGCCAGTTCCTCCTTCCACAAGCCCAAGCGCCAAGCTCGCACATTAGAAAGACCATTCAGCTCCGCATTATGCTGCAGCATATTATACTGATCTGCATTAGGCTCAAAGGCATGAACGAGCCCCCCTTGCGGCAATATTTCCTTCGCAACGATAAGCGCCTGATCACCAAAGTAAGCCCCGCCAATCAGCACCTGCTGCGCATGTCTGGAAAATATCGTCAGCAGCTTGGTCGTCTGCGGCTCCCATACATGATCGGGACAATCCGGCTCTGCCAGCAGAAAATCTCTTGCAATCTTGGTCCGGTAATAGAAATCAAAGGTTAGCCCGCTCGCGATTTCCTTCCTGAGAATCATATTCCCGTCGAATATGGCGTCTAGTATTGGCCCTGTTATCTCTTCCCTCATATTGATATCGCTGCGGTGCAGTTTGTCTTCCATTTGCTTGATGGCGGTAATCAATTTTTGCTGATCCATCGATTTACACATCCTTCTCCATTAGGCATGATCCTGAAAAAGAATATGTGGCATCCGCAGTGTTTAGTCGCCCGTTTGCTTCCGACAGCATAAAAAAAGCATCCAAGCCCCATTAAGCGGGACCGGATGCTTATACCTTTATTAGTTCTGCATGACAAAATCTTTTGCAGCATGCTCATGATCATCGTACATTTTGATCGTATTGTATTTCGTATCGCGCTGCGCCGGGATTTTGCCCGACTCACGGATAAGCTGAAGAATAAGTTCAATGTTTACTTTATGAGTAGTGCCTGCGGCTGATACAACATTCTCTTCAATCATGGTGCTGCCGAAGTCGTTACAGCCGTACGAGAGCGACTGCTTGCCGATGTCTGGACCCATCGTAACCCAGGAAGACTGGAAGTTATCGATATTGTCCAGCATGATACGGCTGACCGCAACCATCTTCAGATACTCTTCCGGTTTTGACTTCTCGACTTTTTTCATGTTCGTATTGTCCGGCTGGAACGGCCAGCAGATGAACGCGAGGAAGCCTTTCGAATCATAACCGTTAGCGATGCATTCATCCTGCGCATCGCGAATGCGGAGCAGGTGAAGCGCACGCTCTTCCGCCGTCTCGCCAAAGCCGTATACCATCGTTGCCGTGGTGTTCATGCCATGACGATGCGCGGATTTCATCACATCCATCCAATCCGTCCAGGAGCCCTTCAGACGGCTGATTTTGCGGCGGGTGCGGTCATCGAGAATCTCGGCGCCGCCGCCGGGCAGCGAATCAAGTCCGGCTTCGTGCAGTTGGCGAATGACCTCGTCAAGCGACAGACCATCGGAAACATCCTTCATCTTCTGAATCTCGGCAGGCGAGAAGGAATGCATCGTAATATCCGGGAAGTTCTGTTTGATTTCACGAAGCAGATCCGTATAGTAGGAGAATGGCAGGTTCGGGTTGGTGCCGCCCTGCATCAAAATCTCCGTACCGCCTACATCGATCGTTTCCTGAATTTTATTAAGTATCGTTTCGTTCGAGAGGACGTAACCTTCGTTCGAACCCGGCGCACGGTAGAACGCGCAGAACCGGCAATACACATCGCAAATATTGGTATAGTTGACGTTACGGCCTACAACAAATGTCGTAATCGGTTCAGGATGGCGTCTCAGCATGAGCTGATTCGCAACCTCGCCCATTTTTTCAATTTCATCGGATTCAAGCAGCGTTACACATTCGTCAAACGTAATTCGTTCGCCCTGCAGCGCTTTATCCAAAATCTGGTCCAACGTAGACATCGCAAGACCTCCTTATCTTTCCGTTCTTAATAGCTATCAACTAATCCTATCATATCTCGTTCTTGTCCGTCATCTTTCCTATGTTACGGAAAAACGAAAAAATACGGCTTGTCGCAAGCGACAGCCGCATTTTTCGCTGATTTTGAATAAAATTAACCGCGCAAGGCAGCATCCAAATCGGCAATCAGATCTTCGATATCCTCGAGGCCTACGGAGTAACGGACAAGTCCGTCCGTAATTCCGCGCTCATAACGCACCTCTCTTGGCATTGCCGCATGGGACATTTTGGCCGGGTAGGATAAAATACTTTCTACCGCGCCGAGGCTGACCGCTACCAGCGGCAGCTGAACCCGGCTCAGAAGCGACGCAGCGCGTTCGCCGCTGCCTACGTCGAAGGAGACAACAGCCCCGTAGCCTTTCGATTGCTTCTCATGAATGTCACGGCCCGGGTGATCCTCAAGACCAGGATAGTACACTCTGGTAACCTCCGGATGATCATTCAGCCATGCCGCCAGCCTGCGGGCGCTGCGCTCGCTATGCTCCATACGAGCCTGCAGAGTCTTCATGCCGCGCATCAGCAGCCAGCTCTCATGAGCGCTCAGAACTGCGCCAAGACCGTTCTGCAATTGATACAAGCGGCGTCCAAGCGCTTCATCGTTTGTTACAGCCAGCCCTGCGAGCACGTCGCTGTGGCCGCTCAGGAACTTTGTAGCGCTATGAAGCACGATGTCTACGCCAAGCTCGAATGGACGCTGATGATAAGGGGTCATAAACGTATTGTCGAGCATCGTCAGGAGACCGTTTTCTTTTGCCCAGCCCGTCACTCGCCCGATATCCGTAATCTTGAGCGTCGGGTTGGAAGGCGTCTCCATAAATACCGCTTTTGTATTAGGTTTAAGCGCGTTCGTTACCTGTTCGAAATCCGTCATATCCACAAACGTCGTTTCAATATTGAAACGGGTCAGTACTGCGGTAAGCAGACGGTATGTACCGCCATACACATCCTCCGTCACGATAACATGATCGCCTGCGGACAGCAGCATGAAAGCCGTCGAAATCGCTGCCATGCCGGATGCAAACGCAAAACCGCGGGTGCCGCCTTCAAGCAAAGCGATATAATTCTCAAGCGCTTCACGCGTCGGATTGCCCGAACGGCTGTAATCATGATGCGGCGGTTCCATAATATCGGCTTGATGGAAGGTTGATGCCTGGAAAATCGGTGTACTTGAAGCACCTGTCTGTTCATCAATTTCAGCGCCGAAATGCAGCAGCTTGGTCGCAAAGCTGCGTTCGGCGATTTTCTCAAGATTATGCCGGTCACTCATTATTCTTTACGCCTCCTGAACTTCTCGTTTTGCCGCAGCCAACGCCTGCTCCAGATCTGCAATCAAATCATCGGCATGCTCGATCCCTACGGAGAAACGAAGAAGACGGTCATCTACACCGATTTTTTGACGGATTTCTACCGGAATATCCGCATGGGTCTGAACAGCCGGGTAAGTCATAAGCGATTCAACGCCGCCAAGGCTTTCTGCGAAAGCGATCAGCTTGATATGGCGAAGGATCGGCTCCACATAACGGGCATCCTTCAAGCGGAAGGAGAAAATACCTGTATTGCCCGATGATTGCTTGTTTTGTACATCATGGCCTGGATGATGAGGCAGCGCAGGATAATAAACATCCTCAATAGCTTCATGCTCAAGCAAATAGTTCGCTATAGCCGTTGCGTTGAGCTGATGGCGTTCCATACGAAGCGCCAGCGTCTTCATGCCGCGCATCAGCAGCCAGGAATCCTGCGGCCCCAGAACAGCGCCAAGCGAGTTATGCAGGAAAGCCATTTGCTCGGACAGCTCTTTCCCTTTTGTTACAATCAGACCGGCAAGCACGTCATTATGGCCGCCCAAATATTTGGTCGCGCTATGAACAACGATATCTGCGCCAAGCTCAATCGGACGCTGGAAGAAAGGAGTAAGCAGCGTGTTATCTACAATGGTAAGGAGACCTTTGGACTTCGCCCAAGCGGATACCCGCTCCAGATCTGTAATCATCATCAGCGGATTCGTTGGCGTCTCGATCAGAACCGCCTTCGTATTGGACTGGAGCAGCTCGGTCATGCCATCCAGATCATTCGTATCCACGTAGGATGCCGTGACGCCGTATCTCGACATGATTCTTTCCAGCAAACGGTATGTGCCGCCATACAAATCAAGCGATACGATCAGATGATCGCCTTGGCTGAACAAAGCGAAGATCGTTGTCAAAGCGGCCATACCGGAGCTACAGGCAAAACCTGCGTCACCGGATTCGAGTTGTGCCGCCGCTTCTTCCAGCACGGTACGTGTCGGGCTTTTGGTACGGGCATAGTCAAAACCCGTGCTTTGGCCAAGCTTAGGATGGCGGAATGCGGTTGCCTGATAGACCGGGAAGCTGACTGCACCCGTAACTGGCTCCTTCACGGATCCGATTTGTGCAAGATGGCTTTCAATTTTCATAAGATTCGTCCGTCTCCTTCGTGTTCATTAGTAGATATTTAATTAGATACCTGCACCCAAATCATACGGGGTTTGTTGGTATACATAATAATTCAACCAGTTCGAGAACAGCAAATTCGCGTGGGAACGCCATGTCGAATAAGGCAATTTGTCCGGATTATCTCCCGGGAAATAGTTCTTCGGAAGCTCAACCTCCATCCCCTTAGCAACATCGCGGTCATATTCATACTTCAGCGTAAGGGGATCATATTCCGAATGCCCGCTGACAAAAATTTGTCTGCCGTCTTTCGATGCTACAATATATACGCCGGAATCCTCAGACTCGGACAAAATTTCCAAATCCCCGATTTGCTCAATATCCTCGCGGCGAACCTCGGTATGGCGGGATTGCGGAACAAAGAACATTTCGTCAAAACCGCGGAGCAGATTGACGTTCTGTTTCTCGGTTGAATGCGGGAATACACCAAAAATCTTCTTATCCAGCTCATATTTTGGTACACCGTAATGATGGTATAGGCCTGCCTGCGAGGCCCAACAGATATGGAAGGTGGACGTAACCTGACGTCTGCTCCAATCCATAATGTCCTTCAGCTCTTCCCAATAATTCACGTCTTCGAAGTTCAGATGCTCGACCGGAGCGCCAGTAATAACAAGACCGTCATAATACTGATCTTTAATATCATCGAATGTTTTATAGAAAGATTCGAGATGCTCATGCGATGTGTTTTTGGACGTATGAGTTTTGGGATGCAGCAGCACAATCTCGACCTGCAGCGGCGTATTGCCAATCAGGCGAAGAAGCTGGGTTTCGGTCGTCTCTTTTGTTGGCATTAAATTCAATATGGCTATGCGCAACGGACGGATATCTTGATGGAAAGCAGTGCTTTCATCCATAACGAAAATGTTCTCATTGTTCAAAATCTCTTTGGCTGGCAGGGAATCAGGTACTTTAATCGGCATTGCAATTCACTCCTTTGCTTCGATATCGGCCTTCTCAACGCAAAAAAGACCCTTTCTGCCGTGAGAAAAGGTCGTGCGCTCATCAAAAAAAGAGCTCTCGCCTCCCTCATCTCTCAGAAACTAAAGTTTCCGCAAGAATTAGCACCGTGCTTACGCCGGTTGCCGGGCTTCATCGGGCTAGTCCCTCCGCCTGCTCTTGATAAGAAAGTGGTTCTATTCGGTTGTCGAATTCCAATTCTATTCTTAACTTTAATGGATTCCTTCATTCGCGTCAAGGACGTTATTCACATATACTGAAGAAGCCTTAATTGAAGAGCGCTAACCGCTATTTTTCCGCTTGAATGTAAAGGATATGCGGGAGTATACTAGACAAGGATTAAAAGCCAATTTTTCATGAACAATAAAGGATAAAGGAGTGCAAACAGACATGGAAGGCGACCGACCTAAGCCTGACAACAATCGAATACGGCAGCTGCCGGATCTACCGTTGCTCAAGCGGGCGTTTACGCTTTAAGTCCGTTCTTTTGCACGTTCATCCGGCAGTGTCTCCGTTACAAGAGAGGAGAAGCTCGGATGAAAATTCGTCATGTAAACAACGGGTTATTTACCCTGATTGAAGACATCAATGAGACGCTTGTTCCGGCTGCGGAAGGCTTCTATTGGATTGATGCCGACGTGGAGGACCTGGCCATCCTGCAGCCGCTGTTTGGCATGCATGATCTGGCTGTCGAGGACTGCTTGAGCGAAGAGGAGCAGCGCCCTAAGCTTGAAATTTATGAGAACCAATATTTTATTGTAATTAACAGTATCCGGTTCGATGACGAGGAAATTTTCCTGCGTGCGCTGAACATTTTCTTAGGCCGTCATTATATTATTACCATTACGAAGCAGAAGCTGAACGAACTCCGCAGCTTGAAACCCATTCTGTGGGAGCAGGAAGTTAATCGGCCGGACTATTTCCTATACCATCTCGTCGACATCGTAGTCGACAATTACTTCCTCGTTGGTGACCGGATCGACAACCGGATCGAGATGCTGGAAGAAGATATTCTAATGAATACAAAAAAATCGCATCTGAACGAAATCATCGGTTTGCGCGGCGAGATTTTGTGGCTGAAAAAAGTGCTTGGCCCGCAAAAGGATCTCATCGCCACGCTGAACAAACGGGATTTGAAGCTGATTGATGACCAACTGCAAAAGTACTTCAGCGACATTTACGAGAACGCCGTGAAAATCGCCGAGTCCTTCGATACGTATCGAGAGCTCATGGGCAACTTACGAGAAGCTTATCAGTCGAGTATCTCGGCCCGGGCGAACGAAATCATGCGCGTGTTCACCGCGATGACGACGATCTTCATGCCGCTGACTTTTATTACCGGGATCTACGGGATGAACTTCGACTTTATCCCGGGCATGCATGTACGCGGCGGATCCATTATTCTGCTCGGCATTATGCTTGCGCTGGGCGTAGGCATGATGATTGTGTTTAGGAAGAAAAAATGGTTATGAGTGGGGGCCGCCCTGGTGTTGGGGCGGCTTTTTGCTGTCCGCTTTGTGGCGGATGGGTCGGATGGGGCGGTCGGGTCGGTGTGCTCCGGGGACGTGAAGGATCTCCTTCCAGCCGCTGTTGTCTACACTTTGCCTGAATTAGTATTCCAAGGTTGCAAAGTGTAGACAAAGGCGGGCGCTCCGCTCCTCCAGGAGATTCCTTCACTTACCCCTGCGCCCCTCCCCGACTCGCCCCGAGCCGACCGACCGCCACGCTCCTAGCACCGCCGCCCACAACCCCCGGCGGCGGCTATTGGGATGAGGCCGAGAGCGGGCTCAGGCGCTGCGCACGAGCCCAACTTAACAATACAATAAGCATGATAAGACCCTGACAGGGTCTTATCACTGCCATTTCAACCCCCTTTAAACACAATAAGACCCTTGCGGGGTCTTATTCCATCGCCAACTGATCGTTTCGCAAGTTTCAGCCTTCTCTTATAGACGATAAGACCCTGGCAGGGTCTTATCACTGCCACTTCAACCCCCTTTAAACACAATAAGACCCTCGTGGGGTCTTATTGTACTGCTGCAGAGAGAAATACCTCTCGTGCCCTATTAAGCTTCATCGTACAAATTCGCCGACAGGTAACGTTCGCCCGAGTCGGGGAGAAGGACAACGATCGTTTTGTCCTTGTTCTCCGCACGCTTGGCCAGCTCGCTGGCTGCGAATGCTGCGGCGCCGGAGGAAATGCCGACGAGCAAGCCTTCGCTGCGAGCTAACATACGGGAAGTGCGGTAGGCGTCTTCGTTTTTGACCTTGATGATCTCGTCGACAACAGCTGCCTTGTAATTGTCTGGTACAAAGCCGGCACCTATGCCCTGAATCAGATGAGGACCGCGTTGCCCGCCGGATAATACCGCGGAGCTGAACGGCTCAACCGCAACAATCTTCACATTTGGATTAAGCTCCTTCAACCGCTCGCCCACACCTGAGATCGTACCGCCAGTACCAACACCCGCTACAAAAACATCGACCTGACCGTCGGTATCATGCCAAATTTCTTCTGCTGTTGTATGTTTATGTACTTCCGGATTCGCGGGATTGCTGAACTGCATCGGTATGTAGGCGTTTGGAATTTGAGCGGCCAGCTCATCCGCTTTGCGGATTGCCCCCGACATGCCTTCGGATGCCGGCGTAAGCACCAGCTCTGCGCCAAGCGCCTCCAGCAGCTTGCGGCGTTCAATACTGAACGACTCCGGCAAAATAATAATTAACCGGTAGCCTAATGCAGCTGCCGCAAAAGCCAGCGCAATGCCGGTATTGCCGCTTGTTGGTTCAATAATAACGGAGCCCGGAACAAGCTTGCCTTTCTCCTCCGCATCCTTTATCATCGCAAAACCAATCCTGTCCTTTACGCTGCCAGCCGGATTGAAGTATTCCAGCTTGGCTATCACTTTCGCAAGCGAACCCTGATCTTTATTGTAATGAGTAAGCTCGAGCAATGGTGTGTTGCCGATCAGCTCTGTCAAGTTACTATAAATGTTAGGCATTCATCATCGCACCTTTCTTTATCAGATCACTTCCCATTATAGCATTTGCTGAGGGAGCCTGCTCAAGCCTTCCCTTCCTCTGCCGCTTCACGCATTCCCTTATCCAGATTGACCTTCCACAACAGCGCAATTCCGATCACGAAGAAAGCAATCAGGGACAGAATCGCTACCCGGCTGGAGCCGGTTATCGTGCCTACAACCGAGAATACAAGCGGACCCGCGAAAGAAGAGAACTTGCTTGACAGCGATAAAAAGCCAAAAAACTCGCCGCTTCGTGACGGCGGCACCAGATTGGCATAGATGGAACGGGCCACCGCTTGGCTTCCTCCCTGGACCAAGCCAACCATAATAGCCAGCGCATAGAAGTGGACGGCACTAGTCATAAAGAAACCAAGTCCAACAATCAACACATAGATCATCAGTGAATAATACAGCATACGTTTGGAGCCGAAACGGGCAGCCAGCCTGCCAAACAGGATTGTGCAGGGCCATCCGACAAATTGGGTAATAAGAAGCGCAATAATCAGGTCGCTTGTCTCGATCCCGATACCTGCCCCATAAATCGTAGCCATCACGATAACCGTATTAATTCCATCGTTAAAAAACCAGAATGAAGCCATATACTTCAACAGCTCGGGGTATCGCTTAAGTGCGGAGAATGTCTCCTTGATCCGGACAAATCCTGCCCGTACTATCTTTCCTGTTCCATCATACTCTTGCGTCTTTTTCGCATCTTTAACGGAACGGAGAATAGGCACGGAGAAGAGCAGCCACCAAATCCCTACTGTAATAAAGACCATTTGGGTAGCGAAGGTTTTGCTCGGAAAACCAAGTGTTTCCCAGACTTCGATCATAATGACATTGAGAAGCAGGAGCAAACCGCCTCCCGCATATCCATAAGCATAGCCTTGCGCGCTTACACGGTCCCGCAACTCCTGCGGCACGCCGTCAGCCAGCATCGCGTCATAAAATGTATTTCCTCCGGAATAACCGATGGAGCCCAGCACCATTAATATGGAAGCAAGCAGCCAATCTCCTTCCCCGGCAAAGGCCATAAACACGCAGGACAAGACGCCCAGCAGCATAAATACGGACAGAAACTTCAGCTTTGAACCCGTGTAGTCCGCAATAGCCCCAAGAATCGGCGACAGAATAGCGACCAACAGCATCGCAATACTTTGGGTATAGCCCCAATAGGTCTCCGCACTGTTCCCAGCCAGATCTGCAGCTGCGACATCGGAATAATAAACCGGCAGCACAGCTGCCATCATCGTAGTGGCAAATGCAGAATTTGCCCAGTCGTACATTTTCCAGCCACGCAATGCTCTTTGATCCAGCGCAAACGCCCCCAGGCTCTAAATATTGGATATACTTCAGCAATAGTTCGACAGGCCCCCATTTATTCCTCTTAAAATAAATGGACATACAAAAAAATAACATTAACCGTTTCTCGTCATTCATGCTTCAAAAGCATCTGATTAAGAATTTATGAAGCTTGATTGCTTTTTTGCTGTAATCATCCATTTGCTTTATAATAATAAGTGATCATGTTCGAGGGGGAATGGAATTGAATATTAGCCAGCTTGAAACGCTCCTCACCATATCAAAGACGATGAGCTTCCGCAAAGCCGGCGAACTGCTGAATTTAACACAGCCAGCCGTCTCTGCTCAAATCAAAACACTAGAGGACGAATTCAAGACAGTTCTCATTGATCGCAATCAACCAGTCACCCTGACCGATCACGGAAAAGTTTTTCTGGAGCATGCAGAGCGAATCCTGTCGGTCGTCGAGGAATTAAAGCAGAAGCTATCCGATTTGAATGCGATACCTCAGGGCCATATCGTACTCGGAACAACCTCATCGATGGCCATTCAGATATTGCCCCGAGTGTTATCCTACTTCCAGGATCAGTACCCGCTCATCAAAACAACCATCCATACGATGCCATCCTCACAGGTGCTTACCAGCGTAGAGAACGGTTCTGTCGATATGGGCATTACTTACATCTCGGAAAAAAACCCGAACATGGATTCATCTATTCTTTATTATGATTCCTTTGTCCTCGTTGCTTCTCCCGCTCATCCATTAAGCCAAGTGGCGCATACTACAATCGATATGATCAAGGACTACCCCTTTATCATGCTTGCGCCTGACACGCTCGGCCGTCGCTTCCTGGACCAGATCTTCAAGAAAAATAATATCCAGCCGAATATTATTATGGAGCTGTCAAGCAGTGAAGAGGTGAAGCGCATGGTCGAGATTAACCTTGGCATTGCTGTCGTATCCAAGCTCTCCATTGCCAATGAGTTAAAGCTCGGCTCACTCAAGATCATTAAAGTAGTGGAGCTTGAACCGTATCACCCGGTAGCTGTCGTCTATAAATCCGGCAGATATTTAAATACAGCCATGCAGCAGTTCTTAAGCGACTTAAAAGGCATGCCTGAGCAATCATTTCTTGGCAGCGAGTAATCAGGCTGTTTCTGCAGCAATTCTTTAAGCCCATGCTTACGAAGCAAGAATCACTGCAAACAGCCAAAATCCGGCTGTTTCAGCAGCAATTCTTTAAGCCCATGCTTACGAAGTAAGAATCACTGCAAACAGCCAAAAATCCGGCTGTTTCAGCAGCAATTCTTTTTAGGAGGAACTCATTATGAAATTCGACTTGCATACCCATCACGAACGTTGCGGCCATGCCAACGGCACGATCGAAGATTATATTATTGCCGCACTTGACGCAGGCCTGCAAGTTATAGGCATCTCAGATCACTCGCCGTATTTCGGCAGCGAGCAGGATCAGCCGTTTCCGGGCATTGCAATGGCCCGCAGTGATTTTTCGAGCTATGTAGACGAGGTCCTTCGCCTGAAGGAGAAATATAAAGGACGTATTGAAGTACTGCTTGGCATGGAATCCGATTTCTTCCCGCAGCATGCCGAGACTTATCGCGATGCATACAAAGGCGTACCGTTTGATTATTTAATTGGTTCCGTTCATCAGGTGAGCGGAGTCAGCATCTTTAACCGCAACCGTTGGAAAGGCTTGTCCGATGAGAAACAAATCTCGGAAAAAGTATCGTATTACGACCTGATTCAGCAATCCGCCCGCAGCGGAATGTTTGATATACTTGGCCATATCGACGCCATGAAGGGCTACTATCCCGCCTTCTCGGATATTCCGGCTGAGGCAGCGATTGATGATACCCTCCGCGTAATTGCGCAGTGTGAGGTTGCGATTGAGATCAATACCTCCGGCAGCACCAAGGATGTCGGCGGATGGTATCCTTCCGATGCGATTCTGGAGAGAGCGCTTCACTTTGGCGTCCATGTTACCTTCGGCTCTGATGCCCATAAGCCAAGCCGTGTAGGCGATGAATTCGAGCTTGTGCGCAAGCGTCTGAAGGAAATCGGCTTCTCGCAATGGGTGTTCTACCGCAAACGCCAGCAGATCATTGTTCCGTTGTAACGGTAATGGCTATCCTGAAGGTCATCTTAGATGGCTGAGGGATAGCCTTTTTAAATGATATCCGGACAAAAAAAGTGGACCTGTGCGCTCACAGGTCCAAAATCGATATATTAAAAGGGGGTCTTGTTTATTATAATAGCCTAATAATATGTTTGTACCGTAACAGAACTATTTCAATTGTGTAACAAATTCAGGTAGGAGATGACAGTTAATGTGGCTGGCAATCGCAGTCGGCAGCGCTCTGCTCTTTGGACTGGCAGGCTGGTGGATGAAGGTCAGCCAAATGCGCCGGAGACATGTCTCTGTCATGCTGTTCGGGCTGTACGCTTCCGGAACAGCCGGCTTTGGCATTCATGCAACAGTAGAAGGGTCTATTCATCAATTAAATGATTACCGGATATGGCTTGCCGGGATCATTATTGGGGCTGGCTCTGCACTTGGCAATGCTTTATTTATGAAAGCGCTGGACTATGGCCCTGCAGCCTTAACCTCCCCGCTTACGAATATGAACATCGTGCTTGTTATTGCGCTTGGCACGCTTTATTACGGAGAAACCTTGCAATGGACGGAAGCAATCGGCATCGCACTGCTGCTGGCCGCTGTGGTAATGATCTCTTACAAAAAACAATCTGCTTCCTCCTCCGTTGAATCACGCTGGTACATATATGTAACCGCCGCTATCTTATTCTTTACGTTCCGCAATGGCGGATTAAAGGTTACGGAGGAGCTTGATTTATCAAGCGCGCCTATCCTGTTTATCGGCTATGCCTTATCCCTGATCTGGTTTGCCTTTCCGCTCCGTAAAGCATCCGACCGTCCAGCCTTCGGAACAGGTCTAAAGCTGGGGCTGCTGGCCGGCGTATTCTCTTATGGAGGGCTGCAGTTGTATGCCGTCGCTTTGGCAACAGGGCCTTCCAATCTGGCTGCACCTATCTTCGCGACCAACAGTCTTGTCGTTGCGGCGGGTTCCATACTGATCTATAAGGAAAAGCTGAACCTGGCGCAATGGACTGCTTTTCTTCTGACCATCGCCGGACTTATTATTATCAGGATCTAACTTTCCTTATTTTCCTTATATAAACACACAAAAGCACCCCGGTACCTGTTTATCACAGGACACTGAGGTGCTTTTTCTTAACTGCAATATTTCAGTTATATTATTTCAGCAAAGCATCAATCGAGAATTCTCCCGCGCCGGTGAAGGCTACCCCAAGAAGTACAGCAATCAGAACCAGATTGTACTCATAGCCGTTTTGAGTTACCCATAGACCGTTTGCGCCATGTACTTTTGCAATAGCTATAATCATTGTCAGGATGAGTAATGCGGCTCCGACTTCAACCCACAGCCCGGCTCCAAACAGCAATCCGCCCGCTACCTCCGACAAGCCTGCAACAGCTGCCATCAATACACCAGGCTTCATTCCGATCGACTCCAGCCATCCGCCTGTTCCTTTCAAGCCATATCCGCCAAACCAGCCAAACAATTTCTGCGCACCGTGTCCAATCATCAGCAAACCAATAATAACCCGAATGATCAATAATCCTGTATCTAACATATAAAATCTCTCCCTTTATCTTTTTTCTCAGTTATGTGAGCGGCCGCTCTTGATGAGCCTATAATATAGTATGTTACTTACAAAAGTCAAGTGAATAAAAATAATTTAGCAAATCCCTAATTATGCTAGACCAACGAACTTACTTTTCCACAGAACATATGCTACAATATAGGTAGAAAAAGGGGTGATCGCGTTGGATTATTCAACTATGTGCCCAAAGTATGAAGCTGCGGCCGACATTCTAGGTAAGAAGTGGACAGGGCTTATCATTCGGGTCATGCTTGGCGGACCTAAACGATTTAAGGAAATTAAAGAACAGATTCCCGAGATGAGTGACAAAATGTTAACGGATCGGATGAAGGAACTAGAGAGTCAGAACATTGTGAAACGAACTGTCTATCCTGAAATGCCTGTTCGAATCGAATATGATTTAACCCCGAAGGGCCGGGAGCTCCAGCCTGTTATCGAGTCGATCCAGAACTGGGGAGAGCACTGGATGTAACAAACGAGGCCTTTCGAAGAAGGGTGACCGCGTTTAGAGGTAGGTTTATCGCCAATAAGAATTGGTTCTTCTGACTGCTCGGAAACTTATAAATTCTTAGAATTGAACAAAACAAAAAAGCTGTGCCATATCAGGATATTTCCTATCCTTCATGGCACAGCTTTTTTGCGTTGGTTGACTTTCGCCGGTATCTATTTTACTATATTGATAATAGTTATCATTATCAAACGAAAGCAAAAGAAAAAGCCCCCCGATTGTGGAGGGCATCCTTCTTAGCCAAGCCATTTTTTGAACAATTGTTTGGTAGTATCGCGGTTGATTGCAGCAATCGAAGTTGTAAGAGGAATTCCTTTCGGGCAAGAACGTACGCAGTTTTGCGAGTTCCCGCAGCCTTCGATACCGCCGTCTTCCATCAGCGTCTCCAGACGTTCTGCCTTGTTCATTTCACCTGTAGGGTGAACGTTAAACAGACGAACTTGAGAGATCGCTTGCGGGCCGATAAAGCTGTTGCGGTCGTTGACGTTCGGGCAAGCTTCCATACAAACGCCGCAAGTCATACATTTCGACAGCTCATATGCCCATTGGCGCTTCGATTCAGCCAGACGTGGACCTGGACCCAGATCATACGTACCGTCGATCGGAATCCATGCTTTAACCCGTTTCAGCGCGTTGAACATGCGCTCGCGGTTAATAACAAGGTCACGTACGACAGGGAATGTACGCATTGGCTCAAGGCGAACCGGCTGTTCCAGTTTATCGATCAACGCGCTGCAGGCCTGACGAGGCTTGCCGTTGATCACCATCGAGCATGCGCCGCATACTTCCTCAAGGCAATTTGATTCCCAGCATACTGGAGCAGTGTTGCCGCCATCCGATTTTTTCGGATTACGCTGGATCTCCATTAAGCCGCTGATAACGTTCATGTTCGCGCGATAAGGAATCTCAAACTCTTCGGTATAAGGCGCAGAGTCTGGTCCATCTTGACGGGTAATAACGAACTTTACGGTTTTTGTTGCTGTCGTTTGAGCCATTGTTATTCTCCTTTCTTCTTGTTGGCTGTATAGTCGCGTTTACGCGGTTTGATGAGGGATGTATCTACATCCTCGTAAGAGATTTGCGGACCTTCAGGCGTCCAGGTTGCTTTCGTTGTTTTGAGGAAGTCCTCGTCATTACGATCTGGGAAGTCCGGCTTGTAATGCGCGCCGCGGCTTTCGTCACGGAGCAAAGCACCAAGTGTCATTGCCTCGGACAGCTCAAGCATGTTCCACAGCTGACGAGTGAACGCTACGCTGGAGTTGTTCCATTGAGCAGTATCATTGATATTAATGTTCTTGTAACGCTGCTTCAGCTCTTTGATCTTGTCAATCGTTTGCTGCAGCTTATCGTTGAAGCGTACAACCGTCATGTTGTTTGTCATCCACTCGCCAAGCTCTTTGTGGATAACGTAAGCATTCTCCGTACCATTCATGCTGAGAATGTTGTTGTATTTCTCGGTATGGCGTTTCTTCTCGCGGTCGAATACCGAAGAAGCAATATCTTCAGACGATTTCTTAAGACCTTTGATGTATTCAACAGCTTTCGGACCGGCAACCATGCCGCCAAAGATGGCAGACAGCAGGGAGTTCGCGCCAAGACGGTTCGCGCCATGATATTGGTAGTCACATTCGCCAGCTGCGAAGAGACCAGGGATGTTCGTCATTTGGTTGTAGTCAACCCACATGCCGCCCATCGAATAGTGAACCGCAGGGAAGATCTTCATCGGAATTTTACGCGGGTCATCACCCATGAATTTCTCGTAAATCTCGATGATACCGCCAAGCTTAACATCAAGTTCCTTCGGATCTTTATGAGACAGATCAAGGTATACCATGTTCTCGCCGTTGATGCCAAGCTTGTCATCGACGCAGACGCTGAAGATTTCACGAGTTGCGATATCCCGCGGAACAAGGTTGCCGTATGCAGGGTATTTCTCTTCAAGGAAGTACCAAGGCTTACCGTCCTTGTACGTCCAGATCCGGCCGCCTTCACCGCGTGCCGATTCGGACATAAGACGCAGCTTGTCGTCGCCCGGAATAGCCGTTGGATGGATTTGGATAAATTCGCCGTTCGCATAATGAACGCCTTGCTGATATACCGCACTTGCCGCAGTACCTGTATTAATAACAGAGTTTGTTGTTTTGCCGAAAATAATGCCAGGACCGCCGGAAGCAAGAATGACTGCATCCCCGACGAAAGTATGTACTTCCATCGTGCGCAGGCTTTGTGCCGAAATACCGCGGCAGATGCCTTCGTCATCCATTATCGCGCCAAGGAATTCCCAATGCTCGTATTTTGTTACGAGACCTGCTGCTTCCCAGCGGCGAACTTGCTCGTCCAATGCGTACAGCAGCTGTTGGCCGGTTGTCGCGCCTGCGAATGCCGTACGGTGATATTGCGTACCGCCGAAACGACGGAAGTCAAGCAAACCTTCAGGCGTACGGCTGAACATAACGCCCATACGGTCCATCAAGTGAATGATGCCAGGTGCAGCTTCACACATTGCTTTTACCGGCGGTTGGTTGGCGAGGAAGTCACCGCCGTATACGGTATCGTCAAAGTGCTCCCAAGGGGAGTCGCCTTCACCTTTTGTATTAACAGCGCCGTTAATGCCGCCTTGCGCACAAACGGAATGGGAACGTTTTACCGGCACGAGAGAGAACAAATCCACATGCACGCCCGCTTCCGCCGCTTTAACGGTTGCCATCAAACCTGCAAGGCCGCCACCTACGACGATTATTTTATTTTTAGCCATAATGTTTCGCTCCTTGTCTAAATACTACTAACCGATATTGGTCAATGCCAATGCGGCACTTGCTGCTTCCTTGAACTCGTCTCCTGTGAAAGCTACGAGGGACAGAATGAACAGCGCAGCTACAAGTACAAAGATTACCATACAAATATTCGCCGAAACCTTCTGTGCTTTCGGTGATACGGTAATGCCCCAGCTGATCAGGAATGCCCAGAGGCCGTTGCTGAAGTGGAATACAGCAGCAAGAATACCGATGAGATACAAAATAAACAAAGCAGGGCTGGTTGCAATATCATGCATAGTCGAGCCAAGCTCCTCATGCGTAACATTGCCAAGCGCTACCTGCACGCGAGTCTCGAACACGTGCCAGATAATAAAGATAAAAGTGATAACCCCCGTTATACGCTGCAACGTAAACGCCCAGTTACGCTCATATTTGAAACGTCCCGAGTTGAGGTTTGACTGGTAAGCCATATACAAACCGTAAACACCGTGGAACAAAATCGGCAGATAGATACCGAAGATCTCAAGCAATGTTACGATAGGCAGGCCGTTAATAAAATTAACCGCTCTGGTGAAGCCTTCCGGCCCACGCTCATACGCCTGAAAATTGGCCAGGGCATGCACGACGATAAATCCACCTAGCGGAATCACCCCAAGCAGAGAGTGAAGCTTACGCCAGTAGTACGAATTTCCTTTCATTAATACTTCTCCTTTCCAGTACTCCATGACATTTTTACTCTTGACAAACCATTCTACATTGTACCCCCGGCTCTTTCTTCCGTCAACAAAAGTCGACACCAGGTGCGAAAAATCCACGCCCTCTTCCGGTTTTCACAGCGGAGCTCCCGCAAAGTGCTCGTAATTCACGCCGAAGCCTTGCTTCATCTTTGAAGGAAATTAATTTGTGAACTTTTCGTGTAAGCTGCCTCTTTAATCCTACTCCTTTTGCACTTATAATGGAATTGCATATTTATTATAATTTATTATAACGATTTCACATAAGCGATCGGAGAGAACAAGATGATCGAAGAATTTAATATGTTCGCTGCAATTGTGGAGCATTCCAGTATGAACAAAGCAGCAACTCTGCTTAATTTGTCGCAGCCGGCGCTGTCCCGCAAGATTGCCAAGCTTGAGGAAGAGATTGGAGCCAAGCTGTTTGAACGGGTCGGAAAACGGCTTGAGCTGACCCGTGTCGGACAATTGACTTACGAGTATGCGGTTAATCTGCGCAAGCAGCATCGCCGCTATATGGACTCCGTCGCCGAATATACCGCGGCAGGCAGAACTTCCCTTACGATAGGCGCAAGTCTGACGACCCTTCAGACCACATTACCCGATTTTATCAAGACATTAAACGCCAGCCATCCGGAGTTTGATATCAAGGCCGTAACCGGCAAAACCCATGAGATCGTCTCGCTTGTTCGAGACAACAAAGCGGATATTGCGATTATCGCTTCGATGATTGAGGATTCGCAGCTTCACTGCGTTCCGCTGTTTGATGATCATCTGCTTCTTGTTATTCCGACAAGTGTAGCCGTTATGAATCAGGAAGCTCTTACTATAGAAGATTTGAACGGACTGCCGATGATTTTGTTCTCCAAAGGAACCTGGTACCGTAAACTGACGGATGAGGTATTCGCCAAATACCATCTGCAGCCTGATGTCCGGATGGAGATCGACTCCTTCGAAGCGATCGTCCGGCTGCTTCACACCTGCCGTGCGGCCACTCTTCTCCCGCATTCCTACATGCGCAAGCAGCTGCTTGCCGACAACGAGCTGATCGTCGTCCCTATTCGTGAGCTTGAAGAGACCAAGCGAACAACCTGCCTGATCCACAATGACCCTTCCGACCTCCATCCCGCAGTCCGCAGGTGGATTTCGGAGTTGGGCCGGTAAAGAGGGTTCGCTTTTTATCTTTCGCTCTTTTGCTTTGTCTTTCGCTCCCGCAAGGGAGAGGACAGTGGCAGCGCTTTTTAGCGCTTCACTGTCCTTTTCATTCCCTCGCAGAGGGAATGGATGGGTGCGGCGCGAGGTGGGAAAGGGGTATCTCTGGAGGAGCGCAGCGTTCGCCTTTGTCACTTCCTTTGCTACCCCTATGTAAACCCTATTCAGAGCAAAGGAATGACAACAGCGGCCGTAAGAGATACCCCGTCCCACCGAGCCATCCCGCCCCATCCATTCCCCGCCCATCAGCGAGCAAACAAAAGGACAATGAACGCTAACTGCGCCCACTGTCCTTATCATCACCTGATTATGGTTTCTTCAAACTGTTCAATTTGGTCATTCGTTCCGATCACGACCATCACGTCCTTTTCCGTCACAACATCCGTCGCCGTAGGAGCAATAATAATACCGGAAGGCTTGTTGATGGCTACGATGCTGCATCCGAACCGGGCACGCAAATTCATATCTTGAAGCGATTTGCCGTTCAGGCATTTCGGCACCGACAGCTCGGCAATGGTATATTCCTTCGACAGCTCGATATAATCAAGCAAATTCGGCGAGACCAGCTGATGAGCAACCCGAATGCCCATATCCCGTTCCGGATAAATAACACGGTCGACGCCAATTTTCTCCAATACTCGTCCATGCAGTTCGCTCATTGCTTTTGCTACAACCCGCTTCACACCCAGATCCTTCAATAAAATAGTCGTCAGAATGCTTGCCTGAATGTCATCGCCAATTGCCACAACGCCGCAGTCAAAATTACGAACGCCTAGTGATCGCAGCGTCTCTTCGTCCGTGCAATCCGCCGACACCGTATAGGTCAGCACATTGCTCATCTCCTGAACGGCTTCCTCATCCCGGTCGATTCCCAGCACCTCGTAGCCCAGCTTAATGAGCTCTCTTCCAAGACTTGAGCCAAACCGTCCTAACCCTACGATCACAAATTGATTGTTTTTCATTCTTGCTCTCTATTCCCCTATCCAATCGTAATTTTGCCTTCCGGATACCGGTACAGCTCTTTCTCTGTTTTTGGCCCAAGCGCGTAAGCAAGCGTAAGCGGACCAAGCCTGCCGGCGAACATGGTTAATGCAATAACAATTTTCCCGAAAAACGTCAGTTCAGGCGTAATGCCGGTTGTCAGACCAACCGTACCAAACGCCGACGTCGTCTCGAATAAAATTTTCAGAAATTGCTGATCTTCGGTTGTTGACAGCAGCATCGTTACAAATATAACAAGCGTCAGCGACAGCATCGTAATGGTCAGCGCCTTAAAGATCCTGTCCTTTCCAAGTCTATAGTGGAAAAGAACAATATTTTCGCGGCCGCGGATCATCGCGATAACCGCCCCAACCAGCGTGGTGAATGTCGTTGTTTTGATCCCTCCGCCGGTCGAGCCGGGCGATGCCCCGATAAACATCAGGATGATTGTAAAAAATACGGTCGCTTGCCGCATCTGAGTATAGTCAAGCGTATTGGCACCTGCCGTTCTTGGCGCAACGGACTGGAAGAAGGACGACAGAATTTTGCCTCCCCAATCCAAAGAACCAAGAGTCTTGCTGTTCGACAGCTCGAATACAAAGATAACCATCGCACCAACGACAATCAAAGCTCCCGTCGTGGATAACACAACCTTACTATGCAGGGACAGCCGTTTATTTTTCCGGAAATCCAATAAGTCCGCCATCACCACAAAACCTAACCCGCCTAATATGATAAGCAGCATCGATACGATATTAACGAGCGGATCGCCAACGTACATCGTCAAGCTGCGGAAATGACCAAAGATATCAAAGCCTGCATTATTAAAGAACGAAATCGAATGGAACAATCCAAACCAAACCGCTCTGCCAAACGGCATGTCAAAGGCGAAACGAATTGCGAACAAAATGGCTCCAACCAGCTCAATTGTCAGGGAATAAATGATAACTTTGCGGATTAAGCGGACGATCCCTTCCATACTTGTCTGATTCATCGCTTCCTGCAGAATCAACCGTTCCTTCAGCGAGATCTTCTTGCGCAGGACAAGCGCGAACAGCGTGCCCATCGTCATGAAGCCCAAGCCGCCGATTTGAATCAGTGCAAGAATAATCACTTTGCCAAAGATAGAGAAGTATGTGCCTGTGTCCACAACAGCAAGGCCGGTTACACAGGTTGCCGAGGTTGCTGTGAACAATGCATCTATGAAAGGCAGCCGCGAACCGTCGCTCGATGCCACAGGCAGTGTCAGCAGAAACGAACCAAGCAAGATAATCATTGCAAAGCCAAACACAAGGATTCGGGGAGGAGACCACTTCAGGATATTGAAATATTTAGACATATACGCTCCTTTATCATGGACCTCTCTCTATTTGGGCATAAAAAAAAGCACGGGAACCCCAATGCTAGATGAGTCCTGTTCCACACAGCCTGCGAGGTTAGCTGACGGATTCGGGCCTGGAAAGGCAGCCCTATTCGAGCAGATGCTCGAAATTCACCCCATGCTGACGGATTGCTCCATACAGCGGATTGGTTCCCCCGTTTTCGATTGCGAAATTCGGCTGATGCTATTCAATTGGTATGACGTTAACGATTATACGCCCAAATGACAGGTACGATCAAAATGAACGTGAGCGATAATTAAGCGGTATTCGTTCAAAAACGGTCAATCGCATGGAGCAGAGGGTCACTTGCTGGCTGCAAGTCCTTATTTCACCGCTTTCCGTTCGCATCCTCTTCTTTCGTCTCCATTGGATAATTTAGGTTAATAGTGGTATTGTTACAATAGTTAAGGAATGTTTGAATTTGAAATGGAGGTTAGGTATGATCCCTTCCATCGCCCCTCAAGATTGGAAACGATTCTTATGGGCTGCTGTAGCAGGCGCAATTATTTTTATCTTCACACAGATCGGTCCGATTGCAGGAGATCAGCTCTTCTCAAGCTCAACACCTAAAGTCATTGCCAAAAGCAAAGCGGCGTCACTTGCCGAAGATTTCGTTAAGCAGCAATTTGAAGTATCCGCTGTATCCGCTCATACGATTTATCAAACCGACAGCTTGGCGAATGGTTATTTTTCCAAGGAGGATCTGCTCGACTCGTATGAAAAAAAGTATGATGCCAAGTTTCCAACCGATACGTTCCAGGTCAATCTGGATATGGAGGACGGCTCCAAGGCCTACATCTACGTCCATATGACAAATAGCAGTATTGCAGGCTGGCATTGGCTTGGCGCGGAAGGCACCGACAATGGACAGCTGATCCAAACAGCAGCGAAGGCTTTTGCCGCAACCAAAGGCTTCCGATCCGAAGAATTGGAGGGCTTGTACATCAATGATGATGGAGATGCCGTTCTTCATCCGGGCGGCTATAAGCTTGGAGATGCGTCTCTGGAGCTGATCATTGGAGTTGGCATGATTGATGATAAAGCCGTCATTACGAGATACAAGACCGCTTTCCAGGCTCCGGCAGATTACATAACATTTGTGGAGGGCCAGAAAAAGACAGGCAATGCGTTATCTGTCGTTAGTCTTGCCTATATGTGCTTTATCTCACTTGTTTTATCTATTATTTATGCGATTTTGTACCGGCGACATACAACCTTCAAACGCGGTTTATTTATCAGTCTGGTATTTATCGTGTTCTACATTTATAACAATCTGAATGTCCTTGACGGCATCATGGCGACCTTTGGCGAGCAGAGCCGCTCAGATACCGAGCTGAACGCAACTGTTATCATAACCGTTGTGCTGCTCATTCCGGTTGGTCTGGCTGTCTATTTCGCTCTTGTCGCCGGCGACGGGATGTGGCGCTCCCAGAAACGCCCGTTATGGCCGGGCTTCCGCGAACGCGGTTATGGAGATCATGTCTGGCGCAGCGTAGGGCTGTCGTATCTCTTCGCAGCTATTATCCTGGGTGCCCAAGCGATCATTATGATCGCCATGAAGTTTCTCGCCGGCTCCTGGGCAACCAGCGATGCTACGCAATCACCGTATAACACGAATATGCTGTGGCTCATGCCGATGATGGCATGGTGCGCCGCCATTTCCGAAGAAGCCATCTTCCGCCTGTTCGGTATTGCCCTATTTAAGAAGTGGTTCAAAAACACGTTTATCGCCACGCTTATTCCCACCATTATGTGGGCGCTGGGTCATGTTGGCTACCCGATCTTCCCGTTCTATACGCGGATCGTGGAACTTGTTATTCTGGGAACCGTATTCTGTCTTATTTTCCTCCGCTACGGCTTTATAACGGCTGTATTCACACATGCTATACTGGACAGTTTGCTGATGAGCATTGAGCTTATCAGCGTTGGAGGAGGAGTAAATATAACGGCCGCCCTAATCTATGCCGTATTGCCTGTCATCGTCGCATGGGTCATCCGATACTGGCATCATCGCCGCCCTATGCGGGCCTGATCATACAAATACCAAAAGGAATGTATCCGCTTGAGATACATTCCTTTTTGGGTTATCCAGCAATCCGAACAGCCCATTTAATAGAAACGGCCACTTTGTCCAAGAGCAATCCTGTCCAAATTAATATACTCTATTAAACCAATAATGGAGGTGATAGGATTGTTAACAAAAATCAGCGGGTACAGCCGCAAACAATGCTCAAGTCAAAAATGCCATAATCAATCGGGCCAAAAAAACGGCTGCCATTCTTACAAATCTTCTGGGAAGAAAAAGTCGGGCGGGCACAAATCGGCTGGAAAATGCTGCTGCCAGCATAAGTCCTCCTGCAAAAACTGCAGAAACAAGTCTTCCTCCGGAGGCTGCTGCCAGCACAAATCTTCAGGCTGTCATGACAACAATTCAGCAATTCCGTACAATCAAGAAGAAATATCAAATGGGAAAAGCAATGCCGAGAATGCGTACAGCATCTTAAGCAAGCTGTCGCCCGGACAAGTTATTCATCGTGTGACGCTGGATAACGGGAAAAATCTCGATAAAGTGAAATGGGCAGGCTTCCAGAACGGAAATGCCGCATTCTCTGCGGTGAGCTATAAAACAGCTTACATTGTTTATGTGCCTCTCAACAAAATTACGAGTATCGCACTGTAAAGAAAATGGACAAGGAACTATTTCATAACTCTTTCCACTCCCGTACAAGAGCAAATCTATCATCCTTCATATAATCTAGTAATACGGTCAAGAGGAGTGATAGATTTGCCTAACAAGAACAAAAGCAATAATAACAAAAAACAAAATTCCGATGCTGTCAACAAAAGTGCAGGCAACAGATCAGCGGGGAATCAAAGCCCTGGCGGCAATCAAACTGCCGGTAACCAAAGCGGCGGAAGAGGACCGGGCGGCAGAAGCGGCGGCAACCGTACAGCGGGTAATCAAGGTCCTGGCAACAACCAAAGCCCTGGCGGTAACCAAGGTCCCGGCGGCAATCAAAGTGGAAGCCGTAGTCGCGGAGGCAACCGTACGGCGGGCAACCAAAGCGGAGGCAGAAGCGCCGGAGCAGCAAACAAAACCGGAGCCGATAAAAAAGGCAAAGACCAAGGCAAAGATAAAAACAAAGGAAAAGGCAAATAAGCATGAGAAAGGGTCCGTCTCAAAAGGTGATCGTTCACTGTAAAGATGGCTCGCATAGGTAATAAAAACGTTTTTTATGAAAATATCGCTGCAGAGGGTTACCCTTGCAGCGATATTTTTGCTCTTGCTGCTTTCTTAAGCAAATGATGGGCAAGCGAAAGCCACCCGACCTCTAGGCTGACCTTCGGCAAGCCTCGAAGCAGAAATCTGCGGAATCCCCGGTTATTTTTGATTTGGCCAAACATACTCTCCGGTTCATGCATCCGTCGAACCGACAAGGCATGTCCATTCTCGCTCTTTAGTTGCTCTCTCGCCTGCTGCTTGAGTCGAAGATATTCCATGCTAACTTTTATTTCTCGATCTC
>Ga0065721_10003671_pt1 | contig 111340 bp, 135 predicted proteins | sample Mesricmetagenome_FD_59108 | JGI IMG/M metagenome (GOLD analysis project Ga0065721, IMG submission 59108) | Mesophilic microbial community from rice straw/compost enrichment Sample: eDNA_1 v2 (version 2) | ecosystem: Engineered > Solid waste > Grass > Composting > Bioreactor | place: USA...
CAGAACCTTGCGGCCAAGCACTTCTACCGGCCGAGCAAGCGCGACGTGGTCGATCCGGACCTCCTGAAGGCGCTGCCGGACATCAAGCTGGTCACCATCGACGACCCGATCTTCGGCGGTTGGGCCAAGGTCCAGCCCGAACACTTCGGCGACGGCGGCATCTTCGACCAGATTTACAAGCCGGCCAACTGAGCAGATCATCCTTCCTCCCAGGGGACCGACTGGCGGGAGCCAGTAAGACCCGCGACCGGCGAAAGCCGGCCGCGGGATCGGATTGAATAAGGAGGCCCTTCAAAGGCCGCCGATGGAGACCAGATGACGACTTCGACACCCGCAGCCGGCTGGAAATGGCGGCAGACGAGCGTGATACCGGGCTTCGGCCTGACGCTCGGCTACACGCTGACCTACCTCATCCTGATCATCCTGATCCCGCTTGCGGGTCTGGTCTGGAACACTGCCGGCCTCGGCCTCGACCAGTTCGTGGCGATCGCTACCGACGAGCGGACCTTGAAAGCGCTGCGCGTCAGCTTCGGAACCGCATTCGCCGCGGCCGTCGTCAACGTCGTCTTCGGCGTCATCGTTGCCTGGGTGCTGGTCCGCTACAACTTCCCCGGACGGCGGCTGATCGACGCCATGGTTGACCTGCCGTTCGCGCTTCCGACCGCAGTCGCCGGCATTGCGCTCACCGCGCTCTACGCCCAGAAGGGTTGGGTCGGCGCGCTGTTCGCACCGCTCGGGATCAAGATCGCCTTCACCCCGCTCGGCATCGTCATCGCGCTGATCTTCATCGGCCTGCCGTTCGTGGTGCGCACCGTTCAGCCGGTGATGGAGGAGATTGACAAGCAGGTGGAGGAAGTGGCGGCCACGCTTGGCGCCAGCCGTTTCCAGACGATCACCCGCGTTATCCTGCCCGGCCTCGTGCCGGCGATCCTCACCGGCTTCGCATTGGCCTTCGCCCGTGGAGTCGGCGAATACGGCTCGGTCATCTTCATCGCCGGCAACATTCCCTACGTATCGGAGATCGCGCCGCTGCTGATCGTCATCCGGCTGGAGGAATTCAACTACGCCGGTGCCCAGGCGATCGCCACCATCATGCTGGTGATTTCGTTCGCCATGCTGTTTGTCATCAACCTCATTCAGGCATGGAGCCGCAAACGCTATGGCTACGCTTGATCGTTCTCCTCAGCCGAGGTCGAGGCGCTTCATCGATGCCGCCTCGGAGCCGCTGCCGGCGAAGCTGGCGCTGCTTACGCTCGCCATCCTGTTCCTTGCCTTCTTCCTGGTGCTGCCGCTGGTGGTCGTCTTCTTCGAGGCCTTCCGCAAGGGCTTCGAGGAGTTCTGGCTCGCCATCAACGAGCCGGACGCACTCTCGGCCATCCGACTGACCCTGCTCGTCGCGGCAATCTCGGTACCGCTCAACCTCGTCTTCGGCGTGGCGGCTGCCTGGGCGATCGCCAAGTTCGAATTCAAGGGCAAGGCCTTCCTCATCACCCTGATCGACCTGCCGTTCTCGGTCTCGCCGGTCATCTCAGGCCTCGTCTTCGTCGTACTGTTCGGCAGCGGCAGCCTGCTCGGCCCATGGCTCAAGAGCTACGGCATCGAGGTCCTGTTCGCCGTGCCCGGCATCGTGCTGGCCACCGTGTTCGTCACCTTTCCCTTCGTTGCGCGCGAACTGATCCCCCTGATGGAGGATCAGGGCTCGGGCGACGAGGAGGCGGCGCTGTCGCTCGGCGCATCGGGCTGGCAGACCTTCTGGTATGTCACGCTGCCGAACATCAAGTGGGGTCTGCTCTACGGCGTGCTTCTCTGCAACGCCCGCGCCATGGGTGAGTTCGGCGCCGTCTCCGTGGTTTCCGGCCATATCCGCGGCGTGACCAACACCATGCCGCTGCACGTCGAGATCCTCTACAACGAATACAATATGAGCGCGGCCTTCGCCGTGGCGACGCTGCTCGCCAGCCTGGCTCTGGTCACTCTCGTCTTCAAGACCGTGCTGGAACTGCGCTTCGGCGCGGGCAATGCCGGCGGACGGCACTAAGGGGTTCAATACATGGAAGTTACCGTATCCGGCATCGTCAAGCAGTTCGACCGTTTCCCGGCGCTCAACGACGTCTCGTTGAAAATCAATTCCGGTGAACTGATCGCGTTGCTCGGACCATCCGGCTCCGGCAAGACGACGCTTCTGCGCCTGATCGCCGGTCTCGAACAGCCGACCTCCGGCCGCATCCTGTTCGGCGACGAGGACGCCTCGGAAAAGAGTGTGCAGGAGCGCAATATCGGCTTCGTGTTCCAGCACTACGCCCTGTTCCGCCACATGACGGTTGCCGAGAACATCGCCTTCGGCCTCAAGGTCCGTCCCTCCGGCTCGCGTCCGTCGAAGGCCGAAATCAGGAAGAAGGTTTCCGACCTGCTCGACATGGTGCATCTGCCGGGCCTCGAAAAGCGCTATCCCAGCCAGCTCTCCGGCGGCCAGCGCCAGCGCGTCGCGCTTGCCCGCGCCGTCGCCATCGAACCCAAGGTCCTGCTGCTCGACGAGCCGTTCGGCGCGCTCGACGCCAAGGTGCGCAAGGAACTGCGCCGCTGGCTGCGCGAATTCCACGACCGCACCGGTCACACCACCGTCTTCGTCACCCACGACCAGGAGGAGGCGCTGGAACTCGCTGACCGCGTCGTCGTGATGAGCCAGGGCAAGATCGAGCAGGTCGGCACCGCCGATGATGTCTATGACCGGCCGAACTCGCCCTTCGTCTTCTCCTTTATCGGCGAATCCTCGCACCTGCCGGTTACCATCAAGGGCGGCCAGATCCTGTTCCAGGGCGAACCGCTCGGCATTTCCGACAGCGGACCGGATGGCGAAGGCGTGCTGTTCTTCCGCCCGCAGGACGTTCACGAAGTCACCGACGGCCAGGCGCTGACCGGCAAGGTGACGGCCACCCGCCGCCTCGCCGGCACCCGCATCGCCGAACTCGACATTTCCGCCGACGGCGAAGCCCACCACATCGAGATCGAGGTTCCCCTCGAAACCCAGGTCCAGATCGGCGGCGAACTCCGCTTCCGCCCGGCGGCATGGAAGCTGTTTCGGAACACGAAATAAGGTTTGGTCGCCTGCAAATATTTTCTTAAGGCTACCGATTCCGATATCGACAAGAATAGATAGGACGCCCTAAGCTATAGTGGCTTGGGGTATCTAATATGCGTGTTTGGTTCGTGTCTGCCGTTGTTTGGCTGTGTTTGCTTGGCTCTTCGGCCTCGGCCAAGCTCACCTACACGCCCCTAAAGCTCGAAGACGAGATCACGGTGCTCGTGATCGAGGGAACTTTCGAGTTCACGGACGACCTCCAGCCGTTCCTCCTTGCGGTAATTCAACACCGTCCTCAGGCGGTGACGTTCCATTCAGGCGGCGGCAATGTCGTAAAGGCGCTGGAACTGGGACGGATCATACGACGCCTGAACATGATGACAGTGCAGACGCGGGAGTACGAATGCTCCTCCGCGTGCGCGTTCGCTTTTTTGGGAGGCGTCCATAGGTTTGCCACTCCAGGGTCTATCGGAGTCCACAAAGCCTCCTTCGAGGGAACGCCTTCAATTAATGTTGAAGACGCCGTTGCGTCAGTCCAACAACTCACGGCCGAAGTCATGTCCTATATCGCGGAAATGGGAGCGGACCCGCGTCTGCTGGAACTGTCCCTTCGCTACGACAAGAACGACATGCGTTATCTGTCCGTCAGTGAAATGCAGCAGTACAAGGTTACGACGGACGACGGTCAGGCCGACCAGAATGTGAGTTCGCCACTTCCGAGCGGTTCGGGAAGTTCATCTGGCACCGAGATTGAGGTGACCGTACCCGTCGACACGGCACTTCCTCCTGTCCGACGAAAGAACCTGACCATTCCCGTGGTGAAAGAAGCAACGGTCCATCATCCCAAGGGAGAAGCGCCGCTCAATCGCAAGCCGGTCCCCAAAGCTTCGGTGGTGGCAAAGCTCAAGAACGGCAAGACGGTTCAGATTCTCGCCGCCGAGGGGCGTGGTTCAAGGTGCGCGCCGGTATTTTTACCGTCGGCTATATGCATGAAACCTGGCTGCACCCGGATGCATACGAAACGCCTCTCACGGAGAACCGGCATATTCAGATCCGTAGCTTGGCTACATATGAGGAGGCTGAGCAGTATGCCCTGCAACGGGGAGATGCATCGGTCTACCTGGCGTCAAACGGCTGGTTCGCTGTCACTCTGTCGAAGCTTCTACCTCTCGCAAGAGCGAACGCTGCACTTAAGAAGCTCAAGGCCGAAGAGCTTGTACCTGATGATGCCTTTGTGACCTACGGCAATACATACGTTCGCAAGCTATGCTGTGACTAACTGACGAGCCACGTTGAAGGAACTCCGCTCAACAAAAGGTGAAGCCCGGTGTTGGCGTGGCTGGGCTATCATTCCCGCCGTCGAATGACGAAACGGGAGATAGCCATGAGACATGTGCTTGCCGTATCGGCGGCCGCCGGGGTCATTGCCCTTGCCGGCGCCGCGCTCGCCCACCACGGATGGTCCTGGGCCGAGGCCGACCAGATCGAGTTGACCGGCACCATCCGCGCGCTTTCCTTCGCGCCACCGCACCCGACGCTGCAACTTGCGACCGCCGACGGCGAGTGGCGGATCGAACTCGGCAATCCGACGCAGACAGCCCGCTCCGGCTTCGTCGAGGGCGTGGCAAAGGAAGGTGACGAGGTAACCGTGCTCGGCAACCGTTCGCTCGATCCGGAGGAGAAACGGCTGAAGGCGGTGCGCGTCACGTTGGCCGGCAAGAATTACGACATCTATCCGACCCGCATCCAGACCAACTGAGCCGGTGATGGACTGGCTGGCCCTGCTCGGCGAGTTACCGGTCGCGCGCATGCTTGCCCGCTCACCCACGGTTTACCTGTTCGTCAATGCCGCACACATCCTGTCGATCGGCACACTGTTTGGCTCGATCCTCGTCCTCGACCTGCGGCTTATAGGTTTCCTCACAAGGTTGCCGCTCGGTCCGCTGGCTGACACGCTGTGGAAGGTCTCCGCAGCCGGCCTCGCATGCGCCGTCCTCACCGGGCTGATGCTGTTCTCGGTGCGACCGGCCGAATATGCGGCGAATCCCGCCTTTCTGACCAAGCTCGCGCTGGTGGCGTTGGGAATTGCCAACGCGGCCTTTGTGCATGCCACTCCGCAATGGCGACGGCTGCGGATCAGCGAAGAAACCGCGCCGCCATTGCTCAGGCTGACTGCCCTTCTTTCGCTTGCGATCTGGGTGAGCGCCGTGATCGCCGGCCGTTGGATCGGCTTCCTCTAAGTCTGCTGGAGCCGAAGCCGCCTTTGTGTTCGACGTCCAGTTGGAGTAGGATGCATCGCAATTGCAACGCAGGAGTCTCCGCCATGAAGACCGCAACGCTTCCTTCCCTTCGCGTCGATCCCGAACTGCGCGCCGCGGCTGAAAGCGTGCTGGAGGAGGGGGAAAGCCTCTCTGCCTTCGTCGAGGCCTCCGTCCGCGCCCAGATCCATCGCCGCAAGACGCAAGCCGAGTTCATTGCTCGCGGCTTGGCATCGCTGGCCGAGGCGGAACGGACAGGCGTGTACTACACGACGGAGGACGTGCTCTCGGTGATGAAATCGAAGCTCGATGCAGCCAAGGCTGCCAAGGGTAAATGAGCTATACGATCAGATTTACCCAGGAAGCCCTGGATGACATCGTCCGGCTGTACGACTATCTGATCGCCTATGATGTAGACTTGGCTGAACGGGCCTACATCGCCCTTCAACAGGCAATCGCCTCGCTGGAACACTTTCCGTTCAGCCACAGGAAAGCGATCGGAGATGATCCGCTCACCAGGGAGCTTCTCGTCCCGTTCGGCTCCTCCGGCTATGTCGTCCTCTATCGCATTGAAAGCAGCGAGGTTCTGACCGTCGCCGCCGTTCGTCATCAGTGGGAGGACGACTACCACTAGGCGACCGGCGAAATCACCGGTCGCTGGTCTGCCAGTTCGGATTGATCCACGGTTCCTGGTTGGAGCGTGGCAGGGGTTGGCGGCCGAGGATGTGGTCGGAGGCCTTCTCCCCGGTCATGATCGACGGGCCGTTCAGGTTGCCGTAGGTGACGTGCGGGAAAATCGAGCTGTCCGCGACACGCAGGCCATCCACTCCGATCACCTTCGTGGTCGGATCGACCACCGCCATCGGATCGTCGGCACGGCCCATGCGGCAGGTGCCGCAGGGATGGTAGGCACCTTCCAGATGCTCGGCGAGATAGGCGTCGATCTCTTCGTCCGACTGCACGTTCGGACCCGGCGCGATCTCTGCATCGCGATAGGGATCGAAGGCCTTCTGCGCGAAGATCTCGCGGGTGACACGCACCGCCTGGCGGAACTTAACCCAGTCCTCCGGATCGCTCATGTAGTTGAAGCGCAGCACCGGCGCGTCCTTCGCGTCCGGCGAGCGCAGCGTCACCGAGCCGCGCGACTTCGACATGTTGTAGCCGACATGGGCCTGGAAGCCGTGGCCGTCGGCGGCCGACTTGCCGTCGTAGGAGATCGCGATCGGCAGGAAGTGGTACTGGATGTCCGGCCACTTCACGCCCGGCGCGGAGCGGATGAAGGCGGCGGCCTCGAACTGGTTCGAGGTGCCGAGCCCCTTCTTGAAGAACAGCCATTGCGCCCCGACGATGCCCATCCAGAACCAGTTGTTCTTGGAGTGCAGCGTGATGGGCAGCTTCGATTTGAACTGGTGATAGTATTCGAGATGGTCCTGCAGGTTCTGGCCGACGCCGGGCCGGTCGGCGACCACCGGAATGCCCATCTGCTGCAGGTGCTTTGCCGGGCCGATGCCCGACAGCATGAGGAGTTTCGGCGAGTTGAAGGCGGAGGCTGCGACGATCACCTCGCGGTTCGCCCTGATTATTTCGATCTTGCCGTCGATCTCGACCTCGACGCCGACCGCGCGCGTACCCTCCATCACGACCTTGCGGGCGAAGCAGCGGATCAGCCGGCAGTTCGGCCGCTTCAGGGCAGGGCGCAGGTAGGCGTTCGCCGTCGACCAGCGCCGGCCGTTCCAGCTCGTCTGCTCCATCAGGCCGAAGCCTTCCTGCTTCGAGCCGTTATAGTCCTCGGTGACCGGGAAACCCGCCTGTCTGCCCGCCTCGATGAAGGCGCGGTAGAGCGGATTCTTCACCTCGCCGCGGCGCACGTGCAGCGGCCCCTTCGTGCCGCGCCAGCCGTCCTCGCCGCCGTGCGAGCTCTCCTGCCGCTTGAAATAGGGCAGCACGTCGGCATAGGCCCAGCCGGTGGCCCCGAGCTCTTCCCAGCGGTTGAAGTCCTCCGCGTGGCCGCGCACGTAGACCATGCCGTTGATCGAGGACGACCCGCCGATCACCTTGCCGCGTGGCGCGATCATTCGCCGGTTGTTCAGGTGCGGCTCTGGCTCGGAGAGATAGCCCCAGTTGTAGCGATCCATGTTCATCGGATAGGCGAGTGCTGCCGGCATCTGCACGAACGGCCCGGCGTCGGACCCGCCGAACTCCAGAACGATGACGGTGTGCTTGCCGTCCTCCGACAGCCGGTAGGCCATGGCGGAGCCCGCCGAACCGGAACCGATGATGACGAAATCTGCTTGTTGCATTGTATTGCCCCTCAACCGGCTGCGGCCACCCTCTCCCCGCGGGCGGGGAGGGATATGCCGCGCCGTTTCATGTTCTTGACGCCCCGTCGGCTCACCCTCTCCCCGAGCGCGGGAGAGGGCAGGCGAGGGGCATTTTCTCAAATCAGTACGGTGCCTCGCACTTGCCCATGCCGACATAAACGGTCTTGAGCTCCGAATAGTGCTCTAGCGCCGCCGCCGAGTTCTCGCGGCCGAAACCGGATTGCTTCGATCCGCCGAACGGGATTTCCACCGGGCAGAGATTGTAGGTGTTGATCCAGAGCGTGCCGGCCTCCAGCTGGTCCACCACGCGGTGGGCACGGGTCATGTCGGCGGTGAAGACGCCGCCGGCCAGCCCGAATTCGGTGGCATTGGCGCGCGCGATCACTTCGTCCTCGTCATCGAAGTCGAGAACGCACATCACCGGCCCGAAGATCTCTTCCCTGGCGATCGTCATGTCATCGGTGACGTCGGCGAACACCGTCGGCTGCACGTAATAGCCTTCACCCGTGACGTGGTTCGGGATGCCGCCGCCGGTCACCAGCGTCGCCCCCTCCTTCTTGCCCTTTTCGATGTAGCCGAGCACCTTCTCGCGCTGCGCCCAGGAAACGAGCGGTCCGAGCTGGGTCTCCTCCTTCTGGGGATCGCCGATCAGGATCGCTTCGGTGCGCTCCTTGAGGCGGGCGAGGAACTGCTTCTTGATGGTCTTCTGCACGAAGACGCGCGTGCCGTTCGAGCAGACCTGACCCGACGAATAGAAATTGCCGAGCATGGCGCCGGAGATCGCGCTTTCCACGTCCGCGTCATCGAACACGATCATCGGCGACTTGCCGCCGAGCTCCATCGTCACGTGCTTGAGCTGCGAGGCGGCGGCACCCGCTACCTTGCGGCCCGTCGGCACCGAACCTGTGAGCGAGACCTTGGCGACGTCCGGGTGGCTGACCAGCAGCGGTCCGGTGTCGCGGTCGCCCTGGATGACGTTGTAGACGCCCTTCGGCGCACCGGCCTCGATCAGGATTTCGGCGATCTTCAGCGCGCCGAGCGGAGTGACTTCCGACGGCTTGAACACCATGGCATTGCCGGCGGCGAGCGCCGGGGCGCCCTTCCAGCAGGCGATCTGCTGCGGGTAGTTCCACGCTCCGATGCCGACGACCACGCCGAGCGGCACGCGCTTGGTGTAGGCCCAGTCGGATCCGAGCGGGATGTGGCTGCCGTTGAGCGCGGTCGCCGCGATGCCGCCGAAGAACTCGAAACTGTCGGCGCCCGAAGTCGGGTCGGCGACGATCGTCTCCTGGATCGGCTTGCCGGTGTCGAGCGTCTCCAGTTCGGAAAGCTCGCGGTTGCGCTCGCGCATGATTTCGGCGGCTTTCTTCAGCACGCGGCCGCGCTGCGTCGGGCTCCACGAGGCCCATTCCTTCTGCGCCCGCTTGGCGGACGCGATCGCCTTCTCGATGATCGCGGGCGTCGCGGCATGCAGCTTGGCGATCACCTCGCCGGTTGCCGGGTAGATGCTCTCGATCACCGTGCCGGCGTCGTCCTCGACATACTCGCCATCGATGAAGTGGGAGGCGGGCGGTTGTGCTTTCATCGTTATTCTCCGCGCGGATAGCGTTTGGATTCCTCGAGGTTGTCGAGGTTCATGTGGTTGCGCATGTAGCGTTCGGACGCCTTCTGCAGGGGCTGGTAATCCCACGGGAAGTAAGCGCCGTTTCGAAGGGCCTCGTAGACCACCCAGCGCCGCGCCTGGCTTTCGCGCACGGCGGCGTCGAACTCGGCCATGTTCCAGTGCGCCTTTCGAATGGCGACGAAGTAGGCCAGCAGATCGGTATAGGTCGGTTCCTTGGCGAGGTTCCGCAGTTCGTTCGGGTCGGCTTCGAGGTCGAACAGCTGGTCGGGATCAAGCTCGCAGTGAATGTACTTCCACTTTCCTTCCCGAATGGCGACGAGCGGCGCATAGGAGGCTTCGGCCGCGTATTCCATCAGCACCGGCTCGGAGCGCGGCTTGCCTTCCATCATGCCCTTCAGGCTGATCCCGTCGGTCCAGGGTTCGATCTCGGCGATGTCGATGCCGGCGAGGTCGCAGAGCGTCGGCGTGACGTCGAGGTTCGAGGTCGGCGTCAGATGCAGGCCGGACTTTACGCCCGGTCCGGCGATCATCAGCGGCACACGGGCCGAGCCCTCGAAGAAGTTCATCTTGAACCACAGGCCGCGCTCGCCGAGCATGTCGCCGTGGTCGGAGCAGAAGAAGATCAGCGTATCATTCAGCATGCGCGTGCGCGTCAGCGTGTCGATCAGCTCCCCCACCTTGTCGTCGAGATAGGAAATGTTGGCGAAATAAGCCCGGCGCGAGCGGCGGATGTGCTCGTCGGTGATGTCGAAGCTCGCATGGTCGCAGGAATGCAGGATGCGCTCGGAGTGGGGATCCGGCTTCTCCAGCATGCCGACCTCCGGCATCAGGTGTTCGCAGTCCTCGTAGAGGTCCCAGTACTTCTTCCGCGCCACATAGGGGTCGTGCGGATGGGTGAAGGAGACCGTGAGGCACCACGGACGCCGTTCGGCGTCGTCGTTCTCGCGGGAAAGCTGGTAGAGCTTCTGGTTGGCGAGGAAGGCGACCTCGTCGTCATATTCCATCTGGTTGGTGATCTCGGCCACGCCCGCGCCCGTCACCGAGCCCATGTTGTGATACCACCAGTCGATCCGCTCGCCGGGCTTGCGGTAGTCCGGCGTCCAGCCGAAATCGGCCGGATAGATGTCGGTCGTCAACCGCTCCTCGAAACCGTGCAACTGGTCCGGCCCGACGAAATGCATCTTGCCGGAGAGCGCGGTGTAATAGCCGGCGCGGCGCAGATGGTGCGCGAAGGTCGGGATCGACGAGACGTATTCGGCGGCGTTGTCGTAGACGCGCGTGCGGCTCGGAAGCTGGCCCGCCATGAACGAGGCGCGGGCAGGGGCGCAGAGCGGGGACGATGTGTAGTTGTTCCTGAACCGCGCCGACCGGGCGGCCAGCGCCTTCAGGTTCGGAGCATGCAGCCAGTCAGCCGGACCATCGGGAAACAGCGTCCCGTTCAATTGGTCGACCATGATGATCAGAATGTTCGGTTTGGTCGTCATGCTCAGATCTTTCCCGTCCCCCAAATTCATTGTCCCGTGCCCTTACCCGCCTGCGAGAGGACCGGGGTGAGGGCCATGCCGCGCCATGCCCTCGTTTGCCGGCGGTGTCCCGAAGCGCGCCAGCTGGCCGTTGAGATAATCCTCCACCAGCGAAACCGACGCGGTCGAGCCGACCGGGGACGAACGCAGACTTTGCCGGATGTAGAGCCCGTCGATCATCGCCGCAGCGCCTTCGGCAATCCGGGCCGCGTCATCGGGCGGACAGAGCCGGTTCAGGGCCGACACGAGATTGGAGCGCAGCCGCCGTGCATAGACGACGAGCAGCCGGCGCGTTTCCTCCGAGCGCTGTGCGTCGACGTAGAAGGCGAGCCAGGCCGCGACCGTTTCCGGCGTGAACTGTTCGGCCGCGAAGCTCACCCGGATCACCGCCGAGAGCCGCGCCCGCGGCGTCGCCGCAGCCGACAGCGCCTCGACCGCATCGCGCCGGAGCTGGCGCAGGAGTTCGCGGATCGTCTCGTTCAGCAATTGCTCCTTGGAGCCGAAATAGTGATGCGCCAGCGCGGCCGATACACCGGCCTCGCGCGCGATCTCCGACATCGTGACGGTCAGCGAACCGTGATGGCCGATGGTGCGCAGCGCCGCGTCGACGAGCGCCTTCCGGCGCACGGGTTCCATTCCGATCTTGGGCAACCGATCTCTCCTTGAAGAAAGGCAATTTATTTTTGATTGACTGATCAATCAAGAAAAATTCGTGTGACACGGGACCTTCTCGACAGCCGGTTTGGGTGCGGATCTCATGCGACAGAAAAGCGTGATGACAACCGGCTGCCCGTCTTCTGCCTTTACGTTCTCAAGGCCAATTGTCGCGGGCGGCAAACGGCCTTCTTTTCATCCCTTTCGGGCTGCTCTATGCCGGTAGTTGACCATGACCGAGGGAGTTGCCCATGTCCGTCCTGCCCGCCACCATGCGTTTCGTAGACCTTCCTTCCTTCGGTGGACCGGAGGTCATGCGGCTTTCGACCGGGCCGGTGCCGGTGCCGCGTGCAGGCGAAATCCTCGTCCGCGTCGAGGCGGCCGGCGTCAATCGTCCGGATGTCGCCCAGCGCCAGGGGACCTATCCGGCCCCGAAGGATGCGAGCCCGATCCTCGGTCTGGAGATCGCCGGTGAGGTGGTGGCCTTCGGCGACGGCGTCGACGAGTTCGAGATCGGCGACCGCGTCTGCGCGCTGGCGAACGGCGGCGGTTATGCCGAATACTGCGCCGTGCCGGCCGGGCAGGCGCTGCTTTTCCCGAAGGGTTATGACGCGGTGAAGGCGGCGGCGCTGCCCGAGACCTTTTTTACCGTCTGGGCCAACCTGTTCCAGATGGCGGGCTTGACCGAGGGCGAGACCGTTCTGATCCACGGCGGCACCTCCGGCATCGGCACGACCGCGATCCAGCTTGCAAAAGCGTTCGGCGCAGAGGTCTATGCCACTGCCGGCTCGGACGAGAAGTGCAAGGCCTGCGTCGACCTCGGCGCGAAGCGCGCTATCAATTACAGGACCGAGGACTTCGTCGAGGTGATCAAGGCCGAGACCGGCAGGCGCGGCGTGGACGCCGTGCTCGACATGGTCGGCGCGCCCTATTTCCAGCGCAACCTGTCGGCGCTTGCCAAGGACGGCTGCCTGTCGATCATCGCCTTCCTCGGGGGCTCCATTGCCGAAAAGGTCGACCTGACCCCGGTCATGGTAAAGCGCCTGACTGTTACCGGTTCCACCATGCGCCCGCGCACCGCCGACGAGAAGCAGGGCATCCGCGACGAACTGGGCGCCGAGGTCTGGCCGCTGCTCGAAAAGGGCACGGTCGCGCCGGTGATCCACACGGTGCTGCCCTTCGCTGACGTGATCGAGGCCCATCGCCTGATGGAAAGCTCCAGCCACATCGGCAAGATCGTCCTGACGCTCGGCTGATCCGTCAGGCGAACCCGATCAGCACCCCGCCCCCCGCCGCGACTAGTACGACGACCCACGGCGGGGTCTTCCAGGCCATCAGCAGCACGAAGCAGGTGAGCGCCAGCGCGAACGGGTAGGGGCCGGTGATCGCGCTGGTGAAGACCGGATCGTAGAGTGCCGCCCCGAGGATGCCGACCACGGCGGCATTCGCGCCGCGCATCAGCGCCTGCGCCGCCGGCCGCTTGCGGAAGGCATCCCAGAACGGCAGTACCCCGAGAAGCAGCAGGAAACCCGGCAGGAACACCGCGACCAGCGCAATCGCGGCTCCCCCTATGCCGTTCGGCTCCGGCCCAGACACAGCGCCGAGATAGGCGGCGAAGGTGAAGAGGGGACCGGGCACGGCCTGCGCCGCGCCATAGCCGGCGAGGAAGGCGTCATGGCTGACCCATCCGCTTCGCACGACTTCCGTTTCCAGCAACGGCAGCACCACGTGCCCACCGCCGAACACCAGCGCGCCGGCGCGGTAGAAGGCATCGAACAGCGAAATCCCCTGCGATGCGCCGCTTGCGGCGACGAGCGGTAAACCCACGAGCAGCACGAAGAACAGCAGCAGGAATACTGCACCCGCCGTCCGGCTGACCGGAAAACCGACATGGCCGGTGATCTCGGTCGTCGCCTCCCGGCAGACGATCAGCCCAGCGACAGCACCCAGCGCGATGGCCGCCACCTGGCCGAGCGCGCCAGCGGCGAAGACCACGACCAGAACCGCGCCGAGCGCGATGGTGGCGCGCTCCCGGTCCGGACAGAGGCTCCGCGCCATGCCCCAGACCGCCTGCGCCACGATCGCCACCGCGACGATCTTCAGCCCCGTGACGATGCCTGCGCCGACCGGTTCGCTGATCATGGAAGCTCCATAGGCGAAGGCGACGAGCAGCAGTGCGGAGGGGAGCGTGAACGCGGTCCAGGCGGCGAGTGCCCCGAGCGGTCCGCCGCGCATCAGCCCCAGCGCGAAGCCGACCTGGCTGGAAGCCGGGCCGGGCAGGAACTGGCAGAGCGCGACGAGATCGGCATAGGTCTTCTCGTCGAGCCAGCGGCGGCGCACCACCAGTTCCTCGCGGAAATAGCCGAGATGGGCGATCGGTCCGCCGAACGAGGTGAGGCCGAGTTTCAGGAAGGTGGCGAACACTTCCGTGGCTGTGCCTCTGGTCGTGGTGGAGATCGTCCCGGTCCCGTTCGTCACGCGCTTGCCTTCCTCATAGAGGTCAGCACCTTAGAAACGCAGGATGACAGTGGAAAGACGCAAATTTCCAGGAACAGCCCATGCCTTGAAATGGCCGTGCTGCGGCCCTACGTTTCTCTTATGTTCAACGAAACGGAAGGAGGTGATCCAATGTCTAATGAGATGTCGGTTCTGGCAATGGACTTTGGAAAGGTGATGGTGGCAGCGAGGCAGCCCTCCGCCTGACAATCATCCTCCTTCGCGCCCTTGGGCGCGGGTCCGGAACCGGACCGAATTTCAGGGAAGGGTCGCCGCGAGGTGGCCCTTTTCTCTTTCTGCCGCTGCCGGGATCAGAGCCCGATGGTGCCGAGCGCCGGAACCTTGATGCCCGGCCGCTGCACGTCGATACCGGCCACGAGCCCCAGCAGGTGGATTTCGAGACCGCTGCGCGCGCCGGCGGCAAAGCCCGCAAGTCCCTTGATGCTGAAATGAAAGTCCCGGCCATCGGCATCCATGCCGTAGACCCTGCCGTCGGTGCGGTAGTCGCGGCCGACCGCATCCGGCGGGAGCACCGCATCAAGCTCCGGCACCGCGCGCAGGACATGCGCGACGAAGGTGTTGGAGTTCGGCCCCGGATAGATCTTGTAGCCGCCGTTCATCGCGAAGGGATAATCGGCAATCGCCGCCTCGACCTTCTGGATCAGCGCTTCCGCCGTCTCTCCGTGCGCTTCGGCGATGATCCGGGGCGTGTTCGAATACCAGAAGGCGTCGGGCGGCCGGTGGTTCTGGCGGATCGGGCTGCCCCAGCCCACCTTGTCATAGCGCCTGTATTCGCCGCCCTTTGTCTTGGTGACGATCCAGGCATGGCTCGCCACCGCACCCTTCAGCCCACCGGTCTTCGCGGAAAACACGTAGATCGCCGCGGCCTGATCATCCCGGGCGGCCGGCAGCATGCCGGATGAGGTCCAGCGTGCCCCGCTCCAGTTGGCCGGCCGCTCCGCCGTCATCCAGAGCCCGGCCGAAACCAGGGTCGGCAGCAGGAAGATGATCGAGAAGGCAAGCAGGAACCGCTTCAGAAATCGCATGGCGCCCCATCATGATCGAACAGATATCAATGCAAGGGCGCAAAGCGGCGAAAATACGGCTGCCGATGGCCACGAAACCGTGATCGCCCCGGGGTATCAGGGATACGTCCCCCGCCAGCGTCTGCCGTTTTCTCCGCAGGCCGATCAACTGAATGAGAGGTCATTGCATTTGCGCCCGTTTGGGCGCTGAATCCCGCATCGCCACGATGTGGAGGGTCAGATGCGTAGCATTCAGATCGTCATCACCATTGCCGCAACGCTGCTGGGTTGCGGGGCATATGCCGAAGACAGACTTCCAAAGATTGCCGTGTTTCCGTTCGAACTCGAAGACAAGAGCGCCGGGGCGGGCATCATCGCCATCGACGACCGAGACCGGCGATACCTGGCCGAAGCGACGGAGCAGGCAAGCGACCAGCTGCGCGCCATCGATCGCTTTACCGTCGTCGCGGCAAGCGCAGGGCCGGACGCGGCCCCGCATGGACTGAGAAACTGCGACAGATGCGAGGCGGTGCTGGCGCATGATCTCGGAGCGTCATTCTCGCTGTTCGGCGTGGTAACGCGTATCAATCGCACGGAACACACGCTGCTCATTCGCGTCGTCGACACCGAAACCGGCAAGCTCGCCTCCCAGGGCTTCACCAATCTGCGCATGGGAGCGAACTATGCGTGGCCACGAAGCGCGAAATGGCTGATGGACAACCAGATCCTGGCTGCTGCTAAGGCGGCGAACTAAACCCTGCTTCCCCGCCGTTGGCAATCGCGCCCCGACAGGCTATCACGCGGAAACTTCCATCCGCTGAGCCGAGGTCCCGTCATGTCCAGTCCCGTTACCGTCGAAGTCACGCGCGGCAATCAGGTCGAAAGCCGCCACCGGGGTCTGGCCGTGGCGGTGGATGGCGACGGCAAGGTGGTGTTTTCCGCTGGCGATATCGATGCGCCGGTCTTCCCGCGCTCGGCGTGCAAGGCCATGCAGGCGCTGCCGCTGGTCGAAAGCGGCGCCGCCGACGCCTACGGATTCGGCAACCGGGAACTGGCGCTCGCCTGCGCGTCCCATTCCGGCGAGGACGCCCATGTCGAACTCGCTGCGTCCATGCTGGCGCGTGCGGGACGAAGCGTCGAAACGCTCGAATGCGGCGCGCACTGGTCTTTCGACCAGGCAACATTGATCCATCAGGCGCGCACGCTGGAGAAGCCCACCGCGCTTCACAACAACTGCTCGGGCAAACATTCCGGCTTCGTCTGCGCCTGCTGCCACATCGGTTACGACCCGAAGGGCTATGTCGGTTATGACCATCCGCTGCAGGCCGATATTCGCGGTGTCATGGAAGCGCTGACCGGTGCGGTTCTGGCCAACGACAATTGCGGTACCGACGGTTGCTCGATCCCGACCTACGCCGTGCCGCTGGTGGCACTGGCCGATGGTTTCGGCAAGATGCTGACGGGCAGGGGGCTGGAACCAGTCCGCGCCGCCGCCTCCCGCCGGCTGATCGAGGCCTGCATGGCCGAACCCTTCTATGTCGCCGGCACCAAGCGTTTCTGCACCCGCCTGATGGAAGTGGCGCCGGGCAGGATCTTCGCAAAGACCGGTGCCGAGGGCGTCTTCTGCGCCATGCTGCCGGAACAGGGCCTGTCCTTCGCGGTCAAGTGCGAGGACGGCACGACGCGCGCCGCCGAAAGCATGATCGCCGCCCTTCTTGCCCGCCATTTCGAAGCCGGCAGCCCTGAGCGCGAAAAGCTGCTCTCGATGGCCAACCACTCCATGCGCAACTGGAACGGCATCCATGTCGGCGACGTTCGGGTAACGGACGTCCTCTTTAACTAAGAGATCGCCACGCGTCCCTTCTCCCCGCCTGCGGGGAGAAGGTGCCGGCAGGCGGATGGGGGCAAGAGTTGTGCTCAGACCGCGAAGATCTGGGCGTCGTCGGCGAACGCCTTGAACTCCAGCGCATTGCCGGACGGATCGAACACGAACATCGTCCGCTGCTCGCCGCTTTCGCCCTCGAACCGGAGCTTCGGGCGAAGCCCCCAGCGCGTTTCCGGATCGGCCTCCAGCCGTTTGGCGAGTGCCAGAAAATCCTCCATGGCGAGGATCACGCCGAAATGCGGGATCGGCACGGCATCGCCCGCGACCGATCCGCTGAGCGGGGCGCCTGCCGGACGGTCGGAAAGGTGTGCCGACATCTGGTGGCCGAAGAGGTCGAAATCCACCCACTTGCCGGGGCTTTCGCGACCGATCGGGCAACAGAGCACCTCGCCGTAGAAACGACGGGTGGCCTCGAGGTCCGAAACGGGGAAGGCGAGGTGAAAGGGGCGCATGACAGTTCTCCCGGTGCTGGTTGGCCCTGTTTGCCCAAGACTAGGATCAAACAGGGCCGGATGAAAAGCCGTCGGGTTGTGGACGAACGGTCATTCCACCTCGGCGAGACGCTTCGCCCACATCGCCTTGAAGGCCGGACGGGCCTGGCAGCGGGCAAGCCATTCGCGCACCTTCGGATGCGCCTCGAACAGCGGCGTGTGCGCCGAGGCATAGCGCACCACCTCGGCGAGGTTGATGTCGGCGACGGTGAAGCGGTTGCCGACCATGTAGTCGTTGACGGACAGATGCTTCTCCAGCACGCCGAACGGGCGCGACAGCAGCCGCGCCACGGCGAGCGCTTCCGCCCGCCCGGCCTCCGTTTCCAGTCGTCCGTCTGCTGCGGCCGAAGAAATCTTCAGCGCATCGGTCTCGATGGCGGTCGCGCCGAACAGCGACCACTGCGTCATCAGCGCGTCCTCGGCGAGGTCGGCCGGGGCCAGCGGCCCGCCGTGCTTCCTGGCGAGATAGAGGGTGATCGCCATGGACTCGTAGAGCACCAGGTCGCCGTCGACCATGGTCGGGATCGTGCCCATCGGGTTGATTGCCAGGAAGGACGGCGAGCGCGTGTTGAGCCGCGCATCGGGCGCCAGCGGGTTGGACAGCTTGTAGGCCTGGATCACCGGCACGTGCTCGAACGGAATGGCGAGCTCCTCGACCAGCCAGAGCGGGCGCGTCGCGCGCGATTTATAGACGCCGTGGATCTGCAGCATATGTGTTCGACCTCCCTTTGGATGCGACGGAGGCTATAGCCAGCCCCTTCGCTTTTGAAGTGGCTGGTGACGATGGTCCGATGATTTGTTGTTATGCCGGCGAGCCCAGCCGATCTCCCCCCTTGAGGGGGAGATGCCCGGCAGGGCAGAGGGGGGTGATGTCCGGGTACATTCCCGCTTCCAGTTTGTCGCCCCGTCGCCTACCCCCCTCTGTCACTTCGTGACATCTCCCCCTCAAGGGGGAGATCGGGAGGTGCGGGCCGCGCTGCCGCGTTGACAGCGCCTCTCCGCCGATTTATCCCGGCTTCGGGTCGGCAGTTCACCCAGGCGTCACCGCCCCGCAAGGGGAGCTAAACCTGCCGATAGCAAGGATCGACAGACACTTTTCCCGTGCCCCGATCGACAAGGCGGTGACCACCGACGCATTCAACTGGGCACGATATCGAGGAAAAGACAATGTCGCGTACGGTTATGACTTACCAGGCGCCGGACATTTCGGCGCTCGCCCGCACCCTGAAGCGGGAAATCGACGGTCGGCCGGAAAAGCCCGGCCATGTAGAACTTCTCAACATCCTGTCGCGGGCGATCGGCTTCCGCAACTTCCAGCACCTCAAGGCGGCACGGGCCGCCGGCGAGCGCATGGCGGCTGCTCCCGAACCGGTCGCCGCCATCGACCATGTCCGCGTCGAGGCGGCACGCCGCTGCTTCGACGGCGACGGCGTGCTCATGCGCTGGCCGGCGAAAACCACCCTGCAGCGGCTTTGCCTCTGGGGTCTCTGGGCGCGGTTTCCGGCCGGTCGGGAGATGGACGAGAAGGAGGTGAACGAGCGGCTGAAGGCGCTGCATCGCTTCGGCGACCACGCGCTGCTGCGCCGGGAGATGTTCAACCTCGGCCTGCTGTTCCGCACCCCCGATTGCCGCGTCTACCGCCGTGTCGAGCAGCGTCCGCCGGCCGAGGCGTTGTCGCTCATCGGGGCGCTGCGACAGACGGAGAGGAAAGGGGACGCCGCGTAAGGGTCGGAGCCGGTCGTCAACCGGTGACCGGCGTCGCGGCGAGCGGTGGACGGCGCTGTTCCAGGAAGGCCAGCGTCGCCTGCCGGTCGAGCGGGCGCGAGAACAGGAAGCCCTGGCCGCGCTGGCAGCCGAACGCCGCCAGCGAACGGGCCTGTTCTTCGGTCTCGATGCCCTCGGCCACGACGCGAATGCCGAGGCCGTGGGCGATATCGATCAGGCCGCGGATGATTACGGCTCCGGCCTGTTCGTTAGCCACGCGCTGGACGAATGTCCGGTCGATCTTGAGGATGTCGACCGGCACGCTCAGAAGGTGGGTGAGCGAGGCGAAGCCGGTGCCGAAGTCATCGAGGGCGATGAACATGCCGGCGGACCTGATCTCTGCGATCTCCTGCGCCACCGTCTGGTCGCGCTGGTCGAGATAGACGGACTCCGTCACCTCCACGGTGACCTTTCCGAGCGGAACCCCATGGGCGCCGAACGTCTCCGTCAGCCGCTCGCAGAGGCCGCCGCAATAAAGATCCATGCCGGAAATGTTGAGGCCGACACGGCCGAACTCCACGCCGGCGGCGAGCCAACGACCGGCGTCGGCCGCAACTGTTTCCATCATGCGCCGGGTGAGCTCATAGGCGACCTGTCCGTCGCGCATCGCCTCGTGGAAATAGCCGGCGGCGAGCACCTCACCGTTCCTGGTCTGCATGCGGCAGAGCGCTTCGAGCCCCGACACTCGTCCGGTCGCCAGGTCGATGACCGGCTGGTAGAAGGCGTCGATACGGCCGTCCTGAAGTGCGTCCGACAGGTCCTGGATAGCGCGGAAGCGCCGCGCGATCGTGGAACCCAGCCCCGACACGTATTCGATGAAGCCGCCGCGCCGGCGTTCCTTGGCGTGGTAGAGGGCGTAGTCGGCGTTCTGGTGTACCTGCTGCGGGGTCTTGTCGCTGGCGGTCAGATCGCCGCCGATGGTGATCGACGGCAGGATCGGCTGGCCGAAGCACATGACCGGCGTCTTCATCGAGGCTATCAGCCGTTCGGCCGCGGCAACCAGCCCGCTGCGGTCTTCGCAGTCAATGAGGATCGCGAACTCATCGCCGCCAAGCCGGAAGGCGCGGCAACCCTCGCCGAGATCGGAGGCGCGCTCGGCGATGGCGCGGATCAGGTCGTCGCCGGCCAGATGACCGAAGCGGTCGTTGATGAGTTTCAGATTGTCGACGTCGGCGAGCAGCAGGCCCCATGTACTGGAACCCTTTTCCAGTTGGGCGATGGCCTCGTTGAAGCTGCTGCGGTTCGGCAATTGCGTCAGGGCGTCGGTCTGCGCGAGCCTCTGGCGCTCGGCGACACGCTGGTCACGTTCGATCGCCAGCGCGCACAGATGCACGCAGGCCGCGACGATCCGTTCCTCTTCGGGCGAGGGGTCGCGCGGAACCTTGTAGTAGAAGGCGAAGGTGCCGAGCACCTTGCCGGAGGACAGCATTGGCGTGGACCAGCAGGCGCGAAGGCCCGCCTGGAGTGCTTTCGACCGGTAATGCTCCCAGTAGGGATGGGTCTCGATGTCCGTCACCACGACCGGCACGCCGGTATAGGCAGCAGTTCCGCAGGAACCGACGGAGGGGCCGATCCGCGTACCGTCGATAGCCTGGGTGTAGAAGCCGGGCAGCGAGGGGCCGGAAAGGTGGCGCACGCATCCGTCATCAAGCAGGAGCACGGAGCAGACGAGGTCCGGAAACATTTTCTCGACGCTCAGGCAGAGATAGTCGACGGTTTCCTTCAGTCCGTCGCCCCTGGCGATCATTTCGAGAATGGTATTCTGAAGCTGTTGGTTTGGCACGACCCTTCCCCTTGAAGGCATCAAACCACCGCCGCGTTAACTGGCTCTTACGAATTTCGTAAAAATATAAATTAGCGATGAAAAATATCAGTTTCGGCGGTTGCCGGAGATCGTGAGGTGGGGTTGCCCGCCGACGTCTTCGACAAGATCTCCCGTCGCTTTCTCCTTCCAGCGGAAACCGACGATCGCGCCGTCGGGCGTATCGCTGAAAAGGTTGTCCGAGATCACCGCCGCACCACTCTTTTCCACTACGGTCACGGCGATGCCGATCGGCGACTTGCGGACGATGTTGCCGGTCGCGACGACGTCTCTCAGGTACGGCCCCCAGCCGAGCATCATGCCGTAGCGCGGCGCGTTCTCGATGACATTGCCCGAGACGATCGTGTCGGCTTCCACCGCGATGCCGAAGCCGAAGCCGGCGCCCTCGTGTTCGTAGGGGCCGTCGAGCGACAGGTTGCGCACCAGATTGCCGGTGACGGTGGCGAGCCGTCCGCCACCGTCGAAATTGACGATCAGGATGCCGTTCGCCGCCGTGTCGATCAGATTGTCGGCGACCACCGCGCCTTCGAAGGAAAATTCGACGTAGAGCGCGGTCTCGCCGCTCTTCAGGCACTGGTTGCCCCGGATCTGCACGTTGGAGGCCGAGTTCGCCCGGATCGCCGAGAAGGCGCAATCGGAGACGTGGTTGTTCGCGACGATGACGTTGTCGGCACGAAACAGGTTGATGCCGTTGCCGTGCTGCCCGGTGCCGCCGTTGCGGGCGCCGATCCGGGTCACGCGGTTTCCGGTGATCGCCGTGCCGTCGTCACCTTTGGTCCAGCGATGAACGAGAATGCCGCCGTTTCCGCAGTCGCGCACCTGGTTGCCGGTGAGGGAGAGCGCCCGGCACTCGATGGCGTAGAGCCCGACATCCGCCGCACCGCCGATCGTCGTGCGCTCCACCCGCCCGCCGCAGCGTTCGAGCTTCAGCCCGCTCTTGCGACTGCCGGCGATCTCGCAATTGTCGATCAGCGCCTCGCGCACATTGGTCAGGCTGACGAGCGCGTCCGCATGATCGCCGAGCCAGCCGTTCGCGCCGTCCGCGACGATGTTGCTGATCTCGACCCGGTCGGCCCCGTCGGCGCGCAGGAGGTGGCCTTCGCCGCCGTAGACCAGCCGCGACGCACCAGGAACGCCGGTGAGCCGCGCCCCGTTCGGGAGGTCGATGTTGGAAACATTGTAGGTGCCCGGCGGCAGGAAGACCGGCACGCCTGAGGCAGAGGCCTCATTGATCAGGCGTTGCAATCGCCGGCTCTGGCTGTCGGCGGCGTTCGGCACGATGCCGGCGGCGGCTGCGTCGATCGAGCCGCGCAGGTCCACTTCCATCAGCCGTGCCGGCTGGGCAGACGCTATCCGCACCTTTGCCAGCGCCGACATTCCGGCCGCTCCCGCCACGATCAGCAATCGTCGTCTTGCGATCATCCCCGTCCGTCGATCCACAATCTTTCGAAGCGCGTCACAATAACGCGGCGGGGTTAAGGAAACGGTTTGCTTGAGATCAAGGCCGGCACGCCCGCGACCGGCTTTATCAGCGCGCAGCCATTTGGCTTTGCCCGTACGGCATGCGCACTGATGATGGGGGCTCATCGGAGTGTTGTCGGGGTGGGGCGGATGCGATTCCCGGACGCTTATCAGGCGGACCAGCGTCCGGAAGCGGGAACGTGTCCGTATCGGCCGGTCTTCGCGGCGGGCGAGGGCCGGCCCTTTTTTATCGCCCCGGCTGTTCCTATTCCTGTTCCGTCAGGCGCGTGTGGGCCTGCATGCCCTCGACGAATTTATTGAACAGCTCGGCGAAGCGCGCGATGTCTTCCTCCGGCCAGTCGTCGAGGATGTTGTGCAGGAGCTTCGCCTTTACCGACTGCAGCGCGCGGATCATCTCCAGCCCGCTTTCGGTCAGCTCGACCACCGTGCGCCTTGCGTCCTCCTGCGACACGGCGCGGCGGAGCACGCCCGTCTTCACCAGTTCCGCCACCAGCCGGCTTCCCCGCGAGGGATCGATCCGCATCGCCTCGGCGATGGAGCCGACGGTCGCCTCGCCCTCCTCGGAGCAGCGGCGCACCGCCTCGATCACGTCGAGATGGGAGAGTTCCAGATCCGGCGCGACACGCGCTATCGCCAGCCGTCCGATGATCCTGCGGCCGACCATCATGCGCATCTTGGACATGCTCGCGCCGATCGAGGCGATGTCCTCCGGCTCCCCGTGCATGACGGCCCAGAGATTGCTTCCCGAGACCTTCTCGCCCATTCCCGAAATCCTCATCCATGCCAATCGCAAATATGTGACATTGACATTTATATGCCTTTGTCACATAAAAAGCCATAACCGTTCTGGAAAACTTCAATGGACAATGTTTCGACCGTCAAGCCCGCGCCCGTCGAGGCGCTGCCGCCTTTGGTGGAAAACCCGGGCTTGCGGCTCGTGGTGTTCCTCTTCCTGATGACGGCCATGTTCATGGCGACGCTGGACAACCAGATCGTCGCCACCGCACTGCCGACCATTGTCGGCGAGTTCGGTCAGCTTGAGCGTTTCGGCTGGGTCGGTTCGGCCTATCTTCTCGCCTCCAGCGCGGTCATGCCGATCTACGGCAAGCTCGGCGACCTGTTCGGCCGCAAGCCGGTGTTCATGACGGCGGTGCTGATCTTCACCCTCGGCTCGCTAGTCTGTGGATTGGCCGTGTCGATGGACACTCTGATCGCTGCCCGCGTGCTGCAGGCGCTTGGCGGCGGCGGGATCATGGTGTCGATCTTCTCCATCAATGCCGACCTGTTCGCCCCGCGTGAAAGGGCGCGCTACCAGAGCTATTCGAGCCTCGTGTTGATGGTCTCCGGCGCCGTCGGCCCGGTTCTGGGCGGCACGCTGAGCGACCTGTTCGGCTGGCGTTCGATCTTTCTCGTCAACCTGCCGATCGGCATCATCGTGCTTACCGGGCTCGCCTTCCTGCTGCCCTACCGCCGGCCGAACCGCCGCCCCAAGATCGACTATGCCGGCGCGGCCCTTCTCGCTGCGACAATCGCCTCGGTCGTGTTGTGGGCCGATAGCGGCCAGTTGTTCGGCTCGCTGCTGGCGCCTGAAAGCCTGGCGATCATCGCCATTGGCCTCGTGTGCCTCTTCGCCTTCGTTTTGGTCGAACGTCGCGTCGTGGAGCCTGTCGTCCCGCTTTCGCTGTTCTCCAGCCCGACCTTCAGCCTGCTGTTGATCGTCTCGCTCTGCAGCGGCGCGATCGGCATCGGTACGGTCAATTATGTCGCGCTGTTCCTGCAGACCACGACCGGGCTTTCGCCCTCCATGGCGGGCCTGCTCTTCATTGCCACCACCGGCGGCATTGCCATGGGCTCGCTGGCGGCCGGTCGCGTCATCTCGGCGACCGGTCACTACAAGATCTTCTCGATCGCCAGCATGACCACCGGCGTCGTCGCCATGGGCATCTTCTCCCTCATCGGCGTCGGCACGCCCGTTCCACTGATCGCCGCAATCATGCTGTTTCATGGTCTGGGAATCGGTGTCGGTCAGCAGGTGCCGGTGATCGGGGTGCAGAATGTCGCGCTCGCCCGCGACGTGGGTGCCGCCACCGGCGCCGTCACGCTGACCCGCATGGGCGGCGCCTCGATCGGCATCTCGATCTATGGGGCAGTGGTCGCCTCAGGCGTTGCCCGGGCCGGCGCCGAACTGCCCGGGATCGGCTCCATCGATGAACTGACGCCGAAGGCGATCTCGGCGCTTTCCCCCGAACTGCAGGCGCGTGTCGGCGAGATCTATGCTGGCGCCTTCCACCCGATGTTCCTCTCCGCCGCGCTGATCTGCGTCGTCGGCCTCTCGGCCGCTCTTCTGCTGAAGAACGTGCGGCTGCCGGTTGCGAAAGCCGCCACGGCTGCGGCGGAGTGACAAGTCCCGTGGCGACAGCTTCGCTCCAGCCGCGGGGTGCATGATCCGAGGACATCGGAGAAGGCCTTTTTGAAGCGGTTTGTCATGGATTTCGATTTTCACAGCGTTCGCCGGGGGCTCGCCCTCGCTGTCGGTTTCGTCGGCGCCTTGGCGTTGTCGGGTTGTATTCTCGTCACCGACACCAGCCGGATGAACATCGAGGTCTTCCAGGACGAGGTCGCTCCCGTGTGGTACGAACCGGCCCGCGTTCAGCCGGCCCAGTCCCAGCCCGTGCCGCAGAAGCGGGAACTCTACCAGACGCAGTTCCATCAGACCTACGGTCTGCCGGTCTCGAACCCGATGCACCGCATCATGTATGGCGAGGTCCGCGACGATGGCCGCACCCTGCCGGCGATCCCGCTGAACCGTGTCGATTCCTCGCTGCTGCGTCAGGAAGTCGCCTACCAGACCAACGAGGCACCCGGCACCATCGTCGTCGACACCAAGGCGCGTTATCTCTATCTCGTCCAGCCAGGCGGCCGGGCCCTGCGCTACGGCGTCGGCATTGGTCGCGACGGTTTTGCCTGGAGCGGCCGCGGCGTCATCCAGTGGAAGCAGAAATGGCCGCGCTGGACCCCCAGCGGCGAAATGGTCGAGCGCCAGCCCAACCTGAAGCCGTTTTCGGCGGAGCAGGGCGGTCTCGAGGCCGGCCTCAACAATCCGCTCGGCGCGCGTGCGCTCTATATCTTCCAGGACGGCAAGGACACGCTCTACCGCGTGCACGGCACCCCCGACTGGCAGTCCGTCGGCAAGTCCACTTCGTCCGGCTGCGTGCGCCTGTTCAATCAGGACATCATCGACCTCTACGAGAGGGTCGGAAACAAGGCGCCGATCGTTGTGATCTGAGGCAGATCTGCAACCGATACGAAATCTTCACGGAAGCTCGCGATGATTTGAGCAGGAAGGGCTGTTGCATGTATGCAGCCTTTCTGATGCATTGCGGCACAGACGGTGACTCAGACGGAGCCTTTGCTGCCACGGCGGCATTGTGCGGAGCTCCGTCACCCCGGTTTTCGTGAGGTTTCCCAAAGTCCATGACATCGACGTTCTCTTCTTCGCGCCGCGCTTTTCTGTCCCTGACCGGTCTCGGCGCGGCGAGCCTCCTTGCGGGCTGCGCCTCCTCCTATCCTGCGCGCCGGCCGGCTCCGGCCTATGGCGACGGCCTGCCGCGAATGATAGCGCCGATGGCCAGCGGTCGTTCCCCCGAACTCGACGCGATGTATGGCGAGACCTTCGACGGCGGCTATGTCATTCCCGCCGTGCCCTATGAGAAGATCCCCGCACGCTTCTACCGCCAGCGGGTTGTCGATCCGACCGGCGAGGCGCCCGGCACCATCGTTGTCGATACGCCGCGCCGTTTCCTCTATCTGGTCGAGCCGGGCGGCACGGCGATGCGCTACGGCGTCGGCATCGGCCGCGAAGGGTTCTCCTGGCAGGGGCAGGGTGTCATCCAGTGGAAACAGAAATGGCCGAAATGGACCCCGCCGAAGGAGATGATCGCCCGGCAGCCCGAACTGGCCAGATATTCCGCGGAAAACGGCGGCATGCCGCCGGGCCTCAACAACCCGCTCGGCGCCCGCGCGCTCTACATCTTTCAGAATGGTGAGGACACGCTCTATCGCCTGCACGGCTCACCGGAATGGAACTCGATCGGCAAGGCGGTGTCGTCGGGCTGTGTGCGCCTGATGAACCAGGACATCATCGATCTCTATGATCGGGTGCCCAACAAGTCGCGCATCATCGTCCGGCAGTAGGATTTATGCGTGTCGTGCCGTGTGAGCGACACGCTTTCAGGCGCAGTCGGCCTTTTCCAGGCTTTCGCGCAGGGCGTTCAGCCGGTCGCGCAGATCGGCAAGCTCGCTAGCGGGGCAGCCGGTTGCCGTACCGATCGCGCTCATGATCCGCGCCGTTTCCGGCTGCAGCGCGCGGCCCTCATCCGTCAGGCTGATCAGCACCTGCCGCTCGTCCTCGGGATCGCGGCGCTTTTCGACCCGGCCGGCCTGCTCGAGGCGCTTCAGCAGCGGCGACAGCGTGCCTGAATCGAGCCCCAGCTTTTCGCCGAGCGTTTTTACGGTCAGCTCGTCCTTCTCCCACAGCGCCAGCATCACCAGATACTGCGGGTAGGTGAGGCCCAGCGGGTCGAGCAGCGGCTTGTAGGTCCGGTTGAAGGCATGGGCGGCGCTGTAGATGGCAAAGCACACCTGCTGGTCGAGGGTGGCTTTCGGCAGGGCGCGCTCCTGATCTGTCATTTTTGTCTCCGCATGTTCTGTGCGATTGTCGCAATTTGCCGCGCGGGATGCAATCGCGTCAAAAAACAATTGCACACAATTAAATTGTGCATTATATAAATACCTATAGCAATCGAAACAAGGAGCCCTGCAATGCCTATTCTTTACACTGCCCACGCCTCTGCCACCGGTGGCCGTTCCGGTCGCGCCGTATCCGACAACGGCGTTCTCGACGTCACGCTGACCACCCCGAAGGAACTCGGCGGCGACGGCGCCACCGGCACCAATCCGGAACAGCTCTTTGCCGCCGGCTATTCCGCCTGCTTCCTCGGCGCTCTGAAATTCGTGGCCGCCAAGGAAAAGGTGAAGATTCCGGAAGACGCCAAGGTCTACACCGACGTCGGCATCGGTCCGCGCGAGGATGGCACCGGCTTCGGCATTGAAGTGTCGATCTCGGTTGAAATTCCGGGCGTCGAGCGCGAAATGGCCGAAAAGCTGGTCGCCGCCGCCCACATCGTCTGCCCCTACAGCCACGCCATGCGCACCTCCACCGAAGTTCCGGTCAGCGTCCGCTGATCGCTTCCAGATCCACCGCCAGAAGGTCGGCCATCGCGCCGGCCTTTTCGTTTCGTCGCAAGATCCTTGTCTCCTGAAAGAAATGAGCTATATTTTTTCTTCGGGAAGGATATGCCATGCTTCATTCCATCGATCAGTCCAAGTCACCTGTTTCTGAAGGGATGACCGTCACCAAGGCGGTGGTGGCGGCTGCCGAGCGCCTCGGTCTGTCGGCGCGCCAGCTCGCCTCCGTCGTCGGGGTCTCGGAGGCAACCGTCTCGCGCATGAAGCGGCTTGATTTCCTGCTGGAGCGCGGCACCAAGCCGTTCGAGCTGGCCCTGCTGCTGATTCGGCTGTTCCGCTCGCTGGATGCGATCACCGGGGGCGACGAGGGCGTGGCGAAGGCCTGGCTGCGCAGCCCCAACACCGCGCTCGCCGCCGTTCCGCTCGAAAGGATCTCCTCCATTTCCGGTCTCGTCGATGTCCTCGCCTATCTGGACGCCCGCCGCGCTCTCGTCTGAAGCTCACCCGTTCTCGGGGGCGTTCTGGCGGCTGGTCGAGGCGCAGCATCAGGTTTCGACCATGAAGCTGGTCGATAGCGTCGAGGAGCAATCGTTGCTGGAAAGCCTGCTGGAGGCGACGAAGCCGGTTTTTCCGCCGGAATGCGCCGGGCTCGATTATCTGCTCGCCACACCGTTCCGCTATGGCGCGGTTTATCCGCAAGGATCGCGCTTCCGTGGGGCGGGGCGAACACTAGGCGTCTATTATGCTGCTGAACGGGTTGAGACCGCACTTGCGGAAATGGTCTTCTACCGCCTGTTGTTCTACGCCGAATCCCCGGACACGCCGCTGCCGGCCAATGCCGCGGAATACACCGCCTTCGCCGTGGCGGTCGCGACGGAAAGTGCGATCGATCTCACCAGCCCGAAATTGGATGAGGACGCCGCGTACTGGCGTCACCCTACCGATTACGCGGCTTGCCAGTTGCTGGCCGACGCCGCCCGGGAGGCTGGGGTAGAGGCGATCCTCTATGCATCGGTCCGCGATCCGGCGGGTGGAAAGAACCTTGCGCTGCTCACAGCGAGGGTTTTTGCCGCTCCCGCCCAGGTGGAGCGCCAGACCTGGCGCATCCGTCTCGGTGCGTCGGCGGTCCAGGCGCTCTGTGAATTTCCGCGTCGGCTCATCGGTTTTTCGGTGGCAGACTTTTGCGGTGATCCCCGTCTGGGGCTGCGGTTCTGCTGAGAGCCAAGCCTTCCCTCCACCCTCGACGGATCGAGAGTAGAGGGAAGGTGCCGGCCGGCGATGGGAATTTGGAAACTTGTCTTGCCGGTCAACCGGCAGGGACGAGGTGCGGGGCTCCGAGCGCGAGCAGGTCGCGGCGCAGCGTGTCCGGGTCGCCGGAGGCCAGTTCGGCCTCCACCTGCTGGTGTGTGTCGGCCCAGATCGGCAGTGCGGCGGAAAGCACCGCCATGCCGGTTTCGGTAAGCTTCAGCCGCTTGCCGCGCCGGTCCTTCGGATCGGCCTCGACCGTAACCCAGTCCCGCTTCGTCAACGGTTTCAACGCAGCCGTCAGTGTGGTGCGGTCCATCGCCAGAAGGCTCGCGACAGGCGCCATGGACGGCGGTTCAGGCCGGTTGAGCGACATCATCAGCGAGAATTGCTGGTTCGTCAGGCCGAGCACCTTCAGCGCCGTGTCGAACCGCCTGGCGAGAGCTCGCGCCGCCCGCTGGGCGTGGAGGCAGAGGCACGTGTCCTTCACGTAGAGTGTCGTCGAAAACGGAATCGCTGGCTGATTTGACATATCTCAAATATGTTGATATCAACGTAATTGTCAAGTGAAATTCAGCCTGTGTTGGTTCGCGCTTGAACCTGGTTTGATGGCGCCATGGACCTTCGCTGCCCTTGCAGCAATGGGAGGCGACGCCCGGCACGAGGGAAGTGCCGCGGTCTCGGGAGGAGAATTCAGCGCATGGCGAAGCTCGTCTTCGGAATGAACCAGTCGCTCGACGGCTATGTCGATCATGACGGATTCGGGCCGGATTCCGTACTCTTTCGTCACTTTATCGACCAGGTGAGGGGCCAGACTGTCAGCCTGTATGGCCGGCGCCTCTACGAAGTCATGCGTTACTGGGATGAGGACCGTATCGAGTGGAGCGCGGCCGAACGCGAGTTCGCGGAAGCGTGGCGGAGCCAGCGGAAGTGGGTCGTCTCCCGCTCGTTGAAATCGGTCGGCCCCAACGCCACGCTTGTCGAAGGCGACGTCGAGACAGCGATACGGCGGATGAAGGATGAGCTTTCGGGTGAGATTGGCGTCGGCGGGCCGGAGTTGGCCCACAGCCTGAGCGAGCTTGGGCTGATCGATGAATATCAGATCTACCTGCATCCGGTCGTGCTGGGACGCGGCAAACCATTCTTCGCCGGTGCCCGGCCGCCGCTCCGTCTGGTGGCGCATGATCCGATCGGCAATGCGATCCGGCTGACCTACGTTCCGGCCTGATCATGCCATGCGGCCGGTTCGCTTCGAACAGGAAACCGAAATTCTAACCCGGCATGAGGCCGACATCAGGGAGGTTACCATGAATGCGATCGTTTCAAGGGAAGAGTGGCTGGAAGCCCGCAAGGCGCTGCTGGCTAGGGAGAAGGAAGTAACCCATCTGCGCGACCGGGTGAGGGCGGAGCGCCTCGAATTGCCCTGGGTCAGGGTCGAGAAGGACTACAGGTTCGACACGCTGGAGGGGGAAAAGTCGCTCGCCGACCTGTTCGACGGCCGCAGTCAGTTGCTGGTCTATCACTTCATGTTCGGTCCCGACTGGGATGCCGGCTGCCCCGGCTGCTCGTTCTTCGCCGATCATGTCGACGGCATGCTGCCGCATCTCAACAACCACGATGTGACGCTCGTTGCCGTGTCACGCGCGCCGCTCGACAAGATCGAGGCCTACCGCCGCCGCATGGACTGGCACTTCCCCTGGGTCTCGTCCTACGGCAGCGACTTCAACTTCGACTACCACGTCTCGTTCACGCCGGAGCAGCTCGCCTCCGGTTCGGTCTACTACAATTTCCGCGAGACGCCCCGCGAGGAGGCCCACGACGAACTGCCTGGCCTGTCCAGCTTCTACCGGGACCAAACCGGCGCCATCTTTCACACCTATTCTCAATATGCCCGCGGCGGGGAGGAGACGCTCGGCACCCTGATGATGCTGGACCACGCTCCGCTCGGACGCAACGAGACAGCCACCCTGAGTTTCGTCAAGCGCAAGGACGAATACGAGGAAAAGCCGAGGGCCGCCTGCTGCCATTCCTGATGCCACAAAGGGAGGAGAGACAAGATGGAATTTTCCAAGCCGCGTGAAGAGCACCGCTTCCTCGAAAAACTGGTCGGCGAGTGGGTCGTGACGGCGACCAACACCGACCCCAACTACGATCCGAACGACCCCGAAAAACGATGGACCGAGACCGTACGCTCCATCGGTGGCCTGTGGTTCGTCGCCGAGGGCGGGGGTGGAATGCCGGGCGGTGGGCGCGCCACAATGATGATGACGCTCGGCTTCGACCCGACGGTCGGCAATTACGTCGGCACCTGGATCGGATCGATGATGGACAAGTTCTGGGTGTACAAGGGTTGGATCGAGCCGGACGGCAAGACGCTGACGCTCGAGGCAGAAGGTCCGGATTTCGAGGATCCGTCGAAGACCAACATCTATCACGACGTCATCAGCTTCACCGACGATGACCATCGCACCTTCTCCGGCAGCGTTCGTGAGCCGGACGGCAGTTTCAAGACCTTTATGACCAGTGAAATGAAGAGGGTGAGCGCCTGAGGCGCCACCCTTGTTTTCAGGATTTTTCAGGGAGAACGGGAATGCACGGCAGTTTTATCTGGCATGAACTCATGACGCCGGACACCGGGGCGGCAAAGGCCTTTTATACCAAAATTCTCGGCTGGACGCCAAATGACATGGAAATGCCCGGCTTCACCTACACCACCTTCGCCGTGCCCGACTTTCCCTCGGGCGTCGCCGGCATGATGGCGCTGACGCCCGAAATGACCTCCCAGGGCATCCCGCCGAACTGGACCGGTTATGTCCAGGTTGACGATGTCGATGCCATGGCTGCCGACTACAAGAAGGCCGGCGGCACCGTTCATCGGGAGCCGGAAGACATCCCCGATATCGGCCGCTTCGCGGTCGTCGCCGATCCGCAGGGCGCCGTGCTCTGCATCATGACGCCGAAGATGGCGGACGGCAGCGCCGGTACCTGGCCGGAGCCTAGCACTCCGGGTACCGTCGGCTGGAACGAGCTGATGGCGGGCGATGCCCCGTCTGCCTTCGACTTCTATTCCGCCCGGTTCGGCTGGCAGAAGGACATGGCCGTCGACATGGGCCAGCTCGGCGTCTACCAGACCTTCAAGCTCGGCGACCGTGGTATCGGGGGCATGATGACCAAGCTGCCGGAAATGCCGGTTCCATACTGGGGGTTCTACTTTACCGTACCCGCCCTCGACCCGGCGGTTGAGCAGGTCAAGGCGCTTGGCGGCACCCTGATGATGGGACCGCAAGAGGTTCCGGGCGGCGCCTGGATCGCCAACTGCATCGACCCGCAGGGAGCTTATTTCTCGCTGGTGGCGTCGAAGCGATGACGAGGCAGACGGGCCGGCCGAAAAAGCTGGCCCGACTTTCCCAAGGACGGTTGAATACATTAACTTTATTTGGGTGAATCTCCGCCCCTTGATCGTCGTCTATCGAATTTCAACACATTGCTGTTAGGCAGGCCGGGAGCGCGGCGGGGGGACTCGTCGAGCCGCATCTCGTTATTTCAAACCTACGGATTTACTATGAAGAAGATCCTTCTTGCAGCCCTGATGGCTGTCACCTTGCCGTTGTCCGCTGTCGCGGGCACGTTCAATTTGCCGAATGACGCCAAGGCCGTCGCCTCGGTCACCATTCCCGATAGCTGGTCACCGGAAGAAATCGAGCATGGCGTTCAGGCCGTGTCGAATGACGACGCCATCTACATCTCGTTCGAGGTCGCCGACGAGAAGTCGATGGACAAGCTGATCGAGGATGTCTTCGCCTTCCTCGAGGAGAACGGCGTCGAGATCGATCCCAATACCCAGGGTGAGAGCGAACAGGAGATCAATGGCCTGAACCTCGGTATCCTGGAGTGGCAAGGCAAGGACTCGGATGGTCCCGTCTCGGTTGGCGTCGTGATGTTCTCGCCCAAGCCGGGCAAGCTGGTGGTGATGACCTACTGGGGCACCAAGGGCAGTCAGGACAAACACGAAGACGATTTCGTCAGCATTCTGGCTTCGCTGAAGGCCAAGTGATATCCGTCGCCCGTAAGGGCGGCATCTTGCACCGGGCTCGCGCCCAGGTAGAGTGCTCCGGAGCCGTTTTCTCCGGAGCATCCGCACATGAAGGTGCTGTTATTGTCCGTTCTGTTCGGCCTTCTCGGCCTCGTGCTCGCCCCCGTCACCGTGTTCGCGCTGGTGCTCGGTCTCGGTTACGCATTCGATCCGCGCTGCGGCACGCCCGGCGATTCCGGCGGCTGTGAAATGGGCGCTGCGACTTTGGCAATCGCTTCGGCCCTGCCGGGTATCATCGGGGGTGTCACGCTCGGCATTCTCCTTGGCCTGAGGCGAACGGGAGGCTGACGACCGAACCGGTGTCAGCTCCGCCCGCGTGTGGCGCGCCGGCGAACCGGCTTGCTGGTCTGTTTTTCCGAAGTCTGCTGTTCCTCGCGCTGCAATCTCAGCGCACGCAAGGCCTCGGTCTTGCGCTCGCGCTCCTGCGCTTCGGCATTGATGATCGCCCACGCCGCATTGTCGGTCGCGGCGGCTCTGTCGCGCGGCGAGATACGTTCGGGCTTGCTGGTGGTTTCGGTCGTGGTGGTCGCCATTTTGTCTCTCCTTTTCTCGGCGGTGGACTTGTGGCTACGGCGCTCGCCAGCGGGCGGGCGCAAGGGATGGCTGCTGGTCAGCGCGGGCGCGCGGCCTTCTTGGGGCTCGGCAGCAGACCTTCGCGCTGCATGCGCTTGCGCATCTGCTTGCGCTGGCGGCGGATGGCCTCGGCTTTTTCCCGCGCGCGCCGTTCGGACGGCTTCTCATAGGCCGAGCGTGCCCGCATCTCGCGGAATACGCCCTCGCGCTGGAGCTTCTTCTTCAAGACGCGCATCGCCTGTTCGACGTTGTTGTCCCTGACGAGAACTTGCATGGCAGTCCTTTCCGGGGTTTTCGCCCCTGATGTTCGAGGAGGCCCGAACGGGTCGTGCGAAACAAAAAGGTCGGGCGTTACCCCGACCTCTCGTCTGTCACTCAAGCTTCGGCTGCCAGTACATCCGTGGTCAGCGAAGCGAATGACGAATTTCTATGCGTTCAGGCCTCAGGCCGCGCGCAGGTTGTCTGCCGAGCTCTTGCCCGAACGGCGATCCTGCACGATTTCGTACGAGATCTTCTGGCCTTCGACGAGTTCGCGCATACCAGCGCGTTCGACGGCCGAGATGTGAACGAAGATGTCCGCGGAACCTTCATCCGGCTGGATGAAGCCATAGCCCTTGGTCGTGTTGAACCACTTTACGGTACCGGTAGCCATAACGATTTCCTTTCAATCGTTGGAGTTGTCCGAGCGAGATATTCGTCCGGGTATCGACGTTGAAGGGAAATCTGACGAGCGTCAGGGACGCTTAGGAATAGCCGCAACAATTCTTCGATGAACACAAGATAGGAGATACCGCTGTGATTTTCAAGATCACGGCAGCAGAGACTTGCCTTCGGGCTCCTCGGAGCAATGCTCGTCCCGCCTGTCCCCAGGTTTCGGCCGCGCCGATTCGGGCAGTCCGAACAGTGTATCGAAGGCGAGGTTGAACAGATAGGTATAGATAAGGACATAAACAAGCAGGCCGGGATTGATGAGGAAGGCCCCGCACCTGATCGCCCTCGCATAGCCGTGACGTCCCGATTTCGAGAAGCTTTCAGCCCGGATCCTGAGGCGGTGCCTTGGCAGTTTCGTTTGCCGGGCTGTCTGGCGTCTCTCCCGCTTTTTCTGCAGCGGCGGGTAACCCCAGCGGGGCCGGAGGCTCGGGCATGCGTTCGCCCCGCACGGCCCAGTAGAAAAGCTGGAGCTTGCGGCTTTGCGGCTGATTGGGAAAGGTATCCTGATAGGCCTTGTCGAGCACGGACGGATTGTAGATGACCTTCTGCGCAAGGATCTCGAAGAATTGCGCGACCAGCAATTGCCTGCGCTGCACACCGGGCGGTAGGTCCTGGTTCACGCCCGGCTGCGAATCCAAGCCGATCGCCTTGCCGAAGATGCCGTAACGGTCGTTGGTGTAAGTGATGGTGCCGTTGTCGAACCTGCATCCTGCGATCGCGGAGGCGTAGGAGCGAATGATATCGAGATCGCCGACATAATAGTGAAAGGAGGTGCCTCGGCAGAACTGCCGCGCGGCCTCTTGATGGTTGAGGTAGGCCTTGACCAGAACCCTGCCCGTTTTGCATGGACCACTCTCCTGCTTGATCTGGTCTGACGGCGGCAGCCTGAGATATGCGATCAGCTTGTCCTCGAACTTGGGGAGTTCCCTGGCCGCGATCAGCGCCTGCAGGCCTCGTGTGGCGGCAGTTGTCCCGCCCACCAGCCCTATGAGCGCTGGAACGGGGTTGCCGGTAGCATCGTTCCGCGTGCCGCAGGGGTCATCCGGAAGCGGCGCATCCCGAAGCTTGAGGTAACCGATCCCTCCGAGGAACACCGGCGGCGAAACGGTTACCGTACGGTGCTCGTTTGTGATTGTTGCGGGATCGCAAAGGATATCGAACTTTTCGCCCAGATAGGCGAAGCGCCATTCGCTAGGTATTGGTGGCTCCTCGGGTTTCCGCGAGGAGGAGGGCAGTGTTGCCCGATCATCAGGTCTGAGGCTGGTCGGCATGCCTGTCTGTTGGTCATCGGCTTCCGCAGAGGGCTGGAGCCTGTCGACCTTCGGGTTGGAAGGGGCCACCGTTGCCTTATCGTAGTCTTCCCTGGCCTTGAGGTATTCGGCATCGATGTCGTGGATGGCGACGTCGTCCAGGGTCAGTTGCGGTCGTCTTCCCGTATTGACCAGCATCTCCGCAAGAACAGCGTCGCAGATCCGGATCATGTAGCCGCCATATCCGGCGTGGCTCAGGGGGCCTCTCGTGGCGTCGCTTTCGACGGTCGATCCGGTGAGCCGGTGCGAGAAAGGACGGGCCTCGCTGCGAACCCCGATGACGAGTTGAGGCGATTCCTGGAGGCGGCCCTCTATCGGAAGGCCAACAACGAGAACCAGACATAGGGCAAGCGGCTTCAGGGCTGGGAAGGTCATCATGTTGCTCCCGCTGACGCAGGCTCGTCCCGCATGCGGGCATCCGCCGCCTGCCTCTCCCTCCGCGCGGCCTTTTCGGTCAGTTCGAGCAGCATCGCGAACAGGACCAGGAAGAACAATGGCATCGCCGAGAGGATTATCGCGTCACGCGTGGTCTTGAGCGCGGCTTCGCTGGAAAGGACCGGCTGTACCCAGAGAAAGAGGCAGAACCATTGATAGACGAGATAGAGAAAGCCGCCGGTCGCCGCCGCGGTGAGCGTCTTGAGCATGTGCCAGCTTGTGTCGTTGTGCTTGTCCATGATGGCGAGGGCGGTCATGGCGAGGATGATCCCCGCGCCTATCTGGAGCAGGAAGAAACCGCCGGATCCGCTGAACAGGTTGATGATCTGGCTGTTGGTGATCGAAAAGTCAGCGGCCCACCAGAGCTTGAGTGCCCCGATCAGTGCGGTCAGGAAGGCCGCGCTCAATCCGGACAGCAATGACAGTGACAAGAAGCGAAGGAAGGGGAACTGGTAGGTGTTCCACTCCGGCCAGGACTGCTGCTCCAGCCGCGTATCGCGGCCGATGATGACGAAAATCACGGCGAAACAGGTGACCGCCAGCATCTGCAACTGGTCCCAGGTCACTGTGTCGATGATCAGCGGCATCCTCTGCCAGATTCCCGCCCGGATGACGTCCGCGCAGGGGGGCGCCGCACACTCGGGAATCGCCATGCCGGCGGACTCGAGATTATCGAGCAGAAGGGCATAGAGCTGAGGGTTCAAGGTGGCTTCCCTGACCTGCCAGAAATAGTAAATCAGGAGAGAGAGCACGAACGCCAGGACGAAGGAGGCGAGCAGGGCGATCCCGAAGGCATTGTGCTCGTCCTTCGACGGCATCAACAGGTGTTCCTTGATCGCCACGACGGGTTTTTTCTCGATGTCGGAGGCATGGGGCTGCGTATTGTAGAGCGCTCGATTGTTCCGGATGAACAGAACGGAGAAGTACGCCATCAGGTTGTTGCGCATGATCATGGCGGACGTCACCATTTCCAGCTTCTTCTCCGCCGCCGTTTCCGGTGACAGCCCGTCGATGTCGTCCTTCAGCTTGTTGTATTGTTCATCGATCTTTTCCGAGAGGGGTCTCAACCGTTCCAGGTCATAGAGCGGAAAATAAAGACCGCGACTGCCGGGATTGGTTGCTTCCCGAAGGCAATCGACCGCGACGAGATGACTTTTCATCTCCTTTCCCCAGCTCTGGTCGATTTTGTTCTTGGCCGCGGGTGTGGTGCGCTCCGGGTTGTTTTCCGCGCCGACGATCGGCGCTGGCTGCTTCCTGCAACTGACATCGAACGCATCGGTCAGCGGCCGCGGCTGGGACTGCATGAGTTTCTCGTAGTCCACGCTCAACAGGTCGTCGATGACCTTGTAGACCCCACGCGGCACGCCGGAAAGGCGATGGGCAAGGGAGCGCATGGTGTTCTCGATCGGCTTGACTGCACCGAGCGACAGAGACGCGATGATCAGAGCCGAGACGACGATCGGCTTGTTGTACTGGTCGTCGGCCAGGACGAACGTGTTGTCGAAGCTGGGATCTCCGAGGTTTACCCCCGTGTCCGTCGCCCCCACCGTCAATGCCGCCGACTGGGCTCTTAACAGCAGGCCATAGACCTCGGCGCTGGTCAGCAGCACCGCATAGGTGATCAGGTAGAAGACGACATAGCAGGCAAAGCCGAAGATGACCTCACCGCTGGTGCACAGGTTGCGCACCTCCACTTCCTTGAGGATCGGGTGCAGTTCGAAAGGGTGCCGGGCGCTGACGGAGTTGAAATTGCGATATGCTTCTACAACGAGGGTGGCTGCGCCGGCGATAACGAAGCCGTAGTAGACGAACTGGTCCATGTACCGGGATCAGGCGATCCGTCAGAGGCACGTCTGGACGGTCGGGTTACACGGTCCGGCCGCGATGGAGGGGCCTGCCGTACTCAGGCAGGCGACCCCGATCAGGGCCAGCAAAGAAGCAATCGCAAATGCTGATTTGTACATGATACTCACCCTGCGTTGTGCGAATGAGTATATTCGCATTGTCGAATGAACGCAATCTGAAGCGGGTGTTGGCTAAAAGTTCAGCTTATTATCGAGATGATGATCGTGCTGCCTTCTCCTGCTGCCGGAAGGCCGCTCACAACCCGACGGCTTTCCTCAGCACATCGTTGATGCGCGACTGCCAGCCCTCGCCGGTCGCCTTGAAGCGCTCGATCACCTCGGCGTCGAGCCTGATGCTGATCGCTCTCTTCGGGTTGTCGGATTTCGGTCGCCCGAGCTTGCGGTCGATCTTTTCCGCCAGATCTGGAAACACTTCGCGGAACGGTCTTGCCTGTGCCAATTGCTCGTCCGTTGCCTCCGGGTTGTCGGAAACGTCCTCCCAATCCTCACGGCTGTAGCCGCGCCCCTCCTGGAAGTCCGGCAGAACCTTTTTCCGCTGGCTCATGGGATCAGTCTCCTTTCTTTGGCCTTGGCCGGACGCATCGAAATGACCGACAATCCTTCCGTGCCCAATCGGGCGAAGATGACCGTGATCGTTCCATCGGCCAGCCGGCCGATCGCCTGGAACCGGTTACGCTTCGCAGGCAGGATCACGGCGCCTTCGAAGAAGGCCAGCGTCAGATCGGCGAAGTCGAGACCGTGCTTGTCGATGTTCGCGAGCCGTTTCGGCTCATCCCAGACGATTTCCATATTTTATGTATATACGGAAATATTGCAAGGAATACTCTGCAAAGCCGGGGGATTTTCGGCTTTTTCAGGCTCAGCCGCGGGCAGGCAGCAGGATGATCGAGGCGCCGATCAGGCAGACGAGGGCGCCGGCAATGTCCCAGCGGTCGGGGCGCTGTCCCTCGGCGAGCCAGAGCCAGGCGAGCGACATGGCGATGTAGATCCCGCCGTAGGCGGCATAGGCTCGGCCGGCGGCGTCGGCCGGGACCAGCGTCAACAGATAGGCAAACAGCGCCAGCGACACCATGCCCGGCGCCAGCCACAACACCGACTTGCCGAGCCGGAGCCAGGCCCAGAAGGAGAAGCAGCCGGCGATTTCGGCCAGCGCCGCACCGGCATAGATCAGATAAAGCATCGGGCCTCCGTGTCGTATCGCCGGAACCGGCCGGACAGCAAAACCCGCTAGCGCCTGAGGCTGCCGAGGATACCGCGCACCAGGGCGCGTCCGACCGAGGTGGCCACCGAGCGTGCCGCGCTCTTCATCGCCGCTTCAATCACGGTTTCGCGCTGGTAACCGCGGCGGGGAGCAGGTTTCGAAGCACGCGTGTCCGGCTCGTCATCGCGGTCGTTGCCGAAGCCGGGAAGCGTCCAGCGGCCGGCGGCGCTGTCGCTCGGCGCCGCCTTTTCCTCCTGCGCGCGCTTCGCCGCTTCGGCCTCGGCCGTCTTGCGTGCCCGCTCGGTCAGGATCTCGAACGCGGATTCGCGGTCGACATCGGTGTCGTACTGGCGGCCGACCGGGCTGACGTTCATCACCGCCTGTCGCTCCGCATCGGTGACCGGTCCGGAGCGGCCGGACGGCGGGCGGATCAGCGTGCGTTCGACGATCGACGGAACCCCCTTCGTCTCAAGTGTCGAAACCAGTGCCTCGCCGATGCCGAGATTGGTGATCGTCGTGGCGCAATCGAAGGCCGGGTTCGGACGGAACGTATCGGCGGCCGTCTTCACCGCCTTCTGTTCACGCGGCGTATAGGCGCGCAAGGCGTGCTGAACGCGGTTGCCGAGCTGGGCCAGAATGCTCTCGGGCACGTCCAGCGGGTTCTGGGTCACGAAGTAGACGCCGACGCCCTTGGAGCGGATCAGGCGCACGACCTGTTCGATACGATCAAGCAGGATTTTCGGCGCGTCGTCGAACAGCAGGTGGGCTTCGTCGAAGAAGAATACCAGCTTCGGCTTGTCCGGATCGCCGACTTCCGGCAATTCCTCGAACAGCTCCGATAGCAGCCAGAGCAGGAACGTCGAATAGAGCCGCGGGTTCATCATCAGCTTGTCGGCGGCAAGCACCGAGATCGCGCCGCGCCCGTCATTGGTGGTGCGCATGATGTCGCTGATTGAAAGTGCCGGTTCGCCGAAGAACTGCTCCGCGCCCTGCTGCTCGAGGATCAGCAGCCCGCGCTGCAGCGAGCCGACCGAGGCCTTGGAGATCAGGCCGAACTGGCTGGAAAGCTCGGTGGAGTTCTCGGCCATGTAGTTGAGCAGTGCGCGCAGGTCCTTGAGGTCGAGCAGCGCCAGCCCACCCTGGTCGGCGATCTTGAAGGCGATGTTGAGCACGCCTTCCTGCGCTTCCGATGCATCCATCAGCCTGGAGAGCAGCAGCGGTCCCATTTCGGCGATGGTGGTGCGAACGCGGTGACCCTTCTCGCCGAACAGGTCCCAGAAGATGACCGGGAATTCCTGCGGGGCCCAGTCGGTGAAGCCGATCTGTTCGGCGCGCGCGGTGATCCAGCCCTTTGCCTCGCCCATTGCCGCGATGCCGGAGAGGTCGCCCTTGATATCGGCGCAGAATACCGGGACGCCGGCGTTGGAGAAGCTCTCCGCCATGATCTGCAGCGTCACGGTCTTGCCGGTGCCGGTGGCGCCGGTGACGATGCCGTGACGGTTGGCGTATTTCAGGTCGAGATATTCGCCCTTGTTCAGGCTGTCATCGGGATTGCGGCTGGTGCCGAGAAAGATCTTGCCGTCGACGAGCATCTGCTTCCCGATCCTTTTTTGTTTGGGAGCGGCCCCGCGTCGTTTTGGCGCCAACTCCATCTTTTCATTGATTCATCCTGGTACTCTTATAAGGACTGTATGAACCACCGACAACAGCGCGCCGAAAGTGGCCTGCTGTGAACAACGCCTGGCGAGCGCAACGCGCCGGCTTGTGGTCGACGAGGAAATCAATTACGTTGACGTTAACGTCAAAAAACACTCCCAGGAGGATCCTATGAACGAACTCGTCACCCGCATCGCCAACAATGTCGGCCTCGATCCCGAAGTCGCCGAAAAGGCGCTCGGTATGATGCTGGGCTTCCTGCAGCGCGAGGCCGCTGACGGTCCTGTTGCCAAAATGATCGAAGCCATCCCCGGCGCCGCCGATCTGGTTGCCAAGTACAACGGCGAGGGCGCTGGCAAGGGTCTGCTCGGCGGCCTGCTGAGCGCCATCGGCGGCGGCGGCATCATGGGCCTCGGCCAGCAGCTGATGGCCCAGGGCCTCGGCATGGGCGAAATCACCTCGCTCGCCAAGGAAACCATCACCGCCGCCCGCGAATACGCCGGCTCCGACGTGGTCGACGAGGTCGTCGCCTCCGTACCGGGCCTGAGCCAGTTCGTCTGAGACGGATCAACAGATCGTAGAATACAGAAAAGCCGCCGGGCGAAAGCTCGGCGGCTTTTCCGTTTCGGGGGAAGTTACTTCAGATCCGTCCGCGAGAATTGCTGCACCGCGTTCAACGCATCGGCCACGGCATCGAACCAGCCGTGCTCCAGCAGGTATTTCCGCGTGCGTTCGTTGAGGCCGCCCCTGGTTTCGTGACCGTCCGCCAGTTCCCGGAGCGGAGCGGGGGAGTGTAGCGCGGTTTCGGAAAGGCCGGAAAAGATCGAACGGGTGTAGAGCCGGGCGGCCTCCTCGCTTACGTCACGCTCCGTCAGCCAGTCCGTGAGCGCCGCCTGCAGTTCGAGGAAGGTCGACATGAAGCCGCTGACCCCGCCGAGCGTGACCAGTTCGGCTTCGGACGCGGGAAGGACGATGTCTCCGAGGCCTTCGATCAGCTGCATGATCTCCGGCACCTGCGGGTAATGGATGATCGGCCCCTTGCGGATGGCAATCGCGGGCAGTGGCAGTACGCGGCACACCGTCGAAGCGGGTGCGATCCGCTCTAGATCCGGGACGAGCAAGCCGGTGACGAACGAGCAGACGATCTGGTCCGGGCGGAATTCCACGCCCTGCAGGGCTTCCTCGACCTGGGCCGGGCGCATCGCCAGGAAAATGATGTCGCTGTCACGCGCCACCTCGGCATTGGAGGAAGCCCGGCGCACCGTTTCGAATCTGGCCGCCAGCTCCTCCGAAGTCTTCTCCGATCGTGGCGATACGATGATCGGGTTTTTCCGCCCGCTGGCGATCAGCCCCTCGATGAAGAAGGCGGTGATTGCCCCAGTTCCGATGAATCCCAATCTCTTCATGCACTTGCCTCCACAGCGCCGGTCAGCCCCGACGGCGCACAGTCATAGGCGAAAGCGGAAAATCGGTCGAGGGCGCGCGTGAAGATCTACTCTTGAGACGGCTGGGATGAGCGCTGGTCCCGAACCTATTCCTCGATCACCGACAGGTCCGCCCGGCCGTCGACCTCCAGCCGCATCCGGCCGCGTTCGGGGCGGGTGATGCGGATCGGGCCGTCTTTTTCGTCCAGCCGGCGGCGCAGCAGGATGAGGCGGGTTTCGAGATTGTCCTTGAAGTCGGGCAGTTGCAGGCTGCGGTCGCGGCGGATCTCGCGGTTGAGGAAGTCCTGCCGGCCGCTGGCCGCGTATTGCTCCAGCATGTGCCAGAGCAGGCGGCCGGGCACGCCGCGGATCAGGTATTCGCCGTCCATGAATACCGAGGCGTCGCGTGGGTAGAAGCGCAGGCTGATCGTGCGGGCTCCGTCGACGGGCACTTTCGCGGGTACCGCTGCCGGTGGCGTTTCCGGCTCTTGCCGCTCGCGTTCGCTCTCGGCCCAGAACAGCGACAGCGCCAACTGCGCCGCGATCAGGCGCAGCGCCTGCTCGTCGGCGTAGCGGAAGGTGAACGCCTTGTCGGCTTCGGCGAACAGCACGCCCATCAGCCGTCCGTGGGCCAGCATCGGCACCGCCAACTGGCTGAGCGGCGCCGGCAGGGCGGGCAGCGGAATGCGCACATCCTCGTCGATCCCTCCCATGGCGTTGACGGCACTCAAGTAACGCCGCCCGCGGCTGAAATCGGTGACCCGCACCGGTTTCAGCGCGCTCGCCGCAAGGCCGATCACCCCCTTGCCGAATGCCACCTCCGCGCCGAAACCGAATTCTTGGTAACCACGGCTGGCGATCGTCGTCAGCCGGCTGTGGCCGCTGTCCGGCACCAGCACCATGGAATGGCGGAAACCGAACAGGCGCTCCAGGCCTTCCAGCGCGGCGTCCAGCAATCGTTCCGCGTCGTTCTCCTCCGTCAGGCTCTGCGCCAGCTCGGCTGCGAGCGCCAGATGATCCCGCCGATGTTCGCCGTGGACGGGCGGCAGCTCCAGCGGATTGGCGGCAGGTACCGGCCGGCAGTCGTCGACCTGATAGATATCGACGGCCCTCAGCTTCATGACATGGCTCATGCCCTGTTCCAGCAGCGCAAGATGCCGTTCCACATGCTCGAAGGTCTCCCCCTCCGTTTCCGACCGCTCGAAGGAGAGATCGAGCACGTGCTGGTCGCCGGTGAAGCCGTCGACCACCAGCACGGTGGCGAGCCCGTTGGCGGCGACGTTCGCGGCAGTCTTGGAGAAGAACTGGTTGGAGAGCGCCACGTGGCGTTCGTCCACATAGTAGACGTGCGAGAGGTAGGAGACGTTCGGCATGCCGTAGGCGTCGGCGGTGGCGATCACCGAGGGAATGACGCCTTCGAAACTGTCGCGGATGGAGGAAAGGGAGATCATGCGTCGGCCTCCGCGCTGAAGCGTTGACCGGCTCCGGGGCCGGGGGTCTGCTGGAACACGTCGAGCGGCCTGAAGGTGATCGCCACAAGGTCGCGGTCGGAAAGCGTGCTGGAAAGCTGCAGGCGCGTCACCCCGAGCCCCATCATCACCTCCAGCTGCTCCCGCACATAGCGCACACCCCGCTCGCTCTCGGCGACATCGGCTTCCCGCACGCCGGTAATGACGCCCTTGATCTGGAAGGCGCGGTAATCGTGGGCGCGGACATAGGTCGTTGCGATCGGCAGACCTTCCCCCGCGTGCGCCACAGCGTCCGGCCATTGGCTGGCCGAAACGAGCACGGTCACCAGCCCGCTCGCTCCGTCGTAGCTGGCGCCTGAGCCGCGTCCGATCATCGGCCGATGCGTAGCATCCCGAGTCGCGACCAGCATCATCACCTTGCCTTCAATGAAAGTCGCGACCTCGGGTGTCAGCAACCGTGCCCTCCTGCGGCAGCCCGTCCGAACTTAGGAAAGTTTTAGCAGATCGTCCCGGGGCTTAGGAAGCATTTAGGATGTGCACAAAAGGAGAGGGGTCTACTCCGCCGTCCATTCGCGAACCGCCCGTTCGGGCAACGCAAACGGACACAAGGAAAAGACCGATGACCCATGACCTTTCACTGACCGACATACCGGATCTCAACGGCCGCTACGATCTTTACGGCGCCGTGCACAAGGGCCTCAGGAAGGCCGGCTGCGACCTGCTCGTCCGGCTGGGTTCCACCGATTTCACCAATACCGACGAGCGGGAGAGGGCGCTGGGCGATCTGCGCACCTACCTCATGCTCGCCGCCTCCCATGTCATGCATGAGGACCATAATATCCACACGGTGCTTCAGGATCGCGGCGTCTCGACCGAAATCGTCGATGACCAGCATGACGACCACCGCGCCGCCTTTGCCGATCTCGAGGCACTCGCCGTTTCCATCGAAAAGGCCTTCCCTCTGCAGCGGCCGGCCGCCGGCCGCAAGCTCTATCTCGCCTTCGCCGCCTATATCGCCGACGACCTCGCCCACATGCACGAGGAAGAGACGAAGACCGCGCCGCTGCTCTGGCAGCACTTCACCGACGCCGACCTGGCCGCAGTCGAGATGCGCATCGTCTCCTCCCTGCCGCCGGAGAAGAACATGGCTTTCATGCGGCTGATGATCCCGGCGATGAACCCGGCAGAGCGCGCCGCGATGCTCGGCGCCGTCCGCAAGGGCGCGCCGCCGGAAATCTTCGACGCGATCATCGAATTCGCCGTCCGGCCGACCCTGCCGGCCAAGGCCTTCGATGATCTCGCCGGCCGGCTTCAGCTTGCCGCCTGACCGTCGGTCCACATCATGTGCAAGGAGTTATTTCACCATGAGAATGCTTGCAGTCCTGCCGTTCCTGCTGACGCTTGCGGTACCTGTCGACGCGCAGGATGCCGCGCCGAAGCCCGCCCCGGCGGGCGTCTATCTCTCCGATCCGGCCCATACGAGCCTGACCTGGAAGATCAGTCATTTCGGCCTGTCGAACTACACCGCCCGCTTCACCGGCATCAAGGCCCGGCTCGACTGGAACCCTGCTGAGTCCGCGCAGTCGAAGCTGGAGGTGAAGGTCGATCCGGCCTCGGTCCGCACCGACTTTCCGTTTCCGGAGGTCGAGGATTTCGACCGCAAGATCGGCATGGAGCCGGACTTCCTGGCCGGCAAGGAGATCGTCTTCGTGGCCAGGGCTATCGAGGTCACCGGCGGGGCAACCGGCAAGGTCACCGGCGACCTGACCTTCCGCGGCGAGACCCGTCCGGTCACGCTCGACGTCCGCTTCAACGGCTCGATGGCCGAGCATCCGATGGACAAGAAACCCCACCTCGGCTTCTCCGCCACCGCCACCGTGCGCCGCACCGCCTGGGGTCTCGGTTTTGCCGTTCCGGTCCTCGGCGAGGACGTCGAAGTGCTGATCGAGACCGAGTTCGTGCCCGCCGAGGGCGAGGTCGGGCAATAAAGGGAAAGGGCGTGCCCAAGTGACCTTCCTCATCTGGGAAGGTCACTCGTAGGCCAGGTGGGGTGCGCGAACGAGCGGGCACCCACTTCTCCCCAGCGGGGAGAAGTGCCGAGCGTATGCGAGGCGATGAGGGGGAGGCCGGAGGCCTTACATGTGCTTGCGCTTCGTTCGAGGAACTTGCTGACGCCCCCTCATCCGGCCCTTCGGGCCACCTTCTCCCCGCTGGGGAGAAGAGGAGCCTCTGCCTACCGCCGCACTGCCACGACGAAGAACCGCGGAAATCTGAGCAAAGACCGCCCGTCCGCCATCGGCGGATAGGCGCTTGCGATGCGGGCGGTGTAGTCGGCGAGGAAACCTGTCTCGTACTCCTTGCCGGCGGCATCCAGATAGGGGCGCAGTCCGGTCGCCTTCACCCAGTCGACGATAGCCTCCGGGTTTGCCATCGGGTGGTAATAGGCGGTGTGCCAGACGTCGACGCGGGAAGACTTCGGCCCGAGCGCGTCCATGTAGGCGACGGGCGAGGGCAGGCGCGCGCGGCGGATGCGCCCGCTCTCGAAGGTCGCCGACCAAGGGCCGGCCGCGCCGGTCTCTTCCATCAACCGGTGGCTGGGTTGGGTGAGATTGTCCGGCATCTGCACCGCCAGCACGCCGCCGGGCTTCAATCCATCCATCAGCCGGACGAGCACGTCGAGATGGTCCGGCAGCCACTGGAATACGGCATTGGCGTAGAGCAGGTCGGCCGGCTCCGGCGGCGTCCAGCGCGCGAGATCGGCCTTGTCGAACGGCGTGTCCGGCAGCCGTTTGCGTGCCTTCTCCAGCATGTCGTCGTCGCTGTCGATCCCGCGCACGGCCGAAACGCCGAACCGTTCCACCAGCAGCTCGGTAGAATTGCCCGGCCCGCAGCCGAGATCCCAGACCTGCGTGGCCTCGCCGAGTGGTACCTGCGCCAGCAGGTCGCGGGCCGGCCGGGTCCGTTCGTCCTCGAATTTCAGATATTGCGCGGCCGACCAGCCCATGACGTTCCCTTGCGTGGTTTCACGGTGCCCGGGAGGGCAGGCTTTCCAGTGATGGCAGGATCAGGTCCGGAGCGAGGTCGTGGTATTCGTCCGGCATGCCGGTCCGGTTGATCCAGACGGTGCGGAAGCCGAATTTCGTCGCCCCGGCGATGTCCCAGCGGTTTGACGACTGGAACGACACCGCCTCCGGATAGAGCCGGTAGGTGGTCGCCACCAGGTCGTAGACCGCCGGCGCGGTCTTGTAGGTCTTGAGCGCGTCGACCGAAAACACGTCGTCGATCACGGTGTCGAGTGCTGCATTCTTGACCGCTGCGGCGAGCATCTGCGGCGAACCGTTGGAAAGGACCGCCACCCGCGCGCCCTGTGCCTGAAGGCTTCTAAGCACCGCCGGTACCTCCGGATAGCAGTCGAGCGTCCAGTAGGCCGAAAGAAGATCGGCCCTGAGCGAGCGATCGACCGAAGGCATCCGCTCCAGGCTATAGTCGAGCGCCTGTTCGGTCAGTTGCCAGAAATCGACATAGGCGCCGGCGAGCGCCCGCACCCAGGAATATTCGAGCTGCTTGGCGCGCCACATCTCCGACAGCCGCTGGTAGTCCGGTCCGACCCGTTCGGCGTGCCGGCGTGTTGCCGCATGCACGTCGAACAGCGTGCCGTAGGCGTCGAAGACATAGGCGGAATGGCTGGTCATGCTGGTCCCTCGGACGATCTTTGCGTGTTCGTCCCCCGTGCCGCGTACTATGGCATGCCGGCACTTCCGGGCGAAGATGCGTTGCAATCACATTAATTGATAGATCGATCAGGCAGGGTTTTGATTTGCCGAAAATTCTTGCGCGAGCCTCTTGGGGGCGGTTGCTTTCTTGCCAAGTCGGGGCGTAGGACGGTTTAGTCCTGACCGACATCTGCCGGCGTCATTTGACTGCCGCGCGCTTTCATTCCGGAGACTCTGATATGACCGTCGATACCTCGCCCCGCTCAACCACCTGGACCTTTGTCGATGGCGACTGGGTTGCGGGCAACCCGCCGCTGATCGGGCCCACCTCCCATGCCATGTGGCTGGGTTCGACGGTGTTCGACGGCGCCCGCTGGTTCGACGGCATCGCCCCCGACCTCGACCTGCACTGCCAGCGCGTCAACCGCTCCGCCGTCAACATGGGCATGAAGGCCGTGAAGACTGCCGAGGAGATCGCGAGCCTTGCCTGGGAAGGCGTGAAGAAGTTCGACGGCAAGACCGCGATCTACATCAAGCCGATGTACTGGGCCGAACACGGCCTGCCGTTCTCCGTCGTTGCTCCCGACCCGGAGTCGACCCGCTTCGCGCTCTGCCTGTTCGAAGCGCCGATGCACACCGCCCAGCCCTCGTCGCTGACGGTCTCGCCCTTCCGCCGTCCGTCTCCGGAAGTGGCGATGACGTCGGCCAAGACCGGTAGTCTCTACCCGAATTCGGGCCGCATGATCGTCGAGGCCCGTTCGCGCGGCTTCGATAACGCGCTCGCCCGCGACATGAACGGCAATGTCGCCGAGACCGCTTCCTCGAACATCTTCATGGTCAAGGACGGCGTGGTCATGACGCCGATCGCGAACGGCACCTTCCTCTCCGGCATCACCCGCGCCCGCATCATCGGCCTGCTGCGCCAGGCCGGCTTCGAAGTGCGCGAGTGCACCCTGACGGTCGCCGACTTCATGGACGCCGACGAGATCTTCACCTCCGGCAACTATTCCAAGGTCGTTCCGGTCACGAAGCTCGATGAGCGCGAACTCCAGGAAGGCCCCGTCACCCGCAAGGCCCTCGACCTCTACATGGACTGGGCGCGGTCGACCAAGGACGCGTGAATCCCCCGCTTGCCTTGATGGGAAGACGGCGCGTCTAGCCGATCTCCCCCCTTGAGGGGGAGATGGCCGGCAGGTCAGAGGGGGGTGCCGTTCGAGCACTTCATCGGCTTTCTGTCTTGTCGCACCGTTGCTCACCCCCCTCTGTCACTTCGTGACATCTCCCCCTCACGGGGGGAGATTGGAATGAGCGTGCCGCAAGTCCCTTCTCCCCGTCAGAACGGGGAGAAGGTGCCGGCAGGCGGATGAGGGGCAGTCTCGTAAGGCAGCCGGCTGAGGGGCCATCGCGAGAAGGCAAGCGCCGGCCGCCCCTCGACTTCGCCACCTTCCTCGGCTAGACGGGGAGCCACCGGCAGTGCCGGTTTTTCTTTTTACAGGCAGGTTTTCATGCAGGCGTCCGCACTCGCCGAGGATTTCGCGCCCGACTGGGCGGCGATCGCCGTGGTCATTCTCGGTGTCACGGCCTTTTCGGTCGGGCAGGGGCTCACCTATCCGCTGATCTCGCTCGTCATGGAGGCGCGAGGAGTCTCCTCGAGCCTTGCCGGCCTCAACGCCTCGATCTTCGCCGCCGGCCTCGCCACATCGACGCTGATGATCGGCCGCCTGACGGCGCTGCTGCGCGGCGACCGCCTGATCGTGGCCGGCCTTGCGGGCGCATCCGCCTCGCTTGCGGCCTTTGCCATTTTCGACAGCCTGCCCGTCTGGTTCCTCGCCCGCTTCACGCTCGGCTTTTCCACCAGCATCATCTTCGCCGTCAGCGAGGCCTGGCTCAACGCGGCCTGTCCGGACCGGCTGCGCGGCCGCGTCTCCGGCATCTACGGCGCCAGCATGTGCCTGGGTTTTGCCGCCGGGCCGCTCGCCATTCCCGCCGTCGGCACCGATGACGGCTTCGCCTTCGCGCTGATCGCCGTTTATGTGGCCTTCGTCGCCTTCGTCTCGGTCATGCTCGGCCGCTTTGCCAGGACCAAGCCGGAAGCCTCACCCGCCGGGGGACTGCTCGCGTTTTCCCGCGCGGCGCCGATCCTGCTGCTGATGGTGCTCGCCTTCGGCTTTTCCGACATCGCCGCCATTACGTCGATCCCGCTCTACATGGTCGAGCGCGGCTATTCCGACAATTTCGCCGCCTATGTCGTCACCATGGTGGCGCTGCCGACCGCGCTCGCCCAGCCGCTGATTGGCTGGCTGCTCGACAATGTCTCGCGGCGGTTGATCGCGATCGCATCGGCGGTCACCAGCGGCGCGACCTTCCTGCTGCTGCCTTTCCTCACTTCAGAAGCCGCACTGCTTGCCACGGTCTCGCTGCTGGGCGCGGCGAGTTTTTCGCTCTACACCTGCGCATTGACCCTGCTCGGCGACCGCTTTCGCGGTCCGCTGCTGGTTTCCGGCGCGGCCGCCTTTGGTCTCTCCTATGCGATCGGCAGCGCCATCGGTTCCGGAGCCACCGGCGTGGTCATGGACCTCTCGCTCGATGCGGCGCCGATCTCGATCGGGCTGCTCATGCTGGTCTTCGCCGCGATCTTCGCGGTCGGCCTTCCCGCCGCCCGGCCCGCAGGAACTGATAATCATGGGTAGCGCGGCGGAACCCTTCGACTGTCAGGCCTGCGGGGCCTGCTGCGCCTATTCCGCCGACTGGCCGCGCTTCTCGCTGGAAAGCGATGAAGAGCTCGATGCCATCCCCGAAGCCATGGTCGCCGCCGACCTCTCCGGCATGAAGTTCGAGGACGGCCGCTGCGTGGCGCTCAAGGGCGAACTCGGCAAATGCGTCGGCTGCACCATTTACTCCGCCCGCCCGATCGTCTGCCGCGACTGCATGCCCGGCGACCCGGAATGCCTGATGGCACGGGAAGCGATTGGGCTGGATATACGGGTGCTCTCGAACTAGACTGCCGCATGGTTCAGCTGGAGCGCTTCCCAGCGCGAGATCGATATTCGCGAAGCCGAGACCCGTTTGGAGCTGCTTGTGGATGAAGCAGCGGCGGGCCAGCCGTTCGTCGTCACAAAGGCAGGGAAACCGATTGCGAAGGTCGTCGCAGTTGATGCGATACCGGCAAAGGCGCGCCTCGGTGGTCTCGAGGGATACATCAAGGTGCCCGAGGATTTCGACCGGATCGGAAGGGATGAGATTGCACGCTTGTTTGGACTGCCACGCCCCCTTTGACAGCAGGCAATCGCATGTNAGGCGNNCCCTCTTCTCCCCNGCGGGGGTGAGGCGCGGTCCGCGCAGCGGAGCAATNGATCCAGTGAATCGATTGCAGCAACGAACGCCTTGAGCCCTAGCGAAAGGCCGGTGCCGAGCGCATGCGAGGCGATGAGGGGAGGCCGAAGGCCTTGTTCTCGCTTGCGCCCCGCCATCCGAAGTCATCACCATGGTGCTGACGCCCCCTCATCCGGCCCTTCGGGCCACCTTCTCCCCGATGGGGAGAAGAGGGGAGCGCTCTATCGGCCGCCTCAGGGCACCGCAACCCCCACCACATCCGCCGTAAGCTCGCTGCCGAGTTCCACCGTTTTTGTCTGTTTGTCCATGACGCAGATGTGGCTGACGGTGGTATCCGTGCCCTTGGCCTTGCCGGTCAGGATGGCGAGGCCGAAGCGCTCGCTGCCGAACGGATCGACCACGGCTTTCGCCTCTTCCAGCATCGGGGCTGCGGCCTCGAGACACCTGGTCTCGACTTCCTTGGCGAACTCCGCCCAGGCCTCGTCGGAGGAAGCGAGGGCCGGGGAGGCGGCAAGCAAGAGGGTGAAGGTGAGAACGGGCAGGCGCAGCATCGGCGGAGGTCTCCGGGAAACGTTGAGGGGCAGCTTCGGGTCGGGCTGGAGTTGCGCAAGTCTGTTCCGTCGCGCGTGTCATTTCCAGCCTAAACTTTGCTCCTGTCGGAACAATTTTGATGTTTGCAATGTTGCCTCGGCAGGGTTCCCCTCCTATGTTCCCGATCACTCATTACCTGCATTCCGTTGCAAAAAGGAGATTGACGCCATGGCCTTCGAATTGCCTGAACTCCCCTACGCCTACGACGCTCTCGCGCCCTTCATGTCGGCCGAGACGCTGGAGTATCACCACGACAAGCACCACAAGGCCTACGTGGACAACGGCAACAAGCTCGCCGCCGAAGCCGGTCTTGCCGACCTGTCGCTGGAAGAGATCGTCAAGAAGTCCTACGGTACCAACCAGGGCCTCTTCAACAATGCCGGTCAGCACTACAACCACATCCATTTCTGGAAGTGGATGAAGAAGGACGGCGGCGGCACCAAGCTGCCGGGCAAGCTGCAGGCTGCGATCGACTCCGATCTCGGTGGCTACGACAAGTTCAAGGCGGATTTCGTCGCCGCCGGCACCACCCAGTTCGGCTCCGGCTGGGCCTGGCTCTCCGTCAAGGACGGCAAGCTCTCCATCTCCAAGACCCCGAACGGCGAGAACCCGCTGGTCCACGGCGCGTCCCCGATCCTCGGCGTCGACGTCTGGGAGCACTCCTACTACATCGACTACCGCAACGCCCGCCCGAAGTACCTCGAAGCCTTCGTTGATAGCCTGATCAACTGGGATTACGTGCTGGAAATGTACGAAGCCGCCACGAAGTAAGCATCTGCGGATAGCGAATATTCACAAACCCGGTGCCGCGAGGCGCCGGGTTTTTGTTTGCGCAAAAATCTGCAGGGTGTGTCCGTGCTGTAGCCCCCCGCAACGGGGAGGTTGATGGCCTCGGAAATTGCAGCAGATGCGGTCGAGCCGATGCTTGCCCGCTACAGGCTCGACCGGTTCTGACGTGCGAGACGCTGCCGACTGTCCACCCTCCCCTTGATGGGGAGGGTCGGCACGCAGTGTCGGGGTGGGGTGACCGCACCATATTCGGCTGACGTATTGGCCCATCAACCCCCACCCGCCGCTTTGCGGCGACCTCCCCACAAGGGGGAGGTGGGCCTGTGTCACGAGTCCGGCGGGCGGATGAGGGGCAGTTGGTGAAAGCGACCGAGTGAGCGGTGTGCCTCACGCCGCGCTCGCGACGCCCGCATCTTCCTCCCGCCGCACCGCCGGGAAGGCGAGCGCCATGGCGGCAGCACCCAGGCCGACGGCGGCGGAGGCGAGGTAGAGCCAGTCGTAGCTGCCGTAGGTGTCGTAGAGCCAGCCGCCGCCGATCGGGCCGAAGGCCATCCCTATGCTCGAGGTCATGATCGCCGCACCCATCACCGTGCCCATCACATGCGGGCCGAAATAGTCGCGCGCGATCACGGCATAGAGCGGCATCACCCCGCCATAGGCCATGCCGACGACGGCGGCGAGCATGTAGAATTCGGTGAGTTCCGAGACGTGCACGTAGGTGTAGATGCCGACCGCCTGCAGCACGAGGCCCGCAACCAGCACGCGGCGTACGCCGAGGCGGTCGGCCGCGACCCCGAAGAACAGCCGCCCGAACAGGCCGGCCAGACCCTCGACGCTATAGATCGTCGCGGCCGCAACCGGCGTCGCGCCGCAGATCATCGCGTAGCTGACGGTGTGGAAGATCGGCCCGGAATGGGCCGCGCAGCAGAGGAAGAACGTAGTGGCGAGGACCACGAATTGCGGCGTCGCAAGCGCGGAGAAGGCGGAAAACCGGCGCGCCGGCGTCCCATCCGCCACCGTCTGCGGCGCGGGTTCCAGCACCGCCGGTGGCCGGCGGATGAGCAGGCTTGCCGGGATAATGATGATGACGGCCGCAATTGCGATCATCATCATGGCGCTGCGCCAGCCGTAGGCCTCGATCAGCACGCTGGCGAACGGCGTGATCACCATCGGCGCCACGCCGGTCCCGATCGAGACCAGCGAGACGGCCAAGCTGCGGTTCTTGTCGAACCAGCCGACGGTCGCCGCCATGATCGGCGCGAAGAAGGCGCCGCCGGAGGCTCCGACCAGCCCGCCATAGGCGATCTGGAAGACGAGCAGATCGGTGGTGCGGCTGGCGATCAGGAGGCCGAGACCCATCATCAGCGCGGCGGCAAGCACGACGGGCGCCGCGCCGATCCGGTCGCTGAGCGTCCCCCAGCCGAAGCCGGCCACCCCCATGACGATGAAGCCGATCGTCATCGCCGCCGAAATCCCGGCACGCGTCCAGCCGGTGTCCTCGGCGATCGGCTGCAGATAGACGGGCAGCGAGAACATCGCGCCCATTGCAACGCTGGTGATCACCGCGCCTGCCGCGACCACCACCCAACCGTAGTGCCTCTCCACCATCTGACCCTCCCGATCAGTGTGCCCGACGGACTATCACGCCATCGGCCCGCGTCGCCGGATTGATGATGCGGCGAGTGTGTCGGTTCAGCGGGAGGTTGTAAATCGATGAGCGGCGGTGGAACGGGGCGAGGGTGCGGACTGCTGACAGTTTCTGACGGATGCCTCTTCTCCCCAGCGGGGAGAAGGTGGCCCGCAGGGCCGGATGAGGGGGCGCGTAGCGCGCACGGGAAACCCTATCCCTCTCGTTTCACCCCCGCCGCCGGATAAAACCGCAGCGTTTCACACCGGTCGGCAATCTCCCCTTCCAGCACCGCAAGAATGGTGTCGAGCACGGCGCGGCGCTCCTGCAAGACCTCGTGGTTCCAGAACCGGAGTACGCCGTAACCCTGTTCATTCAGCCATGCGGTGCGGCGGACGTCATCGGCGCTCTCGGCATGCTGGCCGCCGTCCAGCTCGACGATAAGCCGCCGCTCACGGCAGAGGAAATCGACGATGAACGGGCCGAGCGGGATCTGGCGGGCGAACTTGTGGCCGTTCAGATGACGGCCGCGCAACTCGCTCCAGAGCCGATATTCGGCCTCGGTCTCGTCGCGACGCAGCGTCCGCGCCCGCGCGGTTTTTCCAGCGCGACGCTTGGTGATGTCGTCCGGTTCGCCCGCCATCCGGCCCCCCTCGTCCTGTCCGAACCTTCTGGCCTTCGGCCCCCCTCATCCGGCCCTTCGGGCCACCTTCTCCCCGCTGGGGAGAAGAGGTCGCCTGCGGTTATAAGATGAGCATAACGTCTATCGTCTCGGGTGTTGAGACGGATTGGAAAGGGCGGAGGCGGTGCGGCGCATTCCCTCTTCTCCCCGACGGGGAGAAGGTGGCCCGAAGGGCCGGATTAGGGGGCGCAAGCACTCGTAAGGCCTTCAGCCTCCCCCTCATCGCCTCGCATTCGCTCGGCACTTCTCCCCGCCGGGGAGAAGAGGCCTCATCGCTGCATTACCGTCCCGCCACGAACTCCGCGTACCCCTTGAGAAACCCACTCAGTTGCTCCTTGACCTTCTCGTCGGTCAGGGTGCCGTCGGCGTCGAACACGGTGCCGGCGCGGGAGACGAGCAGGCGCTTGCCGTGCCAGAGGTCGGTGCCGAGCGTATGCAGCACCGGCAGCCAGGCGTTCTGCGACAGGATCGTGCCGAAGCCGCCGGGCGAGGCGCCGATGATGGCGACCGGCTTGCCGCCGAATACCCGTTTGATGTCGCTCGACGGGCGCGACAGCCAGTCGATCGCGTTCTTGAACACGCCGGGCATCGAGTTGTTGTATTCCGGTGTGACGAGGAGCAGCCCGTCGGCGGCGGCGATCTGTTCCTTGAGCGTCACGACGGCTTCCGGAATGCCGTGCTCGGTCTCGACGTCGCCGTCATAGAGCGGAATGCCGCAGATCGTGCCGATTGTCAGCGTCGAGCCCTCCGGCATGTTGTCCGCTGCCGTCTTTAGGAGGGCCGAATTGAACGAGCCCTTGCGAAGGCTTCCCGAAATTCCGACGATCGTCACCATGTTCCATCTCTCCTTGAGCAGCCGATCAAGATCCTGCTGATTTACCCACAGGTACCGGAGGACGTGCAAGGGGCAATGGTTGTTCCTCCGCGGGTCGTCGAAAACTGAACAGACCGTCACCCGTCTTTCCGATTGAGTTTCGCTATAATATGTAGTGTGCGTCCTTAGTGATCGTGTCGCGCCTCCCGGCGGCATGGCCATGTCCTGGCCTGCGATCGCTTCGCAACTGTTTGAAAAGGAATGATTTGATGAAGCTGAACGTCATCGTCGGCAGCACCCGTCCCGGCCGCATCGGCCCCACCGTTGCCACGTGGTTCGAGACATTTGCCCGCGAGCACGGCAAGTTCGAGGTTGAACTCGTCGATATCGCCGCCTTCAATCTGCCGCTGCTCGACGAGCCGAGCCACCCGGTCATGCAGAAGTACGAGCATGAGCATACGAAGCGCTGGAGCGAGAGTGTCAACGCGGCCGACGCCTTCGTCTTCGTCACGCCGGAATACGATTTCTTTCCCCCGGCCGCGCTCATCAATGCGGTGCAGACCCTCGTCAAGGAATGGTCCTACAAGCCGGTCGGCGTCGTCAGCTACGGCTATGTCTCCGGCGGCCTTCGCGCCGCGCAGGAACTTCGCCTGCTGATGACCTCGGTGAACGCCCATCCGATCCCGCAGTCCGTCCCGGTCCCGTTCTTCCCGCAGTTCGTCGGCGAGGATGGCGTCTTCACCGCCAACGAGCCGATGACCCAGGGTGCGACCACCATGCTGGACGAGCTCTTCAAGTGGGCCGGCCCGCTGAAGCAGATGCGCGCCGCCTGATGAAACGAAAGCCCGGCGCGGCTCCATCGCCGCGCCGGGCTTCTTTGTGCATGAGGATCGGTCCGTCCGGTCCTGCTCACGCCCGCAGGAAACGGGCGATTACCTCGATCTCGGACCCGGGAACCTCGTGGCCGCCCGGATGCAGCGCGGTCTCGACCTTCGCGCCCTGTGCCTCCAGATAGGCGACGAGGGCGCGCGTGCCCGGCAGCGGGCAGATCGGGTCGCGTTCCCCGGCGGTGACGAGCACCGCGCGATCCTTGAGCCCCGGCTGCGGCTCGGGCGTCCAGGGGACCAGCGGATGCATCAGCACCACCCGGTCGAACAGGTCCGGCGCCTTGAACAGAACTGAAGCGAGAATGTTCGCTCCGTTCGAATAGCCGAGCGCGTAGATGGGTGAGCCGGGATGGCTTTCCTTCTGCGCCCGGATGAAGGCGGTCATCGCCTCAGTCCGCTCGGCGAGGTCCGCCATGTCGTAGACGCCTTCGGCCTTGCGGCGGAAGAAGCGTTTGGCGCCATGTTCCGACACGTCGCCGCGTGGCGACACGATGCCCGCTCCCGGCAGGATCTCGTCGATCAGGCCGGGAAACTGGTGTTCGTCACCGCCCGTTCCGTGAAAGCTGAAGACGAGCGGAGCCGCCTTCTCGGGCGCGCGATACACATGCTGGTAGCTGGTGAGAGACATGGTGTGGTCTCCTTCGGTGAGAATGGAACGGTTGGTTATTCGCCTGCGGAATTGCCCCTCATCCGCCTGCCGGCACCTTCTCCCCGCACGCGGGGAGAAGGGACCTGTGGCGACGTCTCGCTTCCATCATCGCCGAGATTCGCGGTGCCGGAGCCTCTTTCGCCCCCTTTCCCCGTTCGCGAGGAGAGGGGACTGAGACGGTGCGGCAAATCCCTTCTCCCCGCGAGCGGGGAGAAGGTGCCGGCAGGTGGATGAGGGGCATTCCTGTTGTCAGTCGGCAATCGGCGGCAGGTGGGCCTCGATCTGCGACCGGTACTGCTGGTAGCGGGTCGGCAGCTTCAGCGCCGAGCCGAGGTTGGCGGTGTCCTCGTCGCGGGCAAAGCCCGGCTCGTTGGTGGCGACCTCGAACAGCACGCCGCCCGGCGTGCGGAAGTAGATCGCCCAGAAGTAGTCGCGGTCGATGACTGGCGTCACGTTGTAGCCGGTGTCCATCAGCGCCTTGCGTACTTCGAGCTGGGCGGCGCGGTCTTCCACGGCAAACGCGACGTGGTGAACCGATCCGGCGCCCTGCATGGCAGGCGTAGCGCCCGGCAGCACTTCGAGGTCGACAGTGTCGGCGCCATTGCCGCCCGGCCGGACGTAACGGACCATTTCGCCCTGACGATCCATGGCCTCATAACCCATGAACTTCATGAGTTCCGCGGTCGCGCCTTCGTCGCGCAGCCGCATCGTGATGCCGCGGAAGCCGTGGATGCCGGTATCGACCGGAACCGGGCCGCCGTCGAAGGGCAGACGGGTGTCGCCGTCGACTTCGGCAAGCGCGAAACCGTCACCGTCCGGGCCGGAAAAGCGCAGGCGCTTCTCACCGAACAGTTCGTAGGTTTCCAGTCCGCCGGTGCCGAGCTTGGTCAGCCGTTCCTGCCAGTAGGGCAGGGTGCCGGTCGGGACAGAGAACACGGTTTCGGCCACTTCGCCGGCGCCCCTCTTGCCCTTGCCCATATTCGGGAAGGGGAAATAGGTCATGATCGTGCCGGCATTGCCGACTTCGTCGCCGTAGTAGAGGTGATAGACATCGGGGGCGTCGAAGTTGACCGTCTTCTTGACCCGGCGAAGGCCGAGCGCCTTTGTAAAGAAGTCGTTGTTTTCCTGGGCATCCGCAGCCATCGAGGTAACGTGGTGCAGGCCTTTGATCTGGGTAAGCATGATGCTTTTCCTTTCCCGCCGTGCGGTGTTCGTTGCGTTGGCAGGAATATGGCCCGTGGAGTACCGGTGTAGAATAGGTATAATTCGTCAAACACTATTGCGATTTGCGTAAAGGTCAGCCGTGGGCGAACTGGAATCGATCCGCACCTTCCTGATGGTGGCCGAGCACAAGAGCTTCAGCGCCGCCGCTCGCATGCTCGGCACAACGCCGGCCTCCGTCACCCGCACGGTCGCGGCGCTGGAGGAGCGTCTGGGGCTTCAGCTTCTCCTGCGCACCACGCGGCAGGTCTCGCTCACCTCGGCCGGCGCGGTCTATGCCGCCCGCGTCGCGCCGCTGGTGGAAGGGCTGACGAAAGCCACCGAGGAGACCCGCGACCTGCAGAAGGTCACGACCGGCTCGCTCAGGATCTCCGCGCCCATGTCGCTCGGCCTGAAGGTGCTGCCGCGCATCCTGAGCCAGTTCGCGCTGGTCCATCCGACCACGACCGTTGCCGTCGATCTCTCCGACCGTTTCGTCGATATCGTCGAGGAGGATTACGATCTGGCCATCCGCATTTCCGGCCCGCCGACCGACAAGTCGACGATCTGGCGGAAGATCTGCCTGGTGCCGCGCGTGCTGGTCGCCTCGCCGGAATTCCTGGCCCGCAACGGCACGCCGGAGCGCCCGGAAGACCTCGTCGGCATGGAATGCCTGAGCTATCACGACAAGCGGCAGACCGAAGTCTGGTCGCTCACCCGCTCCGGCATCACCCGCAGTATCGAGGCGAAGGGCCGCTTCTCCGTCAACAACGGCGACTTTCTGGCCCGATTGGCGGTGGCCGGTGAAGGCATCGCGCTGCTCCCCCGCTTCATCGTCGAAGACGACCTGAAAGCCGGCCGCCTCGTCACCGTGCTGGACCAGTGGTCGGCGCCCGAGATCTGGCTCACCCTCTACTACCCGCCCTACGAATACCTCCCCCTCAAGGTCGCCACCTTCTCGGATTTCTTCGAGACCAATGTGCTGGAGAGTTGGCGGTAGGGGAAAGCGAACCTCAGTTTAAAATATCCCGGCCTCCGGAACCGTGTTATGCTTTCAATTATGAACAAACGGTCGGACAGCGGAATGCTACTCGAAAAGCTGCGAGAAAACTGGTCCGAAATCACGCGGATCGGGGTCGAAGCGGAAGAACGTGGCAAGCGGATCGGTCTCAAGCCGTCGTGGGCGACGGAAGGGGAGGCCGACGCAGTTTCACACCAGTACATTCATCATTCCAAACGGCCAAATAAAGCGGCAAGCTGAGCATGAATGCCGAAGCCTTATTGCACTATTCTTGCGGGACCCAACGGCTCAGGTAAAACCTCAATTTACGAAAAGCTGCGTCCGGTTGGCGAGTTCGTCAATGCAGACGTGATTGCGGCGTCGCTTCCCGACGATATTGTTAACGGAGCTCGTCGGGTACGGGCGGGTAAGATAGCGATTTCGCGCCTGAACGAGTTGATCGACGGGAGGGCAGATTTTGTCTTCGAGACGACGTTGAGCAGCAAGCATTCCCTCGGAGTGATGCGGCGAGCGAGGGCGGCGGGTTTCACGGTCGGCTTGGTCTACGTAATTCTCGATACGCCTGACAGGCACGTAGAAAGGGTTCGCTTCCGGACGAATCTCGGAGGGCATCCTATCCCGGAAATCGATATCGTGCGCCGATACGAAGCTTCGCTATCGCATCTGGGCGCAGCCCTGAAGCTCGCTGTGGAAGCTGTGGTCATAGACAATTCTTCGCGAATGCCTTCCCTTATGTTCCAAATACTGGACGGTTCAGTTGCGAGTATCGACTATGACCGCGGAAAGTCGCTCCATCAGCGAATTGCCAGGATCCTGACCGAAGCATTTTGATCGCCGAAAAGGCCCGCCAGCGACGGACCTTTTCGTGATCTGCGAGCGTAGTGCGGAGTCTGATCAGCACGACCTGAAAATTACCTCGGCAACCGCCGGTCATATTCCTCGCGCAGCCGGGACCAGCCTTCCCAGAACGGCTTGGCCTTCCGGCCGGAGACGATCTCGACCAGCGTGTCGAGGTGCTGGTGCCAGCCGGCGCCGACGAGCAGCATGTTCTTCCGGTCGGAGATGCGCCGGTGGATCACGGTCAGCAGCACTTCCTTGCCCATCGGTTCGAGCTCGAACGACACTTCGCCGTTCTCGCCCCAGGAAAAGACCAGCCGGCGTGGCGGATCGACGTCGAGGATCGTGCTCGTCATGCGCATCTCCTCGGAAAACCCTTCCGGCCGGATCCCCGGCGGATCGCTGAGCTCGTCGTTGCGCCAGACGAGTTCGAAGTCTGCGCCCTTCGTCATCCGCATCTCGCCGGCGGCGAGCCATTTGCGGCGCAGTTCTCCGTGGGTGAGGTAGGCCCAGATACGCTCGACCGGGCCGGGCAGCATGCGCTCGATCTTCAGCGTGGCAGGTTCTATCAGGGTCCCGTACGGGCTGATTGCAAGGTCAGTCATCATGACTCTCCTTCCTGGGGTTGGGGGGCTTGCGCGCGTCCTCCTCGCGCAACAGGTCTTCGAGGACGTCCAGACGGTCGGTCCAGAAACGCTTGTAATGGTTCAGCCATTCGTGGGCGCGAGCGAGCGGCCCCGGCTCCAGCTGGCAGAAATGGGTTCGTCCGCGCACCTCGCGGCGGATCAGTCCGGCATTCTCCAGCACCTTGATGTGCTTGGAGGCGGCGGCGAGCGACATGGCATAGGGCGCCGCAAGTTCGCCGACGGTCCGTTCGCCGGACGCAAGCTGCCCCAGCATCCTGCGCCGCGTGGCGTCGCCGAGGGCGTGAAAAACGGGATCGAGTTCGGGTGCGATTAATTCAACCATGTAGTTGAACATATACCGATGCGCCGAAAAGTCAACCGATTGGTTGAATGTTTGCATGCACGGCGCTACGGACGTGTCGAGAAGGTCAGGCGTTTAAGGGGCGAGGATCAGGTTGCCGCTTGCATTGCCTCGCGGCGGGCGGCTTCCGACATCCAGCCGAAATCGCGTTCCATGCCGCGCAGCAGGTATAGTCCGTAGCCGAAAAGCGGCAGGATCATCAGCGACGGCAGGAGCAGGTTCGACGGCGTGATCTCCACCGTTTCGTCCGCAGCACCCGACGCATGCACGATCATGAACAGCGAGAAATTCCAGAGCGCGTGCACGATCATCATCGGATAGATGGATTGCGTGCGGACCCGGATGGCGTTGTAGAGCACGCCGCTCATGAATGCGGCGACCGCCTGCGCCATCGCGACCGCCGGCTGTCCGGTGGCGAAGGTGTTCAGCGTATGGATGAGACCGAACAGGATCGAGGTGAAGATGACGGCTGGAACCACCCGCATCCGCGAGAGCGCGCCCCGGAACAGGATCCCGCGAAACATCACTTCTTCCGAAAAGCCGACCAACAGGCAGTTGACGAAGACGATCGCCATCGTGCCCATGGGCGGCAGGCCTAGCCCGGCGGCGCCGGCGAGCAGCACCGCGATATAGAGTGACGGCATCCAGGTGAGCAGCGCCGAACGCGGCGGGCTGGGCGCCTGAAAGCCGAGCCTGTCCCAGCGCAGCAATGCCAGCACGATCAGCAGGAAGACCGAGGCCGCGACGATACCCTCGGCGATCCTCTCGCTGATCAGGCTCGTCTGGCTGGCGACCTCGCGCGGCCAGATGAGGCTCGTAAGAACAGTGACGGCCATCCAGCCGGGCAGGACGAGAAGCGCCGTCCAGAACTTGCCGATCCGTTTCATGCGCCTTCAGTTTCCTTTGCTGTTCCTGGACGCGTCCATAACGGCCAGCTCTTCCATTGAATTGCCCCTCATCCGGCTGCCGCCGCCTTCTCCCGTAGAACGGGGAGAAGGACCCAAGACGCTCCGACGCCGCAATCTCGACGGTGACGGGAGCGAAACGTTGCCGCAATTCCCTTCTCCCCGTCGGAACGGGGAGAAGGTGGCGGCAGCCGGATGAGGGGCAAGCCCACACGCAATTGCTCCGGAAAGAATAGGGGGCGCGCGACGGAAGTGAAGCGTCACTTTCGTCACGAGCCTGCCACAGGAGCGGGTTATGCCCGTCATCATGTTTCGCCAACGGGGGCTAAGCCGATGACTTCACCCACGCCCATCCTCAGCTTCGGCGTCATCGCCGACCCGCAATACGCCTCCGTCACATCCGATCTGGTACTCGACCGCCACTTTGTGAAGAGCCTGACGAAACTGCAGGCGGCGTTCGATGTCTTCGAACGGCACTCGCTGGATTTCATCGTCATTCTCGGCGACCTGATCGACCACGGTTTCGAGAACTTTGATCCCGTCCTCGAGATCTGCCGTGCCTCCCGACACGAATGTCTGTTCATCCCGGGAAACCACGACTTCCAGGTGGCGGAAAACCAGCTTGGTGCTGTGCACGGCAAGCTTTCCATGCCCGCGCCCTGGTATGATCGCGTGGTCAACGGCGTTCGCCTGATCGTCATTGACGGCAACGAGATTTCGCTCTTCGCGCCGCCCCACGGCGATCCCCGCCGGACGGAGGCGTCCGAGCGGCTGAAGGTGCTGATCGAGGCAGGCGCCTCGAACGCCATGATCTGGAACGGCGGCATGTCGGAGCCCCAGATCGGCTGGCTGGAAGAGCGGCTGAAGGCGGCGGAGGAGGCCGGCGAACGGGCGATCGTGTTCGGCCACTATCCGCTCCATCCCTTCACCGATCATTGCCTTTGGGATGCGCCGCGCATCGCCCGCCTTATTGCCCGCTCACCGGCTTCGGTCGCCTATCTGTGCGGACATTTCCACGGCGGCAACTACGGCGAACTGGATGGCAAGCATTTCGTGAATTTCAGGGGAATGGTCGACACGGCAGACCACAATGCCTTCGCGATCGTCTCGCTGTTCAACGACAGGCTGGAGATCGAAGGCTTTGGTCGCGAGCAGAGTCGCCGTCTCCCGCTTTCACATTGACGCCTGAAAAGCATGCCGCGTCGCCCGACGTCGGCTGCGCCATGTCTTCGCGGTGAAGAAGGCCTAGGCCGGCTGGGTTTCCCAGCCCTCGACCCAGAGCCGTCGCAGCCGGTCTCCCTCGCCGCGGAACCGCCGGCCGGCGGGTTCGGCTGAAACAATGCGATCCGTGCGGAAGTTGCGGATCGCCTGGCGCAGCTCGCACCAGCCGACCAGCGTCATCCAGCCTGAATAGTAGATCAGCGCGATCGGCCTGACACCGCGCCTTGTCTCCGCGCCCTGTTCGTCGCGATAGCGCATGTCGAGCACCTGCTCGTCGCGGATTGCCCGGCGCAGCGCCGCCATGTCGATGCCTTCCGGCGTGGCGGCCGGCTGGCCCCAGGCATAGAGCGGCGCGGAAAACAGGTCATGTCTCAGCGGATCCGGCACGGTGGCGGCAATCTTCTGGCCGACCCGGCGCGCCGCCTGCTTGAGGTCTGCGTCTCCCGTCCGGTCGAGCAGCGCCAGCCCGAGCAGGATCGCCTCGGCTTCTTCGTGGTCGAACATCAGCGGCGGCAGGTCGAAGCCGGGCCGCAGGATATATCCGAGCCCGCGCTCGCCCTCGATCGGTACGCGCATGGCCTGCAGCGCGGCGATGTCGCGATAGATCGAGCGCACCGTCACCTCCAGCCGCTCGGCGATCTCCGCCGCCGTCACCACGCGGCGCGAGAGTTTCAGGATCTGGATGATCTCGAACAGGCGCGATGCCTTGCGCATGGCCGTTTCCCTCTCTCAACTGACACAAGGCTGTCAGTTGGTATCGGCTACTCCACTGCCTCAACAAACTGAAATACCGCTGAAATCCCATAGCGGGATCGGATGTCGAGGAGGATATACTGACATGAGTTACGCCGATAGTCTCTGGCTTTTCCTGCTGCTGATCGCCGGCATCATCGTCGTGCCGGGCATGGACATGCTCTACGTGATGGCGAACGGCCTGACCGGCGGTCGAAAGGCCGGCCTCACCGCCACCGCCGGCATGGTGGCGGGCGGCGCGGTCCACACGCTTTACGGCACGGTCGGAACCGGCCTGCTGGCGGCGCTGGCGCCGAAACTCTTCCTGCCGCTGCTCGTCGCCGGCGCGCTCTACATGGCCTGGATCGGCTACACGCTGGTGCGCAGTTCGATCACGGTGGACACGGTCGAGGGCGCGTCGCCCGTTCCTCTTCCGACGGTATTTCGCCGGGCGGTCCTGACCTGCCTGATGAACCCGAAGGCCTATCTTTTCGTCATTGCCGTCTATCCCCAGTTCATCCGCCCGGAATACGGTCCGTTCTGGCAGCAGGGGCTGGTGCTCGGGCTGATTACAGCGCTGACGCAGGCCTCGGTCTACGGCGGGATAGCGCTTGCGGCGAGCCGGGCGAGGGGACTGCTGACAGGAAATCCCATGGCGACCGTCTGGGTCGGGCGCTCAGTTGGGCTCGTCCTGATCCTCGTTGCGCTGGTCACCGCGATGGAAGGAGCCTATAGCACGGCGGTGGCGTCCTGATTGCGATTCCTGCTATTTATCAAAGGCATGGCGGCCGGATACGACTTCACTGCATTGTGAATTCAAACCGGCCGCTCCTTCCTGCAATCATCGCGCCGCAATACCTCCCAACCGCCGGCGCGCCGGCCCTACCATGGAGTACCCGATGAAGCTGAAACTCGTGTTTGCCACCACCACTGTGCTCTGTCTCGGCATCGGCGCAGCGATCGCCGCCGGTGAGCCTCAGGTCGTGCGCCAGGAGATGATGAAGGACGTCGGCAAGGCCATGGGCGCGATCGGCGCCATCGCCAAGGGCGAGAAGCCGTTCGACGTAGAGGTGATCCGCGCCTCGCTCCAGACCATGGCCGAGGTCGGCAAGACCTTCCCTGATCATTTTCCCGCCGGCTCGGAAAGCGGCTTTGAAACCGAAGCTACCCCGGCGGTCTGGGAAAAGCCGGAGGAGTTCAAGGACAAGTCGGCGGCGCTCGTCACCGCTGCAGAAGGGCAGCTTGCTCAGCTTCCGGCCGACCAGGCAGGCGTCGGCGCCGTCATGAAGGCCGTCGGCAGCACCTGCGGTGCCTGTCACGAAACCTTCCGCGTGAAGAAGAACTAAGCCGGACCATGCCGGCGGCGTCTCCAGCCGCCGGCTCTTCCCCTGCCGGGCAGATTCGCCCGGCCCGTTCGCATGGAGGCCGGCATGGCTGTCAAATGGCTGAAGGGCCTTGGCGCCCTGATGGCGCTCGGCGTCGTGGGCGTCGGCGTCTTTCTTGTTGTTACCGCGCCGGAGCGCCAGCCGGCCGAACATTGGGCCAATCTCGGCGAGCCCGATCTGGAAAACGGCCGCCGTATCTTCTTCGCCGGTGGCTGCGTCTCCTGTCATGCGCCGGCGGGTGCCGAGGGTGATGCGCGCCTCGTGCTCTCGGGCGGCGCGCCGCTGAAAAGCCCGTTCGGCACCTTCCATGCGCCGAATATTTCGCCGGACCCCGAGGCGGGCATCGGCAACTGGACGCTTGCGGAATTCGGCGATGCCATGACCCGCGGCACCGGCCGCGACGGTGAGCACCTTTATCCGTCCTTCCCCTACAATTCCTATTCCCGCATGTCGGCGAAGGACATCAACGACCTGTTCGGCTTCCTGAAGACGCTGCCCGAAAGCGACACGGTCGCCCCGCCGCATGAACTGCCGTTCCCGTTCAACATCCGGCTCGCCCTCGGCGGCTGGAAATTCCTCTTTTTCTCCGACGCGCCGCGCGTCGCGCTTGTCAATGCGGACGAGAAGCTGAAGCACGGTCAATATCTGGTCGAGGGGCCGGGCCATTGCGGCGAATGCCATACGCCCCGCAACGCGCTGGGCGGCTTCGAGAACGGTCGCTGGCTCGCCGGCGGCCCGAATCCGGAAGGCGAGGGCACCATCCCGAACATCACGCCGGGTTCCCGAAGCATGGGCTCCTGGAGCGAAGGCGACATCGCCGGCTATCTCGAAACCGGCTTCACCCCCGACTACGACAGCGTTGGCGGCTCCATGGTCGAGGTGCAGAAGAACATGGCCGAACTCCCCGCCGCCGACCGTGAGGCGATCGCCGCCTATCTGAAGGCCATCCCTGTGGCGGAGTGATACGCCGGCCGGTCGATGCTTGCATTATTTGCAAGCATCGACCATATTCCCTCCATGAACAGCCGGCAGAAGAAGACATTGGCCGCGATTTTCAGGGATCCGGTCTCCGGCTCCATTGCGTGGAACGATGTCGAAAACCTTCTGCTCGCCGTCGGCTGCCGATTGGTGGAGGGAGATGGCTCGCGGGTTCGTTTCGAAAAGAACGGGAAACTCGCCTTCTTCCATCGCCCGCACCCGGAGAAGGAAGCCAAGCGCTATCAGATCAGGGACGCCCGGCGGTTCCTTGAGGAATTGGGAGTGAAGCCATGAACGTGATGACCTACAAGGGATTCGCGGCGCGCATAGAGTTCGATGCCGAGGACGAGATTTTTGTCGGCCACATCGCCGGTGTTGCCGATGTCGTCGGTTTTCACGCCAGTACCGTCGGCGAACTGAAGGCAGCATTTCACGAGGCCGTGGACGACTACATAGAGACCTGCCGCCGTCTCGGTCGCGAACCTCACAAATCCTATTCCGGCAAGATGATGTTCCGGGTCGATCCGGACATCCATGCACGTGCCGCGAAGGCAGCTGAACTTGCGGGCAAAAGTCTCAATCAATGGGCCGAGGAGGTCCTGTCAAAGGCGAGCGAGGCGGCCGAGTGAGGCAATGCCGATTGACGGGGTGCCGCTTCGTCTCTACCCTCTTCCTGGGTGTCTGAAACGGTTAGGGTGGTACCTGGTTAGTCCTCCCGCCTTCCTTGTCCGGAAGGTACCGACGAGCGGCTTTCGCCTCGTCCCCTGACGTGAAACCGCCGCGCGGTGCGGCGGTCGACGTTGAGGGTATGTCCATGCAGCAGCAGATTTCCGTCATCACGCTTGGTGTCACCGATATGGCGCGCTCCCGCCGTTTCTACGCCGAGGGTTTCGGCTGGAAGACGGTGTACGAAGACGAGGCCATCCACTTCTACCAGATGAACGGCCTGGTCCTCGGTTGCTTCCGCGAGGACATGATGCTGGAGGACAGCGGTCGTTCCTCGTTCAATCGGTCGGGCGCCTACGCGCTGGCGCACAATGTGCCCACCTCGGAGGATGTCGCCTTGCTGATGGACCGGCTCGTTGCAGCCGGCGGCAAAATCATTCAGCCCGCCGCCGCACCCCCGCACGGGGGCAAGCGCGGCTACGTCACCGATCCCGACGACCATGCCTGGGAGATTGCCTGGAACCCGGCCTGGCGCATAGACAAGCACGGCCACGTCACCTTCGGCCTCTGACAGCGCAATTGCCTGAGGCCAGCCTCGGGCAAGTCGCGCAGGGCAGGCTGGGCGCGGAACGATCCCTTGGAGACCGCAATGAGCGTGCAACGCAGGCGGATGGAAACGGCCATTCGCACCCTGCTGGACAATCATCCCGACCCCGCGCTGCACCGCTGGGTCAGCGAGACCGTGCACGCCTTCGAGAGCCGGCTGAAGGCAATCGTCGATCCCCGTGAGCGCGACGAGGCCCAGCGCGCCGCTCTGGTCCTGATCAAGACGACCCTGCAGCAATGGTCGGAAAATCCGCCGCTCAAGCACTGAGCAGCGCCTGCGCACTTCCTCTTCTCCCCATCGGGGAGAAGGTGGCCCGAAGGGCCGGATGAGGGGGCGCAAGTAAAATCCTCGAACGACGTGCAAGTGATGTTAGGCCTTCGGCCTCCCCCTCATCGCCTCGCTTTGCTCGGCACTTCTCCCCGCTGGGGAGAAGAGGGAGTCTGCCGCTCCGCTCGGCACCGGCCTTTCGCTCGTGCTGAAGGTGTTCGTTGCTGCAATCGATTCACTGGATCGATTGCTCCGCTATGCGGGCCGCCCCTCACCCCCGCCGGGGAGACGAGGGGGCGTCGACTTCGCGGTCGTTGCCGGTATATGCCCCTCATCCGGCTACCGCCACCTTCTCCCCGTTTCGACGGGGAGGACCTGTGGCGAGGTCTCGTCCTCCATCAACATTGAGATCTGAGACGCCGATGCGTCTGGCGTCCCCTCTCCCCGCGTGCGGGAAGAGGGTCAGGGTGAGGGGCGGTCTCATATGTGATTACCTCAAGAGGCAAAGGGGCCTATTGACAGCCCGACGACAGTGGCGCGATAAGGTTGGGTGTGATGGTTCCCCCGCAAGCCTAAGCTTGGGGGATGAAAAGGGAACACGATAGAGCCGACCCACTCAGGGGCTCGATTCGTGGCTGCCCCCGCAACTGTGAACGGCGAGTTCCGGTGCCGCTGTGACCACTGGCCTGATGGCCGGGAAGGTCTGGCCCTGGATGAAGACCCGTGAGCCAGGAGACCTGCCATCGCAAGCGAGCCGAACCGGCGGGGTTTCCGGGGTGACGCGATCGTTTTTTGGGCTGCCGCCCGACCGAATCGCGCTTACCCTCCTTGTCGAACGGACCGTGAGATGGGCTCTGGCATGTCGCCATGGCCTTTGTTCAACATATGCTAACGAGGGGTTGGCAAATGCACATGCAGAATACGTCTTCCGTCGGCGCCGTCTCGGCCCGTTCTTCGTCCGTCCTCCAGTCGCTGTTCGCCGTTTGCTTCGGCCTCGTCATCGTCGGTTTCGTCGGCTTCTCCCATGTGGAAGCTGCTCACAACGCCGCTCATGACTCCCGCCACGCCAACGCGTTCCCCTGCCACTGAGAAGGCACTGACACAATGTTACGTTCGATCGTTTTTGCCTCGGTGGTTGCCGGGGTGCTCGCTGGCGCGCTTGTGACAGCGATGCAAATGGTCGGCACGACGCCCCTTATCCTCCACGCGGAAACATTCGAGAACGCCGGCGGTCATTCGCACGACGAACCCGCTGATGTTGCCGCGTCTCCTGATGCCGTCGCTCCGGCCGCGGAAGAGGAGGAGGCCTGGGCGCCTGCCGACGGTGCCGAGCGCACGCTCTACACCGGTGCTGCCAACATCCTGACCGCCATCGGCTACGCGCTGGTGCTGACCGGCCTCCTGTCGCTGCGCGGCACGGACGGCGGCTGGCGCGAGGGCCTGCTCTGGGGTCTCGGCGGTTTTGCCGCCGTGATGCTGGCGCCGATGATCGGCCTTCCGCCGGAACTGCCTGGCAGTCCGGCTGGGGATCTCGGCGCGCGCCAGGTCTGGTGGATCGGTACGGCGGTTGCGACCGCCGTGGGCATCGCGCTCATCGCCTTCCGCCGCGAGCCCTGGGCCGCCGTTCTGGCCGTCGTGCTGATCGCTGCGCCCCACGTCATCGGTGCACCGCTGCCGCCGGATGGCGAGCATGCGCTGGCCCCACTGCCGCTGGAGCGTCGCTTCATCATCGTTGCGACGGTGACGAGCTTCGTCTTCTGGGCTGCGCTGGGTGCGCTCTCGGGTGCCTTCCTGCGCCGGTTCAAGACGGCCTGAGCCCATGGCGGCCGGGGCGGTCTGGCGGGATGATCTCGATGCCCTGCAGTTTCAGGCCGGCGACGGCGCCAACTGCATGATCCATCGGCTCGCCTTCCGCCGTCTCGTCGGCTTCGCGCCAGAGGCGGCCGATTGCCTGACCTTCTTCAACGACAACGCGGTCGCCTTCCAGGCGGCCGCCACCGATAAGGCCAGCCGCGAAAACCTCGCTCCCGGCCGCAATTTCCACCTCACCAGCCGCGACGTCCGCCGCCACCTGCAAGGGTGAGCGAGATCGAAGGATGTCGGCGGATGCCTTCTTCTCCCCATCGGGGAGAAGGTGGCCCGAAGGGCCGGATGAGGGGGCGCAAGCACTCGTAAGGCCTTCGGCCTCCCCCTCATCGCCTCGCATGCGCTCGGCACCGGCCTTTCGCTAGGGCTCAAGGCGTTCGTTGCTGCAATCGATTCACTGGATCGATTGCTCCGCTGCGCGGACCGCGCCTCACCCCCGCTGGGGAGAAGAGGACGACTGCTCGAGCGGCTGTGTCGTTACACGGGTGACGGGGGCAAGGGGTAGGAGCGTTTCCTCGATTGACCCGAGAGCTAAGCCTTGGCGCCATGCTCCGCCGCGAAGGCCGAGAGTTCTTCCTTTGCCTCCGGCGTCCACAGATCGAGCGCCTTCAGCACCTCTGCCGCGAACGTATCCGGTGCCGAGCCGGCGGCGGTGACGATGTTTCCGTCGCGAACCGCCTGTGGTTGGTCGCGATAGCGTTCCGTGCCGTGATAACCGGGATGACGCTGGTGCGACGCCAGCGAGTTGCCGGTATGGGCGACCTCGTCCAGCACGCCGGTCGCTGCCAGAGCGCTGGCCGCGGCACAGATGCCGGCGACCACCTTGCCCTTGTCCCGGAACGCACGCGCCATCTCCGTGAAATCGTAGGCAAGACCCTTTTCCCAGGCATAACCGCCCGGAACGACCAGCGCATCGAAGCGATCCGGTGTGATCTCCGCAAACGCGATGTCGGGCGCGACCTTCAATCCACCCATCGAGACGACGGGCGCGCCGTCCGGCGAGGCGGCGAGCACTTCGCAGTCGAGATAGTAGCGCGCGGCGGCCATCAGCAGCGCGGGCTCCCAGTCGGCAAAATCGTTCTGTAGGGCAACGGCGATACGCGGCATGGTTCACTCCCTGAGGTATGGGTTAGTTGATCGCTTGCAAGTAGCGCATGCCAGTGACAGGACGTGGCACGAAGTCCATGTGTTCGTAGAAGCGGTGGGCGGCGAAATTGCCGGTGGCGGCGCTGACAGAGAGATAGTCGCAGCCTGCCTTGCGGGCAAGATCGCGGGCGCGGTTGACGAGGTGCTGGCCGATGCCGTTGCCGCGCTGGCCGTCCTTGACGAACAGGTGATGCAGATCCATGCCGCGCTTGCCTTCCTCCGCCCTGTAGAGCGGCACGAGAATGGCGTAACCGATCAGGCCGTTGCCGCTATCGGCGACCAGCGCATGAATCCACGGCATCGGGCCGAACAGGTCACGCTCCAGCTTTTCCGGCGTGATCTGGGCAGCGTCGCCATGATGCTTGGCGAGTTCAGCGATCATTTCGTTGAGTTGCGGCAGGTCGTCAGGCCGCGCGGCGCGGATCACCACCAGCGGCGGGCGGGGCAGGGTAATATCGGTATCTTCGGTCATTTTCGCTTCCCTTTTTCATTCGCCGTCAGGGGAAGCTGTCTTTGAAACAACAAGGCCGCCTGACGGCGGCCTGTTGACATGATGATCTGTCGGCCGCCCTTTACAGGTAGGCCCAAAAGTACGAGCAGGAGATGATGGTGCGCGTCTTGATCATGGCGCGTTAGATGCGCCCGTTTTTTTCGGTTGTCAATGGGCTTCACGCGGCCCGAAGGACGAAGTCCACGCGCACCTCGTCATAGGGAAAGATCACCTTCCCGTCCTCGGTCTTTTCCAGAATGCCCGCCGTCACGAGTGCCTGCACGTCGCTGTGCACGGCCTTGATGTCGCGCCCGATCCGTCTGGCCACCTCGCGGATGGAAAGCGCACCCTGACCTGTCATCGCCTGCAGGATTTCCCAGCGCTTGGCGGTGAGCATTTTTAACAGCAGTTCCAGCGTCACGAACGAGATATGATCGCCCTGGCCCTCCCCACGAAATGCGGCCGCGACCTGCCTTTTTGCATCGTCGAGGGATTGAACACCGATCGTTACTGTCTTCCGCGTTTCGCCAGCCATTGTTCCACATCCTTCCAGAAATCGGCCTGCAGTATCTCGTGATCGACGAAGGAATAGGCGACCTCGGTCTCTCCAAGATGCTTGTGGTCGCCTTTACCCGCTTCGTTGTCGTAGCGCAGAGCGCAATGGTCCTTTTCCACCAGGGCGAGGCTGTATTTGTAGTCGTGGTCGCTGCCTCTCACCGGCTTCGGCACGCGCCAGATTTTCAGGTCGACGAATATCGTCTCCGAGAGATAGAGCTTCGATCTCAGCAGCCGCTGGGCTTTCATTGTTGGACTTTACTCCAACGCGAGCAATGGGTCAAAGCCCTGTGTTATCCGGCTACCGTCTAACCGGATTGCCCACCTTGTCGGTCAGGCGCTTGACGAAGTTCACCTTGGTCATCTTCAGATCGTCGTCCGGATAATGCACGACGTCGTCCGGCGAGCGCGTGCCGACGACGAGATAACGCACCGGCGTGGTGGAGCGGTTCTCGAGGCAATGGCCCAGCGCGACGCCGGCCTTGAAACAGGCCGAGTCGCCCGGATGCATGGTGGTGATGGTGTCGCCCTCGTGCAGCGTCACCGCGCCCTCCAGCACGTGGACGAACTCATCCTCCCGCTCGTGCCAGTGCTTTCGCGAGGAGCGGGATCCGGGCGGCAGGGTCTCGATGAAGGCGCCGAACTGGGTAAGCCCGCCGGCATCGCTGAGCAGCCGCGCGCTATAAGGCCCCAGAACCGCGTTCGGCCCCGTGCCGTCCTCCTGTTCCAGCGGCGCATCTTCGATCCGGATCACCGGCATGGGCGTTTCTCCTGGCTCGGGGTTTCGGCCTTCATTCCACCCGTCAATGCTCCGCCTCGCACAGTGCATGGTCCGACAGTGCGCGGATGACGTAGCAGTCGCCGACGGTGTGGTGGTCGTGGTGGTGGGAGGCGATGCGGTCGAGTTCACTTTCCAGCTTGCGCAGTCGGGCGATCTTGTCGCGCACTTCCTCAAGCTGCTCTCTCGCGATCTGGTCGGCCCGCTCGCACGGCTCCTCCGGATGGCGGCTGAGCGACAGGAGTTCGCGGATCGCCTCGATGGGGAAGCCGAGATCGCGAGCGTGGCGGATGAAGGTCAGCCGGTCGAGTTCGGCCTTTTCGTAGCGCCGCTGGTTGCCCTCGGTGCGATCCGGCGCCGAGATCAATCCCATCTGCTCGTAGTAGCGGATGGTCGGCACCTTGACCCCGGTGCGCCGCGACAGGTCGCCGATCGAATACATGGCCGTAACCTTCCCCGTGAAATCTCCAGTCTCTGGAGATATTAGGCGGCGCGGATACGGATTCAAGGTTCACTGACCGCGATCCGTTGCCGGAACCTGAGCGCAAAAAAAGGGCGGCAGGGCCGCCCTCAGGCACAGGGGAACCGAAGGGGCGTCTCACTCCTGCGTCTCGAATTCCAGGTAGAAGGCTTCGACCTTCTGGGCCATGCTCTGATGGTTGGCCGCGGTACGGCTGGAGGTGGTGTCGCTCTTGCCCGAGCTGCGGCCGCCCTCGATCACCCAGAGCGCGCTCGACAGTGTCGGCGACAGTAGTGTGCTGCTGATCGTCGGGTTCAGCGTCGTGCTCGGACGGGTCGAGCTGCCTGCATCGTTTGCAGCTTCGGCCTGCTCGGCCGGATCCTGCTGGAACCGGCTCTGGTAGAAGTAGTGGCTCAGGCTGCTATCAACCTTCATGACAGGTCTCGCTGGAGGGTCGCGTTAACCATTTGTTAACCATTGTGGCTTGCGCGAAGCTTGCATCGGCCTGATGGGGCTTGATCTGGCTACTGGATTTACTTCGCGAGATGTGCTTGCGCCGCGCGCAAATCACCTTGCCGGACCGATTTCGACCGTTACGTCGGCTTGGCCTGTGTGGCGCCTCACGGCCTTGAGAATCGCGACTCGAGCCTTTCGCCAAGCTCGGCGAGCTTCGTCACCGTGTTGATGTTGCGCGAGGTGCCGCGCGCCAGGAACGGCAGCTTGAACCGTGAGCGGCCCGAGCCGAGCGGATAGTGCACGTAGATTTCCCGCTGGGCTGCTACCGCCTCCTCGCCGTCGGGGGCGATGATGCCGTTCAGCGCGTAATCCGGCAGCCGGTGGGAGAAGAAGCTGACCAGCACCCGGAACGGGTCCATTCCGGAGAACGGGTTATCCTCCAGAACGCCTCGCAGTTCAGCCGGGCTGCGCAGCATCACGCCCGGCGCCTTGCCGAGTTTCAAACCCAGCGCCGTGTCGAGCATGGCGGCGATCTCGTCCGGTTCGCCCTCGTCGCGGAAAATGAGATTGCCGGATTGAATATAGGTCGAAAGCTCCTTGAGCCCGATGTCGCCGGCAACCGTTTTCAGATCTTCCATGGACAGCTTTCCGGTCCCGCCGACATTGAGGGCACGGATCAGGGCAACATGCACGGACATGGGTTTCTCCCGGCTGCGACGGTGCTGCAGCCCTCGGCGGCGGGTCTGATCGGAGACGCGGCGCCGTTTTTTCATTTCTCGTAACCCCGTAAATCCGCAGCAGGCGATATGTTCCAAGCTGTCAGACAGGAAGGATGAAACAGTGGGAGACGGGCGACGATCTTCTTGAGAGGTGCTGAAACCTCATCTTTTTTGAGGCGTTAGCCCTGTGGGCAGGATTCCGCTTCGGGCCAAAGTGCTCTAGCGTTCGCTGGCAGATAACCGGAGGAGGATGGCATGCTGAAGATTTTCGTCGCCAAGGGTGCCTGCTCGCTCGCGTCGCATATCGCGCTGGAGGAGTCCGGCGTCGCGTATGAGGCGCGGAGGCTGGATCTGGCCAGGGGCGACCAGCAGTCGCCGGATTATCTCGCCCTGAACCCGAAAGCCCGGGTACCGACTCTGGTGACCGATCGCGGTGCTCTGACGGAAACGCCGGCGATCCTGGCCTTCGTTGCCCAGACCGTCCCGCAGGCCCGCCTCGCGCCGCTCGATGATCCGTTCACCTTTGCCGAACTGCAGTCGGTCCTCAGCTATCTTTGCTCCACCGTCCATGTTGCCCACTCCCATGGCCGTCGCGGCTACCGCTGGGCCGACGATCCCGCCGCGCTGGAGGCGATGAAGGCCAAGGTGCCCGAGACGATGGCCGCCTGCTTCGGCCTGATCGAGACGAGCCTGTTCCGTGGGCCCTGGGTAATGGGCGAGGCCTACACCGTCGCCGACCCCTATCTCTTCACCCTTGCCACCTGGCTGGAAGGAGACCGCGTCGACCCGGCGCGGTTCCCGAAGGTTCTGGACCACCGCAACCGCATGGCTGAACGCCCTGCGGTGAAGCACGTGCTGGCGTTTTACGAAGGGTAGGGGACCTCTTCTCCCCGTCGGGGAGAAGGTGGCCCGAAGGGCCGGATGAGGGGGCGCAAGCACTCGTAAGGCCTTCGGCCTCCCCCTCATCGCTTCGCATGCGCTCGGCACTTCTCCCCGCTGGGGGAAGAGGGCGGCAGCGCCTCCCGTTCGTCGTCGGGCTATTCCGCAGGTTCCGCCGGCGTGACCGTGAGTTTCAGGCCCAGCGCCCTGGCGACGCTGAGCAGGGTCGAGAACTTCGGATCGCCGTTTTCACTGAGCGCCTTGTAGAGCGCTTCCCGCGTTACGCCCGCCTCGCGGGCGACCTGGGTCATGCCTTTTGCCTTGGCGATGACACCGAGCGCATGGGCGATGTACTTGGCGTCTCCGGTCTCGAAGGCGTCGTTCAGCAATTCGGCCTGCGCCTCCGGATCGGTGAAGAATTCCGATGCGTCGAACGGAATGGTGTTCAGGCTCATGTCATACCTCCTGGGCCAGTGCTCTGGCCCGGTCGATGTCCCTGCGTTGCGAGCCCTTGTCGCCGCCGCAGAGCAGGACGACGATGGTTTCTCCCCGCCGGACAAAATAGACCCGGTAGCCCGGCCCATAATCGATCCGCAACTCGCCGATGCCGTCGAAGAACTTGGCGTCTCCGAAGAGGCCTGCCTCCAACCGCACCAGCCGGATGGCGATGCGTCGTTGCGCCACCGGATCGTGGAGCTTGCGCAGCCATCGCGTGAAGTCGGGATGTTCGCGAACCTCCAGCATCCGTGAACTGTAGTTCACAAATGGTAATCGGACAAGACCCTGTCAACTGCAGTTCACGATTGACGTTTGTGAGTGTCCCTCACATTTTCCCCGCGACCTTGATCGCGAAGGCGTAGTCGAACGCCTGTTCCTCAAGTCGCTGGAAGCGGCCGGACTTGCCGCCGTGGCCCGCGCCCATGTTGGTCTTGAGCAGATACGGTCCGGCATCGGGTGCGCGGTCCCGCAGGCGGGCGATCCACTTGGTTGGCTCCCAGTAGGTGACGCGCGGGTCGGTGAGGCCGGAGAGCGCGAGGATCGGCGGATAGGGTTTGGTGCCGACATTGTCGTAGGGGCTGTAGGCGGCAATCCAGTTGTATTGGTCGACAGATTCGATCGGGTTGCCCCATTCCAGCCATTCCGGCGGGGTGAGCGGCAGCGTGTCATCGAGCATGGTGTTCAGCGCGTCGACGAAGGGCACGCCGGCAATGATCCCGCCGAACTTTTCCGGCGCCATGTTGGCGATGCCACCCATAAGCATGCCGCCGGCCGAGCGGCCCTCGGCGACGATCTTGCCGTAGCTGGTGAACTTTTCCGCTACCAGATGGTCGGCGGCGGCGATGAAATCGAGGAAGGTGTTCATCTTCTTCGCCATCTTGCCGTCTTCGTACCAGTGGTAGCCCTTGTCCTTGCCGCCGCGGATATGGGCGATGGCATAGACGAAGCCACGGTCGACCAGCGACAGGCACGAGGTATTGAACGAGGCGGGAATGGTGATGCCGTAGGCGCCGTAGCCGTAGAGCAGGCAGGGCGCGGAGCCGTCGAGCGGGGTATCCTTGCGATAGAGCAGGGTGACCGGCACGCTCTCGCCGTCATGCGCCCTGGCGAACACGCGGCGGGTCACGTAGTCGTCCGGATTGTGGCCAGAAGGAACTTCCTGCGTCTTGAGCAGGACGCGCTCGCGCGTCGCCATGTTGTAGTCGTAGAGCTGCGAAGGCGTCGTCATCGACGAATAGGAGAAGCGGATGACGTCAGTGTCGTATTCGGCTGCCCCCTGCAGGCCGAGCGAATAGGCCTCTTCCTCGAAGGCGATCGCATGTTCCTCGCCGGTCTTGCGGTCGCGGATGACGATGCGCGGCAGGCCCTCGCGTCGCTCCAGCCAGACGAGGTGGCGGGCATAGGCGGAGTGGTCGAGGATCAGCCGACCCGGTTCGTGCGGCACGACATCCTTCCAGTTTTCCTTGCCCGGCGCCTCGACCGGCGCCTCGACGATCTTGAAATCCTTGGCGCCGCCGTCATTGGTCAGGATGTAGAAGACGTCGCCGCCCTCCGTCATCGTGTATTCGATCGAGGGTTCGCGCGCCGCCACCAGCTTCGGCTCGGCCGTCAGGTCCTTGGTGGAGATGATGCGGTATTCCGACGATTCATGGTCGTGGATGTCGATGTAGATGAAGTCGTCCAGCAAGGAACCGCCGACGCCCATGAAGAAGCCGGGATCGGTTTCCTCATAGACCAGCCGGTCCTCGGACTGCGGCGTACCCAGGATATGGTGGAACACCTTGGACGGCCGGTGGTTCTCGTCCTGCAGCGTATAGAAGAAGCTCTTGCCGTCCGGCGCCCAGACCCCGCCGCCGCCGGTGTTCTCCACCACGTCGACCAGATCTTCCTTGGTGGAAAGATCGCGTACCCGGAGCGTGAAATATTCCGACCCCTTGTCGTCATAGCCCCAGATGCCGAGCGAATGGTCGTTGGAATTGTTGACGCCGGTCAGGCGGAAATAGTCCTTGCCGGCCGCTTCCTTGTCGCCGTCGAGCAGCAGGTCGCGGATCGTTTCGTCCTTGTGGTCGCCGTCGCGCGGAATGCGGAAATAGCGTGGCTGCTCGCCGCCGGTGACGAAGGCGGTGCCGTAGGCGAACGGGCCATCCTTCATCGGAACCGAGCTGTCGTCCTCCTTGATGCGGCCCTTCATCTCGGCAAACAGCGTCTTCTGCAGGTCCTTGGTGTCGGCCATGGCCGCCTCGACATAGGCGTTCTCGGCCTCCAGATAGGCGCGGATCTCCTTGTCCAGCAGGCTCGGGTCCTTGAACATGGCCTGCCAGTTGTCGGCCCGGAGCCAGGCGTATTCGTCGGTGCGGGTGATGCCGTGGCGGGTGTCGGTGACGGGTTTCTTGGCGACGGACGGGGTCGAGGGCAGGGACGGGAAGGGGGGCAAGGCGGTCTCGCTCTTCATTCGGGAGGATTTGCTCGTCACGAGAGATAGAGGCCGCCCGCCGCCCTATCAAGGCCGAATTTGGCTGTCAGGGACGCGGTGGCCGGCAGACCGGGATTCGGGCTGAGGCGACCTACCTGCGATTGCTGGTAACCCCTGATCGGTGGATCTATGTTCCGCACCGGTTGAAACAGTCCTGAGGATCCAGATGTCGATTCGTTTGCTGAGCGTCCTCATGGTTCTGGCCCTCGCGGCTCCGGCGCAGGCCCTTGAGGCCGGCATCGTGCGCCAGCTCGAGGCTCTTACCCCCGAAGAACGGCTCGAACAGCGCTGTGACATCGAGGCGATGGACCGCATCCGCAAGGACCAGCAGGACTTCCGTCCCGACAAGGTGATTGCCTACACCTTCTCCGACCCGGAGGTCGGATCCACCAGCATCCGTGCCCCCGGCGCCGTGTTCCGCAGCAAGGGCGAATGGTACCGGCTGAAATACAAATGCGAGACCGGCCCGCGCCAGCTCAAGATCAAGTCGTTCCAGTACAAGATCGGCTCGATCGTGCCCCACGAGGACTGGCAGCAGTACTATCTCTACAATTGAGGTTGGTGGGGAGCGATACGGGGAGCGCCCGTATCGTTCTCCTGTCTCAGCCCTTTACTTCCATGAAGCGGATGCGGTTGTGGAACGGATCGGTCACCGTGACTTCCAGCCGTGATCCTTCGTCCTCCAGCCCCGGTCTCATGTAGCGGTAGGCCTTGCCGATAAGCTCTTCGTGCAGTGCCCTTATGCCGCTCATGTAGACGACTGTCGTGCCGCCGGGGCTTGCGTCTCCGGAATGTTCCGAGAGATGCAGGCGCAGGTCGCCGCGCGAGATCTGCGAATAAAGCGGAAAATTCTCACCGTGGCGGTGCTCCCAGTCGATCGAAAAGCCGAGAAAACCGAGATAGAACTCGTGCGCCTTGGCGATGTCGAAAATGCGGATGATCGGCACCGCGCGTTCGAACCGGATACCGGCGTCCTTTTCGGACGGGGCGCCGATTTTCGAGGACAGGATGTTCCAGGTGTGGAAGCCGAATTGCCGGGCAACGATCTCCAGCGCCTCGCTGTGACTGATCGTCATTTCCCGTTCGCCGAGCGCCTCTTTCAGCGCCTTTGCCATGGCCTTGGCATCGCGATAATCGCGCATGACCGTTCCTTCCTTCGGCGAAACCTCAATCGGTGACCGCGTTGCCGATCTCTTCGCCGTCAGGTGAAACGGTTGTCGAAGAGTGTCCGGCGCGTTCGCCATGCCCTGGAAGGGTGCGGTCTGCGGGCCGCGCCAGGCCCAGACGGAACCTAGCACGGATTTATGTTTTGTCAGCCGGGGATTTCATACCTCGCGCTGTCGCGACCGATCCGCATCGTCGGGACCGGCCGCAATCCGCGGAAGCTCACGCCGAAAGCGTAACGCCGATGCCCCACGGGTCCTTCAGCGCATGGCCTTCGGCCGTCCGCTCGACCGGGATTTCCAGCTCGTCCAGCGTCTTCAGCGCGGTGTCGAGCGCCGTCTGGTCGTTGAAGCGGATCGAGTAGCCTTTGAGGCCCGACATGTGATCCGCACGGGTCGTGGCGCCCCGGCTGTTCCAGATATTGGCGGCGACGTGGTGGTGGTAGGAGCCGGAGCCGAAGAAGCTTGCGCCCGGATAGCGGGCCATCTTCTTCAGGCCCAGTACGCCCTCGTAGAACTTGTCGGCGGAGGGAATGTCGCCCACCTGCAGGTGGATGTGACCCATCGCGGCGCCGTCGGCCATGCCGGCCCAGTTGCCCTTTGGCGCGCTGTCGTAGAGCGCCTGCAGGTCGAGCCGCAGCGTGGCCATCTCCACCGTGCCGTCGGCATTGAAGGTCCAGTCGTCGACCGGACGGTCGGCATAGACCTCGATTCCGTTGCCTTCCGGATCGGAGAGGTAGATCGCCTCGGAGACGAGATGATCGGAGGCGCCGTCGAGCTGGACGCCGCGATGGACCGCGTGGGCCAGCCAGTGCGCCAGTTCGCGCCGGTTCGGCATCAGGAAGGCGTTGTGGAACAGGCCGGCGGCATTGCGCGGGGCGCGCGCCACGTCGCCCTCGGTCGAGAGCGTCAGCAGCGGGGTCTGCCCTGCACCGAGCACCACGCCGCTGTTGCTTGTCTCAAGCGGAGCAAGGCCCAGCATGGACTGATAGAAGCTGGATACCGTCGGCAGGTCGCGAACAACGAGGTGTGCCTGTCCGACATGGGCGGGGCGGGTGAGCGCGAAGCTCTGGGGCTTTTCGGTCGTTTCGAACATGGGAAATCGTCTCTTTTCGTCGTGCCGTTGCGGCACCGTTCAGTCGGGAGCAATATGAGGGTTAGAACTTGCTCAAGAAAGGCGCCGCTTGCTTGATTTATCGTTCGATATCGGTTGACGACGGCTCTCCCACCCGCATCGAAAATTGATCCTGATCAATGCGCGGGCTCATCGCGGGGATGAATATCCAGGTAGAGATATCTAACGGCAGACACGGTCCAGGGAGACGAGTCATGTACAAGAAGATCATTGTTCCCGTTGATTGCGGCCAGCTCGACAAGGGCGAGAAGATCCTGAGGAAGGCCGCCGCATTGCTTGACACCGGCGGCGAGATCATCCTGCTGACCGTGGTCGAGGACATGCCGGGCTACATGGCGATCGACCTGCCGGTGGACATCATCGAGAACGCCATCAAGGACGGCAAGGCCAAGCTGGTCGAGCTGAAGGAAAAGACCGGCATCGACGCCCGTGTCGAAATCCGCACCGGCGCGCCGGCCCGCGAGATCATCGCCGCCGCCCAGGAACACGGCGCCGACCTCGTCATCATCGCCTCGCACGTGCCCGACTTCAGCAACTATTTCATCGGCGCGACCGCCGATCGGGTGGTACGTCACAGCAAGTGCGCGGTTCTCGTCGACCGCTGACGCCGTCGGATATAAACCGAAGATCGAGGAAACACCCGAATGGACACGGCTCACTACGAGGACATCCTGCGCCAGCGCCAGCGCGAGCTCTATGCCCGCCTGCACAAGATCGACACCGACCTCGGCCGGCAGAAAAACCCTGACAGCGAGGATCGCGCCACCGAGGCCGAGAACGACGAGGTCCTCGAGGAGTTCGGCCAGGTCGGCGAGACCGAGCTGAAGGCGATCGACGCCGCTCTTGACCGCATTGCGAAGGGCACCTTCGGTACCTGCGTCAAATGCGGTCAGCCGATCGGTGATGAGCGCCTTGCCGCCGTTCCCTACACCCCCTTCTGCCAGGATTGCGCCTCCGAGCTGTAAGTCGTTTACCTTCCTCGCCCCGGCGGGGAGGGAGAAGGTGGTGGCTGCCGCGAAGCCCCACCCCTGACGCCCTCATCCTGAGGTTGCCGGCCAGAGGCCGGCCCTCGAAGGATCAAGGCCGTCCCATGCAGCCGGAAAAGACGACGTCCACCGTTCTCCACACCCCCGTGTTGCTCCCCCCGACCCCATCCGATAAGATGAACGCCTACTTCAGACATTGGACGGACGATGACTCGGGCCGCCTGGGCGGGAGACGAATTATGAGTGCTGCGGAAAAGGCTCCACAGGAGTCGCAGGCGAGCTGGAAGGGTGCCGCGCCGGCAAATGACGACGAGGATATCATCCCGCGCGATATCCGCTTCGGCATCCTGGAAAACCCGAAACGGCATTGGCTGGACAACGATTTCCACAAGACCGCGCTGATCGACGGCCTGTCGATCTTTCTTCCCGAGGGTGAGCGTTATTTCATCCGCGCGCTGAAGTACTACGCCCCCAAGCTGAAGAACAAGCAGCTTGCCGCAGAGATCAACGGCTATGCGGTGCAGGAGGCTTTCCACACCCGCGAGCACGAGGACTACAACCGCGCGCTCGGCCAGCTCGGCTATGACGTCGAGGCGATGGAGGAGCCGGTCCGGAAGACGCTGCGCAGCGACAAGATCCCGATCTTCCGCCTTGCCGTCACCTGCGCCATCGAGCATCTGACGGCGACGCTGTCGACCGTGACGCTGCGCAATCCGCACTTCCTCGATAATGCCGCGCCCGCCTATCGCCGGCTGTGGATGTGGCACGCGCTGGAGGAACTGGAACACAAGGCGGTGGCGCTCGACGTGCTGCAGGCCGCGACCGCGAACTATTCGAGCTTCAAGCGCTACATGCTGCGCACCATGGCGTTCAACGCGGTCTGCTGGACCTTCCTGATGATCACCCTGCGCAACCTGACGCTCTTCGCCAAGGCCGACGGCATCAAGACCGGTCCGCGCTTCTGGCTGCGCCTTGTCTGGGTGCTGTTCTTCACGCCGGGCTACTGGCGCAAGTGCGCGCCTCTGGTGCTGAAATACTATCTGCCCGGCTTCAGTCCGCTCAACAAGGACGACGACGAGCTGATCCGCAAGGGCCGCACCTGGCTCTACGACGAGTTCATGTCCCTCGAAGCGGCCAGAAAAGCCGCCCAGCCGGGTTGAAAGTCGAACTCTTCATGACCAGCAGCCTGTTTTCCAAGGTCCTCGACGTCGCCGGCCCCGGCAAGTTCCCGCGTGCGCAGAAATGGGTCTGGAGGCGCATCTACAATCTGCTTTCGCGCTTCTGGAGTGACGACGACTGGCGCTTCATGAACTACGGCTACGTGCCGGAAAAATCCTTCGCGCTGAAGCCCGAGGACGAGGCCGAGCGCGCCTTCATCGGCCTCTACCAGCAGGCGGTCGACGGGCTGCCGGTGGCAGGCGCCCGCGTGCTGGAGATCGGTTCGGGCCGTGGCGGCGGCTCGCGCTATGTCGCCCGCTATTTTTCGCCGGCCAGCGTCACCGGACTTGATTATTCGCCGGAGACCGTGCGCCGCGCCCGCAAGCTCAATGCCGACGTGCCGGCGCTTTCCTTCGAGACCGGCGATGCGGAAAAGCTGCCGTTCCCGGACGGCTCGTTCGATATCGTCGTCAACATCGAATCCTCGCACTGCTACGGCGACGTGCCGGCCTTCGCCCGCGAGGTTTCGCGGGTGCTGAAGCCGGGCGGCTGGTTCACCTTCGCCGACATGCGGCCGAAGAGCCAGCTTGCTGATCTCGACGCCCAGCTCGGCGCCCCCGGCCTCGATCTCGTTGAAAACCGCAACATTTCGAAAGGCGTGGTCGCCGCGCTCAACGCGGCCGAAGCCCGCAAGAGCGCCCGCATCGGCAAGGCCTTCCTTCTGCGCCGCTTCATGAGCGAATTCTCCGGCTCCAAGGGCTCGATGCTCTACAAGGGCCTGAAGGGCGGCAGCGTCGTCTACGTGGCGAGACGGTACAGGAAGGCAGGGTAGGGCCTTTCACCCTCCCTTTGAGGGGGAGCGTGCACCGAAGGTCTCACCGGAACCGCCTGACAAAATCGAGGAACGCCCGCATCTTCGGCGGCATGTTTCGCCGGTTCGGGTAGTAGAGATAAAATCCGGCAAAAGGCGGCAGGTAGTCCTCCAGGAGCGGCACCAGCCGCCCCGCCTCGATATGCGGGCGAAAGGTCTCCTCCATGCCGAAGCCGATGCCCGCGCCCGCGCAGGCGAGCTTGACCATCAGCGCCATGTCGTTGGTGGTGAACCCCGGCCCGACCGAGACGGTGAACTCCCGCCCGTTCTCGACGAATTCCCAGCGATAGGGCGCGACGTTCGGCGCCCGGCGCCAGTTGATGCAGCGATGCGTCGCAAGCTCTCTCGGATGCTTCGGGGCGGAGACCCGTTCGAGATAGGCGGGCGAACAGACCGCCATCTGCCGCTGTTCGGTCGAGACGGGCAGCGCGATCATGTCCTGCTCGATCACCTCGCCAAGCCTGACGCCGGCGTCATAGCCGTCGGCGACGATGTCGAAATCCTCGTCGGTCACATTGATGTAGATCTCGATATCCGGACAGGCCTCGGAAAATGCCGCCAGCATCGGGCCGGAGAGAAAATCCTCGGCGATCGAGGAGACCGCCAGCCTCAGCTGGCCGCTGGGCTTGCCGTCTCGGTCGCGGACGGCCTGAAGCGAGGCGGATATCTCGGCGATGGCCGGCGCCACGTCGGCGTAGAGGCGCTCGCCCTCCTCGGTCAGGCTGACGCTGCGGGTGGTTCGCCGGATGAGTGCCACGCCCACCGTTTCCTCCAGCCTGCGGATCGCCTGGCTCACCGCTGAACGCGTCACCCCGAGGCGGTCTGCCGCGGCGCTGAAACTTCGCTCCTCCGCCACCATCATGAACACGGTGACTGCATTGAGTGCCGGCTGCATTGGTTAGTTTTCCTTGTCAGCGTGAACAGGTGTCGGCGGGTTATGGCGACAATTCTTCGCCTCTATCTTCGTTGCGAGCAAACGATTTCAAGAGAAGGAAGAGAAAAATGTCCGTAGACAAGGTCGTCCTCATCACCGGCGCCTCCAGCGGCATCGGCGCGGGCATCGCCCGAGAACTCGCCACCGCCGGTGCCAGGCTCATGCTCGGCGCCCGCCGCACCGACCGTCTCGAAGCGCTGGTCGCGGACATCCGTGCCGCCGGCGGCACGGCGGAATTCCGTCGTCTCGACGTGACCGATCGGGCCGACGTCGCCGCCTTTGCCGAGAGCGCACGCGAGACGTACGGCCGCGTCGATGTCATCGTCAACAATGCCGGCGTCATGCCGCTTTCGCCCATGGCCTCGCTGAAGGTGGACGAATGGGAGCACATGGTCGACGTCAACATCAAGGGCGTGCTCCACGGGATCGCCGCGGTGCTGCCGGAAATGACCGCCCGCGGTTCGGGCCACATCATCAACATCTCGTCCGTCGGCGGGCTGCGGGTCTATCCCATGGCCGCCGTCTACTGCGCCACCAAGTACGCGGTCCGGGCGATTTCCGAAGGGCTGAGGATGGAGCGTGACGACATCCGCGTCACCTGCATCCACCCGGGCGTGGTCGAAAGCGAGCTTGCCGACACCATTACCGATCCCGCCGCGGCGGCGGCGATGAAGGACTTCCGCGCCATCGCGCTCAAGCCTGACGCCATCGGCCGGGCCGTCCGCTACGCCATCGAGCAGCCGGACGACGTCAACATCGGCGAGATCCTCGTTACCCCCACCGCCACCGGCAACTGACCTCCAGCCGAAGAGGAGAATACCGATGACCATGTCCCTCAAGGCCGCAGCCTTGGTGTGCCTCGCCGCCGTCCCGGTGACGGCGCTCGCCGAAACGCTGGAGGAACGCCGCCAGCGGGGCGATGCCGTCGTGCGCAGCCTGAACAAAGGTCAGCCCCAGCAGATGCTGGAAAACATGCGGAGCGAATTTCCATTCCTCGCCGATGCAACGGAAGCCTACGCGCTCGGCGATGTCTGGTCCCGCGATGTGCTCGACGCCCGGACCCGCCAGCTGGCGGCCGTCGCCGCCTTCGCCGCCACCGGCCAGACCGGCATCATGCGCACCCATGCCGACTATGCGTTGAACATGGGCGTGACCGAGGATGAACTGAAGGAGATCGTCTACCTGACCACGGTGGCGTCCGGCTTCCCGCGCGCCATCGAGGCCTCGCAGGTGCTGTCCAAACTCTTCGCCGATCGCCGCGAAGGGCAGGAGGGGAGTGCCGCGCCATGACACTCGTGCGCGCAACCCTCGTCGCCGTCGCCCTTTCGGCGGCGGCTCTTTCCCCATCCATTGGAGCCGAAAACATGCCGAACCAGACTTCCAACACCCCCGCCGGAACGGGGCAGGATCATCCCTATGTCGGCATGTGGGTGACCGAAGACGGACGCATCCGCCAGGAACTCCTGCCGAACGGCCGCTACGACGAGGCGCGCGGCACCCGCAAGAGCGCCTACCAGGGCCGCTACGTCGTCACCGGCAACCATATCGACTACTGGGACGACACCGGCTTCACCGCCGACGGCTGGTTCGAAGGCGACGTGCTCTACCACGGCGGCATGGTGTTTTACCGGGAGAGGTGAGGGGCGGCCCTGCCACAGGTCCCTTCTCCCCGCAACGCGGGGGGAGGGTGGCGGCAGCCGGATGAGGGGCAGTCGCCGGTGTGCCGGAGTCGGTCCAGGGCGTGGCGGACAGGGAACCGCGTGCCATGCCCCTCACCCTACCCTCTCCCCGCAATGCGGGGAGAGGGGGAGGAAGATGCAATGGCATGGAAAATCTCGACGGTGACGGAGGGCGAAACGTCGCCACAGGTCCCTTCTCCCCGCGTGCGGGGGGAGGGTGGCGGCAGCCGGATGAGGGGCAGTCGCCGCCGTGCAGGAGTCGGCTCGCGTGGGCGGACGGGGAACCGCGTGCCATGCCCCTCACCCTGCCCTCTCCCCGCAATGCGGGGAGAGGGGGAGAAAGACCCAATGGCATGGCAAATCTCGATGGTGGCGGAGGGCGAAACGTCGCCACAGGTCCCTTCGCCCCGCGTGCGGGGAGAAGGTGGCGGCAGCCGGATGAGGGGCAATCCAAAAGTTGGCGGAGGCTCACGCCCCGTTTGCCAATGCCTCCTTCACCGCGATCTCCGCCATTGCCAGTGCCGCCTCGCGGGTCGCGGCGGCGGCGATGAAGCGGCCGTTGTGGCAGAAGGTGGCGCCCTTGACGCCCGAGGCGGCCTCCAGCTCGCCGTTCGTCAGCCCGGCCCATGCGGCGGGCAGGTCGGCGCGCAGTTCGAAACCTTCGGCGGAGCGGCGGATGCCGGTCACGCACCAGTCCTTTTCGCGCGGGTGGACGACGAACAGCAGGTGATCGGCGCCGGCCTTCACGATCGCCGGGCGGAAGGGCATGCCCGACGGCAGTTCGAGCACGCGGCCCGATCCCGCCCATTCGATCGCTTCCATGACGACCGCCTCGGCCCTGAGTTTTGCCGCCTCCTGGGCGATCTTCGCCTCGACGAAGCTGCGGGCGATGGCGAGTGCCGAATGGAAGGCGCGCTCCTCCGCCTCCGGTCCGTTTTCATCGAACACGGGCTTCAGCGTTTCGAGAAGCGCCGGCAGCGTCAGCCCGGCAAGCGGCCCGGCAATGGCGGGGTCGAGTGCCCCGTTGTCGGCAAGGTCGATCGGCAGCACGAAGCCGGCATCGAACGACGCATGCAGCGGCTCGACATGCGCTTCCGGCAGGCCGAGCGCAGTGAGATAAGCCCGGCCGTAGTGCTTCCAGACCAGCCCGAACGAGCTGTAAGGCTGGCCGTCGTCCCTGAGCGGTGCGCCGCGCTGGTGGTGGTCGAAGATCCCGGTCGCCGCGTCGTAGGCGCCGCCGACGTCATAGATGATCCTGTCCGCACCCGGCGTGATCCACTCCGCCGCCCGGCTGCGCACGATACGTGCCTCGGGAAAGAGCCGGGTGAGCACGACGCTGGAGAGCAGTTCATCGGCATGGAAGCCGCCCGAATGGGTGACGAGGAAATCGGGTTTCATGAGAGCCTTGTGGTTCGGAACGCTCGGTCAACGGGAGGCAATGCCACAAAACGGCACGCCGGGAAATGCCACTATCGGGCAAGCTCAGGAAATGGCGGTGATCTCCAGTTCCTGATCGCCAACGGTCACCAGGTCCCCGACGCCCTTGCCGATCAGCGCCCGCGCCACCGGCGAGACATAGGAAATCGAGCCCGCCTTCGGATCGGCCTCGTCCTCGCCGACGATGCGGTAGGTCTGCACCCGCCCGTCGTCGCGGCTGAAGGTGACGGTGCTGCCGAAGGCGACGACGTCGTTCGTCTCCGGCGGGGGAACCAGCTGCGCGGTGCGGACCCGCTCGGCGAAATAGCGTACGTCGCGGAACGGTCCGGCCGCCTGCCGCCGCCGCTCGTTCACGTCTTCGATCGCGCGCGCCGCCTCATAGGCCTCCCGCGCCCGCTGGAGTTCCTCCTCGAGCGCCTTCAATCCTTTTTCCGTCACGAGGTTCGGGTGCGGCGAAACCGGCCGTTCCGGCAGCAACACCTCCTGCGCGGTCTCGGAACTCTCTTCCTTGGTGAAGGCAACGCTCAATCGTGGACTCCTCTGTTCTCGCGGGATAGCCGCTTTACAGGTGTTCTACGATGATAACGTGCCTGCCGCCAAGTCGATCCACTCACCCCGTCTGCAACATCGCGCCGACCGTGCCGCCGATCAGCAGCACCAGCGATACCAGCCAGGTGAGCGCAGCACCCGGGCCGCGTTTCTTGACATCGGCGTAGTATTCCACCGCGTAGAGCGCCCTTGCACCCGTCCACAGCAGGCCGAGCGTGCCGGCCAGCACGTCGGAGACATAGGTGCCGAACAGCCAGAGCGAGGGCAGGAACAGCACCATCTGCTCCACCGTGTTCTGCTGCACCCGGAAGATGCGTTCGAAGTGGACGTTGCCGGTCGTCTTCGGCGCCTCGATGCCGTATTGCTTGCGGGCCTGGCCGACCTTCACGAAGAAGAAGGCGTAGGCGATCAGCGCGGCGAAGGTGGCAAGGACGGTATAGCGCATCGGCGGCTCCGGTTGGCGGCGAAGGTTCGCGGGCAAAATACCAGCAATCGGCTTAACGAAAGCATGACGGGCGGCGCGAAGCGGTGCCTCTTGCGATCTCCCCCTTGAGGGGAAGATGCCCGGCAGGGCAGAGGGGGTAGCCTTATTGCGATTTCAGGTCGAACCGCTTCCGGGCAAGCGCGAGATCGGCCTGATGATCGACGGCCCAGTCGTAGAGGGCGAGAAACGGCTCCTGCAGCGTCCGGCCGAGCGGCGTGATCGAATATTCGACGGCGATCGGCGATGTCGTCGTGACCCGGCGTTCGACCAGCCCGTTTCTTTCGAGCCTTCGCAACGCTTCCGTCAGCGCCTTCTGCGTGATCCCGTCCAGGCGCCGCTTCAGGGCGTTGAAACGCTTCGGCTCCTCGCAGAGGAAGGTAAGGATCAGGATCGACCACTTGTGCGCGATCTGCTCGAGCACGGGCCTCACGTGCGGAAGGGTCTGGAGAACTTGTTCTTCTGTGTAAGGCATCAGGTTTCCTTGATGATACCTGGGATAGATTAAGTGCGTAATTGACACTTAGTATATCGAATATACCTATGTCGAGACAGTCCCCCAAGATTTTCAAAGGAGCGCGTTTTGACATCTTCCCAAGCACACAAGCCCGGCACTGCAATCGTGACCGGAGCCTCGTCCGGCATCGGCAAGGTCTACGCCGAACGATTGGCCGCGCGCGGTCATGACGTGGTGCTGGTCGCCCGCCGCGAGGAGCGGTTGAGGGAGATCGCCGGCGACCTGCGGCAGCGGTTTTCGATAAACGCGGAGGTGCTGGCCGCCGACCTTTCCAACCCGAGTGGTGTTTCCGCAGTCACGGATCGCATATCGACCGACGCGTCCGTGTCTCTTCTCGTGAACAATGCCGGTTTCTCGACTCTGAAGCCTCTGACCCGGACCGGTGACGACGTCGTCCGCAGCATGATTGCGCTGAACGTGACCGCGCTCACGCTCCTGTCCAGGGCGGCGCTCCTTGCCTTCAAGGGCCGGGGAGGCGGTACGCTCGTCAACGTCGGCTCGGGTGCCGGCTTCAGTCCCTATCCCGATATTCCGGTCTACGGGGCCACCAAGGCCTACGTGTTTCTCTTCACCCAAAGCCTGCAGAACGAGGTCGAGGGAACAGCGGTTCGCGTACAACTGGTTCTGCCGGGCGCCGTCCTGTCGGAAGGCTGGGAGGTGGCCGGCGGCGGCGATCTGGAACCGCTTCCGGATGATGTCGTGATGACCACCGAGGACTGCGTCGACGCTGCCCTGTCCGGGCTCGACCAGGGAGAGCGGATCACCGCCCCGTCGCTTCACGACGCACCCCTTCTCGATGATCACGTCGCCTTTTCGGCGAGGCTGATGCAGGCGATGTTCGACAAGACCCCCGCCGAAAGATACCAGCCGGCGATCTAGCGAAGGTGCAGGTAACGCAATAGCCATATTTGGCTGCGAAAAGGGGGATCACGATGCAACTTTTTCCCGCTGTTCCTGCCGCCGGGAGAGGGGCGGGAGGAGGGCAGCAACCATTTTTGGTAAGCCGCTCACCCTTGCCAAGGCCGGCACCTTTGCGCATCATTGACGGCTTGATAGCATGGAGGAGGGGGGGTCGATGACCGAGCAGTTTCGCTTTGGCCGTCCCTATGACATTTCCGAACTGGTGGCGGACGGCATTGTTCACGGTATCGGAGTGGTGTTTGCGCTGGTCGGCGCGACCGTGCTGATCTTCTACGCCACCGTCTGGTCCACTTACGGCGAGATTGCCGCCGCGTGGATCTACGGGCTCGGCCTCATCATCGCGCTCGGCGCTTCGTTCACCTACAACATGTGGCCGCGCTCGCGTACCAAATGGATCCTGCGCCGCTTCGACCATTCGGCGATCTTCCTGCTGATCGCGGCCACCTATACGCCCTTCCTCGAACGCGGCGCGGAAGACCCGCGCATCCTGGCGATGCTGATCGGCATCTGGGTTTTCGCCTTCCTCGGCATCGCGCTGAAGTGTCTGTTTCCCGGCCGCTACGACCGGCTCGCCATCCTGCTCTATCTCGGCATGGGCTGGAGCGGACTGATGGCGGTCGGGCCGATCTCCGAATACCTGCCGATGGTGTCGCTGGTGCTGATCGTCATCGGCGGTGTGATGTATTCGGCCGGCGTCATCTTCCACGTTTGGGAAAGGCTGCGCTTCCAGAACGCCATCTGGCACGGCTTCGTCGTCGCCGCCGCCGCCGTGCACTATTCGGCGGTGCTGACGGCGTTCAGCCTGTAAGCCTAGGGCGTACAGCCCTCGGCCGGTTTCAGTGTTTTCACCATGCGCGCGATCACGCCGTCATAGGCCTTGCGCTCGGCCTCCGGATAGGTGATCTGGAAGAACGCCGCCAGCCCGTCGCAAAGCGCGATGCCGCGCGCGTAGAGGATCCGGCCCTCCTTCGTCCCGGAATAGCTGATCCAGCGGTCGGTCGCCTTCTCGTAGCTGATCGTCCAGCCGTTGATATAGGCCGACGTGTTGCGCCGGTCTTCGGCCTCCAGCCGGAAATCTCCCTCCGTCACGCTGGTGCCCCACACCAGCAGTTCCGCCGCCCCGTCGGCGCTTTCGAGCCGCAGGCCGTCGCCGTTGTCCGCCTCGGGGCCGGCGATGAAGCGGTTCGGCAATTCGATCCGGTAGCTGAACCGCGCGTTGGCATAGGTCCGCCAGTCTTCGGCATGCGCCGGCAAGGCCAGGCCGAGAGGGAAAAGGGCAAAAATCGCTGTCATGGGCCGTATCGTCATGGCGTGGCCTCCTCTCCTGTCCCGCCCGGACGTGCATCCTAGTCGTGCCCCGACCACTTCGCCAGCATTCCGTCTGGACAGGCCGCTTGCCCCCTGTCTATGACGGGCGATCCAACAGGGAACGCACGCCCATGACCAGTCCCGTCACAATCCGCCCCGCCGTCGAGGCCGACCTGCCGGCGATCCGCGACATCTATAACGACGCGGTCGAGAACACGACGGCGATCTGGAACGAGGTTCTGGTCGATCTCGACAACCGCCTCGACTGGTGGCGTACCCGCACCGGGCGCGGCTTTCCGGTCCTCGTCGCCGAGCGCGATGGTGTGACGGTCGGTTATGCCTCCTACGGCGACTGGCGCGCCTTCGACGGCTACCGCCACACCGTCGAGCATTCCGTCTATGTCGACCGCGCCTGCCGTGGCGGCGGCATCGGCAAGACGCTGCTTTCTGCGTTGGTCGACCATGCGCGCGGCAACGACAAGCACGTCATGATCGCCGCCATCGAGGCGGGCAACACGGCCTCCATCGGCCTGCATGAAAAGCTCGGTTTCACCCTCGTCGGTATTCACCGAGAGGTCGGCACCAAGTTCGGCCGCTGGCTCGATCTGGCGATGATGGAACTGCGCCTCTGATCCCTCAGAGCGCAGGAACGGCTGGCGTCACCGGCGCTCCAGGTACAGCTGCCGCGACGACGGCCGGCGTGCCCCATGTGGTGATCGGCTGGCCGCCTCTCGTCTGCACGCGGGAATCGTAGAAGGCGAGTGCGGCCTGAAGCTGCGCGGTATCGCTGCAGCGGTTGATGATGCCGCCGATATAGGTGACGCAGTCGGTGGTCGCGCCCTGCACCGAACCGGTCGCCCAATCCTTCACGATGCCGTCCGGTCCGACAAGGAAATAGGAAAGCCGGTTGTTGGTGCTGACCGTTTCCCGGCCCACCAGCCCGCCGAAGCTGGAACTCGTCTCCACCTGTGCCGCCGGCGCCATGTGGCGATAGATCGTCATGCCGTTGTCAAGCTGGGTGGCGCCGAGCATCGGCCCGAAGGTGGCCCGGTCGTTACCGGAAAGCTGCTCCAGCGGCGACTGGCCGATGCTCGCGACCTGCGTGTAAGGCTTGCCGAGCGCATAGCTGGTGAACGAGCGGTTGGCTGCGCTCTCCGCCTTCTCGGCGACGGCAGTGCAGCCCGTGACCGCCAGCATGGCGGCAAGCGACAGCATGATGGAACGACGCATTCCCCAATTCCCCCGGTTTCGTTGCCCTGCCGCATCAGAACCACAAAAGGCCGGCGGGGCAAGCGGAAAATTGCGACTTCCGGTTGCTGTTGAGGGGCAAGTCGCGCGGTGGGCTCGAGCACGAGGAGCGCCGTACCGGCGAGGGCGGGATCGGATCAGACGAAATCGGTATGACGGGCGAGTGCCGGCGGTTCGCCGGAAGACATGCGGCGGTGAACCAGCACGGCGGCTGCGAACGCCGGCAGTGAGAGCGGCCAGACGAGGCAGGCGAGAAGGCCGAGAATGCGGAAGAGGTCCCAGCGATTGCCGCCGGCCACGCCCTCGGCATAGGTCAGCAACAGCATCGCTGCCGCGGGGGTGATCCAGAGAAAGATGAACAGCAACGCCATGACTTGGAGAAAACGCGATTTAACCTGCGGTTAACCATAATCTTCCCTGAAATTTGACGAACGTCTAGAGAAATCTTCCGCGGGCGACGGTTCGGGAAAGGTTGTCCGGCGGATTAGGCCGCACCGGTCGCCGGTTTTTCTTCAACTCCATGTGATTTGGCGGAATTTGTGAACGTCTTCTTAGCTCTCCCATTGTACGGTGAGGGTGGAGGAGCCACATCATGGCGATGGAAACGATACTGATCATCGCCGCCCTGGCGGCAATCACGAGTACCGGACTGGCCGGGGCGATTGGTTTTGCGGTCTACGCACGAGCCAAGGAACAGAACCGGAGCTATCGCCAGGAGCGCTCCATCAGCGAAGCCTCGCTCAGGATGCGCCGCGCCCAGCGTCGGACCGCCGCGCGCAAACCCGCGACGCGCAAGCCGGCCGTCGCCGCGCGTGCAGCCGCTGCCGACGCCGCCCGCCACGTGGGGATGTGACCTCCCCGGGCAGCGGAGGGGCGAACGGCACCCGGGGCTGCGGTTCGCGTTAAAATACTGAAATCATCATGAAGGCTTATCCGCCGAAGGGCGACGATCGCCCCCGGCGGACAGTTGCATTTACTCGGCGCGCTCGAACACCATCGCATGACCGTTGATGCAATAGCGCAGCCCCGTCGGCTTCGGGCCGTCGGGGAAGACGTGGCCGAGATGCCCGCCGCAGGTGGCGCAGCGGATCTCGGTGCGGATCATGCCGTGCGACATGTCCCGGTGCTCGGTCACCGCGTCCGGCTTCACCGGCTCGAAATAACTCGGCCAGCCGCAACCGGAATCGAACTTGGTATCGGAGTAGAACAGCTCGGAATCGCAGGCCGCGCAGCGGTAGAGGCCCTTTTCGTGACTGTTCCAGAACGGCCCGGTGAAGGCCCGCTCGGTGCCGGCCTCGCGCAGGATGTGATACTGCTCCGGCGTCAGCTGCTCACGCCACTCGGCATCGGACTTCTCGATCTTCGGCTTGACGGTATCTGCCATCGTCGGTCTCCTTGTTTGCCCCTTAGATAGGACGTGCCCCGGCTCGCGGCAATGCGGGGAGGGAAGGGAACCCCTCTCCCCGCGTCGCGGGGAGAGGGTAGGGCGAGGGGCCGGGCACGCCGGTTCACCAGCCGCCACGCCGGCCGACTCCACCACGCTTGCGACTGCCCCTCATCCGCCTGCCAGCACCTTCTCCCCGCACGCGGGGAGCGAGGATGGAGCGCCGACCGTGCCACGAGTCCCTTCTCCCCGGCGGGGAGAAGGTGGCCCGCAGGGCCGGATGAGGGGGCGTAAGCAAAATCCCAGACGACGTGCAAGTGAGATGAGGCCTTCGGCCTTCCCCTCATCGCCTCGCATGTGCTCGGCACTTCTGCCCGCCGGGGAGAAGAGGGAAATCTCCGGTTACCTTCAGTAGACTCCGACGCGCCGCCGCCTCCCGCTGCCCCTCATCCGCCTGCCGGCACCTTCTCCCCGCAAGCTGGGGGAAGGTGGATGGAGCGCCGACCGTGCCACGAGTCCCTTCTCCCCCGGCGGGAAAAGGTGGCCCGAAGGGCCGGATGAGGGGGCGCAAGCAAGAGTAGGTCATGAATGACTATGCAAGCAGGGGGTGAGGCCTCCCGCCTCCCACATCGCCTCGCATACGCTCGGCACTTCTCCCTGCCGGGGAGAAGAAGCCCGGATCACTCACCTGTGAATGCGCGCCGCTTGATCCTCTACCTACTGGAAGGTAGATAAACGGCATGAGCAACTTTTCCACCACCGCCGAAGATATCCTGCGCTGCGCCCGATCGCTGATCATCGCGGGCGGCTACAACGGTTTCAGCTATGCCGATATCTCGGAGGTGGTTGGCATTCGCAAGGCCAGCATCCACCACCATTTCCCCGCGAAATCTGATCTGGTCCGGACGCTGGTGGCCCGCTACCGGCAGGATGCCGAGGACGGGATCGCCGAACTGGAACGCCACGTCCCCGATCCGGTCGGGCAGCTTCGCGCCTATACCGGCTACTGGGAGGCCTGCATTGCCGACGAGACCGCGCCGTTCTGCATCTGCGCCCTCCTGGCGAGCCAGATCCCGGTGCTACCCGACGAGGTGGTCGTTGAGGTGCGGGCGCATTTCCGCACACTGTCGGCCTGGCTCGCCTCGGTGATCGAGCGCGGTGCGCGCGAGGGCAGCCTGCGGCTGTCCGACACCCCCGCAACCGAGGCAGAACGTCTTCGTTGCCACCGTCCATGGGGCCATGCTTTCGGCGCGCGCCTACGGCGATCCGGCCATATTCGGCAATATCACACGGCCGCTGCTGCAGCGCCTGACCCTTCAGAACTGACATGCGTTGAGAAAGCCGCTCTGACTTTTCGTGTTCCTCGTGCCTACCAACTAGTAGATAGAATTTGCCGCGCGTACATGAAGAAAGGATAAATGCCATGTTCGGAATTTCCCCGCTCGGCTGGTTGCATACCCTTGGCAGCCTGCCCGCCATCCCCGTCGCCGCCTACATGATCGCCCGCCGCGGCCGGATCGTGCCACGCTCGGTTCCCGGCGCCGTCTATTTCGTCTCGATGCTGATCGGTTCGCTTACCGTCTTTCTCGTCGCCCATGCACCGATCGGTGACGCCATCGGCGTCGTCACTCTGCTGTTCCTGTTCTCGGGTTATGGCGTGGGGTTGGTTCCGGGCCTTGGCCGTGTGGCACGGTACGCCGAAACGGTCTGTCTCAGCGTCACGGCCTTCCTTCTGATGGTGCCGACCGTGAGCGAAATCCTGCGCCGCGTTCCCGATGGCCATCCCTTCGTCACCGACCTGAATTCGCCGGTCCTTCTCGGCGCCCAGGCAAGCCTTCTCGCCCTGCTTGTCCTCGGCCTTGCGGCCCAGATGTTCTACCTGCTCCGGCAGGGCAGGGCGATCAGAGGGTGACACGGCGCCGGCGCCGCCTGCCGGCGACCGTGTCTCCAGCCCTCAGCCAACGTCGAGATTAGCGGTGGCATTGCGTCTTGCTTCGCCTCTCCCCGCTTTGCGCGGAGAGGGCAGGGTGAGGGGCCGGGCATGCCGGTTTTCCGGCGGCCTCGGCGGCTGGCTTCGGCACTCCGGGCGATCGCCCTCTCCCTCTTCTCCCCCGGCGGGGAGAAGGTGGCCCGAAGGGCCGGATGAGGGGGCGCAAGCAAGAACAGGTCCGTGAATGACTATGCAAGCAGGGGCAAGGCCTTCGGCCTCCCCCTCATCGCCTCGCATGTGCTCGGTACTTCTCCCCGCCGGGGAGAAGAGGGTATTCGCCGCATTCCGTTTCTTCGCCGGACGACTTGCCGGAACCGGACAAACCGGCCTAACCCCGTGTTTTATACAATTTGTGCTGTTGTTTAGGCCGCGAAAGGCGCCTTCAACTTGAAGGCTTCACTGCGGCAATATTTCCACCTCCCCAATTTTGGTAGGTACGTTCGCTGGACTTTTTTTGAAAGGGTGATATTCGATCAGAATAAGCTCTGATCGAGAGATCATTCGCGGCCGATGCGGCAGTAGAATTTCTTCCAGACAGTAAAACTTTGATCACCTTGTCTGCTGAAGAGAATTTATGCTGTTGCCTGGCGAAGGATACTCGATTTTGGCGGGAACGTGATTCGCGTCGTTGCCTGGGGATTTAGGGGTAGATCCCGTATCGGGCGCGACTTGCCTTTTTTGGTGCGGAGCATCGACCGGCGGGCTTGGACATTGAACGTGTGCCGGTTTCGGCCGGCATGCGGGGCGTGCAGGATTGAACAGGAGACAGAAATGACCGAAACCAGCCACGGCTCCGACCAGAATCTTCTGGTCGAACTGACCGCGGAAATCGTTGCCGCCTATGTCGGCAACCATGTCGTACCGGTCGGCGACCTCGCCGGCCTGATCGCAGACGTTCATGCAGCACTGAACAACACGTCTTCGCCGGCACCGGTCGTGGCTGTACAGGAAAAGCCGAAGCCGGCAGTCGCCGTTCGCAAGTCTGTCCAGGACGACCAGATTATCTGCCTGGAATGCGGCGGCGCCTTCAAGTCGCTGAAGCGTCACCTGATGACCCATCACAGCCTTTCGCCGGAAGAATACCGCGACAAGTGGGAACTGCCGGTCGACTACCCGATGGTCGCCCCCGCCTACGCCGAGGCCCGTTCGCGCCTCGCCAAGGAAATGGGCCTCGGCCAGCGTCGCAAGCGCGGCAAGTAAGCCTTTCCGTTCCCTGCACCAGGGACGATCCGAAGCCGGGCCGAAGGGTCCGGCTTTTTTGTTGCGGTGGGGGAAGGCGAGGGCATGCCAACCGCGAAGGCTGCAGGGGCGCGAGCCGCCATTTTCCTGCAGGTCCAGAGCGGTGGTGTCGAGTTATGGGGAAAATATTCCCCTATATCCGCAGGGGATGCAGCGAAATAATGCTGAGAATCCAATGTCAGAATTTTAGGGCGGTCAAAAATTCATCCCCGTTGCCTCTATGTGGTTTATGAATTAATTCCTATATCGAGGAGTTGATCATGAATTATGAAGTCCCGCGACATGCCGCTTATGGGGCGAGGCGCCGGCGTCCGCCGCCCTGTCCGCCCGCGCTCGCCCCGGATCTCGTCTGCGCCATTGTCGCGCGCGTCACCGCCGAGATGCTGGCGCTTCTGGGCGAGCGGGTGCCGCTGCGCCACGACGGTGGTGCCACCCTCAGCCACCGCCGGCAGATCGCCATGTATGTCTGCCACGTCACGCTTGGCCTCAGCCACGAGGCGGTCGGCAAGGGCTTCGGCCGCGACCGCTCCACCGTCGGTTATGCCTGCCACCGCATCGAGGACCGCCGCGACGATCCGGAATTCGATGCGTTCCTGACGCGGCTGGAGCGCATTGCCGCGGCCGCCTTCGCGGTGGAGGAGGGGCTCGATGGCTGACGCACTTCCCACGCAGCGTGCTCTGGCGCGCCTTCTCCGGTTCGCGCTCGCTTCCGCCCCGCTGTCGCGCGTGACGGCTCCCGACGGCGAGCTTCGCCTCGTCGATGCCGCCGGCTCCGGCAGGCCCGTGTCCGCGGCCCTTCTTGCCGAGGCGCTGCGTCGCGGCCTGATGGAGGAGCGCGACGGTCGCCTTCACGCGTCGGTCTCGGCCCGCGCCTTTCTGCGCCGCGCGGCTGCCGACGAGGAGGAGGAAGCCTATTCCGCGCAGCACCGGGAACTGGTGTCGCAGACGGTTCCGCTCGGCACGGGGCGGGAGAGGGTGCGCCGCAATCTTCTCGAATCTCCGCTCGGTCCTCTCTCACGGCTGAAAGAGCGCGACGGCTCGGCTTATTTCCCCCCGGATGCGATCGCCGCCGGCGAGCGTTTCGCTTCGGAATTCGAGCGTGCCGGCCTGCAGCCGCGCATCACGTCGACCTGGGAGCCGCGCCTGTCTCAGGCCCCGCGCCGTCGCTCGGCGGCCGACACGACGATCTCCGACAGTGCTGCGGCCGCCCGCCACCGTTTCGGCCGGGTGCTCGATGCGCTGGGGCCGGAGCTTTCCGGCGTTGCGCTCGATGTCTGCTGTTTCGGCAAGGGGCTGGAACTCGTCGAGCGGGAGCGGCGCTGGCCGGCGCGCTCGGCCAAGCTGATGCTGCGCACGGCGCTGACGGCGCTCGCCCGCCACTATGCCCCGCCGCCGACAAGACCGCGCAGCCGTCATTGGGGCACCGAGGACTACCGGCCAGAGATGTCCTAGCTCTGGGCTGCAGCCAGATGGCGTGCGGCTTCCTCGCGGATGCGGTTGACCATCGAGCGCAGGCCGTTGGCCCGCTGGGCGGAGAGGTGTTCGATCAGGCCGAGCGTGGAGAACAGTTCGAGCGCGTCGAGCTTGACGATCTCCGAGGCGTGCTTGCCGGAATAGGCGGCGAGCACGATCGCCACCAGCCCGCGCACGATATGCGCGTCGGAATCGCCTTCGTAGATGATCACCGGATCGACGCCATCTTGCGCATGCGGCACCAGCCACACCTGGCTGGCGCAACCCTTCACCTTGCTTTCCGGTGTGCGCTTCTCTTCCGGCATGTCCGGCAGCGCCTTGCCCAGCTCGATCACATAGCGGTAGCGGTCCTCCCAGTCGTCGAGAAAGGCGAAGTCTTCTTTGATCTGCTCGAGCGTGGTCATGATCCGTCCGCGGGTATTTTACCGTTCTCCCGCGATATAGGCGATGCAGCCCTCCAAGAGAACCGCCGGCCGCACAAAAAAATCCGCGAGGAACCGGAGTTCCCCGCGGTTAGCCAGGTGGCTGAGGCAAACATGCGGACAGGCACGACAGGCTCCGGAGGCGGCCCGAACATTGAAGGGCCGACCGGGGCATGTTTGGGAGGAAGGGCTAGGCCGCCCTTCCGGATGGCGGATGAATTCGGTTGGAAGCCTCAGGGCTTCGAAGGTTTGGCGCGCGGCAGCGGAACGGTTTGCTCCGGCGCAGTCACCACGGTTCCGGTGACGAGTTCGGTTTCGACGGACGGTTCGCCGGCAGGCGCCGGTTCTCCCTCGGCCGCGAGCTGCTTGTCGAGCAGTTCGAAGGCGACCAGCGCGCCTTCGCGGGCCCGGTGGCCAAGTGCGGTGAGCGTTTCGGCGCCCTTCTCGCAGACTTCGGGTTTTTCCAGGCAGATCTTGCTGAGGTAAAGGTAGGCCTCGCTCGCCGCGGCGACCGCATCGGTCATCTCGAAGCGCGGGGCGGCGGTCTCTTCGGCGGCTTCACGGCCGCTGAAGAACGACAGTGCCACCAGCACCATCGTGAACCAGAACGTTCCCTTGATCAGAAACCACATCGTCTTGACCCTGTCCGTTTTGTGACCGGTTTACCCGGTTCTCGTCCGGGTTTTCCCGGCGTCATGACGTCACCTTAGCCCCGCCGTGCAAAGATCGCTTTGCCAAAACCGCTCGGGTTTGCCGAAAATTTGCATAAAATTTTATCGATGCGCGGTTTTCGACCCGTTTCGCGACAATTCGAACGGTCAGCGTTAAGCATGTTTGCGGCGCCAGTGCGACAGGCCAAGGCGAGCGGCGTTTTAGCTTTGCCGAAAAGGTTAACGCCGCACCGGAAATGCCGATTACCCCCGGTTAACCACGATCGACAAAGGCCGCGAAACCTGTGCCGAAACGGGGCCTTAACGCTGTGGAGAGGGGGAACCGGAGGGTGGTTTTTATCTTTTGGTTAAGCGCCCACGCCTATGGTCGGGCGTGGAAAAATTGTCGCGGAAAGTGGCGTGTCTGTATTGAGTAACATAGCTGCGACGGCCCTTGGGGCCTTCGACCGGACCGCCGGTCACTGCCTGTCGCGCGTGCATGGCGATAAAGCCTCCGCACGCGAGATTCGGCACCTGCGCTGCCTTCTGGCCGCCTGCGTTCCGTCGCTCTTTGCCGCGCCGCTGGCGCTGGCCATGGTCGCTGATCCGGCGCTCGCCCTGCCGCTCGGTTTCGCGCTCGTCCTCTGCGCCTTCCTTTTCGGTGCCGGCGTTATCGTCCTTCTCGACCGTCCTGCCGAGACGGAGGAGATGCCCGCGCCCGCCGTCCGCTCCATCGAGACCGCGCTTTGCCCTGGCCTTCTCGTGATGCTCGACGCGCACGGCGTCGTCGAATCGCTGGGCGGTCGCGACCGCGACGCCTACATCGGCTGCCTGCGCGAGCCGCAGGGACGCGCCTTCGCCGACCAGGTCCATGTCTCCGACCGCATCGCCTTCCTTCAGGCCCTCGACGGCCTGCGCCAGGGTTCGGATGCCGCCGTCGTCGAATTCAGGCTCGAACGCCTCGGCCCCGGACGGGAAGCCGGCCAGTTCATGAACGTGCGCATGGACATGACTGCCGAGCGCGACGCCGATGGCGAGCTTTCGGCTATCCTTGCCCAGATCCTCGACATCGGCTCGGAAGTCGCCGTGCGTGCCGAGGCGCGCCGGCTTCTTGCCGAGACCGACGAGGCGAACGAAACCAAGTCGCGCTTTCTTGCCGCCGTCAGCCACGAGCTGCGCACCCCGCTCAACGCCATCCTCGGCTTTTCGGACATTCTCGCCGGCGAGTATTTCGGCCGGCTGGAGAACGACCGCCAGCGCGAATACGTCCATCTGATCCGCCAGTCCGGCGCGCACCTGCTTTCCGTCGTCAACGCCATGCTCGACATGTCGAAGATCGAGGCCGGCCGCTATGAACTGATGATGGAGCCGTTCGAGATCGGCGGCACCGTGCGCGAGTGCGAGAGCATGCTCTCCCTGCAGGCCCGCGAGAAGGGCATCACGCTGACGAGCCGTGTCGGTCGCCGCGCCGGTGAGGTGGTCGCCGACCAGCGTGCGGTGAAGCAGATGCTGATCAATCTCGTCGGCAACGCGATCAAGTTTACCGAGGCCGGAGGCGCGGTGATCGTCGATGCCGACGTCATCGACAACCGGCTGGTCATAGCCGTCTCCGATACCGGCATTGGCATCCCCGCCGACAAGCTGGAACTGATCGGCCGTCCTTTTACCCAAATTCATGGCGACTATGCGCGCCGTTACGATGGTTCGGGCCTCGGCCTCTCGCTGGTCAAGGGCCTGACCGCCCTGCATGGCGGCCAGTTCGCCCTCCTGAGCCGGCCGGGCGAGGGCACGGTCGTAACGATCACATTGCCGGCCGACGGTTGTGGCGACCTCGGCCTGTCGGATGGCGGCGCGGAGACCATGGTGGAGTTTCCGCCACGCCTGAAGAGCCACGCCGTGCCCGGTCTCGATCAGGCCGCGGCGTCGTCGGAAAAGGTCCGTGGCCGGCCGGCCACGGCTGTCAATGAGGATATGAGTAGAGATGGCGCGCAAGCGAAAATCGCCTAACCGGAAGCAGTCACCGCGCGTGCTGCAATGGCTGATGGCGGGTGCCGCCGCGATCAACCGTCAGGTCGCGCGCCATCCGGCGCTCGTTGGCGGCACGGTGTGCTTCTTCGTCGTGTTCGGCTTCGTCGCTGCCAATGCCCTCTGGTACCAGCCGGGTCGCCATCCGTCGCCGGTGCTGCGCACCCGCGATGCCAACGATTTCACCGCCTTTGCCGCACTCCGCCGCAACTCCCTGATGGAGCAGGATCCGGCCCAGGTCACCACCTTCCGTATCGAGCGCGAGCCGGCAAACGGTACCGCGAGCGCGGGCGCACCGGAAGCTGGCGCCGGACCCGCGATCGACCAGACGGCGTTGACCCGCGACGTGCAGCGGGAACTGATCGTGCGTGGTCTTCTTTCTGGAACCCCGGATGGGGTCGCCGGCCCGATGACGGCCGCCGCCATCTCCAAATTCGAGACCTCGGTCGGCATGGCCGCGACGGGGCGGGCCTCGCCCGAGCTTCTGGCGGCGCTGCGTGTCGATCACGGTGCTACCTCGGCCGTGCCGAAGCCGCGCCCCTCCGGCGACCTCAATTCCAGGGAAGCCTCCGCCGATCCGGTGGCCGCCGCCATCCTCTCGGCTGAAAAGGCGGTAGTGACGGCCCCCGCAAAATCGCCCTCGGCGACGCCTGCGAAGCTGTCGCCGGGTGAGACGCCGGCGGCCAGCAACCTCGTCATGCAGATCCAGCGCGGGCTTTCCAACATCGCCTATGCCGATGTCACCGTCGATGGCGTTGCCGGCGAACAGACCCGCGCCGCCATCCGCCATTTCGAACGCCACTACCGCCTGCCGGAAACCGGCGAGCCGAACGAGCGGGTGCTCGCCAAGCTGAAGTCTATCGGCGCGCTCTGAGGCGACTTTCCGTTCATCGAAAATCTTGGGCTGGACAATCGGCAGATTGCTTCGTCAGTTTGCCGATTTCGCATGCGTGCGTCGAAGTATTACCCGTGGAAACGGGAAGGACGCCGGGCGGTGTCTCCTTCATGGTAAAAAGGAAGTAAACTTACTTATTAGAATGTTTGCAAATCCTTAACTTTGAACGCAGATATTTGCACTCGGTTGGAGGATTTTTTACCCATGAATGTTCCTAGTTTTGCCGAAACACCCGATTGGGAGCGGGCGGCGGCCGAAAAAGGCGGTGAGGGCGCACAACCCGAGATCAGCGCCGAGGCGCTGCGAGAGATCATCGCCAAGCTTGCACGCGACGCCTCCTCGCTCGGCGTGGACCTGGTCGACATCGCCGGTGCCATCCAGGACATGGCGTCGATGTCGAAGCGTCATGCCCAGTCGTTCGACAGCGTGACTCGCACCGCGCTTGCGATTGCCGATACCAACAAATCGGTCGCCAATTCCCTGCGCGAAACCGACGAGACGGCCGCCAATGCGCGCGCGATGCTCAAGCAGTCGTCCGAGCGGCTGGCCGGTGCCGTGCGCCAGATCGATCACATGGTCGAGGCCTCTGCCGAGATCACCACGGAGATATCCTCCTTCGATCAATCACTCGGTAACGTCGACAAGGTCGCCGAGGAGATCAGCACCATCGCCCGCCAGACCAACTTGCTTGCACTGAATGCGGCGATCGAGGCCGCCCGCGCCGGCGAGGCGGGCAAGGGCTTCGCCGTCGTTGCGTCCGAAATCCGCGCGCTCGCCCTGCAGACCTCGCAGGCGACCGGCTCGATCCAGCAGATCCTGACCGAAATCCGCAGCAAGATCACCCGCCTGTCCGAGGCCGGGCGCGGCGCCAGCGCCAGCGCGGTCGGGGTCAAGGAAACCTCGCAGGACATGAACCAGTCCTTCGGCGCCATGGAGGAGGTGATCACCCGCATCCTCGATGGTTCTTCCGTCATGGCGCAAACGACAGAAACGGTCGACCGCCAGTGCTCGGAATTCGTCGGCGTGCTGGGCGAAATGGCGGCAGACGTGCTCAAGTCGGACGCGGCGCTGCAGCAGGCAGCTGGCCGCGTCGACAAGGTCGTGTCGCTGTCGGAGACGCTGATCCAGCTCACCGCCAGCGCCGGTATCGAGACCGAGGACAGCGGCTGGATCGACCTTGCCAAATCCACGGCCGACCGCATCTCCGCCGCCTTCGAGCAGGCGCTCGCCGCCGGCCAGACGTCGATGTCGGCTCTGTTCGACCGCAACTACCGGCCGATTCCCGGCACCGACCCGGTGCAGATGATGACCGGTTTCACCGAGCTGACCGACCGGCTTCTGCCGCCGATCATCGAGCCGGTGCTGGAGGTGAGCGACCGCATCGGCTTCTGCGCGGCGGTAGACGAGAACGGCTACCTGCCGACCCACAACAGGAAGTTCTCCGCCCCGCAGCGCCCGGGCGATCCGGTGTGGAACACGGCCAACTGCCGCAACCGCCGCATCTTCAACGACCGCGTCGGTCTGGCCGCCGGCCGCTCCACCGCGCCCTTTCTGGTGCAGACGTACCGCCGCGACATGGGCGGCGGCAATTTCGTCGTCATGAAGGACATCTCCGCCCCGATCTTCGTCGGCGGCCGCCACTGGGGCGGGCTTCGCGTCGCGGTGAAGGTGTAGGGAATCTTCTCCCCAGCGGGGAGAAGTGCCGAGCGAATGCGAGGCGATGCGGGGGAGGCCGAAGGCCTTATGAGTGCTTGCGCCCCCTCATCCGGCCCTTCGGGCCACCTTTCCCCGATGGGAGAAGAGGGGTGAAGCCAACACGCCTCAGTCGTTGCAGAACGGACCCCGGCAGATCCGGCGGCTGACCAGCTTCAGGCTGCGATCCGGCTGGATGACATAGGTTTCGTCGACCCGCTGGCCGAATTCGTTGCGGAAGGTGTGCGGCACGGTGCTGCCGACCGGAGCCCGCGACAGGCGGGTTCGTGGCTGACCTCCATAGGTGATGCTGCCGGGAATGGGCTCGAGGCCCGCGCCGGTATCCAGCCGGCCGGACGCCACGGTGCATCCGCAAAGCGCGAAGGCGAGGGCGGCGATGGTGATGGCGGTTCTCATGGGGTCTTCCTCCCTGTCCGTGCGGTTCGTCGGGTGTCGCCTGTCCGGCGCGATGGCACTTAACTTTCACCGGCCTTGCGAAGTTCCGCCGGCCCGGTGGCGAAGCACCGGTTCATCCCGTTACCGGAAACAACTCCCCGATCTCGTCGATTTCAAGTTCCAGCACCCAGAGATCGCTATCCCATTTCCGCTCGCGTTCGATCACCGCGTCGATCTCCGCCGCCTCGGCATGATCGAGCCGCACCTCGAAATGCCGTCCGGCATCCGCGTCCTCGTCCATGGCATAGGCCTGCGGCGCCGGCCCGTAGAGCGTCTCGGTCCCGTCACGGAACCGCTGGCGGATGAACACCGCGCCGGCCTCCTCCGCCCCCTTCCGCTCCACGGCGGCGAAGCCCCCGAGAGCGAAGACGCGGCGGACAAGGGCGGAGACATAGATTTCGGTCTTGAGGCGCATCACGGGGTTCCGGTTCACAAGCGCGCGGAAATTACTCTCCTCATTCCGTATTGACAACGTCTATACAGATGCCATCTTTGACGCATGAGCAAAGCGCCCGTGTCCAAGGCTAGCAAAAGTGACCGTTTCGCCCCGAAGCAAAAGGTGAAGCGCGCAGCGAACGCACCTTTAGAACAGCGCGGCAGTATCAATCTTCGAATTGAGGGGCGCACGCGCGAGCTGATTGACGCCGCCGCCGCCGCACTCGGCAAGACCCGCACCGAGTTCATGGTCGAGACGGCGCGCAAGGCTGCCGTCGATGTGCTGCTTGACGAACGCCTCTTCGCGCTCGATAACAGCCGTTACGACGACTTCGTGGCTGTGTTGGATGCCCCGCCCGAGCCGGGCCCGCGGCTTCAGGCTCTGATGCGGCGTGTTCCCGCATGGAAGAGCTAGACTCCGGTCGAAGCCCGCAGCTCTCACCGCCCGAGCCGCTGGGGCCGGGTCACGACGTTTCCGCCTTCGATTGCGGCGAACCTTTGCTGAACGACTGGCTGAAGCATCGGGCAATGCGGAACGAGGGGCGGTTTTCACGCACCTATGTCGTCTCCGCAGAGGGCCGCGTGGTCGGCTACTATTGCATCTCCACCGGGGCGGTCGAGCGCGCTGTGGCCCCAGGCAACTTGCGCCGTAACGCTCCCGACGCCGTTCCGGTGGCAATCATTGGTCGCCTGGCGGTAGACAAGAGGTTTGCCGGAAAGGGGCTGGGTGCCGATCTGCTGGCCGATGCCCTGAATCGTATCGTTGGCGCCGCCGACACGATCGGTATTGCGGCGGTTCTCGTGCACGCCAAGGACGATCGGGCCAGGGCGTTTTATCTGGCCCTTGCGGAATTCATCGCGTTTCCTGACGGGAGCCGCACGCTGTTTCTCCCCGTCGATACAGTCCGGAAGTCACTGGTCTGATCGCGCAGCTGGATTGGTCCGCAAACATCGCGTTCTATTGGAAGAGCGCGCCGTCGCAGGCCTGATTCCGTTGGAGTGATGGCACCTGACCCTCCCCCCGTCGGGGGGGGGTGAGTTCGGCGCTGTCCCGGCAGGCCCCTTCTCCCCGGCGGGGAGAAGGTGGCCCGAAGGGCCGGATGAGGGGGCGCCAGAAGGGCATTACCGCGCTTTCTCATCTCCGGCGGAAAAGACGCAAGCCCCCCTCGCCATGACAAAATGCGGCTCTATATTGCTCCTTCGGTAATGTCGAAGCACGGGAGCGGACGATGGAAATCAGAAGAAGCGGCTCGCAGCCCTCCCGCAAGCCTTTGGCCGACTGGTTCACCGGCGACGTCCGCATGGATCCGCTGATCGAGGCGCCTTCGCCCGCCCGGGTCGCCGCCGTCAGCGTCACCTTCGAACCCGGCGCCCGCACCGCCTGGCACACCCATCCGCTCGGCCAGACGCTGATCGTCACTTCGGGCCTTGGCCTTTGCCAGCGCGAAGGCGGTCCGCTCGAGGAGATCCGCCCCGGCGACGTCGTCTGGTTCCCGCCGGGCGAAAAACACTGGCACGGCGCTTCGCCGACTGCGGCCATGACCCATATCGCCATCCAGGAAGCGCTGGATGGCAAGACTGTCGACTGGCTGGAGAAGGTCAGCGACGAGACCTATTCCGGCGCATGATCCCGCGCGCCGGTCGCGTCCCCCTGTCCGGGGACATTATTCACTGCAAGCAACTTTCAAAGCCTGGAGAACCATCCATGTTGAGCAAGGCATTTGGCGCCTATGCCGCCGACAAACCCCTTGAACCCCTGTCTATTACCCGCCGCGAGGTGGGGCCGAACGACGTGCAGATAGCGATCGCCTATTGCGGCGTCTGCCATTCCGATCTTCACACCGTGCGCTCCCAATGGGCCGGCACGCTCTACCCCTGCGTTCCCGGCCACGAGATCGTCGGCCACGTCACCGCGGTCGGCTCGGCCGTCACGAATTTCAAGGTCGGCGAGACCGTCGGCGTAGGCTGCATGGTCGACAGCTGCCAGAGCTGCTACGCCTGCGACGACGGGCTGGAGCAGTATTGCGAGCACGGTTTCGTCGGCACCTATAACGGCCCGACGGCGGACGAACCCGGACACACCCTGGGCGGCTATTCCGACGCCATCGTCGTCAGGGACAAGTTCGTCCTGAAGATCCGCCATCCGGAGGAACAGCTCGCCGCCGTCGCGCCGCTGCTCTGTGCCGGCATCACCACCTGGTCGCCGCTGCGCCACTGGGGCGCCGGTCCCGGCAAGAAGGTCGGCGTGGTCGGCATCGGCGGCCTGGGTCACATGGGCGTCAAGCTCGCCCGCGCCCTCGGCGCCCACGTCGTCGCCTTCACCACCTCGGACAGCAAGCGCCAGGCGGCGCTGGAGCTCGGCGCCCATGAGGTTGTCGTCTCGCGCAATCCGGAAGAGATGAAGGCACACGAAAACAGCTTCGACTTCATCCTCAACACGGTCGCCGCCAGCCACAACCTGGACGCCTTCACCACGCTTCTGAAGCGCGACGGCACGCTTACCCTGGTCGGTGTTCCGGAGCATCCGCATCCCTCGCCGAACGTCTTCCCGCTGATCTTCAGGCGCCGCTCGATTGCCGGCTCGCTGATCGGCGGCATCGCCGAGACCCAGGAAATGCTGGACTTCTGCGCCGAACACGGCATCGTCTCCGACATCGAGATGATCCCGATACAGAAGATCGACGAAGCCTACGACCGCATGGAAAAGAGCGACGTGAAATACCGCTTCGTCATCGACTCGAAGTCTCTGGCTGCGTGATCTGGCTCTCCTTCTCCCCAGCGGGGAGAAGGTGGCCCGAAGGGCCGGATGAGGGGGCGTGAGCAAAATCCTCGAACGAGGCGTAAACGATTAGGCCTTCGGCCTCCCCCTCATCGCCTCGCGTGCGCTAAGGCACGCCTTTCGCCTGTGCTCAAGGCGTTCGGTGCTGCAATCAATTCACTGGATCGATTGCTCCGCTACGCGGATCGCGCCTCACCCCCCGCCGGGGGGGACAGAGTCCCTCATCCGCCTGCCGGCACCTTCTCCCCATCGAACGGGGAGAAGGGACTTGTGGCGACGTCGCGCCCTCCATCTACGTTAAAGTTTGGGATGACGTTGCGTCTCGCTCCCCCCTCTCCCCGCGGGCGGGGAGAGGGTAGGGTGAGGGGCAAGGCTCCGTGCGAGCGTCGCGTTCGCCGCTTCTGCTCGATCGGATGCTGCGTCCGACGATGCACGTCTCGATCCCGTATGGCGAATCGCTCCCGGGTTTATGGTTCAATGTGACTGTCGTCCAACACGCACGGCGTGAGTTGAATTTCCGTCTCCCCGCAGGAAGTGCAGGGCAAGGCAGTATCGCTCGACTATTTCTGGTGCTTTCTTGGAAACGGGATGATAAGTATACCCATCATGTTGACGCATGCAGAGGCGGTTCCTAGCAATGTCTGCAAGCTGTGCTTTGTCCGGGGGCAGGTGAGCTTTTCATTGGTGGGGAAATGCAAGGTCATCTGCGCAGCGCCGGTATTGGCGCGACTATTCTATTCCTTTGGTCGTCAATTGCCTCGCCGGTTTACGCGGCAACTTTCACGGTAACGTCTGCTTCGGATGACGGCTCGGGTGCGCCGGGTACCCTGAGCTGGGCGATCAACCAGGCGAACGGTGCTGCCGGCAATACCATCGTCATAGACCCCTCGGTCACAAAGATCACCGTCACCGGAACCCTGCCGGCCATCACCCGTTCGATCGCCCTTTCCACATCGGCGCCGCTGTCCTTCGATGGTGCCTCGTTCACAGGATCTGGAACCCTTATCATCGGATCGGGCTCGATCTCGGGCGTGAACGGCCTCCCTGGCCCCGATTTCAATCATTGGTACCTGCCTAATCCCGGGGAAGGGACAACGGCGATTTCCGGGTCGAATTTCAATATCATCAACCAGGGCACCATCACCGGAGGCGCCGGTGGGCGCGGTTCCAACAATATCGCCGGAAATTCCAAATTCGACCTTGGGCCTCACGGTTCTTTCGGTGCGTTGGGTATGGAGGCGGTAAGCGGAACGGACTTCACCTTCGTCAATAATGGAACGCTTGTCGGGGGCAAGGGCGGCGATGGGGGCCATGCAGCTGGCGGGGTGTCGTTGCCTGGGACCGGCGGTACTGCTGCCGCCGGTGGTGTCGGTGTCCGGGGATCCGGTTTCATGCTCGTGAACACTGGTACGATCACTGGTGGCGCCGGAGGTACTGGCGGAGCAGGCGGCAGCACGCCGTATACCGGACCTCGCGGTGGTGACGGGGCCGGAGCCGCGGGCGTGGTTTCGACCGGCGGATCAACCATTCGCAATTCCGGGACCATCGCGGGTGTCGGCGGAGCGAACGCGGTCGAGCTTTCCGGTGGCGGCAATACGTTGGTGCTGGAAAGTGGTTGGACATTTACGGGGGATGTCGTCAGCACCAGTGGAACGACCGCAGGCGGCGACACGCTCGCCCTCGGCGGCAGCACAAATGCCGCGTTCGATCAGTCCACGATCGGCACAGTGTTTGACGGTTTCGAGAATTTTTCAAAGCTCGGCTCTTCGGTCTGGACGCTCAACGGAACCGGTACGAATGACTGGACCGTGAATGAGGGTGGGCTGGTCGTGAACGGCACGACGGGTGCCATCGATCTCAAGACGGGCACGCGCCTCGGTGGATCAGGAACTGTCGGTACGACGACCATACGGTCCGGCGCCACGCTTGGTCCCGGCAATTCCATCGGCACCTTGCGGGTCGATGGTGATCTGACATTCCTTGGCGGTTCCACCTTTTCAGTGGAGCTTGCAAACGACGGCAGCGGCGATCGCGTCGACGTTACGGGTGAGGCAAGCCTCGGCAACGCGACCGTAAAGGTTCGCTCGCTGGACTCCGCGCTGTCTTACACTGATGGCCAGACCTACACCATTCTGACGGCGCAGGGCGGAATTGACGGCGCTTTCGATCCGGAGGTGTCGCTGGATTCGGCATTTCTCGGTGCCGACCTCATCTACACGAACGCCAATCAGGTCGATCTCCGCCTGTCGGTTGCTGCGGGCTTTACAAGCGTTGCCAGAACACCCAACCAGCGTGCCGTTTCGCACTCGCTGGATGGTATGACGACATCGAGCGGACCTTTGCTTGCCCTCAGGAACAAGCTCCTGATGCTCGGCGCAGGCGCGGCCGCCAATGCCTACGACCAGCTCTCGGGCGGCGTCCATGCTGCCGGCGCGTCGCAACTGACGCAGGGAGGCAACCTGCTGTTCTCCACGGTGAACGACCGCATGCGGTCTGCCTCAGGCGGTAGCGCCACTTCGAACGCGCCGGTGAGCGCCTATGTCGGGGAGAGTGCCGCCAGCCGCAACGCCCACGAAGCCATGGATGCGGTGATGGCCGACCCGGCGGACGATGGCCGTCTGGCGGCCTGGGGACAGGCCTTCGGCGGCTGGTCTCGGACGGATGGAGATGGCAATGCCGGCGGCATGCGCTCCCATAGCGGCGGCTTCATGGGCGGCGTGGATGCCGTGCTGTTCGACAACTGGCGCTTCGGTGTCGCCGGCGGCTACAGCGCCAGCGCATTCTCCTCGCAGGACGTCTCTTCAGATGGAGAGAGCGACGATTACCATGTCGGCATCTACAGCGCCGGACAGGTCGGCAATCTCGGTTTCCGTTCGGGCATGTTCTACACGTGGCACGACATCTCCACCTCGCGCGACGTCACGTTCGCCGGCTTCACGGATCACCTGACGGCGAACTACGATGCCGGCAGGTTCACGGCCTTCGGTGAGGTCAGCTACAGCGTGGAGACGGAAGTCGCACGGTTCGAACCGTTCGCCGGCCTCTCCTATGCCAACCTGCGCACCGACGGTTTCAGTGAAACGGGCGGTGCCGCGGCGCTGACGGTTTCGGGCGCTACCACCGAAACCGTCTTCACGACGATCGGGCTACGTTCCTCGACCCAGGTGCAGTTCGACGAGACGCCCGCCACCCTGCGCAGCACCGTCGGCTGGCAGCACGCCTTCGGTGATACCAGCCCGACAACCACCAGCGCCTTTTCGTCCGGCACCAGCTTCGAGACAATCGGCACGTCGCTGGACAAGGACAGCGTTGTCGTCGAAGCGGGGATCGACCTGCACCTGACGTCACGGACCATTCTCGGCGCCACCTATCAGGGCCAGTTCGCCCCCGGCAATGCGCTGAACCGCGTCCGCGCTGAACTGGAGATGCGCTTCTAGGCGCACCTCCTACCGTCCAGCCGTCGGCCACCGCCGTACCACCGCCTCCACCGCGCCGCCGCCGGAGCCCTCTTCTCCCCATCGGGGAGAAGGTGGCCCGAAGGGCCGGATGAGGGGGCGTGAGCAAAATCCTCGAACGACGTGCAAGTGATGTGAGGCCTTCGGCCTCCCCCTCATCGCCTCGCATCCGCTCGGCACTTCTCCCCGCTGGG
>Ga0065721_10048719_pt1 | contig 111266 bp, 81 predicted proteins | sample Mesricmetagenome_FD_59108 | JGI IMG/M metagenome (GOLD analysis project Ga0065721, IMG submission 59108) | Mesophilic microbial community from rice straw/compost enrichment Sample: eDNA_1 v2 (version 2) | ecosystem: Engineered > Solid waste > Grass > Composting > Bioreactor | place: USA...
TGTCAGCCGATTCAAATTGTCATAAGACCTGGTTGTCGTCATGCGCGTCGTGCCGCTCTGCTTGAAGGCAATCTGGCCCACCAACGATGAGTTTGCAAGGTAAGTGTAAGCCGCTGTTTGGGCACCCTGAGAAACAGTAGCCAGACGCCCGCCGGCATCGTAGGTATATCCGACAACGTGAGAAACGCCCGACCCGGATGCCGTGACAAACGACCGCCGCAGAGCCGTATCGTAACCGTTCGTCACCGAGAATCCATTCAATGGACCCGCCGTCCATGTCTCCTTTACGAGTTGATCGGCATTGTTGTAGGTCAGCGTGGAGGCAAAGTTGGTTCCGGCGGAAATAGCGCTCAAGCGACCACGACGGTCGTAGCTGTTTGTCACGCTCGGCGTACTGTCAGAATAGATGACCGTTTCCAGATCACCGGCGGCGTTGTAGCTGTAGGTCGTCGTGACACCCCGTTCCCAGTCGCGGCTCGTCAGGCGGCCGGCTTTGTCATACTGATAATCATCCGTCGCGTCGTTCTCTCCCTGGTAGCTCTTGCGAACAAGCCAGCCGCGTTGCGGATGATAGTGCCATGTTGTAACGGCCGCCCCAAGATTGCTGGCGAAATTAGTCCAGGTCGTCATCGATTCCATGCGACCTGCGTAGTCATAGGTGTATTGCACCGGATATGTCCGCGCTCCGGCGGTTTTTTCCAGTTCACCGCGTTTGTTATACCAGTTTGTTACGCTTCCCCCGTCCGGGTAGGTAACATTTGTCACCTGAAGCATCTTGTTGCGGAAACTCCATGTTACCTGCGGTCCGGGAGCCGCGACACTTTTCACCTGGTCCGCTTCGTCATAGGTGTAGGTGGTCGTTCCAGTCCGGGCGTCCGTCACCGTCTGGACCCGACCGTGACTATCGTAGCCATACGTCAAAGAAGATATCGTTTCTGTGCCGGCCTTCCGGACTACGGAAATCAATCGACCATTCTGATAGCTGCTAAGAGTTACGGTTCCCTCTGTTGCGTTGTTGGTAGCAAAGCGCCATCCGCCGCTCGGCACCGATGACTCGCTCCAGGAAACCGCCTGAGTTCCCCCATCACCAAATCGCGTTTGCGAAGAACGGCGTCCATCCGGGGACGTTTGCACACGAGAAACCAGCACAGGAGTGCTGCTTCCATTCGTACCCCAGACGTAGGTGTCCTGAATTCGGCTCACCTTACCACTCCACAGCGCACCAACCGACGTCGCGACGTAGTTGGTTGTCCAGGTGATCCGATCCGTTCCACCCTTGATTGTTGCCAGATTCGATAACAGATCATCGTAATCTGTTACATTGGTGGCCGTCTCACTCAATGCGACAATGCTCAATTCCCGCTCTCCCTTTTTGTTGTAGGTGTAAAGCGTCGTAACACCCTCAGTATCCACCTGCTTCCAAAGCTGACCGAGCGAGTTGTAGTACGATTGGGTGACCGGATCATCCCAAGTATAGTACGGGGTATCGTCCTGATATACAGTCTTCCACGGCCTGCCCGCGATGTCGGTGTGGGTCGTAACAACCTCCTCGGTGTCTTCAAGCGCACTATTCAAGCGGATTTCCTTTGTGAATGAGCCGTATCCATCAGCACCGTATTCATACCGAACAGGATGAACGGCCGTTCCCGATACCCTTTTCAACGATCCGTCCAGATAGTAAGCTTCAATGCGGGTTCCACCATCTGGATAGGTGATCGTTCGGACTCTTCCGCCTGTTTCCGAATCATGACTTTCAGCATAAGTCGTTCTCCCGCCCATTGCATTGGTTTCTGCCACAAGATGTCCGCAAAGGTCATATTCATACTGCGCCAACACCCGGGAATCTGATCCCGCTTTGCGAATTGTTTGCAGAACACGCCCCATCGCATCCAAAATATTGGTGGTCGTAATCCCGAGCCGCGTGCTTGCAGTCTGGCGTTTCAGATCGTCATAACTGAAATAGGTAGTCACTCCATCGCGATCGGTTTTCGACTCCACCAAACCGCAGCAGGAGGAGAGCTGAACAGTCTCTGATGTCCCATCCAGATATGTAACCGTTTGCGGACGCCCGAAGTTGTCTGGATTACTATACGTTTCGCGGCTAAGCAGGGTCGCGCTTGCCACATCCCAACGTTCAGAAAGCACCATATTTCCGAAGAAGTCACGCACCACTCGATTAGATATTCCCGAAACAACATAGTTGAATCCGCTATCCGGCCGTCCGGAAACTGTGATATTAGTAAAATGGCCGCTGCTATTAGTCGCATAGTAGTACGCGGTCATGGTCTTGTCCGGATGGATCACTGATTTCAACCGTCGATGGTTTTCGCCACTGGAATAGTACCGATTTGTCGTAAAAAGATGGCTTGGATCATTCCACCCGCTATACCAACCCGTTGTGACCTGGGCTTCGATTCGCTCATACTCGGAAACAATTGCAGTGTAACGAGCGGAGACCAATTGACTATTGACGGTCTCGAACACGTATCGTGGAGTGTCAGGCTCAAGCGTTCCATCGTCCCCTGAACCATTGACGTAACTATAGTCAGGGCCATACGCATAAAATGTGGCGCGTGCCACGCCTCGATTTTCGATTGTCACATCCCCATGCGAGGAATAAACAAGCAGTGGGCGCCCCTCGCTATCGTATGACTCATAGTACTCCCATGAACCGTCCGGATGTACAACGGATCGCAACGGCTGGCGCGTCCCACCAACGAAGTACCACGGATACTCATCATATGTGTATGTGGTTGTTTCCGGATGCGAGTCCGATCCCACAACAACTTCGACAGGAGCTTCCCCCCATGGAAACTGCCGGAACGTCGTGCGGACTCGTGTCAGGATGTTTCCATTCGCATCCTTTACGATTTTAAGCGTCTGTCGGAACTGATTATCCGATGAATCAGTCCAATAGCTGTTTGTAATAGATGTCTGGAACAGGTCATTCATTGGCTGCACAATCCAATCCCCTTCTGAAGACTGCGCTGTAAAATTCCACTGGCGAACTGTATCCCCATCTCTGATCTCTGAGATTCGGAACTCATTGGGTACTGGATTTGTAATAGCCCATGTGACATAGGGATTTCCTGTCAATTGGTAGATATCCCCGCTAAAGCCAGTAATCTGATTTGAATGATAGAATTGTATAAGGAACGAGTTGGAACCCGCAGCAGTAATATCAACCAGGCCTTGAGGTATCTTGATCTGGCGAATCATTCCGCTTTCAAAAACAGGTGTCACCCCGGGGAAATCTTTTGGAAACTGAAGCATCTCCGGAGAGAGTACATCCCAGGTAAAGCGATTGAATCCAAAGCTGATCTCACCCATCGATTGGCCTCCATCGCCAGTGCCAAGTGAGATTGATAGCTCGGGTCCATAAAAATCCCCGCCATCTCCACCATCAATGCAGATAGAACAACCACCACCGCCCATACCACCACCCATACCACCGCCTGCAACCCCTGATCCAGGAGGGTTGGGATTTGCAATAGACACGATCACAGATCCCGGCGGAACAGTGATTGTACATTCCCCTTCTGGGATATCCACCTCATGTTCTTGACCGTAAACTGGCGAGGAGGGATCACCATTACCAGTCAACGTTTCGCTCTTGCTCGTCACCTGTGTCCCTCCCCCAGCAAAAGACTTCACCTCTTTCCACTTAATCTTGTAAGTTACGCCCTTCTCGGTTTTGGGAAGTTTAAAGCGATACTTCCATTTTTGAGCGTTAGCTGTGACATGAGTCTCGTCGAGCGAGAAATACGCGGTTCCCGAGCCGAACGACCACTCAGATGGGTATTCGGGCATTATGTCCTTAATATTACTATTTAGCTCGTCATCATCGTACTCCTCACTCAACGTTTGCTGGCAGGCATAAAAGTATTCTTCGACGTCGCTCATGTCGTCGATTTCGAACAGCCGTGAGGTTCCGGAGAGCACTGTGCCCGGAATAACGGTGATGCACCGTTCCATTATATTGGTGCCGTTATTCGTGCTGACCTGCGAGCAATTGTCGTTGATAGAGTGATATATTTCCGGCCCAACAAATGCCCACCCAATTGTGTACAAACCGCCACAAGTTAATCTTTGAGGAGCACCGTATGTTGCTTCGGCGGAACTAAACGAGTAACAATGGTAACCGCACCCACTGTAGGGATTGCAGTTAAACTTATAACGAGTATCTTCTTGTTCACTATGCTCTGTGGCTGTTCCCGTACAGGAGTTCGTATACTCACATGTGAGCCCAACGTATTTCTCAACGAAGGTCGCATACATGTGATTTTCGATCTCATTGTACCAGGGCCCATCACCTTCGTATCCCGAATTGTAGGTGCCTGAATACGACCCTACTCCGGTAGTCCCAGAATCGAAAAACCAATAATCATGCTGTACTTGACTTGTTTGAGTGCGATAGAACCTAATTAAAGGTGGGTTATCGCTCTGATACTCTTGAAAACCGCATTTAGAAAGGTTGGTGCTAACCACTTTACTTTCCATTATACATTCAAAGCATCCATCGGCGTACACACCGGCACTTACCAGGAAAGACGCAATTAGACCGAGGACCGCTCCGAGCTTTGTAGTAGATCCCGTTTTCATGATTGCAAGTGGTAAAATATTACTTGAGAGGAGTGAAGACTTTGAGACCTGACGTTCCGTCTAATCCATTGAATGCATTGATCAACCAGGAAGACTCGTTTCCATCCGCGATGCCATTTCCATTCGCGTCCTCTTCATAATCAGGGATTCCATCCGCATCGAAATCCAAGGGACTGCCATTCTCGTGTAGTGCCACGTAATGGTATCCAATATCCACTTGCGATGCAGCTTCCTTGACCTGATTAGTTGTAATCGTGAAGTGATAGAGCATAGCTCCATCGGCGGTTTGGCTCCCGGTGTTGATGAGAGCACTATTCGTTGGTATATAGAATTGTCCTAAATGGCCAATTTGCCAGTTGTAACTCGAAACAACCACGTCGTGGGCTCCGGTTGGATACAATCGTGAAGCAGTGCTGAGAAAGGCATTATAGTCGATATCGGTGAGGACAGTATCATTGATATAGTAATCGGTTCCTGTGGAAAACGTAGTTCCGTCAAAAATGCAATCACGAATAGAGACAGGAGTTGGGCCTCCGTATCCACGAATCAATTCCAGTGTTCCTCCTATAACAGAACAATTGCGCATGTATCTTGAACTACTTGTGTGGCCATTCCAAACTCCCAAATAGGTACGTCGCATAAGGCAGTTAGTGGTGTTTACATAGTCACTGTAGTTTCCGAGAGCTCCTGACCAAAACTCAGAATGGGTCATTTCGCAACGGAGACGTCCATAATCGCCAGCGAAATACCCATTAAAGATCTCATTTGCCATTGCAGAACATCGAAGGAACACGCCACGGACTGTGGGCACAAGAGGTTCCTCCCAGTTTTCAATCGTTCCATGTCCATATCCGGCGGTCCGATCTTCCTCCTGGACTGTGTTCAATCGGACCCAATAGGTAGGCGATGTAATCGTTCCCTCGAATGAAACCGCGATGTTGCCGATCATGCGGATGGAATGTCCCGCATGATACCACCCCGAAGTCGTTCGGAAACATCCCGAAGCTGTTCCTGCAGCAAACGTAAGATTTGCGCTCGTTTCGCACCCACCGAACGCATAATCCAACGGGTCGTAGTGGTAACCGAGATCGGGAATATCCGTGTCCCGTTGAGCCTGCGGCGAAAAAGTTTGCGGTGTCGTGAACGAGACGTTTGTGTATGAAATCGGCGGATAGGTTGTTTTCGAACGAAGCTCCTGTAATAGACCCGAATCAATATTTGTCGTTCCCGCGTTTCTGAACGAGCTGGCGCTTGCCAGATAGTGCTTGCCTCCCGCAATAGGCTGAAATACACCAACACCGGTTGTATTTGTCGCATTGAAAGCTCCATTGAATGAAGCGCCCCAATTAGTGACTAGAACGAACAGACTGTTGGTAAAGATGAAATTGGCATTGGCCTCGTTTTCAAGCAATTGCCGGCACCGGTGAACAGTCGCGTTCTGAACATCCACGTTGCCGATCCAGGTCCAAATGCCGACTTCGGAAATATCATGCATCAGGACATTCTGGAGCTTAACGGCCGCCCCACCTACGGTGTAAACGGGGTATTGACAGTGATTGAACTGAATGTTTCGAACAGTTGCGTTTCCGTAATTGATGGTCAGTCCGCAATAGCTGTAAAGCATTCGAATGTGCTTCAGGTCCTGAGGTTCATTTGCAGTGTAGAGGTAATAGCTCAAATCTGCCGCGGCATTTGGATTGCCTGAGCTTCCAGAAATGGTTTCTCCCACTGTATTGTCATGCATTGAGGTGAACACAGCAGGCCGATACTCAGAGGTTTGACAATCAATTGTGGTATTATCCACGTATATCCAACCACCGGCAGTCGGGTTGTATTTGATGACTGTGTTTCCTTCCAAAACCACCGTTCCCTTTAAATTCACCAATCCATTCACGTAATAAGTGGTGTCCGCCTTGAAAGTGAAGTTGCTGATGCTACTCATTGCGACATAGTCCATAACAAAACCGGGTTCTTGAGGAATGGCGCTTTGAGCAATCTGGAAATTCTTCCGAGGATCAACTGAAGCCAGTCGGGGGGCAGGAAGAACGCGGTGAAGGGATGCGGTTCTCAGGCTCCTTGGACCGTTCGAACGAGCCGCGTGCTGTTTGGGCAATCGGCGCAATGATTGATCCGCCTCGCCAAAGGGCACCTCTTCGAACAACCAATCACGGTTCTCCAGCTTCAACCATTGTTTCCGCACCCTGGTCCCCTTTCCTACAGAGCGCTCTTCCCCTACCTGAAAAGCTCTTCCAAGACCAAACGTCAATTCCCCGAAGTTCAGATACTCATCAGCCTCCTCGTTGCCTGGCGCATCCATCCTGGCCCACGTTTTCCGCTCTTTCTTCGGCTCGGGCGGCGAGAAAAACTCAGTGAGTATTTGAATGACCGTCGTTTCGGGATTCAAACCATATTCCGAAGGTTCCGGAGGAGCTGTTCGGATAATGACGTCCTGCTCGAATCCAGATCGACGGTACGTGTATCGAATGTCCGCGCGGCAATCACCAACAATGGCATCTGCATAGACAACCACATTGGAACCGACAACGGAACCGATGCTATTTGTTGTTTCGGCAATGAGAACATTTTTTCCAGACTCAAGATCGAAATAGGCAATTCCCATCACACGAGAGCGAAGCCATTTTCCGTCGGCCAGATTCAATTCGATTTGTCCTTCATTGATGTCGGGAGGAAACAATACCTTATGAGATCCTTGTGAAGCCGCAGCGCCGGCTCCATTCGGAAGAATTTCTATTTCTTCGGCACTTTCAAGCCATTCTCCACCTTTGCCTCGATAGTGCATTCCGGTAGCGATTTCCATATAGCTCCGAATCCGCTCCGTCTTTCCGCCACCTGGTGCATCAACCAGCTCTACCGTCTCCCACAATCGATGATGTGCTCCCCGTTCCTTGATTCGATAAGATTTCTCCGTCCTCAGTTCCGCTGCTTCTGTAATTGTCAGGGAGAGCGCGAAGGCGATGATCGGGATGATGCTTTTCATAACAAAGGAAACATTGAAGTTTGTACCGTTCACGGGCGGAACCTTGAAACTATTGAACGCGTTACCCATATCAAAACGCAAATGTAGCTGTGCTTCGATGCATTCGCGTGGATTGGTCCTCTTTTTATCCGGAGTCCACTCCACTCGACAAAACCCTTTTGTTATAGAATCGCGACATTTTGTTATACTTTCGCGACAGGTCTGTTGATTTGGGTGAACATGGACGGAGTTAGGCCTGTCTCCGCCTTGAACTGAATGCAAAAATAGGAAGCATTGGTGTAACCGAGTTCCGCGGCAATCACTTTGATACGCTTACCTTGTATCAACAACAATTTGGCGCGATTTATCCGTTGGGAGATCAGCCATTTCTGCGGCGAAATGCCGAGATGCAATCGATAGGCCCTCTGCAGTTGTCTTTGGGAGAGGCTAAGGAGCTTCGCGAGGTTTTGGCTGTTGTAAAGCGCTTGAAGCGCAATGTGTTCATTGAGGCTTTTTTGAATGACTGATAATTCCATGACCGAGTGGCTGTTTGCTGCACAGGGACGGCAGACATCCTCCTCGACGACGAAAAGGACAGATTCCGGCACCGGTACAATGCGCGTCCCTGCCGAGCTGAGGGACAAGGACCTTTCATATAGGGTATTACGTGAAAAAACGGACGATCTTTCAGAAATTTTACGGAAGAGTGATTTTTCCAGCGGCCCCTTTGGTACTGACGGAGAAAGGAGCATGGAGTTGGAGTCGGGAGGAAGCTGGGCTTGAGCCTTGAGCCGGTGCTTGATGTCGCCACATAGCCCCTCTCAATCAGCGAGATTGGCGCGAATTCACGGTTGATTTTCAAAAATTCCAATAAGTTGCGGAAAACTTTCAACGGGATTCCGGGCGCTTCATGTCGGAATTGTAGAAATTCCTGTTTTTTGCCGAAAACATCCTGTTGGTTCGGTGCCTTTTCCTGTTGGAATTTTTGGATTTCCTATTGGTGCCCAAAACTTCCTGTTGGAATTTCAAAACTTCCTGTTGCTTCCCGGAAATTTCCTATTGGTTGGTGAAAACTTCCTGTTGCTTTCCGAAAAATTTCCAACAGGTTTACCATCTCTTCCTGTTGAAATTTTTAAATTTTTAACAGGTTCGTTCCATTTTCCTATGGGGCGCCGCACGCGTCGATCGTGTTTCGCGCCCATCAAAAGGACAGGTTCTTGAAACTTTGGACAAAGACCTTTCGCAGGAAGAATTGTCCGCGGCATGGATCCGGTTTTGGGTGCGAGCGGTTTCGCAATCTTCTTCCAATTCTTCTGGTCGAGCCAAATTCTTCAATTTTCGTAGTTTGCAAAAATGGGCATGGGGTTTTGATGAAAACGATGTCGGTGCGATTCGCTTTATCCGAGTGAGCCGTCGGGCGATGAATAGAAATTGGCAAGGCAGTTGCATTCTGCGTCGGCGAGGAAAACAACGGGGATGACCTCGGGTCGCCGGGTTTCCAAAGGGCAGTTCAACAAACAACAACAACAATCAGCACCGTCAAAGGTGCTGCGTCTGTCGTGCGCGCAGGATCGGTCGTGTGGACCGGTCGGCGTCCGCAAGGATGTCTGCAACGCATGCAGTGTGTACACGGCGGACTCGTCGGTAGGAAAGAATACCATGAAAGCAACCATTCGTGTTTCGCGCGGTTTTGCGCGATTGAAAAACGATCAACTGATTCCGTTCGCCGGAAGTGTGATCGAACTGATGACGGGCAATCCCGTATTTCCGACTCCACTGGTTCCGCTGGCGGACCTTGGCGCTGCGCTGGAGACCTTCAACGAAGCCGTGGAAGCCTCATTGAACGGCGGCAAGCGGGAGATTGCCGCGCGCGATCAGGCCCGGGCGAATCTCCTCACGTTGTTGCGTCAACAAGCCGCGTATGTCGAGGGAGTGGCAGCCGGTGATCTGACGAAGCTGCTTTCGTCTGGTTTTCAGGCAGTGACTCCGCACAATGCGCAGATTCCATTACCCAAGCCCGCGATTCAGCGAATCGAGAATCCCTCAAGCGCCACGCTGGCGTTGCGTGTGGGAGCAATTCCCACCGCGAGGGCGTATGAAGTGCGCATGAGCTACGGGGCCGATGGATGGCAGACGGTCGGAATCTTCACGCAGGCGCGGAAGATTGTGGTGGGCAATCTGACGCCGGGAACAACCTACGCGTTCCAGGTGCGCGCGATCGGTGGCACAACCGGATCGAGCGATTGGAGCGATTCCGTTTCGCACATGTCGATGTGAGGAATCTTCAATGTCGCAACGGCAGATCATGGGGTTCTACCTTTTCCCTGTGGTCTGCCGGATTGGGGAAAAGAGAAAAGCAGAAAGCAGAAAGTGGAAAGTGGAAAGTGGAAAGTGGAAAGTGGAAAACTGAAGTGGAAAACTGAAGTGCGGAAATGCCTGAAATACTGAAATGCTAAAGCATTCCTATCTTCGCAGTGCCGAGGTGACAAAGCGGATCTGCGGAGAAAATGCCGAGAGTTTCTACCTCCCCTGTCAGCGGCTACTACCCCGAGCCGAATCTTGAAATCCGCTGAGATTACTGAAATGCCCGCGGTTTCGCCGAGTATCAGCGAAATGGGAAAGCTGCGACGTGTCGCGCAGCACTCCAGGAAAAGGGCAGTTCAGGCGGTGGCGCTGCCGGCTTCGACTCCCGCGGCTGTTCCTTCGGAGGCAGCAGGTGCCTTGTAAGCCTCGATGGATTCGATGCGATGTTTGTGGCGGGCGCCATGCACATCGAATTCCACTTCGTCCCCAACCTTGTGGTTCATCAGGCCCTGCGCAATCGGGGTGAGGTAGCTGATGATCCCCTTGTCGGTGTCGGTGTCCCACGCGCCGAGGATGATGAAGCGTTCCTTCTGGTTCGTGGACAGGTCGGTCGAATGAACGATGGTTCCGATGCTGACGATGTCGGTGCGGACGTTGGCGAAGTCCGTTCCGCGTGCTCGGACCATCTGGTTTTCCAGCTCGTCCTTCTGGCGCATGAGAACCTTCTGCATTTCCTTTGCAGCCTTGTATTCATGGTTCTCGCGAAGGTCGCCGTAGCTGCGCGCGATCGCAATTTCCTTGGAGTTCGCCGGAATCTTCTTGTGAACGAGATCGGCGTATTCCTCCTTCTTCCGCTCCAGGCTTTCCCAGGAGACGACGAGCGTGGTGTCCTGCTTGGTTTCACCACCGCTGATGAGCGACTGAACCGCCGGATGACTCTTCACGATGCGCGCGAGGAGCGAGCGCTTGTCCATGTCGTCAAACACGGGAGACAGCTGCAGCGCGCGGGTGAGATCCTTGATGACATCCAGTTCCGCCGCGGCAGTGAGTTCCGGCAGGAGGTCCTGGTCGGAAAGAATGTAATCGCGAAGGCGGTTGGAACGTTTCTCGTTGAACTGGTCGCGCTCCATCGAAGTCAGCATCGCGCGGAAGACTTCCGGTCCGAGAATATCGGCGAACGAATCAGTGCGTTCCTTTGCGAGCCAGAGAAGCAATTCGCTGTTGGCGGTGTGCTGGCTCACCAGGCGCGCCATCGTTTCCTTCAGTTCATTGAGCTTGCCGGCTTCGACCAGCACGTTTGCGAACTCCTTGCAAAGCTTGGCTGAAACGGAATTCATCGTCGCCAGCAGAATTTCATGCCAGCGATCGGGATTGCTTGCCTTGAAGGACTCAGTGGCGCGGCGATGCTTGATGGCAGGCATCTGTTCGATCAACTGGCCGACCCGCGTTTCCTGGGCCCAGATCGTTGCCGCGGTGATTTCGCCTTCGGTTGCAGGCAGGCCAGCCATCTGACGAATGTCGTCCCGGACAAAAATTGCTTCGAGCGCCACTGGCGGCTGCGTGCGCTGATAGCTCGGAATTTCGGAATTGAGCGCAGTGATCAATTCCCTGGCGGCGGCTTCCTTGTCGCCGAGATCCTCGGCGTTCTTGAGCAGCTCGGTCGCGACCAGAATGCGCGCCTTCAATCCTTTGGCTGAGCGGAACTCCGAAATCAACCGTTCCTGGAGCGTGACTTCCTTGGCCTGATAAATGATCGGCTCGGTTTTTTTGAGCGGCACCTGGAAATGGCCGTCCTTCTTGAGTTCGCGCTTGGCAGCTTCCCACCATTTTTTCCAGTCATCGCGAATGATATCCGGAACGAGGACCTGCTGGATTTGATCGGCAGTGGCCTTTCCGCCGTTGCTGTTCAGGACGATTTTGACGAGTTCGAGATGGTTCGTCGCTGCGAGCTGGCGGAGATTTTCGATGTCAGCGGCCTTGCGGGCAAGGATGTGATCCTTGTTGATCGGCTTGAGCGATTCCGCGGCGAACGCGAGGTCCATCGCATGGCCGGGTTTGTTTGTGAAATCGATGGTGAAGCGGGCGAATACCGTATCGACAGTCTTGATGCGACCGAAACCCCAACTGCGGTGCATGCAGAAGCCGCTCGTCGTCAATTGAACCAAAGGTTCGACGTGGCGCCCCTCGATTTTTCCTGCCGCAGCCAATTTTTCAAATTCCTCTCGCATAAAAGATCAGGTAGCACTCGCTTCCTCGAAGCGGACTGGCGATATTAAAATTGGTGAACGACCAAAAACCAAGAGAAATTGCAGGGCAAGTCCTTCTGAAGAGGATTGGCGGAAATGATTACGTGGAAAATCTGCTGGAGCAGGCGCTCGCATCAGCGCGACTTTCTCCGGCCGATCGCGGATTGTGTCAGGAAATTGTCTTCGGCGTCACGCGATGGCAAGCAACGCTCGATTGGCTGATCGAACGCAAGACGGAGGGACGCGAACAGAAGCCGATGCTTCAAACGCTGCTTCGCATGGGGCTTTACCAGATTTTCTGGCTAGATCGCATTCCAGATCACGCGGCCGTTCATGAAACGGTCGAGCACGCGAAACGCAGCGGGTTCGGTCCGCAGGCGGGATTCATCAATGCGATCCTGCGCGGTTACCTGCGCGATCTCGACGCCACGAGAGCCGAACTCGCGAACATCAAACGCACGCAACCCCACATCGGCTACTCGCATCCCGAATGGCTTGTAAAGCGTTGGCAGGAACGTTGGGGTGTTGAAAAGACGGCAAAGTTGCTGGAATGGAACAACACCGCTCCGAAAACGTTCGCGAGAATCAATTCCCTTCGTTTCGGTGAAAATCCTGTTGCGAACCCGGCGCGCATGCCAGGAGCCACTCCGCGTCCTTTCGTAGATCGAAAATTCCGCGACGCCGGCGACGTGTTGCTGCAATGGAGAGATGAAGGTGTGGATTACGATTTCGTCCGACGCGACTGGATCGAAGACAATCTCGTATTCGAACTGAAATCACATCCGCCGCTCACGAAGCTGCCCAGCTTTCAACTCGGACTGTTTTACATTCAGGACCCGAGCACGCTGGCGTCGGTGACCGAGCTCGATCCGCAACCCGGCGAAACAGTGCTCGATCTTTGCGCCGCGCCGGGAGGCAAAACGACTTTCATGGCGCAGCTGATGGAAAACAAAGGCCGGATCGTGACGCACGACACTGCGCCGGATCGGTTGAAATTGATTCACGAAAATTGCGCGCGATTGGGAGTGCGTTGTGCGGACGTTGTAGACGGCGCACGACTGGCCAGTCTCGGTCTGCGCTACGATCGCATTCTGGTGGACGCGCCGTGTTCCAACACAGGCGTGATGCGTCGCCGGGTCGATTTGCGCTGGCGGATACGATCGGAGGAGATCGATCGGCTCAGGGAAACGCAGCTGGAGTTGCTTCAGCGCGCCGCGCGATTGCTGAAACCGGGTGGAACACTTGTTTACAGCACGTGCAGTCTTGAGCCGGAAGAAAACTCGGAAATCGTTCAGGCGTTCTTGAAGACAAACCCAGCTCTCAAGCTGGACTTCGAACGCGAGCTGCATCCAGTTTCGGACAATACAGATGGAGCCTATCTGGCCGCATTCAATTGACCGCAGGTAAATGCACCGGATCCGTCACTGCAATTGAGGCCGTTTTGCCGGTGGATTGTAATTCAGGTGCCAGCGGTACAGCCAAAGATTGTCCAGCTTTGCCAATTCCACATGACCATCGGCGAGGCTGATATTCACGGCCCCTGGAAACGAACGATTGACAGCTGCATTTCTCGGCGCAGCCCCCGGCCCCTTGCCTCCGTGGCGTGCGATCGTTGCGCGGGTCACTGGCCCCGGTCCACCCACATCCCCGGTGCCCTCGTAAAGATTTGCTATAGGGGCATCCGTTGGATTTGGCCACATGTCCGGCCAGACCGCATCAACAAAAACCGGTGTTTCCGAAGGAAACCGGATCGCAGTGTCCTTGTTGAAAAAGTTCATCGTGCTGCCGGCGAAAGCTGAAGCGCCCTGAACCGTGTACAGCCACCCGTTCAAGCCATAGCTTCCATTGGTCGCTGCATTTTGCCATGACCACGCGTGGGCAGCCGTTCCTTTCTGAGTGGCCGAGAGATTCGGATTTGAAACGCGATCTGCAAGCGGACACAACCGCAGACTGGAAACTCGCGCGTGGTAATCAATCAGGCTCAGCATCCAAAGAGAGCCTCCGCTGTAATGAATCGGCCCGTTGTCCTGCTGATACATGAAAGCCGCCGTGGTCAACTGCTTCAGGTTGCTGGCGCAATTGATCTGTTTTGCCTTCATCTTTGCCGATGACAGAGCCGGTAACAGCATCGCCGCAAGAATGGCGATGATGGCAATGACAACGAGCAGCTCGATTAACGTGAATCCCCGGGAAACCGACCGTGAAGTTCGAATTGGGTTTGGCTTCATATCATTTTTGCCACGAAAATCGGCCGCTTCAGTCAAACGAAGTCGAGACTGAAAACAGCTCCTCCGCAACAATCAAAACAGAAATCCTCTTCCCATGTCTTCGCAAGCCAAATCACATGCATCATCCTTTCGGGCAATTTTTTGAAAAATAGCCGAATCAATCCCCGAGCAGCTTTTTCAAGGCGTCGCGAGCCTGGACTTCGCGTGATTCGCCAAAGGCATCCCGCTTCTCGACGTATTCACGCCGCGCCATTTCGAAATACTCGCAATAGTTCGCCGCAGCTTTGTCAAAAACAGGTTCCGCACGACGATCCTTGCACTGATAAGCCGAACGCGTGTCGTAGCTGACGCAGTTGAGGCAGACCTTGAGGTCGGAGCGGCAGTTCTCGCAGGTTTCAGAACGGCCCGGAGTGCCGGACAGCTTGTATTCCGTGCCGCATTTCCAGCAATGACGGGTAACGCTCATGTGGCGCGCTGTTCCGGAAGGCTGCTCCAGCTGTGCAACAGCCGAAGCGCATAATGTTCGTAGGAGCTCAGCACCCGTCCGTGCGCAAGAATTTCGTGAACCGCCCGCAACGTCATCGAGAAGTCCAGGTCATGAAGCGGACGATCCTTTACAATCCGTTGTTTCCAGCGCGTTTCGTCCGCGGTCTCCTCCACTTCAACGGCCTGTCCGGGAAAAAATGACATCAACCAGTCGTCGCGGCGGATGAATCCTTCCTTTTCGGTCTTCGATTCGAACCAACTATCGCAAAGCACCAGGCAGACAGACTTTCCGTGCGACGAACCGATCCGATAGAAAACAATGCGCGCCTCGAAATCGCAGAAGTAGTTGAAAGCGATCCGCTCTGCTTCCTGCGGTGACGGAGTGATCCGCGTTTGAAACCGGAGTTCGGTGCGGCCCTGGCTGTCCTTTTCGAAAATCAGGTGCTCGTCAAAAATCCAGACGAGGTCCGTGGAAAAATTGCGTTCGCGCAGCACGTTTTTCCAGGCGTCCAGGGCGGCTTCAAAAGTCGGACGGACGAATTGTGGCAATGTTGACATAGTTAAACGGTGGCCTTTCTGAACCATTCGACAAACATCGGGATCCCCTTCTCGGCCTTCATCTTCGGATCATAGCCAAGCCGGGCCCGGGCTTTGGAAATGTCCGCAAACGTGATCGGCACGTCTCCGGGCTGCAATGGTTGCCGGTCTATCACGGCTTTCCTGCCCACTGCCGCTTCAATCAATTCAATCAAGCGACTCAATGTAATGGTTTGGGATTCGCCGAGATTGAAGATTTCAAACCCAAATTCCCTGTCAGTGCAAGCCATCACACCGTCCACGATGTCCGAAATATACGTATGATCCCGCGCCGTCGAACCGTCCCCGTAAACCGGAATCGGTTTTCCCGCACTGATCAGCGTGGTGAATTTCCGGATTGCGAGGTCAGGCCGTTGACGCGGTCCGTAAACGGTGAAGAACCGCAACATGGCGACGTCCATGCCGTAGGTGTGATGATAAACATGGCCCAATGCCTCACACGCGAGCTTGCTGGCCGCATAAGGCGATATGGCGGAAAAAATCGGGTCGGTTTCCGAGAACGGCACCTTGGAGTTCACACCGTAAACGGATGACGACGATGCGATCGTCAGCTTCTTCACGCCACGAGCGCGCGCCGCTTCGAGCAGGTTGACCGTTCCCTCCACATTCACGCGTTGATACAACGCCGGTTTTTCCAGGCTCGGCCGAACCCCGGCCCTTGCCGCCAAATGAATCACCTGATCGAACTTCACGCTCGCAAAGAGTTCCTCGACCACATCGCGATCGGTGATGTCGCCATGGACGAGTTCGAAGGGCTTCGCCAGGGATTGAAGTTCGCGGATGTTGTTTTGCTTCAGACGCGGATCATAGAAATCGTTCAGATCATCCAATGCCCAGACTGAATGACCGGAAAGCAACAATCTCTCGCAAACATGAGAGCCGATAAAACCTGCACCGCCGGTAACAAGAAAATTCACGCGCCTGAAGCTAACAAAGGGAATGTCTGTTGTCAGTCGGATCCGCAAGCTCACCCACTCACCGGCTTACTGGCACTCGCTCACGGACCAGGTTTGCACAGGAATCATTGAGTGGGTGAGTTGCGAAAGTGAGTGAGGGTGCTGACCGGAACTCGGAGCTTGGAACTTGGAACCTGGCACGTATTATTCGCGCCTATGCCAAACGACACCGTGCTTCAACTTGATTTGCCCGGAATCAAGAAAGTCAAAAGCGGCAAAGTCCGCGAAATTTTCGATCTCGGCGACAGCCTCCTGCTGGTCGCCACCGACCGCATCTCTGCCTTCGACGTCATCATGCCCAACGGCATTCCGCGCAAAGGCGAGGTGCTGACGCAGATTTCCCATTTCTGGTTCGAACGCTTCGCTTCGCTCGTGCCGAATCATCTGGTCGCGAAAGCCGGTGACCCGCTTCCTGCGAACCTCCAGCCGTACGCCGACAAAGTCGCCCGCCGCAGCATGATCGTGAAAAAGGCCAAACCGCTCGCGATCGAATGCATCGTGCGCGGTTATCTCTCCGGATCAGGCTGGAAGGAATATAAGAAGTCTCAAACCGTCTGCGGCATTCAGCTGCCTGGCGGCCTGACGGAATCCGCCGAGTTGCCGGAACCGATTTTCACGCCGTCCACCAAGGCTGAAGCCGGACATGACGAAAACATTTCGTTTGAAGAAGCGCAGAAGATCGTCGGTGCCGATCTCGCCAATCAGGCGCGCGAACTCAGCCTGAAAATTTACAAAGCCGGACGCGATTACGCCCGCGAACGCGGAATCATCATCGCCGATACGAAATTCGAATTCGGCCTCTACGATGGACAGCTCATTCTGATCGATGAAGTGCTCACGCCCGATTCCTCCCGCTTCTGGCCGGCGGATCAGTATGCCCCCGGCAAAGGCCAGCCGAGCTTCGACAAACAGTTCGTCCGCGACTACCTCGAAACCCTGACCTGGGACAAGACGCCTCCCGGCCCCGTGCTCCCGGATGACGTCGTCGCAAAAACTTCGGCGAAATACGTCGAAGCTTACGAGCGATTGACAGGGAAACGCCTGTAGGAGCAAGGAGAAGGGAGGATGGAGCAAGGTGCAGTTCGAAGATCTCAAGGCTTGGCAAAAGGCCAGAGAATTGACGAACGGCATCAACTGGATTTGCAAATGTTCTCCACTCCGGAACGACTTCGGTCTTCGGGATCAGCTTCGGCGAGCTGCGGTTTCGACCATGTCCAATCTCGCCGAAGCTTCGAGCGCGCGGGTGAAGGAGAGAAATTGCAGTTATGGAACATCGCCCGGGCTTCCGCCGGTGAAGTGTTCGACGGAACACAACCGGACATCCGCGCCATGAAATGTTCCCTCTCCCCGCAGCAAAGCGCGGGGAGAGGGTCAGGGAGAGGGGAGTTTAAGCTAAAAACCTCCTCTCCCCGGCCCTCTCCTCCGGCATTCGCTCGGAAGAGAGGGAGATGCGAGCATCACGCTTCGGCTGAATGCTTCATCATTTCCGATGTTGTGTTCAGTTGTGCCCAACTCTACGTCGTGCGGGACAATCAGCTTGCCGACACTGCTTCCATTGAAGAGTTGAAAGCGTTGGCGGTGGAAACAAGCGCACTCACCCAAAGCTTGATCAACTCATTCAGCAAGCGCCGCAGGAACTGAATCCCAGACTTCGTCCTTACCCTTCCTCCATGGAATCCCTCGTCGAAGATTTTCTCCAGTATTTGCGGCACGAACGCGGGCAGTCGGATAACACCGCGAGAACTTATTCGGCGTTGCTCGGAAACTTCGTCCGATGGGCCGCAGATCATGGGCTTCAAAGCTGGATGGAAGTTCAGCTGAAGGATCTGATGGCATTTCTCCAGCACGAACGCGAACGCCCTCGCCTCGACGATCCCGATTCCGGAAAAAAACTGAGCGGCGAAACGGTCTATCTGGAAATCGCCGCGCTGCGTGCTTTCTATCGCTTTGCAGAAACCGAAAAGCTGCTGCCCGCCAATGTCGCCGAACATCTTTCGCTGCCGCGCCGATGGAAACGCCTCCCGAAGGCGTTGACCGATGAAGAAATCCAAAAGCTTCTTTTGCCGGAAGAACCCGCCGCTCCCGCAAGGCTCGCCGATCACGCCATTCTCGAGCTTGCCTACGCTTCGGGTCTGCGTCTGAGCGAACTTAAAAATCTTCGCATCGAACAACTGCATCTCGATTCCGGATTCATCAATGTGATCGGCAAAGGCAACAAGGAACGCGTGGTGCCGGTGGGACGGAAAGCAACCGAAGCGCTGAATCGTTATCTCCAGGGCGGCCGTCCGAAACTTGTCACCCGACGTTCACCCGCAAATGTGTTTCTTACTTCCCGCGGAACGCCGTTCGCCGCGGTGACGTTGTGGAAGCGGATCAAGGACCGCGTCCGGCGTGCCGGCATCGAGCGAAACATCACGCCCCACATGCTGCGACACAGCTTCGCAACGCACCTGTTGGAACACGGCGCGGATCTGCGCGTGATTCAGGAACTGCTTGGTCACGCAAACATCAGCACCACCGAAATCTACACGCATGTGACCGGAAATCGTTTGCGCGACATCCATCGCCGGTTTCATCCACGGGCTTAACAGGAACAGACATTTCGACAAGATCTTCACAAAGTCCCCTGTCCAAAAGGCCAAATAATTCCTTCCATTTGCCATTGCCAGCCACGGTTTCGCGGCTCAATGTCACGTCATGAAACTGAAACCTGCTTTCAAGGGGGTTGGGCTTCTGATTCTGCTGACAACCGTACTATCGACCTCCACCCTTCAAGCCGCGCGTGGCATTCCGCTGCGTTACAGCGCCGCTTCGGACATCACGAACGCCTACAAGGTTCAAATCGAACTGGTGGACGAATCGGGAACAAACACACTTTCCGGAAACCTGGTTCTGAGTGCCAGCGCCACAGATTCGAACACAATCACGTTGTCGCTTCGCGGAAATCTCATCCCCAAACGTGTTGAAATGGCGCGGCGGCCGATGCCGATGATGGGACCGAGTTATCCGCGCTGGACATCGCCAATTCATCTCGCGGAGGGCGTCGAGATCGTGATCGATGAGCGCGGAAAGATCCTCTGCAGCGTGCAGGATCTTCCGCTTCCCGTTCCGCTGGGAAGCGTGGCGCAGCTGCTGATTCCTCCTCTTCCGGGTTCCAATGACAAAAAGTGGCAATCCACCGAACAGCTCGGAATTCTCGACGATCCTTACACGCTCGGACCGTTCCGCGCCTACGTCGGCAATCCCGGAATGGGTGTGCCTTACTACGGCGGATTCAACCCACGGCAATCGCTCGCAATTTTATCGGGTGTTCGAACTTCGAATTTTGAGCTGGAATCGAACGATCCAAACAATCCGACGATCAAGATCGTTTCCAGTTTCAAAACCGATCTGAAGTCGCGTTCGGAAGCACGGATTCGTTCCAGCCTCACTGGAAAGATTTCTCTCAATCGCGAATCCGGCCTTCTTCGCGACTCCGAACTGAAATTCGAATCGACGAGTGAAACCGACACGCTCACACGCCGCATGAACGGAACGGTTTCCATTCGTCTGCTCGAAGGCGCCGAACGGGATGGTGTGCTCGCCGCACCCATAATTGCCGGCAACCCTCCCGCCCGGAAATTCACCTCCGCGGAACTTCAGCAACTGTTGAACGAGGCGCAGTCCGACGATCCGGAAAAGGTGCGCAAAGCTGCCACGCAGTTTCAAAGCGCCGAACTGAGCGAAAGCACGCCCGAACTCATGAAACTCGCGGAGAACTGGGCCTTCGACGAGGATTACACGCTGAAATCCGCAGGCGCTCGCATCCTTGCCACATTCGCCACGCGCGAACAGGTTCCCCTCTTGTTGAAACTCTTGAAGCAGGACAATAGCGGAAATCGTTATCAGGTTCTCCAGGCCCTCGGCCGATTGAAGGATCCGCAGGCCGCGCAGCCGATCGCCGATCTGATCGCGCGCGGCGCCGATCACTATCAGGCCGCTGAAGCACTTGCAAAACTCGGGCCCGAGGCCGAGCAACAGGCGCTCGAACTTCTTCAGCAGAAACACCTCCAGACACTCCGGTCTGCATGCACTGTGTTGAAAACAGTTGGGACGGAAAAAAGTCTGGAACCGCTCAAAGCACTGATGATCGATCCTGATCAAAGCCTCAGTTCCGCAGCGAGCGAAGCCTATCGGACGATTCAGGCCCGGCTGTGAGCTGGAATATTCGGCCGTAGCAGCGCGCCGGGATCGTTGCTACAGCCGGACGAAATCAATTCCTACTCGAAGTCGTAAACGGTGACTTTCTTGACGTAAACCTTCACGCATTTCTCCACGAACTCGATGTGGAGCGGGTGAACCTGATAATCGTCCTGCGCCTGTTTGTTTTCGAACACCGTGTTGAGCGCGATCTGATAGGTCTGATCCACCACCGGCCGATGGCTCCCAACCATTTTGCCGATGTGAAAATGCTGAATGCCCGGAATCGGCTTCAGATATTTCTGCGCGCCGGCCATCACTTCATCCACGGCATTTGGTTTCTCGGGATCCGTCCAGAAAATGACAACGTGTGAGAACATGGACCGAATGATATGGGAGAAGTTATCAGTTGTCAGTGTTCAGTTGGCAGTTGGAAAAACGAAAACGGAAAGCTGAAATTTGAAAGCTGAAAAACTGAAACCGCGAAACTCAGAACTTAAAATTCAAAACTCAAAACTGATAATTGTAATAAGCCTGAATTTCACTTTCGCCTCATTTGGTTTTCGTGTTTAGTTCCCGGCTTTATGAGCAAAACAGCATTGTTGTTCGCAGGACAGGGCGCGCAGGTGGTCGGAATGGGAAAAGATCTCGCCGCACAGTTCCCCGAAGCCAAAGCGTGGTTCGACCGCGCCAACAGCGCACTCGGTTATGATCTCACCTCGATCTGCTTCGACGGACCGGAAGCGGAACTGACCAAGACCGAAAATGCGCAGCCCGGAATTTTCCTGGTCAGCTGGGTTGCGTTCGAACTGCTCAAAGCCCGCGTTCCATCGCTCTCCTTTCAGGCAACAGCGGGATTGTCCCTTGGTGAGTTCACGGCACTGACCGCCGCGGGCGTGATGAATTTCGAAGACGGCCTGCGCGTGGTTCGCCAGCGCGGACGTTTCATGCAGGAGGCCTGCGACGTCACCAAAGGCGGCATGGCAGCCATCATCGGTCTTGACGAAGCTCCCACCCGCGAAGTCTGCGCAGAAGCGGGTGTCGTTCTCGCGAATCTCAATTGTCCCGGACAGCTGGTGATCTCCGGCGAAGCAGAAAAGATCAACAAAGCCTGTGAACTCGCCAAATCAAAAGGCGCCAAACGCGCCCTGCCGCTCACTGTGGCCGGCGCTTATCATTCGCCGCTCATGGCCAGCGCGCAGCCGAAACTTCAGAGCGAACTTTCAAAAGTGTCCCTGCTCGCGCCGAACGTCCCGGTCATTTCAAACGTCACCGCCCAGCCTCACACCAGCGCGCCTGAAATTGCAGCGCGCATGGTCGAACAGGTCACTTCTTCCGTGCGCTGGGAGGAATCGATGCGTTACCTGCTCGCGCAAGGATTCACGCGGTTCATCGAACTCGGACCCGGCACAGCGCTGAGCGGTTTCATGAAGCGCATCGACAAGTCCGCACAGATGCTGAATGTCGCCGACGCAGCCAGCCTTGAAGCGACAGTCAAAGCGCTGACGGCCTGACAATTTCCACGTGAACACGATTGAATTTGGGCGCAACTGGACACCCGCCATAACCCGTTCCCCTTCCCCGAAGCGAAGCGAAGCGCGGGGAGAGTGGATTTTGAACTGAATGCTTCATTCATTCTGGTGTGTGTTCAGCTGCGCCCTCTGAATTTGTTTCTTTGAATCCGTGTTCGATCTGTGTTTCATCTGAGCCCTGAATTTATGAGCCAACTTGCCAATCAGATCGCAGTGGTCACCGGCGCAGGACGCGGCATCGGCCGCGCCATCGCCCTGAAGTTCGCCAGCGAAGGCGCGGATGTCGTCTGCGTTTCGCGCACTCAGGAGAATTCCGAAAAGGTTGCGAATGAAGTCCGCGCACTCGGCCGCAAAGCCTGGGCGCACGCGGTGGACGTGTCCGATTCCGCCGCGGTGAGCGCCGCTGCGGAGAAGATTCTGGCCGACTGCGGCAAGGTGGACATTCTCGTCAACAACGCCGGTGTCACCAAGGACGGCTTGCTCATGCGCATGAGCGACGCCGATTGGGACACGGTGCTGAACACGAATCTCAAAGGCGCGTTCCTGCTCACCAAGGCATTCACGCGCCAGTTCGCGAAACAACGTTCCGGCCGGATCATCAATGTGGCTTCGGTCATTGGCCTGATCGGCAATGCCGGACAGGCGAACTACGCGGCGAGCAAGGCCGGCCTGATCGGCTTCACGCAATCCGTCGCGCGCGAACTCGCCGGACGCGGCGTGACCTGCAACGCATTGGCGCCAGGTTTCATCGAAACCGACATGACCGCCGTCCTCAATGACGAGTTGAAGGCGGAACTGTTGAAGAAAATTCCGCTGAACAGTTTCGGCAAGGCGGAGGACATCGCGCATGCGGCGCTTTTCCTCGCGAGCCCCGGCGCCAGATACATCACGGGACAGGTGCTGACTGTCGATGGCGGCATGGTGATGTGAGTGGAAAAAACTGCCGTTGCGATACGAAAATTTCCTGCAAAGAAAGGCTGATCACTTCGCCACAAAAGTGCTTCCGCTCAATAAAGAAAAATCTGTGAATCGGGGCTTGACGCCCCCTTCACCGTGGCATAGACACACTGCAAAAAGAACGAGAACCGGAGAAAACCATGGCTGAAAAAACTATTGAACAGCGAGTAAAAGATATCATTGTCGAGCAGCTGGGCGTGAATGCCGACCAGGTCACACCCGAAGCCAAGTTCATCGAAGACTTGGGCGCTGACTCACTCGACACTGTGGAATTGGTCATGGCACTCGAAGAAGAATTCGGCAACGAGATCCCGGACGAACAGGCTGAAAAACTTCAAAGTGTCGGCGACGTCATCAAGTATATCGAAGACACCCAGAAGTAATTGTCAGTAGTAACCTTTCGGGGCGGCTTGAACTGGCATCAGCTTGAGCTGCCCCTTTTCTTTTAGTTTCAATTATGGCCAGCAACTGGACAGAGCGTAGAGTCGTCATCACCGGACTGGGACTTGTCACCCCCATCGGCACCGATGTGGATGTTTTCTGGAACAACCTCCTCAATGCTCAATGCGGCGTGGATCGAATCACCGCCTTCGACGCCTCCGCTTACGACACCCAGATTGCAGCCCAGGTAAAAGAGTTTGATCCCGCACCCGCGTTTCCTTCACCGAAGGAAGTCCGCCGCACGGATCGCTACTCGCAGTTTGGCGTGTATGCCGGCTGGAAAGCGCTGAAGGATTCCGGTCTCGATCTCACGAAGAGCAACCCCGACGAAGTCGGCGCATTCATCGGATCCGGCATCGGCGGCCTGCAGACCACCAGCGAGCAATTGAAGGTCCTGCTCGAACGCGGGCCCGGACGCCTTTCCCCTTTCATGATTCCAATGCTGATCTCGAACATGGCTTCGGGATTGGTCTCCATGTATTACAACCTGCGCGGTCCGAACTACGCCACCTGCTCCGCCTGCGCCACGGCGAACCATGCACTCGGAGAGGCCTGGCGCACGATCAAGATGGGCGACGCAAACGTGATGCTCGCGGGCGGTGCTGAAGCGGCGATCGTTCCGGTCGGCATTGGCGGTTTCTGCGCCATGAAAGCCATGAGCACGCGCAACGACGATCCCAAGCGCGCTTCGCGTCCGTTTGACAAGGATCGCGATGGATTCGTGATGGGCGAAGGCGCGGGTGTTCTTGTTCTTGAGGAACTCGAACACGCCAAAGCCCGCGGTGCACGCATCTACGCGGAACTGGCTGGCTACGGAAACACCGCCGACGCACATCATCTCACCGCGCCGTCACCCGGCGGCGAGGGCGCAGGCCGCTGCATGAAAATGGCGCTGCGCAATGCGGGCCTCAACACAACCGACATTTCCTACATAAACGCCCACGGTACTTCGACACCGCAGGGAGACATCGCTGAAACCGAAGCAATCAAATCCGTTTTCGGTGAACACGCCCGCAAGCTCGTCGTCAGCTCCACGAAGGGCGCCACAGGCCACATGCTCGGTGCAGCCGGTGCGGTGGAGATGATCGCCTGCGTCAAAGCGATTCAGACCGACATGGTCCCGCCGACGATCAATATCGAGAACCAGGACGCGGCGTGTGATCTCGATTACGTCGCAAACACAGCGCGTTCGTGGAAGGTGAACGCCATCGTGAACAACTCATTCGGTTTCGGAGGCCACAACGCTTCCGTGATCGCGAAGAAATTTGTCGGATAACGGCGGAGTGATCTGACAAGAGTTTGGCTCGCACAACGCACGCGATTCGCCTGTCCGGTCAGCGGAGCGATTCCAATATCTTTTCCGCCGCTTCCCGAGGATTCTCCGCCGCAGAAATTGGACGCCCGATCACCAGCCAATTGGCACCCGCCTGAATTGCCTCCCGCGGAGACAGCGTGCGTTTCTGGTCGTCGGCCTTCTCCGCGCCTGTGCGAATTCCCGGCGTCACCAGCTGTACTTCAGCCGGAAGAATCTGCCGCAGACGCACGATTTCCAGCGGCGAGCAAACGAGTCCTCTCAGGCCGGATTTCACCGCCAGCGATGCGAGCCGTTCCACCTGCTTTCCGACGTCATTGCCCAGACCAAGTTCCGCCAATCCGTTTCCGTCCATGCTGGTCAGCACCGTGACGCCAAGGACCAGCGGGGCATTGCGACCGGATTGAAGCGCTGTTTCCTGGGCGGACTTCTCCGCCGCGCGCATCATTTCCGATCCGCCGCTCGTGTGAATCGTCAGCATTTGAACATCGAGTCGCACCGCGGACGCCACCGCCTTCGCCACGGTGTTCGGAATGTCGTGAAATTTCAGGTCGAGGAACACCGCGGCGCCGGTGTCGCGGACGCGTTTGACGATGTCAGGCCCGGCTGCTGTGAAAAGTTCCTTGCCGATCTTGAACGCACCGACAGCCGGCGCGATCTGTTGCGCCAGGTCCAGTGCCTTTTCCACCGAGGGAACGTCGAGGGCGGCGATGATTGGATTTCGCATGGCGGACATTCAAGCCGCATGCAGACTTTTCACAAGTTAATTGAAGAAAATCGCTTCTGCCTTTTGCCCGGTCCGGATCACGGTGCTAGATTCCATCACCCATCGGACAAACGTCCAGGGGAGCAAACCAACCAAGAGGATATGAAGAACACACTGATCGTAGTCGTGGATTTGGATCAATTGAAAGCCTACCGGGTCGGTGATGACCCATTTCACAGCAACCCCCGCCTCGAACTGGTTGAACAGTTCAACACAGGCGCGTCCAGAAAACTGGTCGAGGAAGCAACTGACCTCGCCGGACGATTTCCACGGGCGACCGTTTCGCACAAAATCATGGGCGGCATGTCAGCCGGTGAACGCCACAACATCGAGCTGGAAAAACGCAAACGCTGCCTGCGCATGCTCGGAAAGCGAATCTCTGCGCTGCTTGGCGATCCCGCGGTTGAACGCTGTTTCCTCGCTGCAAGCCGCGAGATGATCAATGCGTTGCTGGAGGAAATTCCCATGCAAGCACGTTCCAAAATTGAAATCGCCCTGCGCGCGAACCTGACGAAAGTGGATAAAACCGAACTGCTCGGTCACTTCAAGGCTGCAACCAAGGCTGGCGCTTTAGTGTAGTCCCAACGAGCCCCGCACAGGCTCAACCGCCGGCGACAATCTTTACGATCTCCACTCTGTCGCCGGCGTTCAATGTACGTTCGGAAAACTCAGACGGCGCAACTGCCTCGCCGTTGTGCTCCACCACCACGCTACGCGGGAGAAGCTTCTGGCTGACAAGAAAAGCTTCGATGGAGCATGGGAGCTGAGCCTCAACCGCTTGTCCGTTCGCAATGATGGAACCCGTTTTCATCATGAAGTCAGCGCTGCATCCCAATCCTTCCAGACCGGTTCATAACCCAGCCGCTCGATCAGTTCCGCCACTTCCTGCGGCGAGCGTTCGTCGGCGACATCGAACTGTCCGGTGGCATGGGTGGGATGTCCGTTCGCGGTCGCAGCCCATTCGCTCGCACCGGTCTCAACGATTCGTCCGCGGACAGTCTGGTGAATCTTCTCTTTGCCCGCGCCGGTGTAACCTCCGGGTTCCGTGCGAGCGCCCGCGCTCATCATCGTGACACCAAGTGGAATCAGTCCGTCGCGCAACTTCGGTGTTTCGCGAGTTGAAAGAACGATTCCAACATCCGGAAACATGATTCGCAACGCGCACACCAGCTGTGCCAGTTCGCGATCGCTGATGTGCGTCAGCGGCTCGAATTCCCCGGCGCAGGGACGAATCCGAACAGTGGAAATGGTGAGCGACGCTTTCCAGCAGTGTCGCAGCAGATAATCCGCATGCGCAGCCACGCTCAACGCTTCGTAACGCCAGTCCGCCAGACCGTAGAGCGGGCTGATTCCAAGCCGACGGAATCCAGCGGCATACGCGCGCTCGGGAGTTTCAAGCCGCCAGTCGAAATTGCGCTTCGGCCCTGCGGTGTGCATGTCGGCGTAAACCTCGCGATCGTACGTTTCCTGATAAACCACCAGGCCATCCGCGCCCGCGGCAACCAGCGGGCGATACTCCTCGGTTTCCATCGGACCGACCTCGAGCGAAATGCCCGGCCATTCCTCGTGCAGCATTCGAACGCAATCGAGAAGGTAGTTGTTCGAAACGAATTTCGGATGCTCACCTGCCACCAGCAGCAGATTGCGGAAGCCCTGTTCGCGCAACGCAGCGGCTTCGCGCTTCACCTCATCCAGACTCAGCGTGACACGGAGAATCGGGTTGTCTCGGGAGAAACCGCAGTATTTGCAGTTGTTGATGCACTCGTTCGAAAGATAAAGCGGTGCGAACAGACGGACCACCTTTCCAAATCGTTGCTTCGTCAACGCGTGGGAACGTCGGCCCATCGATTCGAGCAGTTCGCCGGCAGCGGGAGAAATCAATGCGGCAAAATCCGCGAGCGACGGCTTCGCTTTCGCAATGGCTTCGCGCGCCTGATCAAGGCCCATGTTCCGCGACCGCCCGGCAAGATTGCGGAGCGGCAGCGAGTTGAATTCAGAAACAAAACTCACGGGGCCAACTTAACAAAGGAACCTTCAAAGTCGAGAAGGCCGGTGGAATAGAAAGACGGCCAGCATCACTCACGTCGGCGCCACAACACGATGCCACTCTTCCGAAATCGGAGCTCCCGAATGATAAACCAGATGAAGAACTCTTCGATGCCGGGGCACCACCGCTTTCGAAGAAGCGTGCAGAACCAACGGACGCATCAACAGCGCGTCGCCTTCACTGGCCGTGCAAATCAGTTCCTTTCCCTGTGCGACATGGTTCTGAATTTCACCACTCGGAATGACGCCCAGTTTATGGGTTCCAGGAACGACCCGGAGTGGTCCGTTCTCATGATCACAGTCATCCAGATGAACCCTGACCGCCAAAAGGTCCTCCAGAACAGAACGCGGTGGTCGCGCGAAATTTACACCATCCTTCAAAGTCGCCTGCTCGTATTCCGCGGCATTGACCCGTTTTGCAAACGGAAACATCAGGTCTTGATGCCATGTCACCTTCCAGTTCGCCTCGGCCGACTTGTCGAATGCGATCGCTTGAATCGCAACTGCCGTTGAAGTCAGCACGCCGGCATCGATCAACTCTCGCCCAATCCAACGGGCGGCATCCATCACGACCGGAACATCCAGCAGACATCGTCGTCCGGCTTCACCCGGATGAAAAAGAATTTGGCGAAGCTGCTCACGGAGACTTTCATCGAGTCCGGAAAGCCACAATGCATACCCCTTCTCATCCAGTAAGAACTTCATGTTGAGCAGAGTTGAACTGCGAGAAGTTTGAAGCACCAAAGCGAAAGGCCTCCGGAGAGTTCCGAAGGCCTTCGCGAAAAGTGAGACTGTTACTGTCCCATACCGCCCTGCTGCATGCGTTGCATCACCTCTGTCTGCATCATCGTCATGAAGTTGTCATACTTCTTGTAGCCTGCAGGCGGTTCGAACTGGGAGGCTTCAGGTTTGGCGAGTTTGACGTTCTTGAAAACCAACGTGACGTCGCTCCCCTGCTCCACCGTCTGAATCTTGACCGGGAAATTCTTCATGTCCTTCGCGTTCCAGACCGTGGATTCATGGGGTTTTCCCTTTTCGTCGGTGACGACGACTTTGTTCTTTACGCACGCCTGTCCTTCAACGGTTTCCTCACCCAGTTTCGTAATTTCCACTTTGAAGTCATCGATGTTGGTCGAGGTGGTGGATGCTTCGGGCATGGGGGCGTACGCTCTCAATCCGGGATAGACCATGTAGGTGCTCTTCTGGTCGGGACGGGAGATGACCACCATGCGATCCATTCCCATGCTTTTCATCTGATCCGCCATTCCCGGCGGAAATGACCCGCCCTTCGCGTCGCTGAGGTTCATTTCGAAGCGCGACTTGAGATTATCGAATGCGATCTTGCCGGGAAGGCTCATCGTGTCGTTGCGCATCTTGATGGACATGTCGATGTTCGCCGAGAAGGCCTGGTTGTCGCCGAACAGCTTGGCCATGGCGGCATTGATCTGTGGCGTGTTGCGGCCGGGTCCGCCGCCCATGCCCGGCTGGGCGGAAGCGGACGTGAGAGTGAGAGCGATGACGGTGGCAAAAAGCCCCTTGATCAAGTTTTTCATAAATGAGGTAACGTTTGCAGACGCTGGATAACAGATGCGGCTTCAAAGGCCAGTCAAATTCCGGCGTTTTCACCCCATCTTTCGGTCCATTGACAGACGTCAGCTTCTGCCACTGCAGCAGAATGTCAACGCCCCGGCTGAGCGCCGGAAAAAAGTTCTAATATCCGGCAAGTTGGTGCATCTATACCTTTGTGCGCCCGATTCTGAACATTCTCGCCATCGCTGCCGTATGGTTCGCCGTCACGGCTGAGGCAGCTCACACTCACGCACGCCTGATCCTCTCTGCATCGACGGCACGCGCCGGGGAAACAGTCGTGGCGGGAATCCATCTGCGCATGGATCCGGAGTGGCACACGTATTGGAAAAACTCCGGCGCATCGGGAATCCCGACCACGATCGAATGGGAGCTTCCGGAAGGCGTTACTGCAGGAGATATCCAATGGCCGGTTCCGGAGAAACTGCCGCCAAACGATCTCGTCACTTATATCTATGAGAATGAGGTGGTGTTGCTCGTCCCGTTGCAACTGGCATCGAATCTCCCGGCAGGGACGATTCCGATCACGGCGAACGTTGCATGGCTTGAATGCAAGGAGCAATGCCTGCCGGGCGACGCCCAACTGCAGGCAAACCTTACCCTCTCCGAATCTGCTGCCACGCCTTCCGCTGATGCCGCTTTGATTTCGCAATGGAAAGATCGGCTTCCATTGGCCGGCACAAACCTGAACGTTCAGGCGCATTGGGAAAAACCCGTTTCAGAAAAGCTCCGGCCTGTGGTCATCGAATGGTCGTTTGCGGAGAGTGTCAGCGAAGCCGATTTCTATCCGTATGCGAGCGACAGCATGGAGGTGCAGGGGAGCGTGGAACGAATTCCGGCTGCGAACGGAAAGGTGAAAATCCGAAAGCTGATTCGCAAACTGGAAGGCGACTGGCCGGCTTCGGTGTCAGGACTGCTGATCCACAAAACCGATGAGAAACGTGCCGGCTACGATGTCACCATCCCGATCACTGCAACCGAATCCACGTCAGGCAGCGGCGCGGTTTCCTCGCCTTCAAATTCTGAAGCTTCAAAGCCGCTGTGGCAGATACTGCTCTTTGCATTTTTGGGCGGCATGCTCCTGAACATCATGCCGTGTGTGCTGCCGGTGATTGCGCTGAAGATTCTGGGATTCGTCAGTGAAGCGCGGAGCGAACCGGCGCGCGTGAAGAAACTGGGTTTGATCTACGGGGCCGGAGTTCTTGTTTCGTTCATCGCGCTGGCGGCGCTTGCGATTGGGCTGAAAGCGGGCTGGGGCGCGCAGTTCGGCAATCCAATCTTCCTGGTTGTTCTGACCGTGCTCGTAACGCTTCTGGCACTGAGCTTGTTCGGAGTGTTTGAGATCAACCTCGGCGCGAAAGTCATGGGCAGCGCAGGAACACTGGCATCGATGCAAGGTTCCAGCGGCGCGTTCTTCAACGGCGTGCTGGCCACGGTGCTGGCAACGCCGTGCACGGCACCGTTCCTTGGAACCGCTCTGGGATTTGCACTGACCCAACCGGCTCCGGTGGTTCTTCTCATTTTCCTGACGGTGGGTGTTGGTCTGGCATTTCCCTACGTCGTGCTGAGTTTTCAACCGGCCTGGCTCAGGTTCATTCCAAAACCAGGCAAATGGATGGAACGGTTCAAAGTCGCAATGGGTTTTCCAATGCTGGCCACGGCAGTCTGGTTGTTCAGCCTGACACAAAGTCACTACGGCAAACGCTTCTGGTGGCTGGCGTTGTTCCTCGTGGTGGTGAGCCTGTGCGCGTGGATTTACGGGGAATTCGTCCAACGCGCCGCGAATCGCCATGCCGTCGGCCGGGCGGCCGCAATCATCATCTTGCTGGCTGGCTATGGCTACATTCTGGAGAGAGAACTCGACTGGCGTCATTCAACCCCGGAGCAGCGTGCCATCGAACAAAGCTCCGCCGATGGCATTGCCTGGGAAGCATGGTCTCCCGAAGCTGTAACCAAAGCGCAGGAAGCAGGCCGGCCTGTCCTGGTGGATTTCACCGCAGACTGGTGCCTCACCTGTCAGGCAAACAAGAAGTTCGCCCTCGAAGTGGATTCCGTCCGGGCGAAACTCCAGGAAATGAACGTGCTGAGCCTGCTTGGCGATTACACCCTGTTGCCAAAGGCGATGCGGACGGAATTGAATCGATATGGACGCGATGGCGTTCCATTGGTGTTGATCTTTCCCGGAAAACCTGGAGCACCGCCTGAAGTCCTTCCAGAAACCCTGACTCCCGGCATTGTTCTGGGCGCCCTCGAACGGGCTCGCCAGAAAAATTCCTGAAACAACTCTGGAGACGAGCCCGTCTTATCGGAAGTTCACTTAACCTAAGGATACATATTATGAAACGCGCTATTGCTTTGTTCGCCCTTTTGGGGATGACAACAGCCGCCTTCGCCGCGGCAGAAATCGGAAAGCCGGCGCCGGATTTCGAGGCGACCGACATCAACGGTAAGACGCATAAACTCAGCGATTACAAGGGCAAGATCGTTGTTCTTGAGTCGTACAATCTCGACTGTCCATTCTGCGCCAATCACTTCAAGACCGGCGCCATGCAGGAACTGCAAAAGGAAGTGACCTCCAAAGGCGGAATCTGGCTCGTGGTGAATTCCGTGAATCCCAGGAACAGCAGCTATCGCTCAACGGAAAAAGCCCGTGCCGAATGGGAAACGCAGAAGATGAACGCGACCGCCTGGCTCGACGACAGCTCCGGCAAAATCGGCAAGCAGTTCAACTTCAAGACCACGCCTCAGATGGTGGTGATCGACGCCGAGGGAACGGTCATTTACAACGGCGCCATCGACGACAAGAAAACGCCCAACCACGACCCGCGCACGGCGAAGAATTACGTGAAGGAAGTGTTCGGAAAATTGAGCGCTGGCGAAAAAGTTGAACCCTTCGAAACCAAACCTTACGGCTGCGGCGTCAAATACTGAACGGATCAACTTTTGGTTGTTGGATGAAAACCCGCCTTTTTGGCGGGTTTTCCTTTTGAAGCTTCGATCACTCCGAAACTCCGCTCTTTCTTAAATCAGTTCCCGGCGGGCGCCGCTCAGCAACTGCTCGACAAAACCGGTTGAATAAACACCGCGACGGAAGTTCGGATCCTGCAGAATCGCCTGCTGGAACGAAATCGTTGTCTTCACTCCCGTCACCATGAATTCGCTCAGCGCCCGGCTCATCCGATCCATTGCCTCCCGGCGATCCTTCCCGTAGGTGATCAACTTCCCGATCATCGAATCGTAAGCGGCCGGAATCGTGTAGCCGGCGTAGGCATGGGTATCAACGCGAACACCACGACCGCCGGGTTGATAATACATCTCGATCCGTCCCGGACTCGGCCGGAAATCATCAAAAGGATCTTCAGCATTGATGCGGCATTCGATCGCATGGCCCTTGAACTCGATGTCGCTCTGCTTGTGCCGCAGCGGTTCACCCATGGCGATCATGATCTGGTACCGCACCAGATCGATTCCCGTCACTTCTTCCGTGATCGGATGTTCCACCTGGATGCGCTTGTTGACCTCGAGGAAATAGAAATCGCCCTTGTCATCGACGATGAATTCCACCGTGCCGGCATTGGTGTAGTTCGCGACCTCGCCGATTCGCACCGCCGCCTTGCCCATTTTTTCGCGGAGCTTCTTGAACTTGTTATCAATCAGCGGCGAGGGCGTTTCCTCAATGACTTTCTGGTTGCGACGCTGAATGGAACAATCACGTTCACCCAGGTGGATAATGTGACCTTTACCGTCACCGAGAATCTGAAATTCGATGTGATGGGGGTTTTCGATGAACTTTTCGATGTAAACCCCAGAGTTTCCAAAGGCCTTTTCCGCCTCAGTTCGAGCGGTGTGATACCCCTTCACCAATGAAACGTCGTTGTGCGCAACGCGCATTCCTCGTCCACCGCCGCCGGCAATGGCTTTGATCATGACCGGATAGCCGATGCGCTTCGCGACGGTCAATGCATCCTGCTCATTATCAACCACACCTTCCGACCCTGGCGGCGTCGGAACTCCCGCTTTCTTGGCCAGGGCGCGCGATACCGCCTTGTCTTCCAAGGCATTCATGGCGCGGGAACTCGGTCCGATGAACCGGATGTTGCAGCTTTCGCAGACGTCGGCGAAATGAGCGTTTTCTGACAGAAACCCGTAGCCAGGATGAATTGCATCCACATCCGTGATTTCAGCCGCCGAAATCAGCCGATCAATGCGCAAATAGCTCTCACTGGCAGGAGCTTTACCGATACATATCGCTTCGTCCGCCAGCTGAACATGCATCGAGTTCGCGTCGGCTTCGGAATAGACGGCCACCGTTCGGATGTTCAGTTCCTTGCACGCACGAATGATTCGAACGGCGATTTCTCCACGGTTGGCTACAAGAATTTTTTCGAACATGCGGTCTCAGAAAAGGGTGATTCAGTGACTCTGCATCGCAGAATCTCAACTGGGCCGCACTTTGAACAGCGGCTGGCCAAACTCAATCGGTTTGGCGTTATCGACGAGAACCTGGGTAATCACACCTTTGATCTCCGCCTTGATCTCGTTCATCACCTTCATGGCTTCGATGATGCAAACAACGGTTTCGGGATTCACTTCTGTTCCCACTTCGACGTAAGGAGCCGATTCCGGAGAAGGAGAACGATAAAAAGTTCCGATCATGGGCGATTTGATCTCAATCTCGTTGGAAGGCGCCATGGCTGGAACCGCAGCCGGAGCACCACCGGGAGCCGGCGCTGCAATGGCCGTCGGTGGAACATAGGCCACCACGGGGGCCTCTTCATAAACCGCCCCACCGCCATTACCGCCGCGCTTCAGTTTGATTTTGAAGTCCTGCCTTTCGAGTTCGAACTCCGAAACGGAGTTCTTCTTCATCAGGTCAATGATGGCTTTGATGTCTTTGAGATCCACAGGTCAAATTGTGTTTGGTTCACCCAATTCGGGTCATTAAGCAAAAAAGCAGAAGCCGAACTTCGACTCTGCTGATCGCCATTTCAATTGCCGCGAAGGGTAACGCCCGCCAAACCCGCGTCAAGAAGTAAAAAGTCCATCGAATAAGATCAGAAAACAGGCTAAATCCATTCGAAAAAACCCGGTTTCTACCCTATTTTTGCAACCCGTTAACGTTCACCGCTGCTTCCAGCGCCAAAAGATAAGAATTTGTCCCGAAACCGGCGATGATCCCCTTGCACACCGGGGCGATCAGGCTTTTGTGCCGGAATTCTTCCCGGGCGTAAACGTTTGAAAGATGGATTTCAATGGCCGGGATTCCCACCGCAGAGATCGCATCGCGCAACGCCACACTGGTATGGGTGTAGGCCGCGGCATTGATGACCAGAACCTGAAAGTTGCCCCGGGCCTCCTGAATCCACGACACCAGTTCGCCTTCGACATTGGATTGCCGGAAATCGATTTCCACCCCCAATTGCCTCGCGCGCGCCCGGACCTGGGACTCGATATCCCCCAAAGTGGCTGAACCATAGATGCCCGGTTCACGCTGGCCGAGAAGGTTCAGGTTGGGGCCGTTCAGGAAGAGGATCTTCATGAGGTCCGAAGGCTAGTGAGCGGCGTCTGGTTTGTCGATTTGATTCCCGGCCAGCGACAACAGGGCGCCCCCGAGGAAAAATGCGGTCCAGCTCAGCGCTGGAACATAAAGACCGAATTCACTGACCCCCTGAAGCAGCCAGCCGGTGAGTCCGAGCCACAAGGCAAACAGCAAAGGAACTGCATTCTGCCGCCAGAACGTCCGCGCTAGGTAAATGGTCAGCGCAACCACCCAGCCAAGGAAACAAACGCCGGCGACGATTCCAGAATCTGAGAACTGCTCCAGATAATCGTTGTGAACCAACCGGGCCATTTCCGATTCAGGCGCCTTGATCCGCTCATACGGATGTTGAAACGTTCCCGGCCCTGATCCGAGGATCGGATGGTCGGCAGTGATCTGCGCCGCAGCACGCCAATAGTCGAATCGCGCGCCCAAGCTTGTCGCCCCCTTGGCGAAGTAGCTTTGAAACCGAACGGCGAAGCCAGCCGAACCGATGATAAAGACCGCGATAAGGACAATCCATTTAAGCCGCGTTGACCACTTCAGGCGAAAAAGACAGAGCCCGACCATCACGAGCGCAATCAGCCAGCCGGACTTCGACCCCGTCCAGAACAACGCACCTGCGCCAAGAAACATCGTCAGACCGATGGCGGCCCACCGTGTGAGAGTCCTAAACCGCTGCGTTTCCCCGAACGCAAAAACGAGCGCCGCCGGGAACAACAGCAAGATTGCTCCTGCCAGGGCATTGGGATAAACGAGCGTTCCAAAGACGCGACCTCGTTCGTATTTCTGCAATATGACGGGATTGGCCACATCAACTCCGTTGGTGGTCACGACGATGTTTTGCAGCTTCAGTTCGATCAACAGTTCCGGGGCAACATTCGTCCAGCCCGACCGCTCGCCTTCCACCAGCATGCGTCGTTCTTCAGGAAATTCATAAAGACGCTGCGTCACAGCGCGCGCCGAACAGATTGCATACGCCAGCAGAATTCCAATCAGGGCAAACCTTAGCAGCCGAAGGTCACCGATTAAAAAAGCGCCGATGAAATAACATCCCAGCATCCCGGCAAAATGCAGAACAGTCAGCGACGTCAACGCCGCATCCTCAGTTTGTGTCGCAGAAACCAGCTGCCAGCCAAACCAGAGGCAGGGGAAAATCCAAAGCCAACGATTTCCCGGCCATCTCGGTTTTCTCGCAACGAAAAGCATCACGCCCAACGCCACGAACGGAATCAGGAACCAAAGACTCCACTTCGGAGGCCAGGCGAATTCCCACCAGTCATACAGCGACGTCGGCGCGGGAATTTTGGAATTCAGAATGATCGGATTGCCGAATTTCAACAGGGCGAGTCCGAGAAAAAGTCCGAAGCCGATGGAGAAATATTCCCTGAGTCCAAAACCGCCCGACACAGGACGTTCCGATTTCAGACGGTCCAAGCCCGGGCTGTGAACCGGACTGGAGGAACGTTTCAGCTTTCGATCCGGTTTCAGAAAATCCTCGCGTTAGAGGTGAAGTTTGAGCAATCCGACTTCCAGCGCCAGCGCTTCCTGCACGTTCGTGTGAAGCAGCCGCTGGGTCGTTTCGATCACTTGAAGGTTTTCCAAGGCCTGTTGTGGCGTGATCCGCCGGGCCACGCGCTCGCCGTGCGCCAATTCCGGAAAGTTCAACAATTCCTTTCCGGACGCCACGGTCTGAAGCCATACATCCCGAAACCATCTTTGCAAAATGGCCAGCAGATCAGCCCGTTGTCGTCGGTATTCCGCCTCGATCGCCGCGTTGAGTTCGTCCTCCCATTTTTCCCGGAGGTTTTTGTCGGCGTCCTCGTATCGCTGAAGCGGCGACTTTGCCGTGAGATTTTCCTCAATGGCCGCTTTCATTTCGGTCAGCTTCTGAAGCAGCACATCCATCAATCGATACCGTCCGATCAAACTCTTCTGTTCCGCAGAAGCCATCTCACTGAAACGCGCGAGCCATTCCATCTGCTCCGGAGCCAGCGGCCGAATGCCATCGCCGGAAAAATTCAATCGCAGACACCGTGACACGATGGTTTCCAACAGCCGCTGCGGCTCGGTCGTCAGCAACACCAGAATGGATCGTGCCGGCGGTTCTTCGAGTGTTTTCAGAAAGGCATTGGCGGCCTGAACGTTCAGCCGATCGGCTCCGACGATGATGGCGAGCTTGTAATCCGCTTCGGTCGGCTTGAGGTAAACCTCCTGCATCAGGTCACGCATCTGTTCGACGCTGATGATGCGCGACTTCGATTCCGGACGAATCCAATGCACGTCGGCATGGTTCCCGTTCTGGATCTTCCGGCAGTTCAGGCATTCATCGCAGGAATCGACCGCCGCACCATTCTCACCGCGCGCCGGATTCAGGCAGTTCAAAGTCTTGGCCAGTGTCTGCGCGAGACCTTCGAGTTCTTCGATCTGAATGCCGTTGAAGAGATAACCGTGCGCAAGCCGTCCGCGCTCCAGCGAACGCTGAAGCAGCTGAATTCCCTGCTGTTGATCCGGAAAATCTCTGAACGACATCGGCGCGTATTGTTGCCGAACCGCGGAAACCCCGACAAGAATTCAATTCCAACCGCATTGGCAACCGCTGGCGTCGCCCTCTCGTCGGGCGATCAAGAACTCTCCAGAAGAAAACGAAGTCCCTCAGCAGACTTAAAACTTCCAGCTGAAACTCAAAACAAAACAATGATTTACCGAGGCATCTGTCTTGAGCGAAATGCCGCTGTCCGACCAGTCGTGATCCCCCGAGGCGAGATACTGATAGCCGACGCCCAGTTCCATTTTTTCAGTGAACGCATAGCGCAGTCCTGCCGACAGCTGATAGCCGAGCGTGAAATCCGATGCGTTCATGTCACCGACCGGACTTTGCAGATCGAGCATCGTATAGACTCCGCCCACTCCCGCGCCGACGTAGGGAATCCATTTTTCCTTGATGGGATGCCGATAGGTGAAATTCAGAAGCACCGGAACCTGAAACAGCGTCGATCCGGAAGCTGAATCGTCCTGAATCTTGTCCACCGAATTCCAAAGAATTCCCGCCTGAATCCCCACATCGAGATGATTGAACCACCGGCCGCCGAACTCCAGGTCACCGCGAACTCCGGAACTGAAGGAAAGCCTGCCGGCCGAACTCGTCACTTCACTGTCGATGGACAGTTCCTGGGACATCGCCATGCCGACATTTCCGTTCAGGTAGAATCCATTCCAGGTTTCCGCCGAAAGCGTTGAAACGCCGGCCAGCATCGCCGTCCCTAACGCAGCTGAAATGCTTCTCTTCATTCTTTCAAGGGGTCGGACCCGCCAAAGTTCCTCCCGACAGCGTCAGGCTGTTCAAGTCCGTCCGGATCAAACCGAGGCCGGCCAGAGTTCCGCCGGTGTCGAAGCCGAGCGACAGATTGGAATCGGTGAAGATCGCAGCAATCACATCGCTGTTTGCAGTGCCTGCCTGATTCGCGAGAACCTGGGCCGCCGCAATCTTGGATCCCTTCGCCAGAGAAATGGCGCCGTCAGCGGTCACAAATCCTTTTGCGCTTCCCAGCGAAACAGTGGTTCGGCCGACATCGCCAATGAGGCCGCCACTCACGATGGCGCTGCCTTCAGCGAACGACTTGATCTGCACATTGCCGAGCAGCCCGAAACGATCGGCACTCAATCCTTGAATTGAAAGTCCCAGCACGGCGATGCGTCCGCTGAACGTGCCCTTGAACGACAGGTCGCCGTATATGTTTCCAAGCGCGATCACGTCCACCGTGGCATTCTTCGCCGAGATGCCGCCGAAGCGCGTCAGCACTCCGTTCTTACCGACAACCGGATTGTCATTCACATCGAACAGAATCAATCCGATGTTCCCCTGGGCAGCGATCAACCCGGTCAGACTTCCACCCGTCGTGACGCTGCTGATCAAATCGCCCCGGCTGATGATCTCGCCATTGATGCCGCCCTTGGCCGAAATCGTCGTGACACCGGTCAGCTTGCCTTTCGCATTGAACACAGTTTGGCCGATGTCAGCGTTCACCACCGTCTCTTCGCCCGTGATTGAGTCGATCCGAATGCCGGTCGTCTGAATCGTTCCCGTGATTCCACCGTTGAGAACATTGATGCTTCCAAAGATGCTCGACGCGGTCACGCTGCCAAGTCCTTGAGCACCGCGCACGGTGACATCTCCCAACGAACCGGTGCTTGTGATCGAACCGATCGCATACTGGCTGTCAATTGAAGCGCCATCTCCGGCCAGCTGAATGGAAGTGATCACAGCAGGCTGTTTCTTCGTGGCGCCAGGCTGAATCTGCAACTGCGCACGAACGGCTGCATCATCCGCGACGCGATCGTTGAATGTCATCACGAGATCGAGGCTGAGATCGGTATCGACCTGCGCGTAGAACGAAACGGCGTGAGTTTCGCTGAACGAGATCAGGAATTCATCGGTTGCCGCAAGCAAGGCAGCCTGGCTGCCAAGGATGTTCCAGAGCACTGTCGGTTTGCCGGACGAACCGAGCGCATTCTGAACGGTCGTCGGCTTGCCGTTCTGGTTCACCAGGAAGCCAAAGGCCAGTCCCTGGATGCCACCCACGTTGATGTAACCGATGGGCAACGTGTCGCGAACGGAAACGCCGGTGATGCTTTCGCCCGGCAGATGAATTCCACTGCGAGCGTCTGCAGAAAGACCGAGATAATCGCGCGCAGCCTGGCTGATTGTCGTCAGGATATCGCCATCGACAGTGATGTTGCTGATGCCCGACGCGTCAACCGCTTCAACTCGCGCGAGATTGAACTTCGCCGTCGCGCTGTGTGCGGCAAGAACCAGGTTGAACCGTGTTGTCGCATCCGGATTGGTCACCCGCACAGCCAGTTGTGGAACGTCAGTGGTCAGCGAATCGTAAATGAACGCGAACTTCACGCTGCCGGAAATCACGCCCGAAACTCCAGGCGCCTTCAGCTGCCGTTCAATTCCATTTTCGATCACCTGCAGAAGCTTGCCACCGAAGCCGGCGTCCACTGTGATCGTGTGAACATCGCCGGCAATCACCTTGCCCGGGCTGGCACCATGAACCACCAGCGCCTGCAACAAGCCCGCCACGTTCACCAGGCCCGCGAGATTGACGTCGATCGTCATCAAGTCGATGGCGCCCGCATTGAGCACACCGGTCTGCGTGAGCGTGCCGCCGATGGTGGCCGTGGTGAACTTGCCGTCCAGGTTCAACAAGCCGGTGAAGTCGTTCACTACCACGAGAGTTGCCGATTCGAAACGGATCAGGCTGAGTTCCACCGCGCCGAAGCTGGTGAAGTTCAGAACCGCGGTATTGATGCCCTCACCACCGTCGATTCGTGTGACGGTCGATTCCGTCATGTCGTTCACGGTGAACGTGTCGTCACCGGAACCGAGGAAAACATAGAGTTCCGCCAGTCCGCTGTAGGTCACTGAGCTGCCCAGCCCCAATCCTGTGAGTGTCGCAGGCACCAACGATCCGGCGTTGTCGTCCGCATCGCCGCTGTCATCGACATTCAACACATCGTTCCCGCTGCCAATCACCACCACAGTTCCGAGAATCTCATTCACGGTTCCTCCAGAAACTGGGGCCGTGCTGCCGAGGTTCAGAACATCAACACCCGCGCCCAGCGAAACAGTCAGCGTCACGGTCGGAAGAACACTCTGAACATTGAACGTGTCCGAGCCCGCGCCCAAATTGATGTTGATCGTTTCGGTTTCGCTGAACTCAACTCCTGCCGTCATTCCGAGACCGGTGAGTGTGGTCGCAGTAAACAGACCGGTGTTGCCAGCGATTTCTCCAGTCTCATCGACATTCAGCACATCGACTCCCAGTCCGCCGTGGAGTTCCAGCAAGCCCGCGATTCCATTCACGTTTCCAGAAACGCCCGGGCTCACGCTGCCGAGATTGAAGGTGTCAGCGCCGGAACCGCCATGCAGAACCACCAGCCCTGTTGTGGCCTGAACATTGAACACGTCTGCGCCACCGTTGCCTGTGATCTGAACCGGGTTCGCTGTTGTCGAGGTGATCGTCAGCGTGTCGTTACCCGAACCCAGCGCCACAGTAAGCGCTGCCATTCCGAAATAGGTGATTCCGCCACCGCCCATGCCAAGTCCGGTCAATGTCGTGGCTGAAAGAACTCCCGTCTTCGCGCCCGTGCTTCCGGTGTCATCGACGTTAAGAACATCAGTTCCGCTGCCGATGAGAACAATCGATCCAAGGATGTCTTCCAGCGAGCTGCCCGTGTTCGGCGATTCACCATTGGACAGCGCTCCGGCCGTCGCCTGCGCTGAAGTGCCGACAGCGATCTGATTGCTGCCGGTTCCGGTGATGATGTTCGTTGTCGCGTTCGCCGGACTGCCTTTCAAAAGAAGCGTGTTGTTGTTCGATCCCAACTGAATGTTCAGCGTTTCGATTCCGTGGAATTCCACGCCTTTCGCTGGATCATCGTTGCCCATTCCCAGCCCGGTGACTGTGGTCGAGGTCAGCGTCAGCGTCGCCGCAGCTGAATTGCCCGAGTCATCCAGATTCATTGTGTCGGATGTCCCCTGCCCGTTCACAATCAGTCTGCCTGCAAGGCCCGCCAGCACTCCGCCCGAACCAACAGGTGCGTTGCTCGAGATGTTCAGGACGTTCGCACCAGCGCCCGTATTGACCGTCGTGAGCGTCGTGGCGTTGGTACCGAGAACATTCAACACATCGTTTCCGGAACCGAGCGTGAGGGCGAGAACTGCAAAGCTGCTAAAGGTCACGCCTTCCGGTCCCATTCCAAGTCCGAGCAAGGTCGAAGCGGTGAGGAAACCGGTCTTGCCGAGAACGCTTCCCGCGTCGCTGAAGTTCAACGTGTTCGATCCACCCTGCCCGTTTACCGTCAGCTCGCCCGCGATCAGATCGAGGACGTTTCCGATATTCACGATGTCGTCTCCGAAACCGAGGTTCACGGTCGTCGTCATGCTCGCATTCGTGCTCACAACAGTGAAGGTGTCAGCACCGGAACCGAGGCTGATGTTCAGAATCGCAATGCCGCTGTAGTTAATTCCCTCTGTGCCAAAACCGGTGATGCCCGTGGACGTCATCAAACCGGTCTTCGCCACGGTGCTCGCGGTGTCGTCCAGATTCAATGTGTCGGAACCGGTTCCGGTGATGGTCAGCGCACCGAGGATTCCATCCAGGCTGCTTGCCGCGCTCGGCGTTACACCGGCATTGCTGCCGACGGTGAACACGTTGTTCGCGCCGAACGCGAGGATGTTCGTGGCCGTGGAAGCGTGAGTGCTGCGGATGTAATAATTCGTTCCGGTCACCGTTCCGTTGATGTTCAGCACGCCCACGCCGCTGTAGTTGATCTGCTGACCGCCCGCCTTGATCTGGTTGGAAAGAACGATCGTGTCCACCGAAACACTGACGTTCAACACATCGCCTGAGTTCGGCGTGCTGTCGGCGATTGTGAAGAGCGTCGAGCCGATTCCGTTGAGCGTGATGTTGTAAATGTCATTTCCATTGACGCCGTTGAGTGTGGCGTGGCCGGTCCAGGTGTCGCCATTCACCGTGAAGGTGTTCACACCGGCGCCACCGGTGAGAATCGCGTTGGCGAAATTGGTGAGTTGAAGATCGCCGTGACCCGCGCGCGTGAGCAGGAGGTTCGTGAGAACGAAGTTCGTGTTGTTGACTGCGACGACCGTGTTCGTGCTGCCAGCCGGACCGGTCAGCGAACCGGTTCCTGTCCAGCCGGACACCGTCATCGTGTTGCTGTTCGAACCGCCGGTGAGATTCGCCACCTGAATGCCGGCCAGCGTCATCGTGCGGCTCGGATTGTTTCCAATCGTCGTCTGAAGCGATGCATCCGAGAGAACGAACGCGACGTTGAGTGTTGTCTGCGGATTAACGTTCAGCGTGTTGTTGGAGCCGTTGCCGGTGATCGAACCGGATCCATACCAGCCATTCAAATTGAAGACATGGGCGCCGGAACCTGTGGCCGCTGTGAGATCCACATTCGCCACGCCGTTCAGATAAATCAGATAAGTTCCGGCCTGGAGCAGCGTCTGTGTGAGCGTGTAGCTGGAGTAACCGGCATATTGCACGGAGAAGTTGCCCGTGCCGGCGTTGATCGTGGTGATGCCCTTCGTGGCGTACGCCGCATTGCTTCCGTTCAGGCCGCCAATATAAACACCGCCGCCGCTGCCCCCCGTGATCGTGTTGGAACCGGTTCCGCGATCGCGAACCGTCGCAAAGCCGCCGCCGGTATTGATGATGTTGTTGCCGTTACCGAGCGTGATATCGACCGTCGCGGTCACGCCGTTGCTGATGGTGATCGTGTCATTTCCTGAAAGCGTGTTGCGGACAAGAATGCTCGTCACGTTGGTATAGGTCTGCGTGTATCCGAGCGCCGTGATCTGAATGGTCTGGCCGGTGGAACTGCCCGGGTTTCCGACCACGTTGGTGATGACGTAATTCTCTTCGTCCTGCGCACCGAAGTGTTCGCCGCGAGCGCCGACATCCTGGCCGAGATTCAACACGAGCACACCGCTTGTAACCGTTCCCAGAACCGGTGTGGGCGGCGGCGGCGGCGGCGGGTCGGTCTGGCCAAGGGTTACAGTCCAGGTGCCGGAAACGATCACCGGAGGGGTATCAATGTTGACCGCGGGAATGATCGTGACGCCCGCAACCTTCACCGCAGGCGTGTGAATGTGAATCGCCGGAACAACGACGCAATAGACATAAATGCTCATCGTGACGTTGCGATTCGTGATGGTGATCGTTCCGCTGGCAGTCACCGAAACTCCGAGGAAATCGACTCGCCCGGCAACAGTCGCGGAAAAGCCGCCGTTCGAGAACGTCACGCTGATTCGACCTCCGATGTAAGCGACACCTGGCTCGCCGAATGAGAATCCGGCGCTCGCCGTGAAGCTGAACGTACCGTTCGGATTCAGATAGCCGTGCACCGACAAGGTCACGATACCGAAGAAGTCCAGCGTCAGCGGATTGGATTCTGGAATGTTGATGCTCAAGCCTGCTGACGTGATGCTGATCGAAATCGTTCCGCTCAGATGGAACCCGAACAGGAACACGTCGAGGTTTGTGATCGCAATCTTGAATCCGGAAGCAATGCCGTTGCGGGCGACCGAGCTCGTGTTGATCTGGAGCGTGAACTCGCCGGAGATGGAGAACAGGTTTCCAAGTGCCGCAACCGGCTGAATCTGCGTCGTGGTGCTGGAACCCACCTTGAGCTGGATGCTGAACGCAAAGCCGGGATTCGAGTCGTAATAGATACCCGCGAAACCATTCACGCTCATCAACGAACCGAAGATGTTGACCGTGGCCTTGATTTCCACGGAGAGCGATGACGGCGTCACCGAGAACGTGAACGAACCGGTGATCGTCAGGCCCGGCACCGAAATGTTTCCATTCGCCACGACGCGGGCGCCCGGCTGAACCGTGATGCTCGTTCCTGTGACCGTGACTGGCGCGCCGGTTGTGTTGATCTGCAGCATGAAGGTCGCGGAGATGGTGAAGCCCAGATTGCTCGGCATGCTGAATCCGCTGGCGAAATTGATCGTCAGGGCCGCCGCCAGTCCGCTGGAATTGATCTGGATTCCACCAATCACGCTGAACGAGAAAATGTTCGTCCCGTTCACCGTCAGGTTGAGCTTCGCATTGAGCGAGAAGCTGAAGCTCAAACCGGTGAGCGGGTTGTAACTCGCCACGAGATTGATCGTTCCGGAAATCGTGAAGGCGTTGGCCAGAGTGAGATTTCCGCGGCCGACCAGAATGAAATAAGCTTCGCCGGCAGCGGCGGTCCAGTTGGCGTAATTGGTCGTGCTCGACGGAGGCGCGCCACGCGGAATGATCAACATGCGCTTGCCGTCCACGATCGTCTCGTAACTCATCAAAGCCGTGACATTGCTTGAACCGAAGTTCGGTCCCATGACAGTTGCGACCGGTGGAGTTGCAGGCGATGTCGGGAGCGGCTCGGGAATTTCGTAGCTGATCTCACGCAAGGTGGTGTTCACCACAAGCACCCAGTTCACTCCCATCGAGAAACCGGTCAACGGCGAGCCGCCATAGGCCAGCGTCATCTTCGCCGCGAACCCGGTCTGATCGACGTAGATCAATCCGTTCGCGTTGTAGGTAAAGATCGGGTTGCCGACCGGCCCGATCATCAGCTGCGCCTGAACGAAGATCGTCAAGGTGAACTCGCCCGGTGTCGTAGTGCTGACGTTGAGGTTCACCGCAAGCGTTCCGGCGAGCGTGAAGACACGCTGGCCAAAGAGATGGAAATCGGCCGAACCGTTCACGAAGAGACCGAACGACTGCGGCGCGATCGTGACGTTGATCGTTCCGGTCGTCAGAACCAGCGGAACGGTCTTGAGTTCCGCGGTGGTGTTCAACTGGAAGTATATCTGGCCGCCGGCATAAATACCGACCTCCTGCAGCGCCTGCAGATTTGCGTTCAAAACGAACGCGCCCCAGATGTCGAGTCCGCCGCTGGAGTTCTTCTGGATCGTCAGGTCACCCGCCGCGGTACCCACTTCTCCGAGATAACTCATGTTCAGTGCGACGTTGAAAATCGTAATCTGGAAGCTCGTGCTGGAGAAGGTCAGATCGACATTGCCCGACAGCTTCGCCTGGAACCCACCGAGTACATTCAACTCCGCCGCGCCGGCAATCCTGATCTTGAAGGCGTCGGCCTGGTTCTCCGCCGTCACCGGCTGGTTATCAACCCGGCTGAACTCGAACTGCATGATGCCGTAAATGCTCAGGATCGGCGGCGCGATTGGCGTGCCCACCTGCGCAGGCGTGTCCATCAGGAACAGAATGTTCACCGGCGCGCCTTCGTTCACCGAACCGTCGAAGACCGGAGCGAGATCAGCATACAATTTCATCCCGATCGTCAGCGTGTTTCCAAAGGTTGCCGTGCCGAGAATCAGGATCTTGCCGCTGGTGTCGAAGAACACGTCCGCGTCGATCTTGAACGAGTTCTGCGACAGGTACGCCGAGTAAATCGTCGCGCCCGCCTGAATTGTGATCGTGGAGGCGCCGAGATTCGCCCAGCCGTCGGTGGCGCCAGTCTTGTAGAGCGTCGCGACCTGCGACTTCATCTGCACCAGCCATTGAGCGTCGGTCATTGTTGCGGGCGACTGGAAGCCCGGCTGGCGCAGTTGCAGCGCGTCGTCTGGAGAGATCGGATTTGAAATGGTGACAGTGGGCAATCCCTGGCCGAAGGTCACACCGCCGCGGAAATTGTTCAGCGTCAGGCCGGAGTTCGGCTCCAGCAGGATGCCGGTCGGCGTGCTTGCGGAGATATACACTGAGAGAGGACCATATTCGGAAAGCCCCAGCTTCAGGGCGAAACCACTCATGCCACCGAAGCTGAAGGAGGCGCTGATGCCGCCGTAGAACACGCTGGTGAACGGACCGACGCCGGGTTGGCCGTTGGTCACCAGCCGGCCCTGTGAATCGACAACCGCACCGTTCGAATCGAATCGAACCACACCGGCGAGCAGTGAACCGCTGACCGTTCCGCCAAAGAGATTGCCGGAAACAGAAACCGCCACGCTCTCAATGTCGATGATCGGGAACACGCCATCCGCGAGTTTTCCGACATCAATTCGGACGTGATTGATCGTTCCACTGACCGACAGCGGAATGCCTTTCAGGCTGTTCAGATCGACGGTTGCCGAAAGGTCGAGAATGAAATTCGCCGGGTCGGTGTTGAAATTGTTTCCGGGCCATTCGACGCCAATTGTGACGTCCTTGATCGGAAGCCAGTCGGGCCACTTTAATGAGCTGGCGGAATTTTCACCGAGCGACAGCGTCACGGTGAAGTTGTTTCCAGCCACGAACGAGCCGTTGCCCTTGATCGCAAAGTTGCTCGCGCCACCGGTCAGTGTGATTCCAGGCACCGACAAGGTGGCGGCCAGGCCGGGTGCGGAGGTTGTTCCGCCGAAGCTGACAAGATCCTGCGTCGGACCGGCAGATGGATTGATGAAGACATTGTTCGCGGTGAACTTGAGCGACACCTGCGAACTGACGTTGATCGCGATTTCCAGCTGGCCAATCGACAGGTTGAAACCGCTGGCCGTGACATTCGTCGGCGGCGCAAACGGATTGGCAAGATCGAGCTTCAGGCCGAGCGTAAACGAGCCGGTGAGGTTTTTTACAGCAGCTGAGATCACGCCGCCGTTGATCGAAGCGAGCGTGTCAGAAATGGAGACCGTGACCGAGAGTGTGCCATCGAGGCCAAACGAGAAATTCGTGAAACCGATGCTCGGAGTTCCCAGCGTGACGGGTCCGATGGTGTGAGTCGTGGTGGGCCCGGCCGCTGAAGTGCCGGCGCCGCCCACTGTCGGAGCGGAGACAGACCCGATCGATTGGCCGAGGAAGGAGAATCCAGTGATCGGCGCGGAACCCGTGCTTTCCAGAACGAAACCTTCAGTCGTGCTGTAACGGAAAGCGAGGTTGCCCTGCAATGCCGCCATTTCCGAGCCGTCAACGAACAGCGCGACCGACGCCTGCGTGAAGTTGAACGAGTTCACCGTGGCGTTCGACGCATTGACGTAATGGCGAATCTTGACCGATTCCCCGGTGAACGTGACGTAGCCGCCGAGCGAGAAGCTCAGGTCGTTCAACACAATCTGCGTGCCGCCGTTCGTCCAGGTCATGCCATCGAACACCGTTCCCGCCACGATCGTGATGTAGCTGGCGGAAGCCGCGCTGATCGTGAAGAGAACCTGGCCGGTTCCGGGGTCCTGAACGGTCAATGAAACCTCGGTCAACGTTCTCGTCGTCACACCGCCGACGACCGAGGTGCTGCCACCGCCAGCGGTGATGATGAAGATGTTTTCGATGTTGATGGTGGCATCGCTGACGGAAATTTTCTGGAAGGCGGAGGTGCCGGTTTTGATTTCGGTTTCCGAGAACTTCACCTGAACCGCGGCCGTGCCGACCGAAACGGTTTCGTTCACGGCGTGGTTCGTCGCATTGCGGCGAATCGTCAGCGTCGCATTCGCCCCGGAACTTCCAGCACCTGCAACCACGGTGGCAGAAGCCGTGAGTGCGTAACCGCCGGAAGCGTCGGAATAAATCACCATGCCGAGGCTTCCGTTCTCCAGCGCGAGAGAACCACTGCCACCGTCAGGAATGATGTTCGAGCAACTGACACCGGACGCACCGATCAACACCTTGGTGGCAGTGCCCGTTCCGGTCTTGGCGAAGGCAAAATTGCCCGTGAGCGTAAACGAACTGCCGGCGTTGATCGTCAGAGACAAAGCGCCGGAGAAACTCCGGATATTGCGCTGATCCGCCGAGCCGCCCGTTCCATCAGTGAACTTGACCGTCACGTCGCCGGCCTGAGTCGTAATCACTTCATTCACGCCCGCACCGGTGTTGTTGACCATCAGCGCGGCATTTCCCACCAGCTGGATTTCCGAAGGCAATCCCACCGCTTCAATTTCGGTCGAAGCGTAAAGCGCATAGGTGCTGGTGTTGGCGACGGTGTTCTTGAAGATCACCAGACCGAGCCTGGCGTCGCTGATCCGGACGCCGATGCTTTCGTCTTCCGTGCCGAGGAACGCCTTCACGCCACTCGCACCAACGACGATCTTGGTGACGTTCGGATTGCTGGCATCGATTTGCTTGGTGAAAACGAAGCTGCCTTCGATTGAAACAAAATCGGCGATCGCCAGCACCACCGAACCTTCAACATGCGTCACGTTGCCGGAGCCAAGCCCTTCGAAATCCAGCACGACTTCGCCGTCGGAAGTCTGAACCGGTGTCGATGCCAGCGTTTCGGGATCGAGTCCGGTTGTGTTCACCTTCACGGTCAATCCCGTCGAAGTGAGCGTGAGTCCGGGAACACCGTTCAACGATGCCGTGCCACCGTTTGCAACCAGCGCGTAGGTTCCAGGATTTCCATTCGTTCCGGAAAGAATCATCACGCCGAGGCTCGCTCCGACGATGCTCACGTTCGTGTCGGCTGTGCCGAGAACGACGGTGAGATTCTTCGCGCCCATCAACATGCGCGTCTGGGTCGTGGTTGTGTCAGTGTATTTCTGGAACCCGAAGTCGCCGGTCAACGAAACAAATCCCGCGATGTTCAAGGTGATGTTGCCCTGCACCGCCATGACCGGACCGGAGCCGAGATCGCTGAAGTCGAGATCCACACTGCCGCCGGGCGTTTGAAGCGTGGTCGTGCCGGCGCGCGCGGCGACATCGACGCCGGTATTGTTGATTCGCACCTGCAGACCGGAGCCGCTGAGTGAAAGACCGGGAACACCGTTGAGCGTGCTGGTTCCGCCATTGGCAACCAGCGCGTAGCTGGACGGACCGCCATTCGATCCAGGCAACATCAACAGTCCCAAACTCGCGCCTTCGATGACCAGGCTGACATCGCCAACGGCCAGCGTGGCGTTCACACCGGTCGCAGCGACGGCAATGTCCGTTGCACCGGAAACGAGATCGGTGAACGTCTGGAATGAGAACGATCCGTGCAACGATACGAATCCGAGCACTTCCAACGTAATGGTGCCTTCAATCGATTTGGTGTTGCCTGCGCCGAGTCCGGCAAAATCCAGGGCAATGTCGCCGCCCGGAGTGGAAACCGCCAGCGGCACGCCGGGCAGCAGGCTGGGATTCTGCCCGAGGTTGTTGATCTTTACCGCCAGTCCGGAAGCGCTGAGCTCAAGCCCGGGAATCCCGTTCAATGTGTTGGTGCCGCCGTTCGCGACCAGCGCGTAGCGCGTTGGAGTTCCGTTCGCGCCGGAAATCACGAGCAGTGCGAGGCTGGCGCCTTCGATCGTCAGGTTCAGGTCGCTGGTGCCGAGGACGGCGCTGATTCCCGTCGCACCGATGGCCATGTTCGTCAGGCCCGTGTTCGAGTCGGTGAACGATTGGAATCCGAAATCACCTTCGAGCGAAACGAATCCAAGAACATTCAGCGTGATGTGACCCTGGATGTCCTTGATGTTCCCCGCGCCGAGACCGCTGAAGTCCATGTCCACCAAACCGCCCGGCGTCTCCAACGTTGCCGGAACTCCGAGCGTGGTCGGATCCACCCCAGTGGTATTGATGCGAACCTTCAATCCCGAGCCGATCAGTTCGAGTCCGGGAACGCCGTTCAGGGTGTTGGTGCCGCCTTCTGCCACGAGCACATAAGTCGCCGGTGCCCCGTTCGCGCCGGAAATCACGGCGAGGCCGAGGCTGGCGCCTTCGATCGTCAGGTTCGTCAAATCGGTGCCGAGCACCGTGGTCACCCCGGTCGCTGCGACGAGGATATTGTTCAGACCCGTCCCGCTGTCGGTGAAGGTTTCGAAGGCAAAATCACCTTCCAACGAAAGGAATCCCGCGATGCTCAGCGTGATCGAACCTTCAACGCGCATCACGTCGGCGGAACCCAGTTCAGAGAAATCGATCGGTAACTCGCCGTCGGGCGTGACGACATTCTGCGGCAGCCCAGACAACGTCTCAGGATCGAGACCGGTCGTATTGACCTTCACCTTCAGTCCGCTGGCGCTCAGTGAAAGTCCGGGAACACCGTTCAGGGCATTTGTGCCGCCATTTGCGATCAGCGCGTATGTGGTCGTATTCCCGGTCGTTCCGGGACGAATGATCAGTCCGAAACTTGCGCCATTGATCGTCAGGTTCGTTGAACTTGATCCGACAAACGCATTCACGCTGCTGGCGCCAATCACGATGTTCGTGAGGTTCGTGATCGGATCGGTGAAGGTCTGGAAACCGAAGTTGCCGGTCAATGTGATGAAGCTGCCGATCGTAAGCGTCAGGTTGCTGACCAGAAGGCTTTGTTCGTTCGCTTCGAACTGGAGGGTCACCGCATTTTCAGGATTGCTGTCCACCTGAACGGTTTCTTCGACTTCACCGGCGGTGTTCACCCGGACTTTTACATTCTGCGCGCTGAGCGACAGTGTGTTCGCCGGCATGCCGACCAGCGTAATGCCGCCAGTGGCTTCAAGCGCGTAACTGGTGATGGCATCGGACGAGCGGAAAACCGCGAGCCCGAACTTCGCATCGCTGATCTTCACTCCTGACTCTGAACCGCCCGAGCTGGAACCCATCAACACATCCACACCCGTTGCACCAAGCAGAAACTTCGAACTGCCGTCCGTGGCAGGACTGTAGGAGAGCGCGACGCCTGACGCGCTGATGGATACGAATCCACCGACATTCAGGTTGAAGCTGTCGATTGTCGCGGAGAAGACCTTGGTGTCGAAATTGTAGGTCGCGGTGATGTTGCTGGCGTTGGTCTCAATGGCGCCGCCCAGGCTCAGCGTTGCGCCGCCTACGAACGTAATCGTGCCGCTCAACGAACCACCCATCACATAATTAACATTCGTAAAGGTCAGCTCCGGAGAAGTCAGCGAGAACAATCCGCCCAAAACGATGTCATTGGAAGTAACCGTCGCACTGGCGATGCTGAATCCGGTTTTCTGCAGCGAAAGGTTCGTGATCGTCACTTCCAGATTGTTCAGTGACGGAAGGGTCAGCGTGGCTGAAGCCAGGACTGCGAATGTGTCCTGATCCGGCGTGATCTCCAGCGCATCGCCTGAGAGATTCAATTGCCCGGCGATGTTCAGCGAAAAGCTGTCGGCCTTGATCTTGAGCCGGCCCGTCGCATTGGCACCGGCGAAGTCGTAGCTCACCACCACGTTGCTGAAGGTCGAAGTGACCAGCGTGCTGCCCGGGAACAGCGTCATCCCGCCAACCGCCACCGTGATGTTGCCGGAAAACTTGGAAACCGCAGTCGAATCCACCACCAGGTCCGTGACCACAATGGTAACGCTGCCGAATTCAAGGAAGCCGCCGAGCGAAAGAGTTTGTTCGGGAAGCGCTTCGATCGTCAGGTCATCCAGCGAGAATCCGTTTTGGGTGAGCGAGAAGCCATGGATCGTGACCGTTTCCAACCCGTTGAAGAGGCTCGAACTGACGGTGGCTTCCGCCACGGTCAGCATCACCGCCTGGCCGGGTTCAATCGAAACGTGTCCCAGATGGATCGTCAGCGCCTGGCCAATTGTGATGTCCAGGTTGGGAATGCCGATGCTCAGCCGGGAAGCACCGCCAAAGATGTAGGTTCCCTTCAGGTTGCTCAGGTGCAGATCAAGGAAGCTGATGTTGGGGAAGAGAACGACATTGGTCGCGGTTACTTCCACAGTCCCGTCCACCTGCGGCTGGCTTCCGTAGGTAAAGACGAAATCAGTGAAGCTGACCGACAGGCTGTCAAAGGTGATGAAACTTCCCAATGCCGTCGGCGACCCGCCGGTGCTGATGGTCAGATCCTCGAGGCTGAATCCAGTCTGGTTGAGAACAAGGTTGGTAAGCGAAACCGCACCGATCTCGCCGAACTGGGGCGAATCGAGCGTCGCGGAGGCGATGGTTGCGATCTGTTCCTGCCCAGGGGTCAAAACAACGTCACCATCCGCCCGGATTCGGAACGCCTCGCCCATGGTCAGCTCAAATCCAACGATCGTGAGGGTCAGCTGCCCGGTCGGACTGGTTCCGTCGAAGGTTCCGAAGTCATAGCTGCCAGTCACGGACGTGGCCTGGCTTTGAATGAACCCTCCGTTCGGAAACAGTTGCAGACCGGTGAGGGTCAACGTCACCGTGCCGGTCAGACTGGCGTCAGTGGTCGAAGTGCCGAAGGAGACATCGAAATCGCTGACCGTCAGATTCACCGAGGTGGCGCTGATCAAGTTCCCGAGCGACACCGCAGAGGTTGAACTCAGGCCAACCGAATCAAAGCTGAAGCCGTCCGCCCGAATCTTAAAGTTCGTCAACGGTTCGGCCGAAAAACCGGTGAACTGAGAAGATGTCACCGTGGCGCTGCCAACCGAAACCAGTTCCTGCGTTTCCGTCCCGTTCGAATTGTACGAGAAGGTGACATCCGTCGCGGCCACCACCAGGGCGTCTCCGATCTGAATGACCAGATTCTCAGCTTTGAGAGAGTAGGTCCCCCCGATGGTGTAGGTGCCGGTAATGGCATTCTTGGCCAGGTAACTGGCTTCGATCTCCGTGCCGACCGGCTGGGAATTGGCGAAGGTCAGCGTCGTTCCGGAAACCGAGTAGCCGGACGTCACCTCGTCGCCGTTCACATGAACGTCCACCTGCGCCGAGGAAACCGGGGTGGCGGAAAGTGTGACGGAAGTTGATGCCGCCGCCAGTGTGAAGGAATCCACTACGGGATTGTTGATGATGCCGGAGAAACTCTTGCCCGGAAACAGCACTGCGGAGTCGGCAGAAATCTGGACCGAGCCGCTGTAGGTCACCTCGCCTTCGACAGTCGTCCGGGTGCCGGTGAATTTCAGCGTGACGTTCGTCAGCTGGAGAAAATCACCAAGCTCAATTGTCCCGAGGTTTCGTTCGAAGGTGAACTCGCCGTCAGCCGTTAAAGCGTCCAACTGACTCTGAATATACTGAGGAAGACCCGAGGTAAGACCAGACGAAGGAGTAACGCTCGCAGTGGAGGATGCGTTATTCGAGGAATTTGCAACTGATTGATTTTCCGATATTTGCGCAGCGTTTTCGACGGCAGCTACTGCCTTGGAAGCGCTTGCCGGAGGACCGTTTGCCGCTTTCAAAGTGTCGGTTAACTGCTGGGTCAAAACGTTGCCGGAAGTTGAAGTACCGGAGGCTGGAAGCGCAGTCTGAGCGGTAGAAACCGCACCGGATTTCGCGGCTGAACTTCTCGAAACCGTCGCCTGCTCGGATGCCTTTTGAGCCGAAGATTCCGCTGACACGGCAGCCGAATTTTCGGCGACTGCGGAGCTGGCGACTGGAGAAAATTGGGTGTCGGAATTTGAACTTTCGGCGCCCGAATCCGGAGCCGTTTCCACGCCCGGAGCGGAGTCCGTCAGAGCGATTGGCTCCAGTTCAATCCCGTCAAAAATGCCATCCGTGGACGCCGCCGGATCGTACGAATTCTGGGTTTCAACCGGCTGAAAATCCTGATGGCTGACCACGATGGACGGCGCCTGATTTTGGGAACCGGAGACTCCGGTGGCGGCCAATGCGAGGAAAGCGTCGGCAGAAAGAAGGACGCGCGACTCGAGGGCTTCGAGTTCGAACTCAGACCGATTTTTTGGGCGTGAGTGGTCCACAAAAACAGAACGCCGGTTCGAGGCGGTCCGGGATTAAGCTGCAAAGGTTTAGCGCGACGCCGAATGGGAAGTCAATTCCAGTCTGAGAAAAATTGAAGGAACGGGCGGAAGCTACAGCCGAGTCAGCCGGCAAAGAAAAAGCTCAGAGTCCCGGCCGATTCACGAGATAAATTCCAGCGGCGACGACGGCCGAAACGATCAGACCGATTGCGATCGACCATTGAAGAATGCGTCGATGTTTCGCGCGCGCGGCGCGTCCGCCCATACCCGGAAGCAGATAAAAGCGTTCCCGTTCTTTGTCCCTTTTGAACCAAGGCATTGAATTGGCACGTTCCGACATAATCAACAGTCCGGTTGTCCGACCTGTAAACCGGGCGAGTCACCCTCCCCCTACGCTCCAAAGAACTACGGACCGACAACGTCAGGGATCATCCGGACCCTCCCCTCTGATTTCAAGGAAAAACTCTGGATGAAAACCGCTTACAAATCCGTCCCGGAACAGCCGGCTTATCGGAAAGATTCGACGCGAAAACTTCCCCGACCTCAAAACTCAAAACTCAAAACTCGGAACTTCCCCTCCCCTTTTCCGAGTAAAAGCTCGACCGCTTCCGCATGGATTGCCATACAATCCCCGACCACCAATGCGCGCGGATTCGACAGACGACGGTAAATGGCACGAAAGACCCAGTGCCTCCCCCCAGGGTTCCAGTGATACTCACTCGATGTTCCGTCTCCTGTTCGAACGCAGCACCGACGCGTTCACACTCATCGACCCGCAGACGGGCCGGTTCGTGGACGTGAATGCCGCGAGCATTCAGATCACCGGTGCGCCCGACAAGGCGGCCATGCTTCTGCTGGGACCGGAAACCATTTCTCCCGCGAAACAGCCGGACGGATCGGATTCCGCCGGGAAGATCAAGGAGATCGTCGCGCTCGCCTTTGAGAAGGGAAGTCACCGGTTTGAATGGGTCGTGAACCGGTTCGATGGAACCGAGCTTCCGGTGGAAATCGTGCTGACGCCGATTCAATTCGGCGAACGGCCGTTGATGATGTCCGCCGCCCGGGACATCAGCGAACGCAAACGCGCGGAGTCCGCACTGCGCGCCTCGGAGGAGCGGTGGCGGATGGTGTTCGAGCAGGCGCCGTTCAGTGTTCAAATTTTTTCACCCGACGGCTGGACGCGCCGCGTCAATCCGAGCTGGGAAAAACTGTTCGGGATGACCAGGGAACAGGCGATGGGGTTCAACATTCTTTCCGATCCGCAGCTTTCAAACAGTGAAGCCGGACCGTTGATCCGAAAGGCGTTTGAAGGCGAGGTGGTCAGTATCCCGGCCGTTCCGTTCGAACTGATACATCCGCCGAAAAGCGGTCCGCGGGTTCGCTGGATTGGCGCGACGCTGTTTCCGATCCGGGACGAGCGCGGGCACCTTCTGGAAGTGGTCTGCATGCATGAAGACCTCACCGAGCGGAAGCTCGCGGAGGAGTCAGCGCAGCAATGGAACGCCAAGCTGGAGCAACGCATTGCCGAGCGCACGGCGGAACTGGCCCAGAGCGAGGAGCGGATGCGAACCCTCGTGGAGCACGCGCCTGAAGCCATTGTCGTGTATGACGGTGTGACCGGTTCATTCGTCAGCTGCAACGAGAATGCCACCCGGCTTTATGGATTCAGCCGCGAGGAATTGCTCCAGAAGCATCCGATCGATGTCAGCCCGGAATTTCAACCGGACGGACGCCGCTCGGTGGATGCCTCGAGGGAATACATCGCGAAGGCTCTCGCGGGCGAGGTTCCGGCCTTCGAATGGATTCACCGCCACTCGAGCGGACGGCTGGTTCCCTGCGAAGTGCGGCTGGTGCAATTGCCTGCGGAAGGACGCGCGCTGGTGCGGGGAAGCATCATCGACAACACGGAACGCAAACGTGCCGAACAGGCATTGCGCGATTCCGAACAGAAACATCGCGCGCTGTTCGAGGCCACAAGCCAGGGCGTGATGATCCACGACGACAAGCAATTCCTGGAGATCAATCCCGCCGCCGTCCGGATCATGGGCTACAACGACGCTTCCGAAATCATCGGCAAGCATCCCGCCAATCTTTCCCCTCCCACACAGCCGAATGGTGAAAGTTCCCTCGTGGCCGCTTCCCGGCACATCGCTGAGTGCATGGAGAAAGGCACGGCTCGATTTGATTGGGTCAGCAAAACAAGTTCGGGCAAACCGGTTCCTGTCGAGGTCATCCTGACCCGGATCGAGATGGGTGGAAAACCGTTGATCCAGGCCGTCATCAATGACATCTCCGAACGCAAGGCCGCCGAGGAGGCACTTCGGAAATCGGAGGAGAAATTCAAACAGCTTTACGAATTCGCACCGCTCGGCATGGCGCAGGTGGAATGGGATGGCAGTTTTGTTCAGGTCAATCGCGCTTTTGAAAACATCATCGGCTACACGCAGGAGGAACTGCAAAAACTCAGTTACTGGGAAGTCACGCCGCGCGAATACGAACAGGCGGAATTGAAGGTGCTCGAGGCGCTCCGCAAGACCGGACATTTCTACTCGCACGAGAAGGAATATTTCCACAAGGACGGCCACCGTGTTCCTGTCGTGTTGAACGGCATGGTGGTGACCGGCCAGGACGGTCGGACACAGCTGTGGGGAATTGTCGAAAACATCACGGAACGCAAACGCGCCGAAGCCGAGCTGCACCGCGCCGTTGAACGCGAAAAGGAACTCGGGCAGTTGAAGAGCAGTTTCGTTTCGATGGTGTCGCACGAGTTCCGCACGCCGCTCGGCATCATCATGTCGTCGGCGGAAATCCTCGCCGATTACCTCGACCGGCTCGAACCGGACGAACGCCAGAGCCACCTGAATTCCATCTCCCGCAACGCAAAACGCATGGGCGACATGATGGAGGAAGTGCTGGTGTTGAGCCGACTGGATGCCGGCAAAATGGATTTCAAACCGGAACCGATCGACCTGCGGCGATTCTTCACGCGCCTTGTGGACGAGGTGTTGTCCGCGACCGACCGGCGTTGCCCTGTCATTCTTGGAATTGCGGAAATGACCGAGACCGCGCTGCTGGACGAAAGTCTCGCGCGCCATATCCTCACGAACCTTCTTACCAACGCCGCGAAATACTCCGAGCCGGACCAGCCAATCGACCTCTACGTGGACTCCGAGGGTCAGGACATGATCTGCATCGTGAAGGATCGCGGCATTGGAATCCCCGAAGCAGACCAGACCTGGCTCTTCAATGCCTTTCACCGCGGCGGCAACGTCGGACAACGCACTGGAACCGGACTGGGGCTCGTCATTGTAAAACGTTGCGTCGAACTGCACGGCGGATCGATCCAGCTCGAAAGCAAAGTCGGTGAAGGAACAAAGGTCACCGTGCGCCTGCCGGTGTTCCGCGCCACGGCGTTGTCGCGACCGAACGCCTAGAAGATTCAACCGAGTTGAGATTCAGAACCCAATTCAGAACCCATGAAGCGAATCCTTGTTATCGAAGACGAGCCCGAAATGCGGCGCAATCTTGCGACGATCCTCCGGCTGGAACAATTCCATCCCATCGCCGCCGAAAACGGACGCATCGGCGTGGAACTCGCCTCGAGCGAGAATCCGGACCTTATCCTCTGCGACGTCATGATGCCGGAACTGGACGGTTACGGCGTGCTTCAGGCGTTGCGCGAGAATTCGCGGACTGTGGCGATCCCGTTCATCTTCCTTACCGCGAAGGGCGAAAAGCCGGACATCCGGGCCGGCATGAATCTCGGCGCCGACGATTATCTCACGAAACCGGTGCCCAAGGTTGAGTTGCTCGAAGCGATTCGCACACGGCTTCAGCGCGCGGAACAGCAATCGACGCCAACGTTCAAGCCGAACTTCGATTCCGCTAAGCCGTTGGAAAAGGAATTCTGTCTCACGCCACGCGCCGCAGAAGTGCTGCTCTGGATCGCGCAGGGCAAGACAAACGCCGAGATTGCAACGATCCTGGGCAACACGGAATCGACGGTGAAAAAGCACGTAGCGGAGATCTTCGAGAAACTCGGCGTCGAAACCCGCGGCGGCGCCACGTTGCGTGCGCTTGAAATTCTCAGTTCGCCGAAAGCGAAGCCGGCTTCGTAGCGATCGCTTTTCGCTCAGGCGGAAGAGAGGTCAGCGATCAAACCTTCGCTGTAACCTCAAGCGTCATTTTCGTATTGTCCTTCCATGGCAGCTCAGGAAAGCAGCGCGCATGGAGACATTCCTCGATCCCCAGAGTTTGTCACCACGCATTGGTCGGTGGTGTTGACGGCAGGTTCGCATCAGGACAACACACGGGCACGCGAGGCGCTGGCGGGACTTTGCCGAACCTACTGGTATCCGCTCTATGCCTACGTGCGGCGGCGCGGCTATAACGCTCATGACGCACAGGATTTGACGCAGGCCTTCTTCGAACAGCTGCTCAAACGACGCTCCCTCGCCAGCGTCGATCCGGAGCGCGGCAGATTCCGGACATTCATCCTCACGGCGATGAATTACTTCCTCGTGAATGAATGGAAGAAAGTTTCCGCCCAGAAACGCGGTGGCGGCGATCCGGAGATTTCACTCGACCGGGCAGCTGCGGAGCAACGTTTCGACCTTGAACCGGCGACGACGGTGGCGCCGGATCGGCTCTTCGAAAAGCAATGGGCGCTGACTTTGTTGAGCGAGGTGTTGAGCCGGCTTGAGCGAGAATACGAGAGCGAAGGAAAGGAGGAGCTGTTCAATGCGCTCAAGGAAACCTTGATGGGACATCGTGAATCTCAGCCTTACACCGACATCGCCCGCACGCTGGGCATGAATGAAAATGCTGTGAAGGTGGCGGTTCACCGGTTGCGGCGACGTTATCGCGAGTTGATCCACGCGGAAATCGCCAACACGCTTGATCCGTCCGAAGACGTGGAAGCCGAGATGCGTTATCTCTATCAGGTGCTGGCGAGTTGATCGGGGCGTTTCACAGCTGCAAACCACAGATGAACTTGGATGGACACAGATTCGAGGAAGTAAAACCAGTGCCGGCTGATTCGCGGTTAAAAGCGTTTTGAACACCAGTAACCTTGCGCAATGTTTGATGTAGCAACCGGGCATGGACACAACACCTCTTTGTCCTCAGTGCGGCAAGCCGCTCGACAGCGGTTCACCGCATGGTCTCTGTCCCGCTTGCCTGATGCAGGGCGCGTTTGCCACAGGCACCGAACCGGATTTCACGTCGCGCCGGTTCCACCCCCCCTTCACTCGAGGAACTCGCATCGAAGTTCCCGCAGCTTGAACTTTTGGAATTCATCGGACAGGGCGGCATGGGAGCGGTTTACAAGGCCCGCCAGAAGGAGCTCGACCGCATCGTCGCATTGAAGATTCTTCCGCCGGACATCGGACAGGATGCCGCATTCGCTGAACGCTTCGCCCGCGAAGCGAGGACACTGGCGAAGTTGAATCATCCGGGAATTGTGACGCTGTTTGAGTTTGGAAGCGTCGTTCAAAATGGGAAAAGGGGCGGAGGAGCAGGTGAAAAAGGGAGCGAACCTCTCGCCTCCTCGGTTCCGGATCCCCTCTCCTCATCTCCGCTTTACTTCTTCCTGATGGAGTTCGTGGACGGCGTGACGCTCCGGCAGCTGCTAAACACGGGACGAATCTCCGCGCGTGAAGCACTCGCCATCGTTCCGCAAATCTGCGACGCGCTGCAGTTCGCGCATGATCAGGGGATCGTTCATCGTGACATCAAGCCGGAGAACATCCTGATGGATCGGCGCGGTCGCGTGAAGGTGGCGGATTTCGGATTGGCAAAAATTGTAGCGGCGGGCTGTGGCAGTCATGAGAGTGGCGAACAGAATCGGCGCCGGTCACAGACCGACGCTACCGAAAACCCGACCCGCGCCGGCAAAGTAATGGGCACGCCGCAATACATGTCGCCGGAGCAAATTCACGCGCCGGGCAAGGTGGATCATCGGGCGGATATTTACGCCTTGGGCGTGGTGCTCTATCAGATGCTCACGGGTGAGTTGCCGGGGAAGAAGATTGAGCCGCCGTCGAAGAAGGTTTCCATCGACGTGCGATTGGATGAAGTGGTGTTGCGTGCGTTGGAGAAGAGGCCGGAGCTGCGTTTTCAGCAGGCGAGCGTTTTTAAGACTCAGATCGAAACAATCATCTCGGAATGCAATCGGGCGGCTTCTCGGAACGAGGGTCGAAGGCGGGGCGAAGGCGGTTCGAAACTTCTTTTTCGTATTTCGCTGACCGCAATCGCGCTTCTGCTCGTCATTCAAACGGGAATCTGGTGGAGCAAACGCGAACCTCTGAATGACTGGCTTCCATCGCCCATCAGCGATTCCGTGGGTGACAGGTATGGAGACGCGCAGGTTCGTGTCGTCAATGTTGGACACGAAGGACAGGTGGTGCTGATGAGGATTGTCTGCGACACGTCTTCTTCCAGCGGAAAACTCCTGGTGCAATACTCCGGCCCGATCTTTGATTTTCCTTCGGATATTTCGTCGAACATCACGAACAAAAGTTTCGCAGTGGATTGTCTGTTGTCACCGGCGTTCATGGATGGCGGCCGGCAGAACGTGCTTGCCGGCTCGCGTGAACTTCAGGGCAAATCCATTTATGACATCGGATTTGTGCTCCCTGACAGAGAAATGGCAGCGAAAGTCGTGAAACAAATCGAACGAACTCATTTTGGTAAACCACGCGGACTGGCCAAGGATACGAATGCGCTACTTCTGTTTTCGCTTCGAAGAATTGCCGGAAAAGACAGTGTTGGAAAATCCGTTGTGGAAAGTCTGGACGGGATTTTGAGCTGGGAAGACCGAGATGTCGGCCCGAGCACAAAAGGCAGTCGTTCCTCGTCTTCGTTGGCGAATGGAACGGTTGCCAGGCTGAGTACGGAGCTACCTCGCGCAAACTCCACCGGTAAGGACTCCTTTGATGCAAATCCAGAACCAGATCCGCTGATCGGCGCGCTTCAATCGCGGTTGGAACAGGAATTCAAGTTGCTCGATCCCAAACCGACGTTTTCGATTCCTGACGTTTACGAAGGCAGCTCGATGACTGTTCGCTACAAAACCCGCGAATATGAGATTCATCCTCAGTTGGGAAAATCAGGAGGCGTAGCAGAAACCGTCCGCACGGAAACAGGGCCTGACATCGACGGCTTCATTCTGCACGCGCACGTCCAAACGCTCGGACAGGTGAACCAGGCGTTCACGCCTCAAACAGTTTCGCGTCCCTATTGGAAAACCTTCCTGAACGTGTATCCAGTCACGAATGACCAGAAGCAGTTTTACATTGCGCTTTCTTACAACGGCAGGGCAGATCAGGCGCTTTTAAGAAGAATCAGAACGGTTCTTGAGCAGATGCAAAATGGCGGAAGCCATACTGAAAGAGGCAAGCCATGACTCCAGAAAACTTGGAGTCCAACGCGGCGACGACCGCCCAAAGACCTCGATATAGTTCCCGCCCCCTGTAGTTCTTCACTCGATCTCGTGACCGTCCCGCCGGTTCGCCGGGGAAACAACCCTATTCAGTACCTCTTCAGGATTCGGACAATGACGCCTGCGCGAAACCGCGGCGGTGACGCGCTTGATTAACCGACTCTATGAAGAAGAAAATCATCGGCGGCTTCTGTGCCGCGCTCCTGTTGTCCGGAACTTCATTCGCACAGAACTGGATGTCACGGTTCGAATACGAAGCCGATCCTGAGGCGTTTCGAAAGGAAGAATGGCAGCTGGATCTGTTCGGACTCTACGCCACACGCGACCTCGATAATTCTCACGAAGAAACCTGGGGTGTCGGGCTCGGCGGAAACTATTTCTTTACAGACAAGCTTGGCCTCGGGCTCAGCACGTATGTCGCGGAGGTGGATTTTCCGAAACACATCGATGCCACGTTCATCGGGCGTTACCCGCTGTTTGAAAAGACATATCTGTCGCTCGCACCGTACGGCATGGTGGGGCTCGGCCGGCAATTCCACGACGGTGGACAATGGCTGCCGCACCTCGGAGTCGGCATGGAATTCCGCATGAACAAGGCCACCGGTGTGTTTCTCGACTATCGCCGGGTGTTCGCGAGCAGCAGCGATGATTTCGATCTCTGGCGGTTCGGCGTGCGCCTCGTTTTCTGATCCGCAGCCGCGTCAGGCCCGGATCATTTTGAAGACCTTGGGCGACGGCAGCCGCAGCAGTTCCACGTCGATGACCGTTGTTCTGTGGCCCTGGATCCATTCCTGCAGCTGTTCGGTTTTCAGTTTCTTTCGAAACGGCAGGTAGAGAATTTCGCCGGTTTCAGGTTCCACGGCGCTGATTTCGAGCGCACACATCTCGACTTCTGACACCTGCGATTCCCACCGTTTTTTGGCAGCAACAAACGCGTTCGTCCGCAGGTAAAACTGGATGATGTTGCGGTCGATCAGGTTGAGGTGTTTGTCCTCGAACAAGGTCTGAATGGGACGCGACTTGGTATCCTGCTGGGCGGAATCGAAATAAACGTCGAAGCTCGTCACCGGCCGGCCGTCCTGATCGCGTACCCGGAAAACAATCTGCGCATGATGATCGTATTGCGCGCGCGGATCATCGAGCCACTTCTTCCACCACGATGGCGCCTGTTGCTTCAATACTTTGTCATACGTGAGATTTGTTTCCTTCTGATAGGCGTCAACGACCGTCGGCCAGGTTTGCGGCGTGGCTTCGAGACCAAGCTGAATGAGCCGCAGCACCTGGGCTTTCGGCGATGAACCGGACACGATTCCCAGTTCGTCGCCGCTGTGGGCACACTGGTAGGGAATGGCGAGTGGAATCACCGGCCGCATGTTGCAACCGGGAGTTGAAGACTCTTTCAGCTCGTAAAAATCGGCCTGCGTCCGCGCGCGGGCGAGATGGCGGTCCTGCTGGCGCGTGGCTTCCTGCCAGTCGGTTTCAAGCGCCGCCTGCGTGGGGCCGAATCGCAGGTAATTGAAATTCAGATTGCTGCCCGAAACCCGCACGACTCCGTCCGAGCCATCCTCCTTCGCATACCGGATCGGAACGGTGAACCACTTCACGTCGGCCTGGCTGCCGATGACGACCGATTCATAAACGGCATAGTCCACCGACGGCGAATTGCCCGGGAGAAGAAAATGCCGATGCAGGTCGAGCGTCCAGTCGGAGCCAAGTTCCAGGGCATTCAGAACCCGCACGCCGCGCTCCGTTCCGTGTTGAAAAACGAATCGTCCCCACTTCGCCACCTGGCCTTTGCCGATGTGCGCCCAGCCGCTGCCAAAGTTCGCGCCGGCGAGATAGATCAGGTTCTGAAGCGGCGACGGCTTGGAGCTGAACTTGCGAAGCCAGTTGCGGATCACCAACGCGCCGGTGCTGTGAATGATCACATGGAACCGGCCTTGCAACAGCTTCGGAAAGTCCGTCTTCAACGCCCGGTCGAACGCCCGTGAGATGTCGTCGATCGTGACACCGTCGTCCAGGCTGATGTAGCGGCTCAGGTTGATTTCGACGACAGATTTCTTCCCGTAGATTTGTTTCAACGATTGCGGCAGTGTGCCATAGATCTTCGGAATATTGGCTGCACCATCCTCGCCTTCCGCGCTGTAACCGTGGATCAGAACAATCGGCTCCATAAGATTTCCCCTTCCAGTTTGGTTTTTTGGTGGCGGGCCGAGCTTGCTCCAAAGTTCGCAGGAAATCCAAGTTCAATTTCACGCAAATTGGTTTCGCGGAATTCTCCCGAACTCTGCTTGCAAACAGAAGCCGGCGCGGAAACCATCGCGGTCAATTCCATGAAGACCGGCAAGGAAACCAAATCCGCGGGGAACATTCACCGGCAGCAGCTCTTTTACTGGATGGGCCGGATCCTGGATCAGCGCAATCGCGGCCGGAAATTATTGAGCGACGAGCTCACGCGGGAATGCCTGAATCAGGTGGCGGGCAGTCTCGAAAACGGGATCTGGGTAAAGCGTCCGCGCATTCCTGAACAGCTGGAGTTTCGCGGCAGACAGTTCGTGCTGGATGCACCGATCGCCTGTTTTACCGAATGGTCGCTCGGCGACAGTCTGCCGCACACAACAGAGTATGGGCGGATAGGATTCGGCTTTCCAAAGCGATGGGTGATCGAACGCGGCGGCCAGTCCGTGACCTATTTCCGGCACAGCGAAAAAGGAACTTTCCTGCAATGCATCTTCCGGCTGTTGTCGGAACTCGGTGACGAACAGGAGGACGGCGTCTGGAACGCTCGAAATGCGAACGGGACATTCGAGGATCTCAAGTACCTGCTGCACTTCGCCAAAATGATCCGCTTGAAGAAGCCGCGCCTGCAGCGACGAAAGCAACGCACGGTGATCGAGCCGTCGAGAAAAACGCGCGGCAAGGCACCGAAAGCCGCCGTGGAAACCCAATCGTTCAAACGCAAGTTTGGCGCGCCGCTGGAATTTGTTGAGGAACGGGAATGGCGGATTGTCCATCATCCTTCGAACCGCCGTTTCGTGAAAGGTCCGGGCGTTCCGGATTTTTATCTGCCGTATCTCCCAGGCGAAGAACTCTTCACACTCGTCCTGCCGGACAACAAGGTCATCAGCCGGATGCTTCAACGCGATTGGTTCACGGAACGATTGTTCACGCCGTGGAAACATTACAAAGGACTGAAGAAAGGCTGCGTTGCGCCGGTGACGGTATTGGCGCATTCGGATATCGGGACGTATTGAATTGTCCCGGCCTCGTCGTCGTCCTTCGTCCTCGACAATCAATCTTTCAAAACGACCGGCTTCAGGTGGCGCATCCAAAGTTTTCACGCTAGTTTTCCGCCATGTTTTTCATTGGAATCGGCACTGCAGCTCCGGAGCAACGTTACACACAGCTGCAATGCTGGGAGGCACTTCAGGCTTCCAGACAGTTCAATGATCTCGCCCCGCGTTCCCGGGCCGTTCTTCGCAAAGTGCTCACCGGAAACAACGGAATTGAGACGCGTCATCTCGCGTTCGACGATCTTTCCGAAGCTTTCGACCTGACACCGGACGCCATGCACCAGCGATTCTTTCGAAACGGCCCCGCCATCGCGGAGCAAGCGGCGCGCGGCGCGCTGGAAGACGCGGAGATTCAACCTGAGCAAATTGACGCAATTATCATCAGCACCTGCACCGGATATCTTTGTCCGGGTCTGACCAGCTACGTGAGTGAACGACTGGCATTGCGGCCGGATGTTTTGACGCTCGATCTCGTCGGCCAGGGTTGCGGCGCGGCTCTGCCAAATTTCCGCGCCGCCGAATCATTGCTCACTGCCGGACGCTGCGAAAACATCCTGTCAATCTGCGTCGAGGTCTGCAGCGCGGCTTTTTATCTGGATGACGATGTCGGCGTCCTGATCAGCGCCTGCCTGTTTGGCGACGGCGCGGGCGCGGCGGTGTTGTCGAATCAGCCGGGCCCGGGCAGAACCGTGAAGTGGAAAACGAGTCAATCGCTCCTTCAACCGCAGGACCGTGAACTTCTTCGCTTCGAGCAACGCTGTGGAATGCTGCGAAACATCCTTGCCCCGCAGGTGCCGGAAGTCGCCGCCCAACATGTGGAAAAGGTCTTTCGCGAAACGCTTGAGCGCGAGCAGGTCGGAAGTTCGGAAATCAGCGGCTGGATTCTGCACCCCGGCGGCCGCGACGTGCTGAATGCCGTTCGCACCAGGCTCAATCTCGACGCAGACAAGGTTCACTGGAGCGAAGCGGTGTTGCGTGAGTATGGAAACGTGAGCAGCCCGTCGGTTTATTTCATTCTGAAAAATTCCATCGACGACAGCATTCCAGATGGTCTGTGGTGGATGACATCGTTCGGCGCTGGATTCAGCTGTCACGGTGCGTTGCTGGAAGTTTCCGGCGAGGCGAATTCCGCACGCGGCAACAGTGCATCCAAATCATGAAGCGCAGCCTTCAACCGGAGTTGCTCGATCTTCTCGCGCCGGAAGACCCACGCGCCGAGCATTCGCGACGCGACCTGTTGAAGTTGAACCGACTGATGCAGCATCCACGACAGCTCACACGTTTCATTTCCCAGACGAAAGAAACTTCAGGTCCAATGCGAATCGTGGAACTGGGCGCCGGAGATGGCCGGACGCTGCTTGAAGCCGCAACGAAACTGGGCCGACGCAATCCCGCTCAGGCGATTCAAGCGACACTGGTCGATCGCCGTCGACTGCTCACCTTTGAAGTCGAAGCCGCATTCACGCGCTTGAACTGGAAAGTGCAGATGGCTGCCGGCGACGTGTTCGATTTTCTCGAACGGATGACCGAGCCCGCCGATGTCATGATCGCCAACCTGTTTCTGCACCATTTCAACGACGAACAGCTGAAAACCTTGCTGCGCCTGATCAGCCGTCAGACGAAGCAGTTCATCGCGCTCGAACCGTTGCGAACGTCGCGCGCACTGTTCTTCAGTCGGCTTGTGGGCTTGATCGGTTGCAATTCGGTGACGCGGCATGACGCGCGGGTCAGTGTCGAAGCCGGTTTTTGCGATCGGGAACTTTCCCAACTCTGGCCGCGTTTGGGAACGTGGACACTGACGGAAGAATCTTCGGGAATGTTTACCCATGTCTTCACAGCTTCACGCTGATGACGCCCAGGCCAATCACCATTGTCGGCGGCGGACTGGCGGGGTTGAGCCTGGGAATTCTGCTGCGGCGCGAAAACATTCCGGTGACGATCTGGGAGGCGGGAAATTATCCGCGACATCGCGTTTGCGGGGAATTCATCAGCGGCCGCGGGCAGGAAGTTCTGAAGCGGCTCGGGTTGATGGAGAAACTGAATGCCGCGGGATTCGTTCGTGTTGCGACTGCAAAGCTGGTTGCGGCACGGAACGGTTCGCCGGTCCGTGCCATTGCTCCGGCCATTGGCATTTCGCGATTCAAACTCGACGCTTTGCTGGCGGAAGAATTTCAGCGGCTCGGAGGTTGTCTCAATACAAACGACCGCTTCAGTGACAAAGCCGGCGAAGGAATTGTTCACGCTTCCGGAAGACGGCCGCGGCCGGTTGTGGACGGCTGGCGATGGTTCGGCCTGAAAGCGCATGCAAGAAATGTCAATCTCAGCGCCGATCTGGAACTGCACGTGGATCGCGACTGTTACGTCGGTATCAGCCGTATCGAAGATGCAACCGTGAACGTGTGCGGTTTGTTTCGAACCCGTCCGGGACAGGCGCACTCCATTTCAAAACTGGAACTGCTGCGAGGAGGAAGATCTTCTACGCTGAATGTGCTGCTTGGCCCGGCGGAATGGATCGAAGGCACGTTCTGTTCGGTGGCCGGGCTTTCGTTGTCACGCGATCGAGCGGAAGAAACTGATGAAATTCGAATTGGCGATGCGATGACGATGATTCCTCCCGCGACCGGCAACGGTATGTCGATGGCACTGGAATCGGCTGAGATCGCAGCCAGATCGCTGATGTGCTACTGCATCGGCGCGAGTTCATGGGAAAGCACGCGATTGGAGATTGCGCGGAACTGCAATCGAACGTTTGCCGCGAGATTGCGCTGGGCGGGCTTGTTGCAGCGACTGCTGCTTTCGGAACTCCCGCGGAGCGTTGCAGGCAAAACGTTGCTTCAAATGGCGGTGGTGTGGAACGCGTTCTTCAAACGAACGCGCTGAGCGGAACCAAACGCCGTCCGTACTGCGCCCCGATCGAGAAATTCGCGCAGGAGACTGCAATTCCATCCACTTTTTCCTCGCCAAAGCCAGTGCGCACAGGCAAAAAGCTCGCTTCTATTTGAGCCATGACTGAGCAAATCGTCATCCTGGACTTCGGGTCGCAATACACCCAGGTCATCGCGCGCCGCATCCGCGAGTGCAATGTCTATTCCGTCATCCTGCGTTATGACACTCCCGCCGCGGAAATTGAAAAGATGGGCGCCAGGGGAATCATCCTTTCAGGCGGACCGTCGAGCGTTTACGCGAAGGATGCGCCGCTTCCCGACAAGGCGATTTTCAAGCTCGGCGTGCCGGTGCTCGGCATCTGTTTCGGCATCCAGCTGCTCGCACAATTCAATGGCGGCAAGGTCGAACGCGGTGACAAACGCGAATACGGCAAAGGCACGCTCAAGGTGACCGACAGTTTCTGCCCGCTGTTCGCGAATCTTCCCGAAACGCTCCAGGTGTGGAACTCACATGGCGACAGGCTCACGAAGCTTCCCAAAGGTTTTGTGTCGGTCGCGGTCACGGAAAATTCCCACTACGCCGCGATCGAAAATCGCGAACGGAAAATGTTCGGGCTGCAGTTTCATCCCGAAGTCGCCCACACCCCGCGCGGCAAGGAGATCATCGACAACTTCGTCCACAACATCTGCGGTTGCGGCAAGAACTGGACGATGCGCAGCTACATCGATCAGGCCGTCGAGCAGATTCGCGCGCAGGTTGGAAAGGAACGCGTCATCCTCGGTCTCAGCGGCGGTGTCGATTCGAGCGTGGCCGCCGCGCTGATCCACAAGGCCATCGGCGATCAGCTCACGTGCATTTTCGTCAACAACGGCGTGCTCCGCGGCCGTGAAGCGCAGGTGGTTCAGGACGTCTTCGTGAAACACTTCAAGATCAAGCTGCAATACGAGGATGCTTCGACGCTGTTTCTGAAGAAACTCAAGGGCGTCACCGATCCCGAGAAGAAACGGAAGATCATCGGCAAGACGTTCATTGAAGTGTTCGATGCCGCCACGAAACGCGCCGGCAAGGCGAAGTTCCTCGCGCAGGGAACGCTTTATCCCGACGTGATCGAATCGGTGCCGATCGCCGGTAATCCCGCCGCGATGATCAAGAGCCATCACAACGTCGGCGGCCTGCCCAAGAAGATGAAGTTCCAGCTCGTGGAACCGCTCAAATGCCTGTTCAAGGATGAAGTCCGCGAACTCGGACTTGAACTCGGTCTGCCGCGGGAAATTGTCCTTCGTCAGCCGTTCCCCGGACCCGGCCTTGCCGTCCGTGTGCTGGGTGAAGTGACGCCAGAGCGCCTCGAAATTCTCCGCAATGCCGATGCAATCGTCGTTGAGGAAATGAAGAATACCGACTGGTATTACAAGATCTGGCAGAGCTTTGCCGTGTTGCTGCCGGTCCGAAGCGTCGGCGTGATGGGCGACGAACGCACCTACGACTACACCATTGCGATTCGCGCCGTGGAATCCCAGGACGGCATGACCGCCGACTGGGTGAAGCTTCCCTACGATCTTCTGGAAAAGCTCGCGAGCCGGATCATCAACGAGGTCAAGGGCGTGAACCGTTGCGTGTTCGACATCACGAGCAAGCCGCCCGGAACGATCGAATGGGAGTAGTTCTTTGACTTTCGGTTGAACAACCCGGAGCGCCTTTTTTAGGATGCGCGCTCATGAACATTTGGATTCAGGCTGGCCGGACGGTCTGCAACAGGTCCCGGTTGATTTTCCTGAATCCACATAACACCCCCAAACATGACCCCCTCACTCAAAACCATCCAGAGCGCCGCCGCTGCACTCGTCGTATCGGCCGCCATCAACAACCTCTACGCGAGCGAGAACGTCCCGCACGCCTTCTTCGGCGAATGGGCGGAGGTCGCCAAACGCGGCGAACTGATCACCCGACTGACTTACCAGGAATCCGAAGCCTATTACATCTGGGCCGGAAACAAGCGCTACAAAACAGACTGGCGTCAGAACGGTGAACATTACGGCATCGACATCAATCAGGCCTACCTCACGTTCCAATACGGCTTGAATGATCGCTGGACCGCCGACCTCAGCATTGGCTTCACGTCGTCAGGATGGCGCTACTTTTCGAACGAATCCGCAAACGGCGCGTCGCAATCCACGTCCGGTCTGATGGATATTTCGTTCGGCGTTCGCTACCAGATTTTCAAGGAAGGCGAAGATGAAAGCCGTCCATGGTTGCCAACACTCACGTTCCGTGCGGGTGCGGTGTTGCCGGGAAGCTTCGATGAACATTTTCCGTTTTCGCCGGGAACGAGTTCGACGGCGATTGAACCCGAGCTGATCGCGCGCAAACATTTCGGATGGGAAGGTTTCGGCGCTTACGCTGACGCTCTGTTCCGTTGGAATCACACATCGGCCAACGATCAATACATCATCGCGCTCGGCCTCTTCCAAAAAATCCAGCGCTGGGAACTCAATGTCGGTTACCGTCGGCTTCACAGCGTCGATGGCGACGAGATTATCTTCAATCCCGGTCCCGGACCGGACGATCGGGACATCACATATCCACGTGCTCCCCGGGAAATCCAGGATTCCATCGAAGCCGGCTTCAGCTATCGCGCCAAGCGTTGGGATACCAGGATGGGCTTCATGACGCGGACCGTGTTCGACGGACGGAACACCGACAAGAAGTTCTGGCTGGGCGGATATGTTGAGATTCCGTTCCAGCTGACGGGTGACAAGCAGTAGAAGCGGACTTGGAGCAAACCATTTCGATCTCGTTCACAAGCGCCGGCCGGTTTCGGTTCGGCGCTTTTTCTTTTTTGTGCATGTGAGGAGCGATGAAAAACGCGAAAGATCGGTACAAGGGAATTTTGGAGGACTGAAAAAAGTCCAAAATCCTATTGCACTCAAGAGGCTCATTGCTATATTTCACGCCCGCTTCCGGAGGACCGGCGGCGGTAGAACCATTAACAGACAATCGTTCTTTGTATGGCTGGACAACGTATTCGTATTCGCCTCAAGGCCTTTGACCACCGCGTCATTGACCAATCCGCCCGCGACATCGCGGACACGGTAAAACGCACGGGCGCCCGCGTGGCAGGCCCGATCCCGCTGCCGACTCGCGTCGAACGCTTCACAGTTCTGCGCTCTCCCCATTCCGACAAGAAGTCGCAGGAAACTTTCGAACAACGCACCCACAAACGGCTCATCGATATCATCGAGCCGACCGCGAAGACCGTGGACGAGCTGAAGAAGCTCAACCTGCCGGCCGGTGTGGACATCACCATCAAGATCTGAGCTGTTATGCCAATTGGACTTTTAGGAAAGAAACTCGGCCACACCCGCGTTTATGACGCGAACGGTGTGATTACTCCCGTCACAGTCGTGCTCGCGGGACCGAACCGCGTGCTCCAGGTCAAAACCCAGGCCAGCAAGGACGGCTACAACTCCGTGCAGCTCGGCTTCGATGACCAGAAGGAACATCGCCTTACCAAGCCGCTCCTCGGTCACATCAAGAAGCACAACGGTGTTGCAGTGAAGCGCATCAAGGAATTCCGCAACTTCTCCAAGGAAGTCAAAGCGGGCGATGTGCTCGGACCGAACCTGTTCGCCGTCGGCGATTATGTCGATGCGATCGGCGTCACCAAGGGCCGTGGCTTTGAAGGTGTCGTTGGCCGTCACGGATTCCGCGGCGGTGATTCGACACACGGCGCGAAGGGCTGGCATCGCCGCTCCGGCGCCATCGGTCAGCGCCTGTTCCCCGGCACCGTCATGCGCGGCATGAAGATGCCCGGTCACATGGGCCAGGTGCAGCGCACCACGCAGAACCTGCAGGTCATTCAGGTTCGCGAAGCGGAAAACCTGCTGCTGATCAAAGGTTCGATTCCAGGAGCTGAAGGCGATTACGTCATCATCCGCGAATCGAAGAAACGCCCGAAGGGTTGGAAGCCAGCGGTGGCAGCCGTCGGCAAGAAAGACACCAAGAAATCTGCCGCCGACAAGAAGAAGTAATTGAGGCGTTGCCATGAAGATTACAGTTAAAGACATCAAAGGAAACAATCAGGGCGAAGTGGAAGTGAACTTCGCGCTGGTTGAAGATGGCCGCGGCACTCAGGCAGTGCACGACACGGTCGTCGCTTACCAGGCTGCCCAGCGCAGCGGCACCGCCTGCACCAAGACCATGGGTGAAGTGGCCGGTTCCGGCAAAAAACCGTGGCGCCAGAAAGGCACCGGTCGCGCCCGCGCCGGTTCATTCGCCTCGCCCCTGTGGCGCGGTGGTGGCGTGGTCTTCGGACCCAAGCCCCGCGACTTCGCCAAGAAGGTGAATGCCAAGACCCGCCAGCTCGCGCTCCGCAAGGCGCTCAGCGAACGGCTCAAGGCCGGCGACGTGATCGTGGTCGATGACATCAAGCTCGGAACGCCCAAGACGAAGGATTTCGTCGGTGTCCTGAACGCATTGAACATCGACGGCACCACGCTGATCGTATCCACCGGTGATGACAAGAACCTCACGCTCGCCTCACGCAACATTCCGTTTGTCACCGTGACCACGAGCGAGAGCCTCAACACCTACGACGTGCTCCGTCCGGACAAGCTGGTGTTCACCAAGAGCGCATTCGAGAAAGTCGGCGCGCGTTTGAACAAGGAATAACATGAATTCTTTCGAAATCATCAAGACCGTTCGCCTGACTGAAAAGGGCACCCGCCAGGGCGACGCTTACAATCAATACACCGTCGTGGCGGACCGCCGCGCGACCAAGCCTCAGATCCGAGCCGCCGTGCAGGAACTGTTCAAGGTGAAGGTGCTTAGCGTCAACACGCTGAACGTTCGTGGCAAAGCCCGCCGCCAGCGCACTGCGCAGGCTGGACGCTCGCTCAACTGGAAAAAGGCGATCGTCACCCTGAAAGAGGGCGACAAGATCACTTTGACCTAAACGTCAGAGAGAAAATTTTGAAGCACGAAGGCCGACGCAAGTCGGCCTTCTTTTTTCCGGCAGATCAAAGTGCTGCCGACGCAGCACTCCTTCCCCGCTCCTGGACCCGTTTTGCAGTAAGAAGAATCCCGACTCCTCCCAACAGACACGCCGCAACATCGCCATAGAACGGAAAAGGCGGAAGCGAAAGCCGCAATCCGTGGATCAGCAGCACCACAGCTTCCACGATCATCAGACCTCCCCAGAAAGGAATCGCCGCCGCGAGACGCCTTGTATGGATGGCGAGAACCAAAAACCAAATGCCGATCAAGGTGAACCCGCCAGCCACCATTCGCAGCCAATAATCGTGCATCGGATGGTAGGGAATTTCTCCTCCGCCAAGCGCCTGCAATGCTTTCATTGCGTCAGGCCAGCTCAGAATATTCCCAACGCGGATATGAGCCACGTCGCCGCGGACAAAATCAGGAAAAGCCGCGACCGTCGCATTGCCATGACATCAGCAAATGCATTTGCCTGGGAGCAGTCCAGATTTTCTCACCTTTGGATTTATCAGCCATCGTTCCATTTCACTCGGTAGGTTCCTCCCCCAGTGGTTTCGTTCCCAAAAAGGAGTGAGCAGTTCATTCAAAACGGTTCTTCGGAAACCGTAACGAAAGGAACTATGAAACAAGACTTGAAAGGGAAGAAAGTGGCGATCCTCGCGACCGATGGCTTCGAGCAGTCTGAATTGTTGGAACCCAAACGCGCGCTCGAAGAGGCGGGAGCAGATGCAAATGTCGTGTCTCCAAAACCAAACGCCATAAAAGGCTGGAAGGACAAAAACTGGGGCGATTCTGTTCCGGTGGATGTGCCTCTGGAAGCGGCGAATGCGGATGACTACGACGCGCTGGTTCTGCCCGGTGGTGTGATGAATCCCGACAATTTGCGCCTCGAGCCAAAGGCCATTGAGTTCATCCGCCGATTCTTCGATGCCGGCAAACCGGTCGCGGCCATCTGCCATGGACCGTGGCCTTTGATCGATGCGGGAGTGGTGAAAGGGCGCCGGTTGACCTCCTACGAATCAATCAAGACCGATCTGATCAATGCCGGGGCCGACTGGGTGGATGAAGAGGTGGTGGTGGACAATGGCCTCGTGACCAGCCGCCAGCCGTCCGATCTTCCTGCGTTCAATCGAAAGATAATCGAGGAAATCGGCGAAGGGATTCACAACGGTCAACGCCGGCCGGATCACGCCATGGCTCATTGAATAGAAGTCAATCAACCCCGCGGCTCGATGGAACCTGTCCAGCGCTCAGGCTTTCCATCCGAGCTGGCGGCGCCTGGCCCAAAGCTCGCGCGGTTTGAAAACCCCCGCCGGAGTGATGATACCGGTGATCAATTCAGCGGGTGTGACATCAAAGCCGGGATTGCGCGCACCGCTGGTGGGATTGGCGATCCGAACGTAGGCGCGTTTGCCATTCCTCGGCTTTGCAGGATCGGTGATCGTTCCCCACGCACCGAGCACTTCGCTTTCGTGACGATCCTCAATGGGAATGTCGAAACCGGATTTGATGTTCCAGTCGATCGTTGAGAGCGGAATGGCGACGTAGAAAGGAATCCCATGGCGTTTTGCCAGAACGGCCTTGGTGTAGGTCCCGATCTTGTTGGCGACTTCGCCTGTGCGGCCGAGAGTGCGGTCGCTGCCCACGATCACAAGGTCGATTTCGCCGCGTTGCATGAGATGTCCGGCCGCGTTGTCGGCGAGAATCTGATGCGAGATTCCCTGCTGCGCGAGTTCCCATGCGGTAAGAGTGGCGCCCTGGCAACGAGGCCGGGTTTCATCACAGAACACATGAAATCGCCGGCCCTTCGCCTGCGCAGCGTAAAGCGGTGCCGTTGCGGAACCAAAATCAACAAACGCCAGCCAGCCGGCATTGCAATGCGTCAGCACGCGCATACCGTTGCGGATCAGTTTCGCGCCGTGATCTCCGATTTCCGCGCAATGACTGGCATCCTCATTCGCGAACTCCTCGGCCGCCGCGAGTGCGAGTGATTGCTGTTCTTCCACCGTTTCACCTGATCGCATGGTGGCACGTACATCTTCCATCGCGTTCACCGGATCGACCGCCGTGGGGCGCGCGTCAGCGAGTGTTTTGAAAACCAGATCGACGTGCTTTGAAAACCTTTTCAGGTCGCTGCCGCGAAAGGCGCGTGCGCCTTGGGCCAGGCCATAGGCCGCGGTGGCTCCAATCGCACCGGCTCCGCGAACGACCATGTCCTTGATGGCGTATGCAGTTTCCCTGAAGTCCCGCGTGCCGACGATTTTGAATTCGTGCGGGAGCAATCGTTGTTCGATGAGACGAACTTCGTTGCTGGCAACGTCGAAGGTGACGGTGCGGTAGTGGCGGGTTTTGCCGCGGACAGTGACGTTCATGCCGTGATTAAAACGGGTTCAGCCACTCAATCAAAGCACTTTGACCTTCATCCGCCGGATCTGATCACGAATGCTGCGGAAGAGAGGATGTTTGCGCAGCATCTGGAGGTCGGGATCCTTCACGAGCCAGTTGAAATCGCGATATCCGAGGAGAATCGCCTTGCGCAAGGCTTCCGCCGAAAGCTCCATTTCGCCGATCAAAGAGTAGCTGCAGGCGAGATTGTAGAAAACGAGCGGATTCGTCGGCTGCAGCCGGGAAAGGCTTTCGTCCACCTTCAACCCCTCTTCGAAACGGCCGCGCTGGGTGTAATGATCGCCGAGCAGTTGGAGCGCTTCGATGTAATCTGGATCACGACGGACAATTCCCTCGACGAAACTGATTTTGATGTCCAGATCTCGCAGCTCTTTTCGGCTCAACTTCTTTCTCACACTGCTCTTTTGCGGCATACAACGGCGTGGATTGTTCAGGATCACAATTCTTGAGTCAAGTATCGGCAGGAAAACGACCTGGCTTGAGAGTGCAGGTCCGAGGAGATCGCTGAATATTTTTAATCAAAGCTCCGGCCGGTTCAAAAATGTGTCGGCGAAAACGGGCGGGCCGGGCAGAATCCGGCGTCTATGAATTGCTTCGTGACAGGCGCATCGGGTTTCATCGGGGCCAACCTCGTCCATGAACTTCTCGCGCGCGGGCATCGGGTGAAGGCGTTGATGCGAAAAGGCAGCGACACGCGCGGAACCGCCGGGCTGGACTTCGAGCGCGTGGAGGGAGACGTGTCGGATCGCGCCCGTCTTGAACAGGCGATGCGTGGCTGCGACTGGTGTTTTCACGTGGCGGCGAGCTATCACCTCTGGCTGCGGGACTACGCTCCCATGTATGCCGCAAACGTCGAAGGCACCCGAAACGTGATCGAGGCCGCCGCCGCGGCAGGCTGTTCCAGAATCGTGTACACGAGCACGGTCGGCTGCCTCGGGTTGCCGAAGGAAGTGAATGGAACGGTTGTTCCAACCGACGAGACAACGCCCGTTTCGGAAGCGCAAATGAGCAATCATTACAAGCGATCGAAATGGCGCGCAGAGGTCGTGGCGCGTGAACTCGCTGCAAAAGGATCGCCGGTGGTGATCGTGAATCCGAGCGCGCCGGTCGGACCAAGGGATGTGAAGCCGACGCCAACGGGCCAGGTCATCGTGGATTTCCTGAATCGTGAAATGCCGGCATTTCTCGACACGGGTCTCAATTGGGTCCATGTCCGCGATGTTGCTGTCGGACATATTCTCGCTGCCGAAAAGGGGAGAGTTGGGGAACGCTACATCCTCGGTCAGGCTGAAGGAAACTGGACGATGAAACAGGCGCTCGATGTTCTGGCGGAACTCACCGGTCTCCCCGCGCCGAAGATGCAGGTGCCCTATGCAGTTGCACTGGGAGCCGCTTATGTGAACGAGGCGTTCTCCGCGCTGACCGGCAAGCCGCCAAAAGCTCCGCTCGCCGGCGTTCGCATGGCGAAGTACAAGATGTTCTTCAATCCGACAAAGGCAGTTCGCGAACTCGGCCTGCCGCAAACACCGCCGCGGGAGGCACTGGCCGATGCCGTTCAATGGTTTCGTCAAAACGGTTACGTGAAAAAATGATGGGTGCTTCCGTTTTCCTTGTTCTCGCTTTGATTGGATCCACGCTGCTGGTTTCAAGCTGCAAGATCGGCGCGCCGGTTTCTCCTTCCGCTTCCGCTTCCGCTCCAAGCGTGACAGATGAAGAGCGGCAGGCAATTTACGCACGCTCAATTGCGGAACTGGATAATGTCGTCCTGTTCAAACCGCGAACCGATGAAACCCATCGGGAAGCGATTTACATGGCTCCGTTGTTGTTGCTCGATAAACCGCGAACTGGACCGGAAATCCGGAGTCGTTCCGTGAAGAAGGTTTGGTTTCATCGCAGCCAGACCACGATCAACGGGCGCTCGCACGAACAACAGGGATTTTATTGGAGCATGGCCGGACGGGAGTTCTTTCAGGGCGTTCGGGTGACGCTGGACAGTTCCGCAGTACCGATCTTTTGGGAAATCCTGCAAGACAGTTCGGATGCGGAATTGATCTGGGTGTCGCAGGCGACCGAGATCAAGGCGGCAGATCAGTTCGGAACGGCGCTGCCGGGCCGGCTTTGTTCGGTGGAACGTGGGTTTTCGGAAACGCCGCTTGTCGTGGTGCCGAACGTTGTGGATGACGGACCGCTGCCCATGGGACCTGTTATTTATCTGTTTCAGAATGGAGATGTGCCCATGGTGGCCTGTCGCTGTTCCTCAACACATGCCCGAACGCTGGAGGCGCAAAGTTCTTACGAACTGGAGGAAGTGGATTTCGCGCAATTGCGTCGCATTCTCCAATCTTCCCGGAGACTCGCAGCAAGCGAGACGAATTGGTTTGATCCGATGCGTCTGGAAAAACGCCTTCGAATTCCAGATTGATCGAGCGACGCGGTTTTCGTCTGGAAAATGGGTTGCATTTCGAGCAGCACCTGTGCATTTTCACATGCCCTTGGTTCGGGGCGTAGCGTAGCCTGGCTAGCGCGCTTGTTTCGGGTACAAGAGGTCGTGAGTTCGAATCTCACCGCCCCGACCATTCTTCCTTGCGGCATCATCGTCACCGCGTTCGGCATCTTCCCCTTGATTCCAGTTCCGGGTTATTGAACGACGTGTTGATCGTACCACGCATCAAATTTCGGTCTTTCACATTTGAGAACATGGCGATTTCGGTACTCAGCCTGCTTCGCCGATGGTGTATTTGCTTATGCGGAAAGTTTTGTTTGGAATTCTGGCAGGATTGATTGTTGCAGGTTGCAGTTCTAAGGCTTCTCTGGAAGAGACCTTCAAGAAATCTCCCGCAACGGTCCGAGAGATGGTTGAAGAAGCCGTGCGATTGGACAGGCAGGATGACTGGATGCAGGCAGCTGAAGCTTACGACCGCATTCTTCGTCATGATTTGACCCCGGAACAGCAGACATCCATTCAGCGAAGTGTTAGCTCTCTCTACGCCCGGATGCTGAAAGCGGCCCGCGCCGGCAATTCTGAAGCCAAAGCAACCCTGGAATTCATAGAGAACCAGCGCCATCGGAACGGCTAGCCCGCCTCTGTCCGTTTTTGTCCTTTCTGCTGCTCCACTCGGAAAGACTTGTCCGTTTCACCCTTGTCCCCAGCAATGGGGACATGCACGTCACCAGACTTCTGATAGTGTTTTGCGCGTTGGCGCGAGACGTTCTCATCTCCGCCGTGTGTAAAGCCGGACCTGTTGTCCGGCTTTTGTTTTGTACAAATCGGACACTCTCCGCGAGCGGACACACCACTCACCTCTCTCCCCCGTAGCTTTTTTAGCTTGTTCCGGCTGTGTCATTTGTCGCTTATTCTGACGCGATGTCGCATCTCAGTGCACCGGAAAACCTGGTCTATTCGTTGCCTTCGATCATCGATCGAATCCGGCTGGAGGAATTGTTTTCCGCCGCTCAGCCGCTCGAAGTCGAACTGGGTTCAGGCGACGGCTCGTTTCTCCTGCAATGGGCTGCGGCGTATCCAGAACGAAACTTCATCGGCGTGGAACGGTTGCTGGGCCGGGTTCAGAAACTGGATCGAAAAGGTCGGCGGATGAATTTGAAAAATCTGCGGGGCATCCGGATTGAATCCTCCTACTTTCTCGAACACCTGCTGCCACCCAATTCAACTGACGCCGTCCACATCTACTTTCCCGATCCCTGGCCGAAGCTGAAGCACCGCCGCCACCGATTGATCAACGATTGCTTTCCGGATCTGGCCAGAAGGGTTCTTGTAGAAAACGGAGTTGTTTATCTCCGGACGGATGATCTGGACTATTTCGAACAAATGAAGGCGGTGTTCAACGCAAGCTCTTCGTTCAAACCGATCGAAACCCCTCCTGACTTAAAAGCAGTTGTCACTGACTTCGAAGCTTTTTTTAACGCCCAGGGAATCAAGACCAATTACGCCGCGTTCCAGAGGTTGTGACCCGGCGCTGTCCTGGTTTCGAGCAGATATCGGAGATCACACGTCGATGACCGGTCCGTTTCCGCCCGTGTCCTGACCGCGCGGAGGTTGCGGACCGCGCTGAACCTTCACCTGCGCCTTGGAATTTCCTGTGAGGACGTTGAGGACGAACGAAACGACCGAGATGATCAACGCCCCGCCAAACGCCCACCAGAAGCTGTCCACATGAAAGCCGGGCAGAATGGTCCCGACGAGATAGAGCAGGAGCGCATTGATTACGAACACAAAAAGGCCGAGCGAGAAAATCAACAACGGCAGCGCCATCAAAAGGAGTATCGGGCGGACGAAGGCATTGAGAATTCCGAGCAACAGCGATGCGATGAATAAATCCAGGATCCGTTCGTATCGTATTCCCGGCAAAATCGACACCGCGACCAACACGGCCAGAGTGTTGATCAGCCACGTTTGAAGAAATTTTTTAACTGCAGACGACATGAATTCTTTCGCTCAACATCAGGCAGCTTCTCAGACCTGACAAGCTTCGTTCAACGGCTGATTTCACCGGGACTGATCAGAAGAAAGCTTGAGCCGATCTCCGTCTCGATTTTTGCATCATTGATGCACGCCGGTATCAGACAAAATTCGCCCGGCGAAAGAGGCACCGAAGTGCCACCGCCTTCGACGCCGATCTTGTTTTCGAGCGCGCCAACGATCTTGAGCTTCTGCTGCCTGAATGAGATGGGTTCCTTCGAAAGCGCGCGAAATGCATCCACGCTGAACAACGGATGTTTTGCCAGCGGCCGGATCTTGAATCGTCCCGCCGATTCGAAATCGCTTTGAACGAGCGCCGGTTCGAAATCCTCGAAATCGATGCTGGCCAGAGACTCCGCCACATGCAGGTCGCGCGGTTTTCCGTCCGTTCCGACGCGATTCCAGTCGAACACGCGATAGGTGGTGTCTGAATTCTGCTGGATTTCGAAAATGACGAGTCCCGCGCCGATGGCGTGCACACGGCCGCTCGGAAGAAACATCGTGTCTCCCGCCTTGACGGGAATTCTGTGGAAACACTCCGCGACTGTTCCGTCCTTGATCCGCGCTTCAAATTCCTGGCGGGTCACGCCGCGCTTCAGTCCCACATATAGTTCCGCTCCGGGGGCGGCATGCGTGATATGCCACATCTCGGTTTTCGGATCGCCACCAAGCTCCGCGGCTTTGGATGCGGGCGGATGAACCTGAAGCGAAAGCTTTTCCTGCGCATCGAGAATTTTGATCAGGAGCGGAAAAAGTCCGTTCTGCGACTTCACGTCGCCCAGCAGATCCCGCTCATGAATCTCCATCAGCCAGCGGAGATTTTTCCCAGCGAGCGGTCCATTGATGATGACGCTTGCGTCTCGCGGACGATCGCTGATCTCCCATGATTCGCCGATTGGTCCGGAACCGGGAAGTTTCTTGCCATAAAGTGTTTCAATGGCACGTCCGCCCCAGACGCGTTCCTTGAAAATCGGATTGAACTTGAAGGGATAAAGCACCTGAACCTTTGCGTTTCGCGTCACGCAGCGGAATGACTGCGGTGTGCACTCTTTTTTGAAGACGTCGGAGCAGTCGGAGCGACGGCCGATACCACTGGTTTCTCCATGAAATGACCGAAGGCGCGGTATTTTTCGTAACGCAACTTCAGCCGGTCGGCCTTCGGCAGCGCAAGCAGTTGCTCCAGGTTTTTCACAAGATGCGACTTGAGGTTCGCCGCTGTCGTCGCTGGATCAGTGTGCGCTCCGCCGAGCGGTTCCGGAATGACCTCGTCCACCAGCTTGAGATGATGCAGATCCTTTGCAGTGATCTTCAAAGCTTCTGCCGCCTTCGCAGATGCCGAACGATCCTTCCACAGAATGGCCGCACAGCCTTCAGGGCTGATCACCGAGTAATAGGCGTTTTCAAGAATCAGAACACGATCCGCCACACCGATTCCGAGCGCGCCACCAGAACCGCCTTCACCGATCACCACTGCCAGAATGGGAACTTCGAACAGCATCATTTCGCGCAGATTCACAGCAATCGCCTCGGCGATGTGCCGTTCCTCGGCGCCGATTCCCGGATAAGCGCCCGCCGTGTCGATCAACGCGACGATCGGCAGGTTGAACTTGTTGGCCATTTTCATCAGGCGAAGCGCCTTGCGGTAACCTTCCGGATGCGCCGACCCGAAGTTGCGCTTGATGTTTTCCTTGGTGTCGCGGCCCTTCTGGGTGCCAATCACCATCACCTTGTGTTCGCCCAGGCACGCAAATCCGCCCACAATGGCCCTGTCTTCCGCGAAAAGGCGATCGCCGTGCAGTTCGGAAAAATCGGTGAAAGCGTTTTTGAAATAATCGAGTGAGAACGGCCGTTTGGGGTGACGGGCCAGTTGCACGCGCTGCCAGGCGGTAAGATTCGTAAAAATCTGCCGGCGCGTCTCTTCGATCTTCTTTTCGATGATCCGGATTTCTTCCTCGAAACTGATTCCGAGCGAATGGGTTTCCGGATGCTTTTTCAACTCCGCAAGCTTGTTCTGCAGTTCAACGATCGGCTTCTCGAAGTCGAGCTGATGTTTCATTTCGGGGGCGAAGATTAGAGCGTCAGGTCAGGGCAGGCAACGTGAAATCCCGGCATGAGTTTTTCGAAAGGCGGCAGGAGAAAACGTCGGTCGCCATTTGGAACATTTTCCTGGAGCAAATCTGAAATCTCGGAGCGCGGGCTGTTTCTTGTGACCCGCCGCAGCGCTTCGAAACCTTCCAGCGATTCTCACCTTTCGCATTGCTGCGGCGGGTCTGAGACACAGCCGCGCTCCATTTTTAGGCTTTTAAATTGAAAGGGCCGGACACAAGGTCCGGCCCTAAACGGTGACGAGGTTTATACGCCTTCACCGAGGCGCTCAGAAGGGTAATGCGGCCAACTATTGGTCGCTGTTCGAACCGCATTACAAGTAAAACCTCTATACTAACCCTAAACGAACAGCGAAACCTTCAACCAAACTCACCCTACAGTTTAATAGATAGCGCAGGGTTCTTGTTTGTTCAAAAAATCTTTCGGCCCTTCCAATTCAAAGAACTCCGCCGCGACGGCGATACGGGGAAACGCTTCCATCGACCGGCGGAACCGTCAAGAGGCTCCCCTGATTTACTCGATGTCCGTGAAGATTTTTGTCCCGGCGCGAAGGCCGAGCACGCGGGCAAATGGGGTCGCCCCCCCGGCCAGGGAACTGTCGAGCGCCTGCTTCTTGCCATTTCCGGAGGCGATCATCCAAACCTGCTTGGCTGCCGCAATCGCCGGAAATCCGAGGGTCACCCGCCGGGGAGGATGTTTTGGAGAATTGACGATGCTTCGATACACCGCGGGACTGGACGACAGTTCCTCGGGTTCGCCCGGGAAAAGGGATGCCACGTGACCGTCCTCCCCAAGTCCAAGCAAAACGAGATCGAGCACGGGCTGCTGACCAATGCCGCCCGAGACCACGCCGCGAATTTCCTCTTCCGCCGCCTGCGCAGCCGATTCGGGAGCATCTTCCCCGCGCACCCGATGAATCTGCTCCGGCGCGATTTTCAAAGGCCGAAACAACAATTCATCCGCGAGTCGAAAGTTGCTCTCGGGATCGTCCGGAGGAACGCAGCGTTCGTCCGCCCAAAAAAAGTGAATGTGATCCCGTTTCGTCGCGCGGGTTCGCGCGAGTTCGACAAACAACTGAAAGAGCTTCTGCGTGATGCGCCCCCCCGACAATGCAACCGTGTGCTTCTGACCCGACTTTCCTGCCATTTCGATTTCAGACAACCACGCTTCCGCCGCCGCTCTCGCGAGATCGTCGGCACTGGAAAATCGGATCAGCTCGAAGTTGCTCATGATAAAGCCGCTGCCGGAACGCGATCACTCACTTGATCACCTGAGGTTCGTGCCAGATGTGACCGCTTTGGGCGAGCAGGTCGTCCGCGGCCACAGGGCCCCACGTGCCGGCAGAATAAAATTCCCGGTTGGTGAGCGGTTTGCCTTCCCAGCCAGCGCGAATCGAATCGACGATCTGCCACGCCGTTTCCACTTCGTCACGACGGATGAACAGCGTTGCGTCGCCATTCATCGCTTCCAGCAGCAGGCGTTCGTAAGCCTCCGGCGTATAGGCGCCAAATTCGGAATCGTAGCTGAAATGCATACGCACCGGACGCACGCCGAGCGACGTTCCCGGCACCTTTCCATTGAAGCGCAAATAAATGCCTTCGTTCGGCTGGAGCCGGAGCGCGATTGCGTTCTGATCGAGTTTGTCCCCGCATTGCGCCGCAAAGAGAATGTTCGGGGTCGGCTTGAACTGAATGCGAACTTCACTCGCGCTGACAGGCAGATTCTTCCCGGTGCGCAGATAAAACGGAACGCCGGACCACCGCCAGTTGTCGATGAAAAGCTTCAGCGCAACGTAGGTTTCAACGTTGGAATCCGATTTCACCTTCTGCTCCTGCCGATAACCGGGCCGTGCCTCGTTATCGACAACACCCGCGAAATACTGTCCGCGCACGACCTGTTTCGGAAGGTCTTCCGGACGAATCTCACGGATCGACTTCAGCAGCTTCACCTTCTCGTCGCGAATCGATTCCGCCTCCAGCGAAACGGGCGGTTCCATCGTGACCAGCGCCAGCACCTGAAGCATGTGATTTTGAACCATGTCGCGCAGTGCGCCGGCCTCCTCGTAATAACCACCGCGTGAACCGACGCCGAGTTTTTCGCTGACCGTGATCTGGACGTGATCGATGGAATCGCGATTCCAAAGCCGTTCGAAAATCGAGTTCGAGAAACGGAACATGAGGATGTTCTGCACCGTTTCCTTGCCGAGATAATGGTCGATGCGAAAAACCTGCTGCTCGTGAGCGAAACGGGTCAACTCGTTGTTCAGCGCATGAGCCGACTCGAGGTCGTGGCCGAACGGTTTTTCAACAACGATTCTCTGCCAGCCGTTGCCGTTCTTCTGCAGCAGATCGGCGCGGTGCAGATGCTCGACCACCATCCCGAACTGACTCGGCGATGTGGCCAGATAAAACAGAAGGTTCTCGCGAAGCTCAGCCTTGCCGAACGATGTCAGCAATTCCTCGAGCTTTTTGTAAGTGCCCGGGTCGGTCATGTCGCCCTGGCAATAAAAAATGTTCTTCGAAAAATCGCGCCAGACCTTGTCGTCGGTCGGCTTGGTCCGGGAAAACTGATCGAGTGCGGTGCGAAGTTCCTGCCGCCAGGTCTCGTCGTTCTTCTCCCGGCGCGCCACGCCAACCACCCGGAACGACGACGGCATCTGCCTTTCCTTGAAAAGATGGTAGAGGGCCGGAATCAGCTTGCGCGCGGTCAGGTCGCCGCTGGCGCCGAAAATGACGATTGAACACGGGTCCATGCTTTTCCGCGACTCGGCAAGGCGGGATGCAACCGCTTCACCGGGATTTTCCAATTGTGACATGCCGGGCAAAATGCGGCAGCAGCGCCCGGATTTCAATGATTCTTCTAATCGTTGGAAAAACCCATGTGGAACGATACCAAGTCAGGTGTAGGGCGAGCTTTCGAGCCTGCCGGTAAGTGGCGCTTTCGAACGCCGCGTCAGAATTGTTCCGAAACGCGGAACTCGAAACAGATCTATCGTTCCTCCTTGATTGACGCCGGCAAACACCGGGCGAGAAGTTCGTATTGCTCAAGGGAGTTGTAGAGCTGGGCCGCGATTCGAAGCAGCCGTTTCGGCGGTCCGGGCCACGGCATGATCGGCACTTCGATGGAATGCCTGTGTCTCAGTTCGTCCTGCAGCGGGTATTCAAAAATCGGAGGTCTCGGCAGTCCATTCTCCGGCGCGTCCGGCAGAGGAATGGCGGCAAGCGTTCCGATAAACTGTTCCGGACACGGCGGTTCAACCTCCAGCGTGTCGCACAGAATTTTACGCGCGACCAATGCCAGTGCGCGATTGCGCTGCATCACGTCCGGCCAGCCACCCGGCAGTTGCGCGCCGATGAACTCAATTGCGCTCGGAATACTCAGGCACGCCGAAGAATCGCCCGTGCCGGTCCAGGCGAACTCGATCTGAAATCGCGAACGATCGGTTCGACGCGAACTCGCGCCGTGACTGATCACCAGCGGACGAATTTGATGCTGACGATCCTTTCGCACATGAAGGAACGCCGCGCCTTTCGGAGCGCATAACCACTTGTGACAGTTCCCGGTGTAATACGCGGCGCCGATCTTCTCGACGTTCAGCGGAATCATCCCAGGCGCATGAGCGCCATCCACGAGCACGTCCACACCGCGCGCGGAGAGTTCGCGCACGATTCGTTCAATGGGCAGGATGAAACCGGTCGGACTGGTGACATGATCGATCAGCGCGAGCCGGGTCCGGGATGTCACCGCGGCGAGAATGGGTTCCACCAGATCGGCTTCGGTCTGAAAGGGAAAGGGAAGTTTTGCAGCAACCACCTTGATGCCAAACTGACCGGCCACGAAATCAAACGCATTTCGCGTCGCGTTGTAGGCGTGATTGGTCGTGAGCAACTCATCGCCGGGTTCGAATCGAAGCGAGCGGAGAACCGTGTTTGCCCCGGCAGTCGCGTTTGAAACGAACACGAGATCCTCGACAGCGGCGCCGACAAATTGCGCGAGAGCGGCGCGGGCGGAATCCAGATGCTGTTCGAGGTCGCGTCCGAGAAACTGGACCGGCTGACGTTCCATCTGCATGCGCCATTGATTCTGCCGTTCCAGCACGGCGATCGGGCACCCGCCAAAAGCGCCGTGATTGAGAAAAACGACGGACGGATCGAGGTGCCAGAGTTTGGGTGAACAGGCGGGTTTCGATAAATCGGGATTTGGATGCATTGCGATCGACGGAGCGAGTATTGCTGGAAACCGGCGGAGTGTCATTCGCGAACAAACTTGTTTACTTAGAAGGGCGCCGACCTATATTTTTGCGGCCTTGGTAGCCGACGTGGCGGAATTGGCAGACGCGCTAGACTCAAAATCTGGTACTCTCACGAGTGTGTGGGTTCGACCCCCTCCGTCGGCACCAACCGGTTCACTCTTTCCCCGGTTTCTCTCAATTGTTTCAACCACGGATCAAACGTCGCTGTGCTTTGGCTTGAACCTCGAACTGTATGTTGTTGGCTACCGGCTATCGGCAACCTTTGCGCGGCCACTCGGTGCCATGGCGAAGGGCGCGAAATAATCCAACCACGGATAAACGCGAATCGACACGGATGAAGTTCATCGGTTGATGTGAATGCGGATGCCGGGTTGTTTCAGCGGAGGTCCTGTCCGTAGGGTTCCCGTCTTCGTGTAGGCCCCTTTCCGATTTGCGTTTGGAGCCGGTTGAAATACTCTTCGCCCGGAGTCTGGCATGGCAAAGGAACACACTATCACAAGCTTTCGTCACATCACGTTTTCCACGGAACACGGCTGTGCCATTCGATTTCGCCGGGACTACCCCAACCACCACCATTCTGCCGCTCCATGCCCGAATTGACGCCAGAAGCACAAGCCCGGAAACAGATTGATGCGATGCTCGTCGCGTCCGGCTGGATCGTCCAAACAAAGGATGAAATCAATCTTTCCGCACAACGCGGCGTTGCTATCTGTGAATTGTCCTTCGCAACCGGCGAACCTGATTACACTCTATTCGTGGATGGCAAAGCGATCGGCACTGTTGAAGCCAAGCCTGCCGGCGTGACACTCACCAGTGTTGAGGAACAATCCGCCAAGTATGTCGCAGGTGTGCCGTTCGGTCTGCCAGCCTGGAAATCGCCGCTGCCGTTCTGTTACGAAAGCACCAGCACCGAAACCTACTTCACCAACCGCCTTGATCCTCAACCCCGCAGTCGCCGCGTTTTCTCTTTTCATCGTCCGGAAACCTTACTCGCCTGGGTGCAGCAGGAAAAACAACTGGCGCAGCGGCTTTCCGAGTTTCCTCCGCTCGCCACGGCTAATCTCTGGTCCGCGCAAGTCGAGGCCATCACCAACCTGGAAAAATCATTCGCCGCTGGCCGGCGCCGAGCGTTGATCCAGATGGCAACCGGCTCTGGAAAAACTTTCACCGCCGTCAATTTCATTTATCGCCTCGTCAAATACGCCGGGGCGAAACGCATCCTCTTCCTCGTGGATCGCGGCAATCTCGGCGACCAGACGCTCAAGGAATTTCAGTGGAAAGTTTATCGAGTCACGCGGTTCGGCTGCGCTGCCATCATGAACACGCCTTTCCACCACCCATACCGGATCGATGCACCGACACTTGCTCGTGCCGCGAATGCAGCGGGACGCACGCGCCTCATCAACGCTTCACAGTTGCCTGAGAATGTCCGGTTCGTGGCGGTGAATCCCGCCGTGTTTACGCACGCTTACCTTCTACTCGGCGAGCAGCCCCAACGATTTGTCAGCGACTTGACTCTTTATCTCTCCACGGTCCGAGCTTTCTTTGAGCGTGCCGACGCTGTTGGTGGCATCAACGTGCCGGCTGGGGCAAATTCTGATTCCCGCCGCAGGCTGTCGGAAGATCTCGGGGTCGCACTTGCGGCTTTCTTCATGGTCGAGGTCTTCGGCTTGAGTTGGGAATCCATCAGTCAAATTCCGCAGAACTCAAAACTGAGCAAGAAACGACCTGACTTCCAAGGATACGCTGCCGCGAATCAGCGATACTTGTTTGAGGCAAAGGGCACGATGAAATTGCAGACGGTCGAGAAAACGATGTCGAAGGCCCTGACCCAAGTAAAAGGATACCCCGAAACTGCCGAGGCAAAGATTGCGATTGTCTCTTACTTGAGCGCGGATGAGCGGTTCTTCCCAAGCACTTCATTTGTCGTAGATCCCCCGGCGCTACCTGAAGAGGTGAAGCCGGATGCCGAGACATCGCGGCTACTTCACTTCGAGAAAGTGCTTCAATTTGCCGGACTGCCGCAGACAGCGAAAGATTATGTATCCACGCTGTCACATCGGCTACGGGAGAAGCACCGCATTGATGAGGACGCATCACCGTCAGTTGCACGGACGCGACGGATTGAGGGTTTGGAAGAAGAATTGCGAGGCGAGTTTGCTGAAGAGGTGCAGCAGAACAACCTCGAAACTCACCGTTTCCGTGACTCTGAGTTTCTCGGTCGTTCCTCCGAGGGTGCGGCTTCGAAGGTAAAGGTGTTCTTCGGCGCACAACGACAGGCGTTGGAATCCGGGATCAGTTTCAAACCCGTTGCACAGCCTTTGCGCACTGAATTGATTGTGTCTGATACCGAGATAAGCAGCGTCTTCGCGGATGGCACGTTGCTTCATATAACCGGGTTGAACGGAGGCAAGAAATGAGCAACCCTGCACCGCAACTCGTCCAAAAACGTTGGAACTATCCGCCGTCGCTGTGCTATGGCGGGACAGGCTGCAACATGGGTTTAATTGCGCCCGCTCGTTCAGGCTTGCGCCCTTCCGCTTCGCAGAATCCCTTTCGCGTGCTCACAGCGCGTTCCAGCTTCTGCGTTGACGGTTTGTCTTTCTGCCTGCACAAGACGTAATAACCGCAATGCCCGCCAACATCACAGAAATTATCTCCCGCAGCACTCAAGGCATCACGCGCCCGTTTCTGTGCCGCGCTGATGACGGTCGGCAGTTTTTTGTGAAGGGGAATGGTGCCGGTCGGCGCGCGTTGATCTGTGAATGGCTGGCGGGAAAGTTGGGACAAAAGATCGGACTGCCGATTCCGACGTTCGTTCAGGCAGCGGTTCCATCCGAACTCGTCCAGTTCAGCGCGCGCGATGATATTCAGGACCTGGGTGCAGGAACCGGCTTCGGATCCCAACTGGTCGAGAACGTGGATGAATTGGCTTATCTGTTCATCGAACAGATCGATGCCAAGCTGCGCGCCAAAATCCTTCTGTTTGATTGGTGGATATGCAACAACGACCGGACACTCACGGAGGAAGGCGGCAATGTGAACCTGCTCTGGTCGCATCGGGATTCCCGCCTGCATGTCATCGATCAGAACCTGGCGTTTGATCCGGAAGGAATGGATGGCTTCTGGGACAATCATGTGTTCCGTGACAGCCTCCGTGATTGGACACCCGGTTTTCGAGACGAGATGCAAACCACAATGCGAACCGCGTTGACTGATCTGGAACGTTGGTGGAACGAAATGCCGGAATCGTGGACGGATGTCGATGCGGGTGTGGTGTTCCGGGTGATTGAGAAATTGCTGTGGCGTTTTGATGCGGATAACCGCAGATTTTGGAGGACAGCATGAAAGAAGTCGTTTGTAACTATGCCATTGCAAGGTTCCGTCCTTACCGGGAAACCGGTGAGTTCGTGAACGTGGGCATCGTGTTGATCTGTCCGCAGGTGAACTATTTCGGTTACCTCTTTGAAAAGCGGAAATACAAACGGATTACGGACTTCTTTCCCGAGCTGAACCTTGAAGTGTTCAAAGCAGGAATGGGTGGGCTGCTGAAGGAACTGGCCCGCGTGACGGGGCGCGATCATGAAGAGGAACTGAAGCAATTGGTTCTGCGCGAGGAGGCGCACGCCAGCATCGGACGATTCAAAGAACTGGTGCGTCCGCGCGAAGCGATGTTTCACTTCGGCGAAACCGGCACCGTGTTGGCCGCTGATCCAAGGGCGAAACTGAAGGAGCTGTTCGATTATTACATCAAGCGGCAGTTTGCGCGGGATCGTGAATATCAGGAGGTTTTCATGAAACGTGAACTGGCCGAGTTCCTGCGTCGCAGCAATCTTGACCGGTTCTATAAGAACGAACAACAGGTCGGCGACGAAACGTATCATGTGATTCTTCCGTTCGTTCACATTGACGGGAATGTCGTGCGGAAGGCGATCAAGCCGCTCCATCTTGATAAGGATGGTCCGACGGAGATTTATCGTCACGGTGACGCGTGGATTTCGACTGTAAAACGGTTGCGTCAGATCAACCGGTTGCCAAAGGATTTTCTGTTCACGGTCAAAACCCCAAAGGCCGGCGCCAAACGTGTGCATGCTGCGCAGGAAATCTGCCGGGAGCTGGAAGATTTGGAAGCGGTGACGATTCCGTTCGCTGAAACGAACCGCATTCTTGAGTTCGCCCGCATCTGATCGAGTCCGATGTCTAATCCCACTCAGTTGGTTCAGAAACTCTGGAATTATTGTTCGATCCTGCGGGACGATGGGCTCTCGTATGGAGACTACGTTGAACAACTCACGTTTCTGCTCTTCCTCAAGATGGCGGATGAGCAGCCGCGTGCGCCATTCGTCAAGGTGGCAGAGCCGTCCCGGCTCTGTTCGGAGGAAAGCAATCAGCGGCGGGACGCCGCTGCCACTGTGCCCAAGGAGTTTGCCTGGCCCAGCGGGAGCAAGGCAGAAGGAAGAATGATGAAGGAAGAATTAAATCGCCCATGAGCAATCCGCAACAACTCGTCCAGAAGCTCTGGAACTATTGTAACATCCTGCGTGACGATGGTCTTTCGTATGGGGATTACGTCGAACAGTTGACTTACCTCCTGTTTTTGAAGATGGCCGACGAGCAAAGCCGGCCTCCGTTCAATAAACCCTCGGCAGTTCCCAAACAGTTCGGCTGGGAGGCGTTGTTGAAGCTGGATGGAGACGAACTCGAAACCCATTACCGGCACACGCTGGAGCAGCTCGGCAAACAGAAGGGCATGCTTGGCGTCATCTTCCGCAAGGCGCAGAACAAAATCCAAGACCCGGCCAAGCTGCGTCGGCTCATCGTGGACCTGATTGACAAGCCAGGACCCCAGGCTGGCGATACGTGGTCGAGCCTGTCCGCTGACGTGAAGGGCGACGCGTACGAGGGGTTGCTGCAAAAGAACGCCGAGGACGTGAAAGGCGGCGCGGGCCAATATTTCACGCCGCGCCCGCTCATCGCCGCGATGGTGGATGCGGTCGCGCCGCAACCGGGCCAGACGATTTGCGATCCGGCCTGCGGCACGGGCGGCTTCCTGCTGGCGGCGCATGATTACATCGCCAAGCATTATCAATTGGATCGCGAACAGAAGAAGCGGCTCAAGAACGGGACGCTCTTCGGAATCGAACTGGTGGACAGCGTCACGCGGCTGTGCGCGATGAATTTGCTTTTGCATGGGATTGGAGAAAGTGGCAGCGACGTCTCGTCGCTGAAGGAAGCACAGAGCCGGGACGGCTCTGCCACTTTTGATTTACCCGTTCTCACCAAGGATGCGTTGGCCGGTAAGCATGGCGAGTATGACATCGTGCTGGCCAATCCGCCGTTCGGCAAAAAGAGCAGCGTGACCATCGTGAACGAGGCCGGCGAGCAGGCGAAGGAATCGCTGGTGATCAATCGCGACGATTTCTGGGCGTCCACGAGCAACAAGCAGCTCAATTTCCTTCAGCACATTTTCACCATCCTCAAGCAGCACGGTCGCGCGGCGGTGGTGTTGCCGGACAACGTGCTGTTCGAAGGCGGAGCGGGCGAAACAATCCGGCGCGCGTTGCTCAAACAGGCGGACGTTCACACGTTGCTGCGCTTACCCACTGGCATCTTTTACGCGCAAGGCGTGAAGGCGAACGTCCTGTTCTTCGACCGCAAACCGGCGCAGGAAAAGCCGTGGACGGAGAAGCTCTGGATTTACGACCTACGGACGAACATGCATTTCACGCTCAAAGAAAATCCGCTGAAGCGGAGTGATCTGGATGATTTCTTGGAGTGCTATTTTGGGCAGAATGACAGCAATGTGGCTGCGGCGTCCCGCCGCAGTTCTGCTGGGGAACAGAGGCGGGACGCCTCTGCCACGTTGAACCGCCACAAGCGCAAAGAAAGTGAGCGGTTCAAATGCTTCACCTACGACGAATTGCTCAAGCGCGACAAAGTGAACCTCGACATCTTCTGGTTGAAGGACGAGGCGCTCGAAGAATCGGCGAATCTTCCGCCGCCGGAGATCATCGCTGAGGAAATTGCCCAAGAACTTGAAGCGGCACTCGAACAGTTCGCTACCATTGCGGAGGATTTGAAGCGCTGACGAACTTCCGGGGATTTACCGAACGCAGAAGGTCAATCTGAGAGTATCGCGAAAGGAAGTTTGAGTTCTTCCATCGGTCGGCCACCCACTCTCACCGCGTCCCTCTCACTCCTTTTTCTCAACCGTGGCCGATTCAGCTTTCGGGGATGTCGGAATGGAATTGGTGGTTTCGGTGGAAATGACGGGCTGATCAACGTGGTTGGTGCCGGATTCGCGTTCGGTGATGTTTCGGATGAGGCGGGCTTTCAAATCGGCGTAGGTCGGGTCGGTCACGAGGTTGAGATGGGAGCGGGCTTCGGCGAATTGGCCGGCCATTGTTCTGATCCGCGCAAAATGGATCTGAACTCCTTCGCGCTGGATGGCGTCGGACGCAAGGTTGAACGCGTTGGTCCAGGCCTGCAACGCGTCGTTGGTTCGAAGCGGTTTGATGCCGTAGTAGGACTGGGCAACATCGGAGGCGAGAAGGAAATTGGTGGGATCGAGCCGCATCGCGTTGCTGTAAAGACCCATCGCTTTGTCGAAAACCTGCTGCTCGCTGATGTTGTAAAATTCGCGGGCGTCCTTTCGGAAGAGAAACACCGTGGTGCCGAAGTTGTGGTAGTAAACCGGCTCGGTGGGATCGAGTGAAATGGCTTTCTCATAATAGGCGAATGCGTTGGTGATGCCGCCGTTGTGACCGTGATAGTTTGCAAGGTTGTTCCAGACGGCGGGATTGGTCGGTGCAAGTTCACGCGCTTTTTCGAGATGCACGAAGGCGTCCGATTCTTCGCCGATGTCCGACAGGAAACTGGCGTAGGCGAGACGGGCCTCGGCGTGGTCGGGATGACGTTTGATGAATTGATCGTAAGCGGTTCGAACCGTGTCGAGGCGTCGTCGAATCCGGATGTTCAGTTGCTCGCGCGGGATTCCGGCTCCGGCGGCGGTGAATTTTTCGTTCTCAACAATCCAGCCGTCGATCTCCTCCAACGCTGCATCGTCCGCCTCCTGAAGCTTCTTCAGTTCGGCTTCGACCGGATCGTTTGTGGAAGTGATGTTGACCGAGATGCCGCTTGCCTCCGCGATCAGGTTGCTGGTGGCGGCCAGGGCGTTGGTGGACAGCAGCGCGCTGACGAGGCCGAGGAAAAGCGTTTTCACGCGGGCAAACTAGCACGGCCCGACATCAAGTCGAGGCGGCTGTTTCGGAACGGTTCAGAACGGACCAACTGAACATACGTACCGTTTTACCCGAACGGATTTTCAGGCGGAGCGGCAGTCAGCGGCAGCTCCGCCCTCCCGACAACGCGTAGGGCAAAGCTGCCGCTTTGCCCTATTCTCCGCACCGACTGGTGCGTTCCGTTCGTCAACGACATCGCACCAGAATCGATGAAACATTCAGCGAAATGTAATGCTCCCCAAATCGAACTTTGCGCTTTGAACCCCTGAACCGAGTTTATTGGGAAGAGGTTTTCAACTCAGAGCTCGTCTGTGTCACTTGTGACCCCCCACAGTGCTTTGAAACTTTCCAGCGATTTTACTCTTCGGGTTGCTGCGGCTGGTCTGCGACACAACCGCGCTCCATTCTCGAAAGACTCTCACCGTGTGGGCGTCCAGTTGCGTCCGTTCAGAACGGCCAGTTGATGCCGGCGGAAAGATAGATCGCACCGCTGAGATCGAGTTTGGCCGAGCGTCCGCCCTTGTTGAACTCAGCTGATCCGAGCGGCATGTACTGCGCGCTGAAATAAATGTCGCCGTTCCGGGTGGCGTGATAGGTAAGCGTCGCGTTCACGTAACCGCCATACAGCACATCCGACACGTCGAAGCTGCCGCGGCTGCTGACATCGCCCCCGTCGATTTCGATCTCGTCGTCAAACTTGTATTCGCCGGTGATGAACCCAAGCGCGGGACCTGCGCTGAGGGCAAGGCCGAGCTTCGGATGAAGATCGAGAAAGAGCGACGGCCCGAGGCGAAATGCAAACAGCGTGGCATCCAGTTCATGTTTCCCGAATGCCGTCGCGTTCACGGAACCGGCGTCGGATTCGCTAAGAACATCGCTGTGGATGTTCCATCCGCCGGAGGGATTGCCCTGGTAACCGGGCGGTGGAAAGAAAGGAGTCGGCGGTCCGCCCAGGTCGGTGCTGTGAACGAAAGCCCGGCGTTGAGCCGTTCCAATCATCGAAAATTCCTGCGAGAAGTTCAGCGGCAGAAAACCAAATCCGAACGCAAACCCCAGACGCATGCGATCCCAGCACCAGGGATAACCGCCGTATTCCATGTCGAATCCGATCTGGAAAGGCTCGTCTGATTTCCCCCTGCTGATCGCAGCGGCATCGAACTCGGTGGTGCGATGGAACGTCAGCGTCTGGGAGGCGGAATCGTATTGGGAATCGTTGTCGTAGCCCCAATTGGAAGTGAAGTCGTTCGCTGTGTTCGCCGGGTTTCGGATCACGTAACCGTCGTCGTATCGTCCGGGCCCGTAGTTTCCAACACCGAAGGAGGAGCCGGTCAGTTTGAAGTCGGCCTTTATGTTGAAGCCGACAACGGCGCCGACGCGAAAGTTCCTCACCCAGTTCGGATCATATTGTCCGTGCGCCGACAGGCTTAATCCGGTCAGCGCGCCAATGCCAACCATCCAACCCCACAGAAGATGATTCCTATCGGGACACTTGATGCGTTTCAGTTCCATGGAGGCTCAGGGATTTTGGTAAATGATGTAAAAACGTGTGGGGCTCTCGCTCGGCTTGCTCACGGTTGCCGGCGGGCCATAATCCAGCCAGTAGGTCCAGTTGGCTGGAGCCACGATGGACGGGCGTACCACCTTCGGGTTGCTGAACGAGGGATCTTCGCTGTAAACCACGGTGTAGGTACCGCCGTTCGTCGATGGAAATTCCAGCAGCCGGCCGTTGTCTCCCCAGAATGCGATGCGCGTGTAATTGGTCGCGCCCGCAACCGAGAGCGGCATCAGTCCGGGCGGCGGTGTCAGGTCAGCGGCGTTCGTCATGGCATTCGCCGTGAGCAGCACGTTGGTGAAGGTCTGATACGACGGAATTCGGAATTGCAGCAGAAGATCGACGGTCGCGCCGGCGGCAATGTTCGTCGGATAAACGACGAACGGCAGGCCGTTGTTCGTGCCGATTGCATTGAACAATCGGCTGGCGGACGGAATGTTTCCGACATTGATCCGCGCTGAGGGCACCGACGACGGAGACGCATTGGAAATGGCAATCTGCTGATCAAACACTCCCATCACGCCGTTAAAACGCTGGGTCGATATCACCGCGGCGACGAGTTCGTTTGTGAGAAATGGGAGGACAGAAAAGTTGGTGGAAGCCGTGTTGTTCGAGGGATCGGTATCCTGTATCCCGGCGTTCACGGTCGTGGTGAACACGAAATCAGCGGCGTTTGTGGCTTGAACAGTGAAGTTGAATCGTTGCGAGCCACGGTTCGCTATTGTGCCTAGATTCAACACAGCCACACCGTTGGTGAACTGGTTGGGCGGAGCAACGGATCGAATCACGGGACTGAACCGGTTGCTCAGCACGACTCCCGTTGCAGTGTTGGTGGCTCTGTTCGTGACGACGACGCCGAAAGTAATCCAATCATCCACATAAATCTCCGGACCTGGTCCGATGATGCTGACCGCCAGGTCGGATGGAATCGTCGGGGGATTTGTGGTCTGCGTCACGAGCGTTCTGCTCGCAAAGATGTTTGTCGCGTCACCGAGGAAAACATCGAAACGGTTTGTGACCGTCACGGCGTTGGTGGTTGCAACGGTCAAATCAATCCGTGCCGGAAGTCCGAACTGAAGATTCGGAATCGTGATCACGAGAACCGGGCCGTCATTCGTGACCGTGCTGCCGGCGTAATTGTTGGAAACGGAAAGGACATTCAGCCAGGCGCCGGATGTCACAGTGCTCTCAACACGCACAAGCAAGGGACTGATAATGTCATTGGTGACGTGAAGCGTGTAGGTGAACGGTGTGTTGATCACGACGGACGTCGTGGACACCGTCGCTCCGAAACTGATCTGCGCCTCTGATCGAGCGACCATGCCGCAGATCGCCCAGGCGATCAGCACGCACAATCGGAAACGGGAAAAAGCCTTGAGTAAGTGCCGCATTGTTCACCTTCGATAGGCCGCGACTGTATGCGAGCGTTTTAGTTCCTGTCCAGCAATGTTTTGAAATGCAGCCCGTCGGCGGACGCAATCGAATCGTCCCTGTGCAGCCAGACCAAGTTCCCCCACCCCGCCCCGCCGCGTTCGCATCAGGCGCCATCCAAAAAACAGAAAAGCAACGTCCGCCGAAACGAACGTTGCCTCGCGGATTTGCAATGTGACTACTGAATCCGAACGATCAGGTAAAAGCGCTGCGGCGGTTTCTCCGAATCTGACCACGCGGATGTGGTCGAAGTCGCCGTGATGCTGCTGTCGGCGTAAGTCCAGTTCGCATCGGACAAACTGTTCTTGTAAGCGATCCTGTAAACTGCGCCCGGCATGCTTGCCCAGGAAAGCCCGGGACCGGATGCAGTCATCGAAAGGTTAGGCCTGGCAACGGTGTTGCCGGCAATCCTCAACGTTGCGCTCGACGGAGATCCAGTCTCGTAACCTGAGTTCGCAGTGATCGTCGCGGCGACCGTTCGTCCACCGGAAATCTCTGCAGACAAACCGGGCGCCACATTCACAGTCGCCGAACTTGCCCCGGCGGGAATGTTCACGACGTTGACGCCGATCACCGAACCAACCTCAGGCGTTCCCGCTCCAGCAGTGGCAGCGGGTGCGGAAGCGGTAGCGCTGTCGTTGAGCGAATATACAACCGTCACCGCATCACTGAGCGATCCGGTTCGCTTGAATGTAAAAACACCAGGCACGTTCTCCGCCGCGGAACCATCCGCACCCGTGACCGTCACGATCGGAAGATCCGTTCCGCCGCCGTTTGAGTTGGTCGCTGCGGGATTGATCAGGCCCGCGGCATCCCATGTCGCACGTCCGCCATGCAGCGTGAAACTCATCCCGGTGACACTTTTCCCTTCAAGCCCGACATCCTTTGCGGGGACTTTCAATTGCACCCATTGTCCCGCAGCTGGAAGGTCCCCTGCTCGTTTGCGGCTCTGTGTGCCATCGACGCCATACGAGATGTTGTTCGCACCCCAATAAGCGCGATGTTCCCACGAATTTCCATCAAACCATTGCAACATCACTTCGCTCGGCGGATTCGCCGGGTCGAGGTAAATGTAGGTGTAAAGCACCATGCCCGGATCCACATTCAGGGTCGCCGTTGCGTCGCGGAAGTAATGTTGATGCGTTCCTGGAGCGAGGGCTGAATCGTGCGCCAATGAACCGGATGTCGGAGCCGGACTTCCATTGATCCAGTTCCAATCGTCGCCACCGTCGGTTCCAGCGATTGCACCGGCAGGCAATTCATCGTCCACCCAAACCACATTGGATGCGACAGCATCGAATTCAGTTGCCGCAAAAACCCGCCGCCCATCCGGCAGCTGCGCCTCGGCTTCGATCCATTGCCGCCCGTTGTTCTTTGGCGTGAACGTGTAGGTCTTGCCAAGGTACGGCTCGCCATCGCGCGTTTCCCACACGATGCGCGCATCGCTCAAATCAAGGCCTTCCGCCTGCAGCGAAAAAGTGATTGGGCCGGACAAGGTTCCAGGCGGAATCACAATCTGCGCCTGCGCTGATCGCCATGCCTGCGTCTTCAGTGAAGTCTGCGCGGCAAGAAATCCATACGTCGCCAGACTGCGCGCCTGAAGAAACGTCACGTATTCGGTACTCACGTTCCAACTGTCGGCCCAGCGATCGTAAAACGGATGCGGCGCATACGCGGCGTTGTCGCTCGGAAAAGTCAGCGCCGTCAGTGAACCCTGATAAAGATCAAGGTAGCTGAACCCGGATTGAATGTTTCCGATTGGCTGGCCGGTGGGAGGAATGATGCGGCGATCGTTCGCGGCATATTGGCTGACTGCGTCGCGTTCGCGTTTCCAGCCCATGCCGGTGACGTAGGACATGTTCACCGGATTGTTGCCGCCTTCGAAATTCATGTTCGCAAGGATCGCCGTCATGTAATCCGGTTTCGGCTCGATCTGATATGCGACGGTGAGATCGAACGTTTGTTCCCCGGAGAAATACCAGCCCGCGCCGCGAACGCGTTTCGTGGCTTCGGGAAAGCTTGTGCCGTAGGCGTTCTGCTTCGACCAGAGCGCGTAATCGTCACCGGCCGCAAGTATCACCGCTTCGCATTTTGCGAGATAGGCTGCGTTCAACTGATGCGGTTGAAGCCGTCCGCTGCGCGCCGCAAAGGCGTAGTTTCGCACCGCATTGCCATAGGAAAGAAACAGCCGCCACCAGCCCCAGCGAAATGTCGCCGGATCGGTTGGGTCCGGAAACCATTCCATCAACTTTGCCTGATATTGCGGATCGCCCGTTGCGGCAAACATCGAAGCCGCCGCCCAGGCCAGTTCGTCATTGTCACCGAAGTCATCGCCGTAATGCGTGATCTTTTGATAAATGCCGTTGCGCCCGTGCGCGGCGATTCCATTCATCAGAAACTGCCAGCCCAGCTGTGCCTTCTGCATGTAGATCGCGGCGGCCTGAGGATAGGCAGCCTTGAACGCGGGCGACGATGCAATCTCCGCCAGCGCTGCGACGGACGACGCGGTGGCGGTTGAAGTTTTTGGCCAGACCAGCTGCGGGTCGCCATTTTCAGGAAGCACATTTCCTTCGTATTCGCGATGGTGCGGATAAACGAGAAAGTAAAAGCCGCCGTCCGAGTCCTGCATTTTCGCAAGGAAATCCGCTTCCCATTTTGCCTCCTGCAACAAATCGCTGATGCCGTCGCCGCTCTCCGGAATGCCGAGATTGTCGAGCGACTTGACGCCGGGCAGGGAATCTACTGCGAACGTGAGGTAATGAATCAACGCCACGCTGTTGAGCGTGTACTTGCTGTAATCGCCGGCATCGTGATGTCCGCCTGACACGTCGATGGTTCCGATTCGGACGAAGGGATAAAGCTGCGCGGATGGGCTTGTGAGTTTCGGTGCGGACGACTGCGGGTTGTCGGGATTCACGATGTTCGCGTATTCGGCGATCTTGCTCCATGTGAACGGAAATTCCGCTGCGGAAGTCGGAATGTTCGCCGCGCGAGTATGACAATCCGCATGTGTATGCCGCGTGAACGGCAGTGCGTTGCCCGTTCCGCAACGCTGATGATACAGCCCCAGTGCGTAGGCACGCGCAAAGTTCATTGCCACGCCTTCGGTGATGTCGAACGGAAGCGACGCGCCCATTCCGGGAACGACGAGACGATAGGTTCCGGGCGTGTTGAAACCGGTGAAGTCCGCTTCGTAAACCTTCTGGTAGGGCGTGGGTTGATAGCTGTAGCCAACGTCCGCTCGCTGCACGAGCGTTCCGGTGAAAACCGTAGCGCCGGAGTTCGCATCGACGAGTTTGAATCCGGACGATGAAATTACACTCAGCTCCCCAAGGTTCCCGATGTAGTAACCGACCATCGCCTTTTTGGAACGGCCCGGCATGTAACCTTCCTGATTCACGTGAATCGCCGGACTGTAACGCAATGGATCGGTCTTCGCTTCGAAGTTGCGATCATTGCTCCAGAGCGAACCGTCGGGATTACGAACGACCACCGTCTGATTGTCGGAGACAGGGTTGTTGAGCTGCAGATAGAGCGAGTTTTCGATGCGCAGATCGTAGTTCACCAACGGCGCGTAAAGCGGACGACGCTTGAAGCCAACGGCTGTGACGCCGATCGCCTGTCCATCCGCGGTCACTTCGAGTTGATTCAACGCAGGCGCGGTGAATGTGAAAGCGTTGTCCACGAAGTTCCAGGTCGAAACTGAAAATGCGCCGGGCGCCTTGGTATTGATGAGCTTCAGTTCAAGCAACGTGGGCGTGAGAATGTGCAGACCGTAATCACCGGATTTCGGCATTTGAAGCAACACGTTGTCGATGATGCTTGTTCCCGGAAGCAATGCGTTGGTGGCAGGCACTGCGATGACGTTGCCGGTTTCAAATGTTTTATTCGTGGCACCGGTGGGTGTGAGCCGATCGGAATCATCGTTGATCATTCCGTTGCGGGTAATCGGACTGGCTGCTGCGGCGACCGTGGGTTGATTCGTTGCGACGGCGATATCCTGCGGGAGATTGAGCGCCGGAGCGAACGTGCCCTGGCTGAGATTGTAATACGTTCCACTCGCTGAAGCCTGAAGCTTCACCGCGCGCACCATGTAGGTGTATCCGCCTGCGGCCGCGGCAGAATCGGTGTAGCTGGTTCCGGCCACAGGCGCGGTGTTGAGCCGGGTAAATGGCCCGTTTGGATCCAGCGCGCGATAAACGTTGTAGCCTTCCACGGAATCCGGCGATGCCGCCCAGTTCAGGATCACCGCATCGCCGTCGAGGTGAGACGAAACGGTCGAAGGCGGAACCACCACGTGCATCCGCAGGGTGGGATCGCCCATGAGTGCAATGTGCGTCCAGCCGCTGCAGCTGTTGCGCTGGGTCTGATATTCACCGCGGTTCTGATTGTTCTGCGTGAGCAAGGTGCTGAAGCCGATCGGTTCGCCCAGCGCCATGTGCTGGAGATACCAGTGCGGACGGCCCGACCAAACGGTTGCGAGACCGTAATCGCGTGTCGCGAGAACGGCGCGTTGCAAATTGTCCTCCGAATCCCAATCCCCCAGCCAGCTGCCATACAGCATCGTGAACACAGCTTTGATGTTGTTGCTGACGAGTTCAGTTGTGACGCCATCGTGATAAACGCCAACGCTGCCGATGCCGCCAATGCTTGTGTAGCTTCCCGATCCGCAGGCATACGCCCAGAGATGCGCGTTGCTACTCAATGTGGAAATCCAGGTTCCCTCCTGCTCGAGCACAGTGATGTTCGATGCTCCAAAGAACGGAGCGAAGTTACGCCAGCCGCTCGCCGCAAAAGCTTCACCGTCGCGCACACCGAAGAAATCGCCGACAATCCCGCGTTCCGGCACTGCAAGGCCGCCATGGCGGAAACGATGATTCTTGTTCAGATAATTCCGAAGCAATTCCACTTCGCTGTCGAACGTCGCATTTCCGCCGGATGAAAGGCGTCCCGGCATGTTCGCGAGATCCACGCGGCCGATCATCAGTTCCAGCGGCGACGGGAACCGGGACTGATCGAACTTTCCATCGCCCGGCACATTGTGATTTCGCGGATCGTTCGCGAGTGTCACGTTCACCGTTTCGTCGGTCCAGACACCATCCATGTCGGCGTAATAACCGTCGCACGGCCAAGCACCTTCGTGTTCACGATAATGCCCGTCGGGAGCGATGTTGCCGGAGTAAGGAACCGGAACGTGGCCGAAGAGGAACACCGCTTTGACGTTCGCCGGATCGGCATCGTATTGCGACTTGATCAGGCTTTTCACGTAAGGAACGGAATCATCGCGGTTCACGTCGATGCGAATCACTGTCCAGCCGTCACCCGCTATGTCCTGCTGAAGGCGGTTCAATTCCAACTCGAGTTCCGTGGCGTGGGTGTTGTCAACGAGCAGCAACAGCTTGCCGCGATTTTCCGTCATCGGAACACGCATGCCGGCGTGGATGTATCCATAGCCGGTGTAACCCGCGGTTTTCTTCACGATCTGATACTCGTAGGCGCGTCCGACGGTGACTTTGTCGTCGATGAAATGAGTTTGTGATCCGGGAAGGACGATTCCGTCGCCCCAGGAATCGGCGCCCGCGGCACGTTTGAAAACCGTGTAGCTTTCGGGGAGGAGGGTTGCGTCCTGAACCCAGTTGAGAGTGATCTGCGCGGGGTGGGGTTCCACCTGGGCACTGACCTGCACCGCATATTCCATCGTCTGGCTCGGCCCGCCTGCGAAAGCGCTGGCAATCGCACACAGGACCGCTCCAAAAACTGCACTGATTCTATTCCGCATTACGCGCCTAAACTGCCGTTCGCGTGCAGGACGAGAAATCGGTGTCAGCCGCATTATCCTGTCGGACTTGACCGCGGGATTTCTGTAGGTGTTTGACTGACAAAACGGGACGCAAAAAGGCCCGCCTTTTTGGGGCGGGCCATCTCAACCTCGGAAACGAGGAGGTCGGGTTGGGTTGGGGTCAGAAGATGTTGTTTCCGAAAAGCTCGGCCTGCTTGTCCAAAACCTGATTCTTTTCGTGGATCAAACGGGTCTTCTCCTCGATCAGCTTTGTCTGTTCACGAATCAGCCGTTGCTGTTCTTCGATCAAACGTTTCTGGCTTTCGATCAGGCACGCAGTAATGGTTTCCGTGGACACCTGAGGGGCAGGCTGCGACCTCGATTCGGACTTCTTGCCGGGCCGGACTTTGGACGTCTGGACAAAAGCCGGGCGCGCGCCCTGATCCGAAACCTGGAACAACAGGTCGGAATAAAATCTCTGATAATCGAACATCCGCCGCTTGTGTTTTCCATTGCGCTCGCCATTCACGCGAGCATGACCATGACCGTTGCCGTTTTCGTTCCCGTTTCCATTGGCCGAAGCAACGGCGGCGAGGGGACGATATACAGCGTTGGTGTTTGCCTGGACTTCGGCTTTTGCAGGCACGATCCGTCGGGTCGGAGCGGGAACCCTGCGCGGCTTTCGCACGAGGAAGAAAGTTCCAGTGGTTATCACGAGCAAAGCTGCTGCACCGGAAATCACCCAGACATACGGAATTGCGGCAGTTTGGGTTTTGGGATTTTCCGAGGTGATCAGATCCGCAAGGCTGTGCGCCGCCAGGCGATCGCCTTTGCGATAATCGGCATAGCCGTAACCGCTCTTGAAGGAGACACCGGCCATGATCTGCTGCAGCGGGACGCGACCGGCGCGGCTGGAGTCTTGCACTGCGATGCCATCAAGAACACCTTCGCGGCCCAGCAACCGGATCACGTGATTCACGGTTTTCCGCGAACCGCCTTCCGCCACCAGCGCCCATTCGAGGATGTTCCGTGAAGAATCGTATTTGGGCTCCTTCAGCCATTCGACAGAGCCGATGCTGGAATTTCCCTTCTTCGCCAGCGTGTCGCGCAAGGCGGCGAGAACCTCCGCAGAATCGATGGAATCCCGTCCCGCCGTTTTCACGTAACCGATGGCGTTGTATTCAAAAACCACCATGTAACCGCCGCCACTGGTCGGGGCAATCAATCCCACGAGCGTTTCCGGAGCAGGATTTGCCCTGGAACGCAGAAGGATTTCCGCATCTCCCTTTCCCGCAAATCGAAAACCGGCAGGCACATCAATCTGGGCGGCCTCGCCCAGATCCACGCGCGACGGTCCGACCACCCAATTGATGAGATCAGGTTGAGAGGAGACAAGGGACGGCCCTCCTGAAGCCGCAGAAGAAGCTGTGACGCTTGAGAGCGTTAACAGACCCGCCAAAACCGACACTCCGACCGCCTTTGCTGCAGAAAAATTTTGCATAATAAACGGACAGCAAAAACCATAATTGAGTGACTGGGTTATTCCGGTTTTTGAGTGATTGCGAGTCTTCGGCAAACCAACTTTCCCGTCAATCCTGATTTTTACATAGAGCCATCCGGACCTTTTCGTAATCCATGTCGCGTAAAACAGGACAACGCAATGAGGGTTTTACCCCAGGGAAATTTATGAATGGAAAAATGATTCCGCCTCCGCAAACAGCTGCTCCACGGTTTCAGCGCGTACCAAGTCCTTGCTTACGAAAAGACTGGCGATTCCCTGCCCGCCTGCGACGGGAGCGATGCATTCGATGCGACCTTCTTCAAACGTCCAGCGCAGCCGTCCCACCGGCATCTGTCCTCGCTGCAACACACGCACACATTCCTCCAGTCTCCGGAATGCCTCCTCTGCCCTTGTCTGCGAAAAACCATCACGCCGCACGGAGACGATCCATTTCTGCGCCACCAGAACACCGGCTGCGAGCACGCCTCGCGAATCCACCGCCCGCGCCGCCCATTGTTCAGCCCGATCGCTCATTGCCCTCCTCCCGAAATTTTGGAGCGGATCAAAACCTTCCGATCCGGCTGGAACAGCATGATCGTGCGTCCCGAACGGGATTCAACTTCCAGCCGTTCGCCACGCGACCATTCCAGAACCTGCCCGATCGAAAATCCGCGGTTCAACAAATCATCCATCAATTGAATCCGCTTCTCGATCTTCTCCGCCCGCCATTCATACAGAAGCTCGCCGGTCGCAGCGCAGACAATCACTTCGGCGATTTCGCGTTCCTGTGCGCTGACGGTCTCGGCCTCCTGCACGGGCGTTGGCGCTATCACATTTCCCGCCTCATCCAACGGACCGCCTGCGGATGCCTCGTCGTTCACGCGCGCGGCTTCCATCATCAGCGATTCCCAATGGCCATCGATGGTCTGTCGCGGCGGCTTGGAATACGGCTGCAGCTGAAACTCGCCGCCCTTCAATCCAAGCAACCGAAACAACGCCGGCTCACCCACCTGATCGTCGATCTCGGCATGAAGGATCGATCCGTCCTGAATGAAAATCCTCCCGGCCGATCCCGCTCCTTTGACTTCGAGCACCGATGATTTTCTCCCGAGACATTCGAGCTGCAGCACTTCGATCAATCCAACCTGCCGCAACATTCCGCGAAATCCTTCCGACGGCGTCGCGGCAACCGCTTCCAGTGCTTCGTAAATTTTTTCAAAACCGGTTGCCACATCCGCCTTGTCGAAAAACAACGCCGCACCGTTTTGAAGACAGAACGAGCGATTCTCCGGCAGCGCAGCCGACGTGAGGACCACCACCTGGATTTCCGGATGCGTTCGCTTCAACAACGGAAGCAGCTGAAGACCGTCCATGACCGGCATCTTGAGATCGAGGATGATGAGCTGAATCGAATGCTCTTTCAACAACGCCAGCGCGGGCGCGTAGTAATCCGCCGTGTGAACGATCCATGCGCCCGGACGATGCGAAACAAGGAACTCCTTGAAGAGCTGCGCGAAATCCCGGTCATCATCAATGATGAGGATCTGTCGCGCCTTGGGTTTGAGACTCGCCGTTTCGCTCACGTTCCCAACGCCTCCAATGAGCGGCTCGCCGCGCGTTTCACCGCCGGGTCACTGTCCGAAAGCGCGGTCATCAAAGCCGACGCCGCGCGCTTGTCCGCGATCCGTCCCAGCGATTCCGCCGCTGCGAGACGGACATCCCGGTCCGCATCGGCCAGCAGTTCCACCAGGATCGAGAACACCCGCCGCTGCTTCTGGCCCGCTGAAGTCAGCACGTTCGCAGTTTCAATTCCGGCCTCGCTCTTTGCCGCCGCCGCACCCAGCTGCTTCAACACCGTGGTCGCAGCATAACGCACCGATGAATCGTCCGAGTTCGCTGCGGCCCGAATTTCCGGAAGCACGCGGCGCGCGGCGTCGGATTCCATCCAGCGCGGATCCACCATCGGCAGTGTGTAAGTGGCTGCGCGACGCACGCCACTCTCACGATCGACCAACGCAAGGATCAAGGCGCCCACCGCCTGCCGATCCCGCAATCGCCCGATCGATGCAATTGCCGCCTCACGAACGTCCGGATCGGAATCGCTGAGCGCTGTGATCAATCCTTCGACCGCCTGTGGATCCTTCAACCTGCCCAACGCGCTCGCCGCCGCGCGACGCACGTCCCACATGGAATCCTTCAACAACTCGGTGAGTGCCTGCGCCGCATTTTTGGTTTCGAGCCGAGCCACAGCCTCGGCGGCAGCAACACGGACGCGATGATCCGGATTCTGCAGCGAGGAAGCCACCGCATCGGCAGCTTTCGGTCCGCCAAAATTCGTGAGCGCTTCAATCGCCGCGACGCATACGGCGTGATCCGGAGATTTGAGAGCAGGAATGAGAAGGTTGAGAATGCGTTCGTCCTGGATCTGTCCGAGTGCATTCAGTGCGGCGACCTGGAGGTTGTAAGGTCCGGAATTCAGAACACGCTCAAGCGGTTCGATCGCATCCGGCCCGTAACCCGCCGCCTCGTTCATCTGACCGCGCGCGATGAAACGCCAGATCTGTTCCCGTGTGGTGCCCGGTTTCCAGCCTTTCCGCTCAAGCGCACGAATCGCCCGTCCGCGCACGCCCGCATCAGAATCTTCAAGCGCATCGATGAGTGCGGTTTCGACCGTGGGATCATCGGCCTCCTTCAAAGCATCCGCCGCAGCCTGACGAAGCTCAGGCCGGTCAGACTTCAAAGCCCCGATCAAAAACGCGATCGCCCGCGGATCCCCGATCTTGCCGAGTGCCAGGACTGCTGCGGTGGCCACGGGAAGATGCGAATCGCCACACGCCTGGATGAGCGGTTCCACGGAACGATTCCCGTGCTCGACCAGCCGCTGGACTGCCTGGAGGCGTGTTTCAGGATTGCTGGCTTTGAGATGAAGCAAATCAAGCCACCACATGCAGAAGCGACGTTAATGAAACCACATGTGAGTGTCACGACCTAAGCCCAAAGCCCTGGAGAAATCTCCAGTGCGCGCCGATCAGACGGCGCTTGTTCCGCTTCTATCCCGCGAGACTATTTGGAAACGGTGACGACGATCGGCGACGCCAATCCTTGCGCGAATTCGTCCACATACTTCTTCCATGCTTCGGGAGTCGTGATGTGTCCCGCCCTGTCCCAACAGAAGCCCGCCCAGTATGAAGCGACATTTTGTGAATCCACCTTGAGCAGGAGCAGATGATTCAGTTTGTCCTCCGCCTGCTTTTCGATCGCCCTGGGATCCGCCAGCAATGCAAGGCCCTGATTGCCTGCGTTCTTCTCCACCTTTTCCCACTTAACGATCCAGCCCGACGCAATATTCGCCTCCAGCTGTTCTCCGTTCACCTTCTTGAGTCCCGCAGCGGCGGTGAGTTTCACTGATTGATTTGGCCGCGTGAACGGCTTGAACGTGCTCACGTAATGATCCAGCTGATGCCCGGCGTCCAGTGACACGCGCTTCACTTCACTCACACTGATGCCATTCACGTTGAACGGCTCGTAAACCAGCTCGAACATCACGCGAATCGGTCCGTTGGCGAGCACGCGCGAGTGAACAAAGTTCCGTGACACCCAAAGTTTGTCATCCGCCCAGAGTCCGCTGCCGCCGTTGCCGCGGCTTACTCCCGCCGAATAGAAATCGGCACCGTCGCCATGATCCACGTGATAGTCGTCGCTGAGATACCAGTCGTTCACGACCATCTTCGGAGTGCGCTTGGACCAGATGTCGATCGTGCTGCTGGAGAGCGGTTCGCCTTCCCATGTTTCCAACGCCTTGCCATAGGTCCGATGCGCAATGCGATCGTTTTCCCAGACGAAGTCATCGAAACGTTCGCGGTTGAATCGTCCAAATGCCTTGAACTGCTCCTTCTTGAACACCTGTTTCGCGCCAGTCGAAAGCGTGAATGTCTTGGTTTCGCCCGGGGCGAAATCGGCCTGGAAGATCAATTGATCCGGCTTGCGATAGGTGTCGGAGTCAGTGTCCACGGCCTGGCATAACACCTCCGCACCCGAAGCGTCCCTCACGTGAATGCGGGTCAGATCGTCCCCGAGCGATGCGAGATCGGCGGCGGAAATTTCAATCGTCTGACTCGCGCGGGCGAGCTGAAGTTTGTTCTCCGCTTTCACGGTCACCTGTTGAGCCGCGAGGAGATGGGATGAAAGCCCGGCAAGAAGCAGCGTCGAGAGAAGTGTTGGTTTGATCATAGAAAGCGCTGACGTTCGTAAGTTTTCCGTTCGGACGTGTCAAGCTCCGCACAGGTAACGCTCAACGGCAAATGCATTGAATCGCGGTCATTCCGTTGAGGGAAATTCTCGTTAACAATCCGCTTAAGCGGGGCGTTAATGAGATCAAACGGCACGCCTCAATGCCGCCTCCCGCTCCAGCAACGCAGGGTGCGAATAGTAAAAGCTGCTATAGATCGGATGCGGTGTGAGGTTGCTCAGATTTTTCTCGTTCAACTTCCGCAACGCGCCGATCAGCGAATCCGCCTCGGACATCACCTTCGCCGCGAACGCGTCCGCTTCGTATTCATGCTTCCGCGACAACCAGTGGGTCAAAGGCGAAAACCAGAAGGTCACCACTCCGGAAAGCAATGCGAAGAGCAGCAGCGCGGGCGCGATGTTGCCCGGCTCAAACCCGAACGCACGATAAAACCAGTCCTGCCGCGCCAGCCATGCGACAATGAAAAATCCGAGCAGCGACGACATCGCCGAAATCATCAACATCTTTGGAATGTGCATCTTCTTGTAATGACCGATCTCGTGCGCAAGCACCGCTTCCAACTCCGATTCCGAAAGCTGCTCGATCAGCGTGTCGAACAGAACGATCTTTCGAAATCCACCGAACCCGGTGAAGAACGCATTCGAATGGCGCGATCGACGGCTGCCATCCATCACCTGAATGCTCTGGGCGCGAAACGCGGTCCGCTCGGCGAGTTTCAGCAGCCGTTCGCGCAAGGAGCCTTCCGGCAGCGGAGTGAACTTGTTGAACAGCGGCAGGATCAACACCGGCGCGAGGACGAGCATGATCAATTGAAACGCCATCAACGCTCCCCATGCCCAAAGCCACCACAAGTCGCCGGTCCATTCCACAATTTTCAAAATGAGCGCCAGCAGCGGCAGACCGATCAACGCCGAAAGCAAAAGCCCCTTCAGCCGGTCCAGCCACCATGTTTTTTGCGTGGACGTATTGAACCCGAAACGTTGTTCCAGCCGGAACTGACCGAGCCACGCAAAGGGAAGTCCAGTGATCGAGAGCGCCACACCTGCTGCGAACAGGAATCCCGCCATCACCCACACCGAATCGCCGAACGTTGAAACCTTCCGAAAAAACCACGGAAGCACGCCGCTGAACAGAACGGTCAGCAGCACCGCGGTGTCATACACGCCCTCCACCTGTCCGAACCGGCTGCGGGCCAGCGTGTATTCGACCGACTTCGTATAAGTGGCAGGATCGATGAACCCGCGAAACGCGTCGGGAACCTCTGCAGCATGACGCCGCACGTTCCGCTGATTCAACGCGGCGAGCCACAATTCTGTGGAAAGACGCAGAATGACCAGCGCGATGACAGCAATGACCATGATCGTGGTGATTTCCATAGGCGCAGTGAACTTAGTGATTTGCGTCGGGCGCGCGAGCAGATTTCCAAATTCCCAAGCGTCTGCCTGGAACAAAATGTTACAGAAGGTAACGAAGAAAACGAAGTGGGAGGAGGACCGGATGACGCCAGCTTCTGTTTTGACAGATTCCCTTCGTTCTCTTCGTTCCCTTCTGTTCAAATCCGTGACCTACCGTTTTTCCTCCGGAAACAGTGATTGAATCAGCGCACTTGTTTTCTATATTGAAACGCGCTTCCGAACACCGCTGCGATTGAATTTCCGCGATTCGGGACGATGTTGGCACACGCAGAGGCGCTGCCACGATTGATCACAATGCAATTTTATCTGCTCAAGTCGAAGATTCACCGGGCCACCGTCACGGGCGGCAATGTCCGCTACGAAGGCAGCCTGACCATCGATTCCGAACTCATGGAATTGGTCGGCATGCTTCCCTACGAACGCATCCTCTGCAGCAACATGGAGAACGGGAACCGGTTCGAAACCTACGCCATTCCGGGCGATCCCGGTTCCGGCGAAATCATTTTGAACGGCGCCGCCGCTCACATGGGCAAGCCGGGCGATTCGCTCACCATCATGAGCTTCACCGCCGTACCAAAAAAGAAGGCGTTGAAGTGGAAGCCCAAGGTCATCGTCCTCGGGCCGAAAAACCGCGTCGCCAACCGTCGCGGCATTTGACTTGCGGATTGCATTGACCTGTCCGCGGCTCTAGCGTGAGCCGCGTCATAGTTCACAGGATCACGCATGAACGACGCACCCTCGGCAACAGAGAAGAAAAGACTCAAGGTCCTCTGGCAATACGATGTGCTCGACACCGTTCCGGAGGAGATTTTCGACGACCTCACCGAACTGGCCGCGCGCATCTGCGAAGCGCCAATCGCTCTCATCTCGCTCGTGGATGAAAACCGCCAGTGGTTCAAGTCCAAGGTCGGCCTGACCGTTTCCGAAACGTCACGCGACACATCCTTCTGCGCGCACGCCATCCAGCAGGAAGGGCTCTTCATCATTCCCGATGCCACCAAGGACAAACGGTTCGCAACGAATCCGCTCGTGGTGTCCGATCCCAAGATTCGCTTTTACGCCGGCGCGCCGTTGATCTCCCCCGACGGCTACGCGCTCGGAACGCTGTGTGTCATCGACAAAGTGCCGCGCGAGTTGCGGCCGGAACAACAGCAGGCGCTGCGTGTCCTGTCACGGCACGTGATGACGCAGCTTGAACTGCGGCGACATGCCAGGGAACTCGCCAACGCCACACAGGCAAAGGAAAGCGCCAGCACGGAATTGTCGCAGGCTCGCGAGGAAATCGCCCGGTTGAAGAAGGAGCTGGAATCGCTCAAAAACGCCGGCAAAGGTTGACCGGGGCGCGGAGCATCGCGATGAGTTTTGGAGCAACGCGCGGGGCGATGCTCGCGCTCCAACACAGGCTCGCAGAAGGAAACTTCACCAATCTCACAGTATTCAAACGCGACTGCCTTGCGTGGCGCGTCGATCGGCAAAACTGTTTTCCGTCCGGTTCACCAGTTCCGCACGTTTCTGAATGAACTGCGCCATGATGCTCACCGCGATTTCCGGAACGGTTCGCGAGCCGATCCGAATTCCCACCGGGCACGCCACCTTTTGCAATTGTTCCGGCGTCGCGATTCCCTCCTCGCGGAAATGATCGAAGATCGTTCGCGCTTTCCGCGCGCTGCCGATCATTCCCAGGAACACGAACGGCCGCCGAATCCAATCCTTCAACACCAGCGCGTCATGACGATGCCCGCGCGTCACGATCAGGCCAAAGGACGGCACGGGCGGCAGATCGATTGAACCCAGTTCCTCCCAAACGCCGACGCGAAGTTTTACGTCCGGGGGGAAGAATTCACAGCTCGCCAGTGCCGGACGATCGTCAAAGACCGTGACGTCAAAATCGAGTTGCACCGCCAGTGGCGCGACGGCCTGTGAAATGTGTCCGGCCCCGGCGATCCATAAAGCGCAGGGCGGATTAACCGTTTCCGAGTAAAGCACGGGTGACGCTTCAGCGTTCCCCAATCGAAGCGCAAAATCCTCGGCGACCGTCCAGGTCATCGTTGATTTCCGCCCGGCGAGCGTCTCCCAGAATTCGGCTCCAATCTGCTGTGCGTTGGGAAGAATGACGCCGAACACCTTGCCGCCGCAGATCAATCCGTCGTCCCAGCCGAAATCGTGGTCGAGGAGCAGATCGAATTTCTCAGGTTCGCCCGTGCGCAATGATTCCATTGCGCGATACTGAATCTCCGCTTCAAGGCAGCCGCCGCCCAATGTTCCCACGATGGTTCCATCCGCGCGAAAAAGAGCTTTCGCGCCAACCTTCTGGGGGCTTGATCCTTTGACGCCGGTGATGATTCCGAGCGCGACCGGCTCGTTGTTGCGAGCCGCATCCGCCAGCGC